>Ga0208951_1000961_pt1 | contig 13021 bp, 1 predicted proteins | sample GreLakmeMI27MSRF_FD_187702 | JGI IMG/M metagenome (GOLD analysis project Ga0208951, IMG submission 187702) | Freshwater lentic microbial communities from great Laurentian Lakes, MI, USA - Great Lakes metaG MI27MSRF (SPAdes) | ecosystem: Environmental > Aquatic > Freshwater > Lake | place: Great... | reverse complement strand
TGGATGTTTGTCCTCCGCTGCTTGTTACAATATAACTTGTTATTGTTGAACCATTACTTGCTGATGCTATCCAATTTACAACTGCTTGAGCGTTACCTGCTATTGCAGTTACACTTGTAGGTGCGTCGGGTATTGTTATTGGTGTTACTGAATTAGATGCATTAGATGCTGTTGAAGAACCAGCACTACTTGTTGCCAGTACAGTAAAAGTATAAGCTGTGCCGTTAGTTAATCCATTAACAGTTGCAGTTGTTGTTGTACCATTTACTGTGGATGTTTGTCCTCCGCTGCTTGTTACAATATAACTTGTTATTGTTGAACCATTACTTGCTGATGCTATCCAATTTACAACTGCTTGAGCGTTACCTGCTATTGCAGTTACACTTGTAGGTGCGCTTGGAGGTTCTATATATGAACCTATTATATTTAAATAACCCCCAGATGTACCACCACTTCCAATTAATGTAATAGCTGAAGTTGTTACACTAGATCCTGTTGTAGTATTATAATTTAATATATTAACAACTACACCTAAAAAATTAGTTCCTAACGGTCTAAATGTATATGTAGTAGAATTATTAATAATATTTGTTTGTGTTGAGGTTACTACTGTTAATAGCGTTGAAAGTATATTTGCATCACTTAGAGCAAATATATCACCATTATATAAAGCTACTTTATCATATCTACCACTATAAAAGTCGTTATTCCATATAGTTCTTCCTAACCAAAACTGAGTTAAATGTTGTAAAAAAGCGCTAACGGCAGTATATGTAGCTATAGTACCTTTACTAACAATAGTAGAAGCGCCATTATATTCATAAATATTATATTTAACTTGAATATCTGATACAAAACTAAATACATATATATAATATACATTAATATATGAAATCCAAGGCATTACAGGTTCAGTAAATCCCTGACCAAGAGGTCTAAAAGAAAACCAAGGTTGTTTATTTGTAGCAGAAAACATGACGCCTAAATAAGTGTTTATTGAATTATTATTAAATTCAACAACTCTAGCATAGTCAGTGTTGCTAGTACCCGTGGAACCAATAACTAATGTCTTACCTATAAAATCTGTTCCAGAAGTAATATTAGTTGTTGTCATTAAATTGTAATATATATAATATTTATTTTTTATATTAATACGTATATATTATTTTATAATATGTTATTTTTATTCAATATTATTAGACATATCTTGTCTCACTGACTCCAATGCTTCTATTCTTGCCATTAAACTATTTATAATTGCTTGCCGATTTAAAATACTTATTTCTTTTGCTTTTACTTTTGTATGTAATTCTTTTATAGCCGCAATTCCATAAACAAAAACAGAATTATAATTAAGATTATATGCTTGTGTTATTAAAATGTTGCTTACTTCATAGTTATTAGCGCTTACTTCATAGTTATTAGCGCTTAGTTCATAATTATTAGCGCTTAGTTCATAGTTATTAGCGCTTAGTTCATAATTAATGTTGCTTAGTTCATTAGTTTGTGTTATTAGATTATATTTTTGTTCATAATAATCACCTCCACCAATAACAAAACTCAATTCGGGAATTTGTAATACTTCTTGGGCTATTAAACCTGCCTCATAGTTCCAAGTATGTCCGCTTAAATCTCCGTTATAACTAGCATCGAACAATGTTTGAGTTTTTTTATAAAACTTAGGGCAAAGTTTATCAATAACATCTAATCCATTACTAATGACAACTTCATTATGCTTTAGTCGGTCATCTGAACCATAAACTGTTGTATTTACAGTAAGAGTTGGTGTAGCTACATTTGCAAAACTCCATTTACCATTTTCATCTATACTATTACTTGAAACATTAATGTTTGTTAGATAGCGGATTACTACTATACCCGAGCCACCGGAACCACCTAAACCAGTCATGTGGTTGCCACCACCACCACCTCCACCCGTATTAGCACCACCAGCACCGCCAGTAGTATTCATACCTTGAGATCCATTTGTACCACTATTGAGTGCTGATCCGCCCCCAATTCCTCCTACACCATCGCTTGCCGCTCCACCACCGCCACCACCACCAAGACCCCCATAGCCGCCAACTGGGTTGACCCCTGGCGAAACCCATGATGCGCCACCACCACCACCACCCCAATAATGACTTGGTCCAAGAATTGTATTGACTACGCCAACACCACCTGAACCCATACCGGTTCGACCTGTATCTCCTAATGTGTTCGAATTTGTATCTAATCCTTGTGCTCCAGCACCGCCACCACCGGCTGCTCTGGTTGGGTCGGCTGTTCGTGCAGTTGTCATATGACCACCCCGATTACCATAAATCGTCCCAACATTAGCAGTCCCATTATTTGTTCCTAGAATATTACCACTACTTGCTCCGCCTTGATTTAGTATGACATTATTGGCTGCCGCACCACCCCCGGACCCACCCGCTGTTCCATTACCTGATTGCCAAGACCCACTAGTGCCACCTCCATCAGCAGTTGCTCCAAAAACAGTGGTTGCTGTTCCATTTGTACCAGATGCCCCTCCTGAACCAACGACAACACTATAACTTGTTCCACTTATAACATTTGTAGCAGGTATCCAAATTACTCCACCTGCACCACCACCACCACCAATATTAGGACCACCGCCACCACCACCACCAACGATTAAGACCTCCACTGTTCCGCTCGTTGTTGGTGTAAAAGTAGATGACCCAACTGTTGTGAAGCTATGGATCTTATATGAACCATTCGTGGTTATTGTGCCACCACTACCACCAATAGTAAGCGTTACATTAACATTAGCAGAAGCATCAAATACATTAGTACTTGTTGGGGGACAACCTTTTAAGGAAGAAGTCATTACTCTATCTGTTGTTCCACCATAAGCTACAGCAGCAAATATTCCTAGTTCGGGAGACCAACATACGTTATGCCAGTTAGATAATTCATTTGCTGATGTTCTCCCGGTCCAAGTTATTCCATCGGATGAAGTCATTATTCTCTGTGTTCCACTGTCAGCAACCGCTACAAATAATCCTAGTTCGTTAGACCAACATACATCGGCCCAACCATTGGTTTCATTTGATGATGTTCTTCCAGTCCAAGTTGTTCCGTTTGGAGAAGTCATTAGTCTAGTAGTTCCACCCAGAGCTACCGCAACAAATAATCCTAGTTTTCCAGACCAACAAACACTATACCAGTTACTGTTTTCATTTGCTGATGTTCTTGAAGTCCAATTTATTCCATTAGGCGAAGTCATTACTCTACTTGTTCCAGCATAAGCTACAGCAACAAATAGTCCTAGTTCTTTAGACCAACATACACTTCTCCATTCATTGGTTTCATTTGCTGATGTTCTCCCAGTCCAAGTTATTCCATCTGGTGAAGTCATTACTCTATTTGATCCAAAATAAGCTACAGCAACAAATAATCCTAGTTCTGGCGACCAACATACATCATGGTATCTATTGCTTTCATTTGATGATGTTGTCCCAGTCCAAGTTATTCCATCTGGTGAAGTCATTACTTTAGTTGATCCATGTGCTGCTACAGCAACAAATAATGAACGTTCTGGAGACCAACATACACTTATCCAAGTACTGGTTTCATTTGCTGATGTTCTTGAAGTCCAATTTATTCCATTAGGCGAAGTCATTACTCTACTTGTTCCAGCATAAGCTACAGCAACAAATATTCTTAGTTCTGACGACCAACAAACACCATACCATTCATTTTGATTTAATGATGTTCTTGGTGTCCAATTTGAAACCGCTTTAACGCTACTTGAATAAGGATTTAAACTCGGATAAGCATCTTTTGCCAATCCATAATATCCATTAACAGCATTCCAACTAGGGTCTTCTACATAAGACATATAAACGGCTCTTAGACCATAAGCACCATCTGTATCATTCCACCCTCCCGTAATATGACCATACATTTGAATGTAAGTCTCATTGAGACCATTCGGTTCTCCTGAATACCAATTGGTAAAACTCCAAGTATCTCCATTTTCCCATTGCCAATCAGTCGCAGTGCCTCCATTGGGATTTGATGAAGTTGCTTTTCTTTTACCTCCAATATAAACTACATAACCCGCTGCTATAGCGAAAACTTGTGCCTGCTCGTTTTCATTTAAAATAACAGCCAAAGTTTTGCCTAAACTCTCAGCATTTGTCCTATGCCACTCCCTAGATTGTTGGTTTGTATTAAGTTCGTAAATAAATTTTCTGCCGCTAATTTCTTGATATATTCTACTATTTGTTGTTATTCTAAAATTACTAATATCTGTTAATGTTGCGCTTAGACTTACGCCTAATGCTCCTGTTGCTCCGATTGGCCCAGTTGGTCCAGTTGGTCCAGTTGGTCCTGTTGATGTTCCAGATGCTCCTGTCGGTCCTGGTTGTCCTTGTGCTCCTGTTAGTCCAGTTGGTCCAGATAGTCCTGTTGGTCCTGTTATTGGCCAATTGCTACCATTTATACTACTAATACTGCTTAAATCACGTATAAATGCTTTTCGCCAAATATTTGTATTACTTCCCAAACTTGTGCTTATATCATTGGTTATTTGTGGTATTATTTGTCTAACATTATAAATAGTTCCACTTACACTCATATTTGTAACACTTATATCATTTATATATGCGTTGCCCCACATTTTACTAGGAAGACCTAAACTTGAATTATTAGGTAATAACGGGTTTAAATTCACACTTACATCAATATTAGAAAACGAAACATCACTTGTTAATAAATTAGTTAAATTATATGAAGTGGTTCCTTTTTTCATAACAATATTATTGTTTCCAGAAACTTCTAATACTAAATTTCTTGTAATATCTGGTTTTATTGTTAAATCATCCCCACTAATAGAAGACAATGTATTTAAATACATAAGCCATTGTTTATTAGGTGTATTTAAATTATGTAAACTCATAAACTAGTATAGTATTAATATATATTTTTATATATATAAAAAATATATATTTATTTATAATATGTTATTTTTATAATTTTTATAGCGGTTTATAAAGTTCTTGTAGAGACATATAATTACCTGTAGATTGTTGAATACCATAACCTGTTTTTATAGTATTACCAAGAGGACAATCTCTTCTAAATTCTAGTCTATATGTTATAATATTTCCTGACAAAGTTACTCCGCTGATATCTTCATAATATGAACCATTATATATATTATTAATTGTAACACCCATACTTGAACCAAGACTTATATCAGAAAATACAGGATTTGTTTCAAAAGTTGTTCCTCTATCAAAAGACTCTCGTACTCTAAAACTTAGTGTTTGGTCTGCTTCAGGCGAAGCAGTATAGTTAACTTTAACTTCAATTTTAATAAAGGATCTGTTACTTAATACGACTTTACTAATATCATAAGCAGATGCTGGAATCCATTCATTGGACACCGTTCCAACATAAGATACAAGACTTCGATTTTGAGCTGATACTACCGAAAAAGTATTATATGAAACAGGAACTTGTGAATTATTATTTGTAGATAATATATTTCCGCTTATACTAATATTAGTGGCGCTTATATCGCGTATATAAGCATTGCTCCAATTTCTACTTACATCTCCCAATTTAAAGGTAACGTCTAAAGAAGGGATTATATCACCACTTACTGAAGTAAGGTTGATAGCTGTAGCAGCACTATACGCTTGACCGTTTATTGTATTAACGCTTAAATCGTTTGCAAAAACATTGCTCCATCTATTAGCACTTGTTCCTAATGCATAGCTATTGTTTGCAAAAGGCGCTATGTTTCCAAATCCAGAGTAAGCATTTGATATTAAAGAATATTCATAAACAGTACTGTATCCCGCATAGGATCTTCCACTTATCAATGCTAATTGAGAACCAAATGGAGAACCAATAACAACTCTTGTTCCTAAGGCATTTAACGCTACAGCCCAACCTGCCTTTTCTCCTGCTGTCAGACCCTCAATATTTGTACCTTGCTTTACCCAACTAACATTATCCCACTTATAAACTTTAACACAACCTGAATTTGTTAAAAATCCATCGTATAATGGCGAACCAACCGCAAGAATATTTCCCGCGGTATTTAATGATACTGATGTACCAAATTGTTCATTTGCGGTGTCGCCATCAATATCTATACCAAGTTGTATCCAACTTGCATCATTCGTCCATTTATAGACTCTAACATGACCAGCATCACTGCCTGCGCTATTATTTCCACGAGCACCAATAGCAATTATATCTCCAACACCATTTATTGAGACAGACGACCCGATATAATCATCTGTTGCTTCAGGATTAATATCTAGTCCTCGTTTTACCCAACTAACAGTATTCCACTTATAAACTTGAACAACACCAGCAGACATTGCAGAACCAAATCCAACCACAGTTCCATCAGAATTTAATGATACTGAATGCCCAAATGCTTGATCATTAGTTCCACTAATATCTCCACCTATTTTAACCCAACTTACATTATCCCACTTATAAACCCTAATTAAACCTGGACCACCAGGACTCTGACCACCATTCCATAAGGAACTAGCTCCAATAGCAACAATAGTTCCATCTAAATTTAAGGATACAGCAGTACCAGGGGAGTCTGTTGTTAGAGTATTATAATCTAGTCCTGACCCTCCAGAAAACCAACCAGGATAACCTGTTCCATCAATATCTATTCCTTGTTGTATCCAAGTAGTATTACTAGTCCATTTATAAATTCTAACATGACCAGTTCCAAAGTCAGTATAAGGAGCACCTATAGCAAGTATAGTTCCATCACCATTTAATGATACTGACCATCCTGCCCTATTTCCATTTGCTTCACCATCAATATCTAGACCTAATTGAACCCAACTAGGTGAAGTATATTTATAAACTCTAACAAGTCCTCCTCTTGTGCCGCCTACATTAAAAGGAGCTCCAATAGCGATTATATCACCTGTATCATTTATTGCGACAGCCCACCCTGCTTTATCTACTGTTCCTTCAGCTGGAATTATTTGACCTAGTCTATTAAATTTTTCTTGTATAGCAGATATATTTATTGTTCCTGGAATAGCAATATTATTTGTATTAATAGAATTAACACTTGCATTACTAATATATGCACTAGACCATTGTCTATTAATTTGGCCTAATTGTGATACGTTTTTAACTAAAGGATTTAAATTATCAATATTAGATGTTGTTACTGATAAATTTGAAAACATCCAATTACCATTTTCATCAATACTATTGAAACTATTATCAAATACATTAAAACTTGTTGGAGGTCGTCCTTTAAATGAAGAAGTAAAGAAACCATAATCGCTTCCAATGGCACATATTCCAAGTTCAGGAGACCAACAAGGATACTTCAAACTTCCATAAAACGGAACAACATCACGTGATAATACAGTTCTTGTAGTCCAATTTATTCCGTTTGGAGAAGTTATTATAGTTTGGTTAGAAAGGGAATAGGTCTCATCCGTCGACGCACCAGCAATAAATATTCCAATTTCAGGTGCCCAAATAATTTGCTGCCATTTTCTACCTGGCGATGGAACAGTTCTATTAGTCCAAATAATTCCATCGGAAGAAGTCTTTACATAAGTTGGTCCACTTGAACAAATGACTACAAATATTCCAAGTTGTTTAGACCAACAAACCCCATTCCAGGTTCCACCGCCAATTGATGTTTGTGTAGTCCAATTTATCCCATCTCTAGAACTATATACCTCTCCGGTTCTAGCTATAACAAGAAAAATTTTAAGTTCAGCAGACCAACAAACAGATGCTAGAGCAAGGTTTACACTAGAATTTACAACAATTTGATTCCAACTTGCTCCCCCATCATTAGAAGTTACTATAGACGAACCAGTAATTTGCCCAACAACAATTAATCTAAGTTCGGGCGACCAACAAAGTTTACTTATTCCACGATTATTTGGAATAGAAGTTACAGTCCAATTTGTTAAATTTGAAGAAATTAGCATAGTATTACTAGCGGCAATAACAAATATTTCAATTTCTTGACACCAAATAATTTGCCCATCATAATTATTAGGAGGCATATCAGTAGTTCTTCTAGTCCAAGTTATTCCATCAGACGAAGTAACAATTTCATTTGCATAAGTTGAAACAAACAATTTAAATTTAGGAGACCAACAAAGTCCAGTAGTGATGTATTCCGTTTCTCTTAATGTAAAAGCAGAAACAACTTTTTCTCCAATTGAATAAGGATTAAATGCTGGATGAGCATGTTTTGCTAATCCATAAAATCCATTAACATCATTCCAACTAGTATCACCACTAAGTTCTTGATAAATTACATTATTAGTAGTTATTTTATAATCACTTATTGGGGCAGTTAATTTGTTTACATTTATAATAGAGCCACCACTTACATTAAATATAATATTACCACTAATATTTGTAAGACTAACAACACCGCCACCACTTGAACCACTATAAGCTTGACCATTGATTGTATTAACGCTTAAGTCATTTGCGTATATGTTGCGCCACCGCTTTGACAAAGAACCCAAATCAGACATACTAGTGTCTAAAGGAAGTATGTTACCGCTTACACTAATATTAGTGGCGCTTATATCGCGTATATAAGCATTGCTCCAATTTCTACTTACATCTCCCAATCTAAAGGTAATGTCTGAAGAAGGAATTATGTTACCACTAACTGAAGTAAGGTTGGGTGCTGCATTATATGCTTGTCCGTTAATAGTATTAATGCTTATATCATTTGCGTATATGTTGCGCCACCGCTTTGACAAAGACCCCAAATCAGACCTACTTGTGTCTAACGGAAGTATATTTCCGCTTATTCCAATATTTTGAAAAGTCCAATTACCATTTTCATCTATACTATTAAAACTGCTATCAAATACATTGTAACTTGTTGGGGGACGACCTTTTAAGGAGGAAGTCAATACTCTACCAATGTTACCAAACACACCTACAACGGCAAATATTCCTAGTTCTTTAGACCAACATATACATCTCATGTAATTATCTGGTGATGTTCTCCCAGTCCAATTTATTCCATTTAGTGAAGTCATTACTTTATTTGAACCCTGTTCAGCAACAGCAACAAATAGTCTTAGTTCCGGCGACCAACACACACTAATCCAATTAGTGTTTTCACTTGACGGTGTTCTTAAAGTCCAAGTTATTCCATCTGGTGAACTCATTAATCTATTACTTCCAAATTGAGCTACAGCAACAAATAGTCCTAGTTCTCCAGACCAACATACACTACGCCAAGAACTGGTTTCATTTGCTGATAATCTCCTAGTCCAAGTTATTCCATCCGGCGAAGTCATTACTCTATTTGTTCCTACCCAAGCTACAGCAACAAATATTCCTAGTTCTGGAGACCAACATACACCATTCCAATAATTGTTTTCATCTGGTGCTGCTATGCTAGTCCAAGCTATTCCGTCTGGTGAAGTCATATTGGTTGAAAGTTCACTTACAACAACAAATATTCCTAGTTCTGGAGACCAACAAATACCACTGGCGTTTCCCGTTGCTGAGGTACTCGATGTCCATGTTGTTCCATTTGGCGAAGTCATTACGTTTCCACTATTAGCTACCGCAACAAACAATGCGCGTTGTGGTGACCAACATACACTGACCCAAGTACTGCCTTCACTTGATGATGCTGTCCCATTCCAAGTTATTCCATCTGATGAAGTCATTACTTGATTTGTTCCACTCCTAGATACAGCAACAAATAATCTTAGTTCAGGTGACCAACAAACACTTTGCCATTGATTGTTTTCATTTGATGATATTCTTGGTATCCAAGTTTTAACTGCTAATACTCCACTTGATAACGGATTTAACGCAGGATAAGCATCTTTTGCCAATCCATAATAACCATTTACAGCAGACCAACTTAAGTTATTAATGCCTCCACTAATATTTTGATATAACCTATGAGTTGTAGTTATACTAAAATTACTTGCATCAGCTGCTATTCTCATAGAAGCACCGCTTACATTTAATATTATATTTCCGCTTACACTAATATTAGACGCGCTAATATCGCGTATATAAGCGTTGCTCCAATTTCTACTTACATCTCCTAATTTAAAGGTAACATCTAAAGAAGGGATTATATCACCACTAACTGAAGTAAGGTTGATAGCAGTTCCGGCACTATACGCTTGACCGTTTATTGAGCTAACGCTTAAATTAGTTGTGCTTATATCGCGTATATAAGCATTTCCCCATATTTTACTACTTGAACCAAGAGTGCCTGTGTTAGTAGTGGATGGATTTAAATTGGCGCTTATATCAATATTTTGAAAAGTCCAATTACCACTTTCGTCAATACTATTAAAACTACTATCAAATACATTATAGCTTGTTGGGGGACGTCCTTTTAATGAAGAAGTCATTACTCTATTAGTTGTTGATCCTACTCCGGTTCCTCCTTCGGCAACAGCGACAAATATTCCTAGTTCTGGAGACCAACAAATTTCTTTCCATATATTTGCGTCTGTAACTACTATAGCTATCCAATTTATTCCATCCACGGAAGTCATTACTCTACTTGTTCCAGTTCCAGCAACAGCAACAAATAACCCTAGCTCTGCAGACCAACAAACACCATTCCATTCATTAGCTTCTGGTGTTGCTCTTAAAGTCCAATTTATTCCATTTGAAGATGTCATTACTCTATTTGTTGTTCCATTTTGAGCTGTTGCAACAAATAACCCTAATTCTGGAGACCAACAAACATTACGCCACTGATTGGTGTTTGTTGATACTATTGAAGTCCAAGTTATTCCATTATTAGAAATTATTACTATATTAGTGTAAGGAGCAACGGCAACAAATAATCCTAGTTCTGCCGACCAGCAAATACTATGCCAACTCTGATTTGCTGCGGTTTGCGAAGTCCAATTTATTCCATCTGGCGAACGCATTACCTTTCCATAATAAGAAACAGCAACAAATATTCCAAGTTCTACAGACCAACAAACACCAATCCATCCACTAGATTCTGATGCTAATCCATTTGTAGTCCAATTTATTCCATCTCTAGACGTAGTTACTTGATTTGCTCCATTATCAGAAACTGCTACAAATATTTTAAGCTCGCGAGACCAACAAACCGAAAGCCATTGATTGTTTGGTGATGTTTGTGTTGTCCAATTTATTCCATTTGGCGAAGTCATTATAGGATTTGTTCCACCCCAAGCAACACTAACAAATAGTCCTAGTTGTGGTGACCAACAAACACTACGTGTTTTTTTTATGTCTGTTGCTCTTGGTGTCCAAGTTTGTACCGCTTTAACGCTACTTGAATAAGGATTTAACGCAGGATAAGCATCTCTTGCCAAGGCATAATAACCATTGACAGCAGACCAACTTAAGTCCCCGCTAATTTCTTGATATATTCTGTTTCTAGTAGTTATTATATTATTACTAGCATCAGCCGATAGTTGATTTATATTTCTTATATTACCACCGCTTATATTTAATATTATATTTCCGCTTATACTAATATTAGTTGCGCTTATATCGCGTATATAAGCATTTCTCCAATTTCTACTTACATCTCCTAATTTAAAGGTAACGTCTAAAGAAGGGATTATATCACCACTAACTGAAGTAAGGCTGGGTGCTGCGTTATACGCTTGTCCATTAATAGTATTAATACTTATATCATTTGCGTATATGTTGCGCCACCTCTTTAATGAAGAACCCAAATCAGACATACTAGTGTCTAAAGGAAGTATATTTCCGCTTATACTAATATTAGTTGCGCTTATATCGCGTATATATGCATTATTACTTGTTAATTGTGAAAAAGTCCAATTATTAGACTGATTTATTTTATCAGATGTAATTGAAGCATCTGCCAGTTTAGACCCCAAAATAGCTGCGTTAGCCGATATGTCCCCATCTATAATAGTATTATTTGCTATTTGAGTGGTTGTAATAGTTCCACTAGCAAGTTTAGACCCCGAAATAGCTGCAGTTGTTGATATATTTAAATCTGTAATAGCAAGTGAAGCATTTATTTTGCTAAATGCTATACCTGCGTTAGCCGATATGTCCCCATCTACAATAGTATTATTTGCTATTTGAGTGGTTGTAATAGTTCCACTAGCTATTTTAGAACCGCTAATATCAGCACTAAGTGATATCTGTGAATTGATTATAGCAAGTGAAGCATTTATTTTGCTAAATGCTATAGCTGCGTTAGCTGATATGTCCCCATCTATAATAGTATTACTTGCTATTTGAGTGGTTGTAATAGTTCCATCTTGTATATGACTTGCATTAATAGTATTTGCTGATGTTGTTTGTAAAAAAGTAATAGCACCTGATGTTAATCTATCAGAAGTTATAGTTCCCGCTTGTATATGACTTGAATTAATAGAATCGTCTGGTGTTGTTTGTAAAGAATTAATAGCGTTAGTTGTCATTTCATTGGTTGTTATTGTTCCATTTTGTATATGACTGGCATTAATAGAATTTGTTGGTGTTGTTTGTAAAGTAGTAATAGCACCTGTTGTTAATCTATCAGAAGTTATAGTTCCCGCTTGTATATGACTTGAATTAATAGAATTTTCTGGTGTTGTTTGTAAAGAATTAATAGCGTTAGTTGTCATTTCATTGGTTGTTATTGTTCCATTTTGTATATGACTGGCATTAATAGAATTTGTTGGTGTTGTTTGTAAAGTAGTAATAGCAGCTGTTGTTAATCTATCAGAATTTATAGTTCCACTAGCAAGTTTAGACCCCGAAATAGCTGCGTTAGCTGATATGTCCCCATCTATAATAGTATTATTTGCTATTTGAGTGGTTGTAATAGTTCCACTAGCTATTTTAGACCCCAAAATACCTGCATTTGTTGATATATCTAAATCTGTAATAGCAAGTGAAGCATTTATTTTGCTAAATGCTATAGATGCATTAGCTGATATGTCCCCATCTATAATAGTATTATTTGCTATTTGAGTGGTTGTAATAGTTCCCTGGGTTATGTTAGAACCATTAA
>Ga0208951_1000960_pt1 | contig 13023 bp, 13 predicted proteins | sample GreLakmeMI27MSRF_FD_187702 | JGI IMG/M metagenome (GOLD analysis project Ga0208951, IMG submission 187702) | Freshwater lentic microbial communities from great Laurentian Lakes, MI, USA - Great Lakes metaG MI27MSRF (SPAdes) | ecosystem: Environmental > Aquatic > Freshwater > Lake | place: Great... | reverse complement strand
ATAGTAATAGTAATAGTAATAGTAATTGTAATTATAATTATAATTATTATAATAATGAATTAATTTTAAATATAGATGATGCTCCTTGGCCATAATATAAATATATATAAATATATATAAATACAAAATATAAATACAAAATATAACTAATGATTCCGTTATTTAAAGTATTTATGAGCGAAGATGTAATAGAACCATTGAATAAATTAATATTATCAGGACAACTAACACAAGGTCCAGTGGTTGAATGTTTTGAAGAACAATTAATAAAATTTATTGAAAACAAATATTTATTAACTTTAAATAATGCTACAGCGGGATTGACATTAGCTACAAGATTACTATTGAATAAAGATGAAATAAATAATTGGCCTGGTTTTGAAATAAATAATGATATGGTTTTAACACCTGCATTAACATGTTTTGCCACAACAGCAGCAGTATTAGCTAATAAAGTTAAAATACGGTGGTTAGATGTTGATTTAAAAACAGGAAATATATGTCTCAAAGATTTGAAAAATAAATTAAATGAAAATACAAAAATTATATATATAGTTCATTGGGGAGGAAATCCAGTTGATATTGATGAATTAGATAAAATATGTGAAGAACATCGAGAAAGTTATGGATTTAAACCTATGGTAGTAGAAGACTGTGCTCATTCATTTGGGGCAGAATATAATAGAAAAAAAATAGGAAATAGTAAAAATATATGTGTTTTTAGTTTACAAGCGATCAAACATTTAACAACTGGTGATGGTGGTTTTATAACATTACCGAATGTTGAATTATATGAACGATGCAAATTATTAAGATGGTATGGAATTAATCGAGATAAAAGAAACTATAAAGGCAAAGATTTTAGATTAGAAAATGATATTATAGAATATGGATATAAATTTCATATGAATGATATGAACGCAATATTAGGTCTTTATAATTTACCTCATATGAATAGTATTCTAGAAAAAAATAGAAACAATGCCCATTACTTTAATGAAAAATTAAAAAATATAAATGGAATTGAATTACTGAATAACAATTCAAAATGTAATTCTGCTTATTGGTTATATAGTTTGCGGGTTCTCAATGGTAAAAAATTTGAATTTATGGAAAAAATGAAGGAAGAAGGAATTATGACAAGTCAAGTACATAATCGCAACGATATTAATAGTTGTGTAAAAGATTTTGCAGAGAATTTACCCAATCTAGATATTCTGGAAAAAGAATTGGTATGTATACCTGTAGGATGGTGGTTAACACAAGAGAATTTAGAACATATAGTTACAACAATTGAGTTTTTATATAAATAAATATAAATATATAAATATATAAATATATAAATATATATATAAATATATATATATAAATATAAATACATAAATAAATATATATAAATGAAAATACTTTTTGTTGCTTGTTATGTTGACAATTCTCATTTTATGAATGTAATGCGAGAAAATTTAGACAAATATTTATTAAATTGCACATATGATTTTGTTTGTTTAAATGATGCTCCTGATATAAAAAATAATGAAGAAAACTTTCTAAAAATTTGTGATATACTTTCAGGAAATGAAAATAGTTTTGACATAATATTTGAACGAGCAATGAGTAATAATTTTATTCATATTAAAATACCTCAAAACATTCATGAAGATAATAAACGACAAAATCATAGTAGCTCGAGACATATAGAAAATTTAAACTGGTTTAATTCTAATATTAAAACATTAATACCAAATTATAAGGAATATGATTTTTTATGTCATATAGATAGCGATTGTATAATAAGAAGTGAAATTGATTTAAATAATGAATTAAACGGATATGATATGGCTGGTCCATTTATATATCTACATAGCAATTTTTATTATATACATACTGGTTTGTTTTTTATTAATTTAAAAACGGTTTTAAATATGCACGAAATACGATGGGATAATACTATGGGAACTGATACAGGAAGTGATATTGGTAATTTTATTTTAAAAAATCTACAATATAAAATAAAAAAATTAGGACATTATGATGGTTATAGTAAAAATAACAATATTATAAATAATCATACTATAATATCATTAGATATTAAAGAGATAGACGATAATGTACATAAATTGATAGATACGTGGTTTGATTATCGTTTTATTCATTTCAGAGCAGGAAGCTGTTTTGGAGTGGGAACACATATGCATCGTTCAAATGAAAGAATAAATTTATATCGAAATAAATATGAAGCTTTTTTAAAACTATGTTAGAATATTTTAGAGAATTACTTATATATGCATTTATTAAAAACTTTTTGACGACTTAAAATTGTATTCAATTAACATAGACATACAAATTAACTGTTTATTAAATCCTGCTTCTTTATAAAAATTAATTAAATTTTCTTCACGTGCCAAATCTATTCTATAACAACCTTTTTCTTTAGCATAAGTAATTAAATAATCAACAATTTTTTTTCCTATTCCGTTATTTCTTTTAGTTTAATTTACAAAAATATTTTCTATATGACCCAAATTATATATTTATATATATAAATATATAAATATATAAATATATAAATATATAAATATATAAATATATATATTTTATGCACGAATTGTATTTTATTGACGGCACTAAAAATATTGAGCCGGAACAACTTAATGGTGTCGAATATTGTAACCCCACATTTTATCCAAAATTTCAAGAAAAGATTATTTGGTTAAAAGATTTATTATTAACTTATTTTGAAGAAAATAAGGGTATAGTTATATTAAGGGTTTATGATGGTGAATTTTATTTTTTAAAAAAAATTGTTGCAGGAAATGGACCAAGAAGACATTATACAAAAGCTCTTACAGATAAATTTATACAACCATTTAAAGATGGTTGTTATAGAGTTGATTTAATAAGTGTTCAAATGAATATTAATCAGCTAAATATATATAATAGTATTTTTCCAGATAGACCTGTTGATTTTCCAATGGATATAATTTATGGCTTAACTGCAAATAGATGGTTACTGAAAACATTTAAAAATAACATAGCATTAATTGGTGGTTCAGAAAAATTACAATTAATCAAAAAACTTATGGAGTACCAAGAATATAGAGATTATATCGATAATGATTTTTTTTTAGACTATATTAATGTTCCTGAACGATTTTCATGCGATAATACTGATTTATTACTTAAAGATATTGGCGAGCAAATTAAAAACTCTTCTGCTCGTGTGTTTTTATTTGGTATTGGGATAGCAAAAATGGCTATTTCATGGAAATTTAAAGAATATAAAAACGCATTATTTATTGACATTGGTTGTGGAATGTCTGCGTTAGCAGGTGTTTGTGGAATTGATAGGCCTTATTTTGGAGATTGGAAAAATTTTCGAATTAAAAACTATGATTACAGTGCTGTTGATCCGATGGATTTTAATGAAAATAATGGTAATGTAAAATATTTGTAAATAATAAATGAAAGTTAAATGATTATATTATTAATATTATTAATATTAATAATATTTTTCATATTATATATATAATGCATCGGGTTTTGTAATATTTTTTATTGTATATATTGTTTCTTAATTTACATATTATTCATCAAGCCATTTTTGATTTTCTAATGTCCATTGTACTGTTTTTCTTAGTGATTCTTCGAAATTAATTGGTAATTTAAACCCCATTTCAAATAATTTGCTACCATCTAATCCATATCGTAAATCATGCCCCGGTCTGCTTGAATGAAAATCAACCATTTCATAACTCAACTCTTTATTCATAAATTTGGCGATATACTGCGCAATTTCTAAATTGCTTACTTCTTTTTCTCCGGCTATATTATATTTTTCACCAATTGTGCCATTTTTTATTAAAAATAAAACAGCACTTGCTATATTTCTTCCGTGAATATAAAATCGAGTACCTGAAGTTTTTTTATCAGGATAAGAATGAATTTCTATAGTTTTATTATTTAATATTTTTTTTATACATAAAGGAATAAATTTTTCAACATGCTGGCGCTCTCCAAACGCGTTCATTACATTTACAATAATTAGCGGAGTTTTATATGTATTCTCATAAGAAATACATATTTGCTCGGCTGCCGATTTAGAAGCAGAATATGGATTTGTTGGTTTGTGTCTGTCCCATTCTTTGAACAAAGTATTTCCTAATGCTGGACCAAAAACTTCATCCGTACTAAAATAAAAAAAAATTTCAAGATTTGATAAACTTCTTGAGTACTCTAATATATTTAATGTACTTTGAATATTATTATCCAAAAATAATTTTGGGTTCCGTATGCTATTATCAACATGGGTTTCTGCAGCCATATGTACTATATAATTAATATTATTACCAAGTTCTTTAATCAAACCATCAGATATAGGATTAATTAAATCATTAGTAAAAATTTTAATTCTTTCATTATTTAAACAACCCGTATCGCGTAGTCTTTCAAAACCATTACTGGCATAAGATAATTTATCAATTATAATTATATTCCAGTCTGTTTTAGAAAAAATATGTTCAACAAAATGATGACCAATAAATCCACATCCTCCTGTAATTAAAATTGTTTTAGTCATATTTATAGTATATAGTACAATGTTTTTAAATATAATTTACCATAAATATTTTGTATTTATATTTAAAAACATTGTACTATATACTATAAATATGACTAAAATATGTATTTTTATGCCAACAACTATTACTGTTGATGAAAATTGTTATTTATATAAAGAAAATCAATTAACTTCTAATAATATACGCGAAAACCAATATATTGAAGGAATAAAAAAAATATATGAATTAAATAAAGAGAAAAACATTGATATATATTTATGTGACAATAGTACTTTTTTTAATAATGATTCTACATTAAAAGATTATTTACTTAATAATACAAAAATTCATATAATTAATAATGTTCCTAATGTATATGGTAAATATAACAAAGGGTGTGGTTTAATTGAACAATGGCTATACAATAAGGATATATTAAGTAAATATGATTATATAATTCATTTTGAACCAAGACTATTGTTACAAAGTAATCTATTTATAGATAATTTTATGTTGAATCCTAGAACAATATTTAATAGCGGAGGAGGATATTTTAATAAAGATAATAATAGTTATAAGCATTATAATACAGGTTTATTTTCTATTAAAACAGATGTTCTTTTACAATTTATTAATTTAATAAATATTAATGGTATTAATAGTATAATTAGACAATCAATAGAATATATTATTTTTGATTTTATTAAAAATAACAATATTACTATAGATTTAATAGATAAATTAGATTTATGGTGGTTTCCTGCAAATGAAGAAAAAATGTATTTTTAAATGTTTATATCTTTATATTAAAAACTAGTAACCAATTCAATAAATCGCTCTCCACATTTTTGCGGGCTTAAATTTTCCATTATATATGCTCGTGGACTATAAGTTTTTAGTTTATTTATAAATTCATTATAACTAGTTTCAAATTCTTCTAGTTTATAAAAATATAACCCACATCTTTCATCCCAATATGCTATACTAGAACACGGTATATTTGGATAATTTGAACCATATTCTTGAGACATAACACTAGTATTCCATACTAATAATGGCACATTACAAGATAATGCCTCTTCTATAGCAAATCCTTGACTTTCGTGAGCGTCTATAATAATTCCATATTTTGCATTTTGCAAACATTTCAAATAATCTTCTTCACTATAATGTCTAACATAATCAAATATTTTGTAAGTAATATTTTTATTATTTAAAAAATGTTTCACATATTCTAGCTCTTCTGGTTTTCGCCTTTTAAAATATATAAAAACTTCGTTTTTTTGAGAATGTTGATTAGGCGAAAATTTTTCTATTTCTACAGGAAAAGGAAATACTTTTATAGGTATAAATTTTTCTACATTAAAATTTCTCCATGTATCAGCCGCCCAAATGCTTGGTTGAATATATATTGAATTATTATGTATATTATTTATGCTTAGTAATTTATTATTAGGAAAAACGGAAAACGCAGCACCAAAAATAAATTTTTTTCCAGGAAATAACGATGCATCTATTGGTGTATATTGAGAATGAATAATATCATAGTCTTTAATATATTTATTCACATCATTATACTGACAAATCTTATATTCAATTTTTAAATGTTCCAATAATAATAGTATTCCAATCTTATTTTTAAAATGCATCTCATCAACAATTAATATTTTCATATTATAAAATATTAATTACTATATAATTATATATTTATATATTTACCATATAATTATATATATAATTATAACTATGGACTTTAAATATTACATAAACAATATAAAGATAATAATATAAAGCTAATATTTTAAAGCTAAGTATTAAAGCATAATCATAAACATAATATGAAAATAGTAAGATTAGGAAATACTGAATCGCACATATTATTTATATCTTATATATTGAAATATGGAAATGAAGATCCTTATTTAAAAAAACAATTATCAAATGTATTAAAAAACTATACAAATTGGTTATATACTACTGCTGGCTATTATGATAAAGCAGTGCGCGGTAGTCAAATGAATTTCGACGAAACAGCATTTACAAAGAATTATTTTGCATTTATAAACCATCTTGAAATTAGTATTGGTGGCTGCGAAAAAGCGCAATTTTATATGGGAGAAAATATGATGCCACTATTTAACAAATATAAGGCCGATTTTTTCAATAAATATAATATTATTAATTACCAATCTATGAATGGAAGTCATTTTTATGATAGAATAGATAGCATATTTGATTATATGAGAAACAAGAAAGTATTATGTGTATCTAGTTTTGATGGTCTTATAGAGCAACAATATAATTCAGGAAATGTATATAAGATTTATGAAAAATTTCCAAAACTTGCAGATCTAAAAACTATTAAATTTCCATATTGTTTTTTAAACAATGGGCCACATGCTAATTATCACGAAACGCTTGAACACGTGTTTAATATAATCAAAACACTAGATTTTGACATTGTATTATTGGGTTGTGGATGTTACGGACATATGTTATGTCATAAAATACATAGCGAACTTAATAAAGACGCCATATACTTGGGTGGAAGTATTCAAACAATTTTTGGAATTTTGTCTGCACGAGAAAAAGAACATAGCAATTTACCTTATAATGAAAACTGGATTACTATAATTCCAGACGAATACAAACCGAGCAATTATAAATTGATTGAAAATGGGTGTTATTGGTAATATGTTTTATAATAATAATAGCATAATATTTATAATAATAATAGCATAATATTATTATAAATCATAAATTAAAACAAAATTTAAGACGATATTTTTATCCAACTTTCCGGAAATAGGTCATTTACATCATTAGCTGACCCATTCCATATACTCGGATAGCATACAATTTTATTATAAGTATTATTAAAATATGCACCCCACCAGCTAAATGTGCTATTTGCTATTATATTGTGACTGGATAACGACATTAATAAGAGTTGTTCATAATCTGGAACATTATAATCAATTACTACAATGCTAATATTACAAATAGACTGTATACTTTCAATAGCTTGAGAGATTTTATCATTATCACAAAGCTCTCCAAATATTAGCAAATAATACTTATCTTCAAGGTCTGGTATCACTGACTTTAAGTAATTAATACAATTTATATAGTAACTTGTGCTCAATACTGGATGCATTGCGAGATTTTTAACATAATCGCCTATTCTAAAATGGAGACTTATTGGTTTTTTTGCTAGACCAAGCAAATCCTTATGTTTTTCATCAATCTCAGCCTTTTGATTGTCTAAATTAATCATTTTGCATATATTGGCATATTGGTCGTCAAAATATTTATAACTTTGATAATAACCGCGCAATTTAAAGTCCTGGTTTATATAAGGAATTTTAGTAAATTTAAAATATGTGGCTTCAAAATGATTATAGCGAATTTGTAATTGGTCTTTGTATGTAAACCTAGAGAGTTTGCTAAGAAAATTCGCCCAATATGTAGGTCGCTTACTAATATTGTCAAGCGGAGATACTAAATCAAACTTGCTAATATTTATTTTAAACGGAACTCTATGTTCAAGCGAATACGCAATACCGCAAAAAATTTGAAATAATTGATTTCCAAGTCCTCCCATAATTTCAATATAAATCATAATGCTATATATTGAAATAAAAAAATTATCTTTAATTAATAATAGCATAATATTAGATATTATTACATAAACCTATAAATCAAACCAGTTAACTATCCCATTTAACTATCCCCATAAAATTCTTTAACTAGTGGATTGCATTTAATTTTTGAATAATCAAAGCTTGTCAAATACAGTCCTTCGAGAGATTTTAATCGCGACAACGCAACATATGTTTGACCGTAGGCAAATATATTACTACCAATATCTATAATAGCATTTTCAAGCGTTAGTCCTTGTGCTTTATGAATAGTAATAGCCCACGAATAAATAAGCGGGATTTGACTTAGTCCAACACTTTTATTAGTTTCGGACTTCCAAATATAGTAATCTATTAAAATCGGCTCTTTAATGTTATTAAATTGCACATATGGAAGATTATGCTCATTAAACCTCATAATTATTCCCTGACTTCCATTAGCAATTTGTAGCTCTCCGCATAAAGTTAGATTTACAACACACATAACGTGTGTCCCTATTTTAAGTTTCAGCGTTTTTTCTGCTATTATATTAGCTGCTAAAAAGTCGTAATCGCGTTTTAAATGGTCATTACTTTTCAATAATAATGCTAGCATATTGTCGCTAAAAATATCGCTTTTGCAGTCGCTACTCTTACAGTCACTACTTTTACCCTCATTATTTTTGCCACATAGATCAACATACGCAAGATTATATACGACTTCTTGGGCTGAGCTATCTAACTTTAAATATTCTTTAGTATTAATATGCTCAACATCTCTCTTAATAGGTGAGAGAATAGTCAGAACTTTTTCTTTTTTTATTAAATCTAGGTCTTCGTGGTCAAAAATACGACTAGCCAATGTTGCTTTTGTCGAAGGAGTTATTTGGCCTTTTCTAATATATTTTAGGACCTTTAATAATGTTTCGTCATTTTGCCGGAATATGGTTTTTAGCACAATTTGATTTTCTTTAGTAAATAATTGATTCCATAGTTCGTGCTCAAAACAATACATACTATCTTCCTTTTCTTTTTCACCACAATTAGTGAATACGGGAGAGAGTTGATAAAAATCTCCCGTAAAAATGACTTGCAGTCCGCCAAATGGCACATTTTTCTTATAAAATTTCCTAGCAATAAGGTCTAATAATAATAATATTTTTAATGACATCATACTAACTTCGTCAATAATAAGGATTTCTAAACCTCTCCAATTTTTCAATTTATGCCTTTTTTTGGTGAAAAGTTCTTCAACAATTTCTGAGTTCTTCTTATTTGCTAGTCCAATACCTGAAAACATATGCAGTGTTGTTGCTTTACATTGAAGCAAAATAGCAGCGCAACCTGTTAGAGCACATACTTTTATGATTTTCTTTTTTTCTTCGGCATCACTTACAATGTTTTTAATTAAAAATGATTTGCCTGTGCCTCCTGGCCCTGTTATAAACAAACTTTCTCCCTTTGTATATTTATCAAAACATATTTGTTGCTCGTGACTAAATGTAGCCATACTAACTGTATATAACTGGTTATAAATAATTATAAATAATTATAAATAGTATCAATTTTTTTAAGTTTATAATTATTAATTATAAAATTGAAATAATATAAAATGTTATTACTAATAACAATATATTTTATTAATGGAAAAGCGAATTAATTGTAAGGTAACCGATTATATTGACAATTTAAAGCAACATATCAAATCTTATGTTGAAACAAATGAAAACATATGTTTTAAAGAAAAAAGCGACTTGTTAAAGTTTATTTATGATTTTGAGACATTAGAAATCAATAAGCAAGACTTCGTAAAGCGAAAGCGGAGTAAGTCGGTTGTGCCGTTTTACAATCGTTGTATTGCTAAAAAGTCTTGTGGTGAGCAGTGCACTCGTAAAAAGAAGACAGTATCAAATTATTGCGGAACCCACGATAAAAATAGGCCTCACGGTGAGCTAAACGATTGCGAAAAAGAGGAAAACATTTTAAAAAAGGTAGAAATATGGATCCAAGAAATAAACGGAATTTCGTATTATATTGATAAAAACAATAATGTATATAAAACAGAAGATATATTATGTAATAGTCAAAACCCAAGCATTATAGCCAAATATGGACTTGAAAACGGAGTATATAAATTTGTGAATACATATAATAGTAATTAAAATTAAAATGATTTACAAAGAATAAAAAAAATTGATATAATAAATGTTCTTTTTTTTTCTTGTATTAAATGCTTTTAACTGAAATGGTAGAATTATTATCCGAACATTTTAATATTTCTAACACTGCTATTACAAATATTTTGCAAAATAATAATATAAGAATTAATCAAAGATTATTATTAGAAAAAGTCGTGCTTATTATGAATAAACCTGAAGTAAAAAAAACTAGCACTACTAAAACAAAAATTATTAATGAAGATGTAGAAACTAAGGTTGTAGAAACTAAAATTAGGGTTGAAGAAAATAAGCCAAATCTAGAAATCAAACCACCTCGAGGTCGCGGAAGACCTCGTAAAAATACAGTTATGAGCGAGGAAGTGGAAAAAGAAGAAGAAATATGCGTGGAGGTAGAGGAAGTAACTGTTAATGGAATAACATATTATAAGACTAGTGAAAATGTAATATTAAGTAAAGACTTAACAATAGAAGGTATAATGAGAAATGGTAAGATTGTGAAAGGAGTGCATTAAATTATTTGCACACTATTAACTTTCTTTTTTTTCGTTTTTTTATTTTAAACAAAAAAAAATATGGAATGCGATTTTTTTGTATATATTTAAAAAGCGTAATGCGTGAAGAGATATAAGAATTATTCATCATCATCATTGTTGTCGTCATCGTCGTCATCATCATCGGAGTTAGGAGGGGGTGGTTTAGTAGGAGGAGGATTAGACTTAGCCTTAGCCTTAGCATTCCATTCATCCTTTTCATCAGAATCAATAGCCTTCCACAAACGAGCGAGCTCAGTCAAAACCTCAGTATTCTTAGGCTTTTCATCATCAATAGATAACTTAGTCTTAACATCATCCCTATTAGAATTACAAAATAGAATATAACCGGTAACACGCTTAGGCTTAGCATCAGCAGGGTCAGTCTTAGCCTTTTTCTCCTTCTTAGCGGCAGCCTTTTCCTTCTTATCCTCCTTTTCCTTTTTCTTATCATCAACAGGCTTAGCTTGAACATTAAGTTGCGAAGCAAGAGTTTTCTCAAGCGCATCAACACGCATAGAAGTGGACTTATCCGACTTCTCGAGCGCATCAACACGCATAGCAAGAGCCTCAATAATAGCCTTGGACATCTTTGTTAATAGTAAGCTGATAGAATAAAAGCAAATACGAAAAAAAAGAAATCAATTTTATTTAAATATAACAAGAATTGTCGCCGCCGCCAAATAATATATATGAAAAGGGCTTAAAGAAACGACTTAAAGGAGGCCCCCCCCAAAATAATATATAAAAAAAAGGGCTTAAAGAAACGACTTAAAGGAGCTGCTTAGTATCGAAATAGTCAATAATAACGGCAATAATGGCGTGATTCATCTTTGTCGTAATGCACGCACTTAGGCAGAAGACTAACCTTAAACTTAATATATTTATAATGAACAATAATACAAACACAAAGAATACCAGCAGAGAGACCACAACCAATCCCTTTATGTTATGATTATGTAGAGGATTAATAATAGAACCGAACACTTCTACATCACTGCTATTGAAAAAATCTCTCAAATCTAATAAAATAAATTGTATAAATTATTTTATTAATTCAATTTTATAACGAAAAAAAAGACAAGACAACCAAACAATAAACCTAACATATATGAAAGATAGCATATTGACACGCTTTAACCTGCCCCGCCCAATAATGGCGAAGAGCCTCCTCAGTAGCAGAATCGAGCAAAACCATGCTATGGTCATTGACCAACCAGCTTTGTGGAGGCGACGGCAAGTCAGAAGGGTCAGGCGAAACAATTATAATCTCACTCCACAACTTGCCCACAAACTCGGTGTAATCAATGCTAGAGTTAATAATAGTAGTCATAGTAGATGCAGGCAATTAATAAATAATAGTAAAGAACTTATCAATTTTAAATAAGACTATCAAGAACATTTTTTTGCTACTAGCACCTGGTTATGTCACCGAATTCTGGTTTGCTATAAATAACATAAATAACATAATAAAAAGGATATAAAGAACATTGCAAAGATTAATAGCAAACACTAGTAATAAAATAAATAAATTCACTTTATAATAGAAGGGTGTGTTTTTTGCAATTTTATAAATAAATCTCTCTATTTACAAATAATATTTTATGATTTGAGAGAAATTACAAATACATATTATAAATAATATTCAGATGCATAGAGCAACGTATTTATAAATTTTATTTTATAAATTGTAGACATTTTTATAGAATATAATCTCTCTATTTACAAATAATATTTTATAAATTTATTTTATGATTTGAGAGATTGTATAAACAATGTTTTATAATTTGACAATAAATCATAACACATTAATACTATTATTTTTGCTACTAGCTTAGGGTTATGTTACCGAATTCTGGCTTGCATTAATATACACTAATAACACACTAGCTACATATTAGAGGTCGCACTAACTAAACACTATATAATAAACGCGCGCAACTATAAGGCAGAGTGTCTAGTGCCTTATAATATATAGCAAAACAATATAAAGGGCTTTATAATATATAAGAAAACAATATAAAGGGCTTTATAATATATAAGAAAACAATATAAAGGGCTTTATAATATATAGCAAAACAATATAAAGGGCTTTATAATATATAAGAAAACAATATAAAGGGCTTTATAATATATA
>Ga0208951_1000959_pt1 | contig 13026 bp, 6 predicted proteins | sample GreLakmeMI27MSRF_FD_187702 | JGI IMG/M metagenome (GOLD analysis project Ga0208951, IMG submission 187702) | Freshwater lentic microbial communities from great Laurentian Lakes, MI, USA - Great Lakes metaG MI27MSRF (SPAdes) | ecosystem: Environmental > Aquatic > Freshwater > Lake | place: Great... | reverse complement strand
CAGTGTGGCGCTCTCGGTGGTCACCGCTGCTCTGTCGGACACTGCGCGCTTCATCGCAGAGTCCGCCACCGCCACCGCCATGACCTACGTGAGCCTCATCGACCGCTGCCTGGAGGAGCTAGGCGCTCTGGGCGAGCAGGTTTTGCTGACGCTGCGAGCTGAGCGCGACCGAGAAGCTCATAAAGTGAACCTGGGCCGCGAGATGCTCTCCGCGGTGGGCACCCTCTCCAAGGCTGTGCAAGCCGCGGCGGCGGGCACGGAGAGCGACGAGGAGGCGGCCGCGCGGGCGCACACAGGCGCACGCGTGCCCGGCATCGCAGGGGCGAGCATGCTGGCTGGCGCGCTGCGCCGCGGCCTGCGAGACGTGGCCGCAGTCGCCCGCGGCTTCGAGGCTGCGCGACCGCACGGCGTTGCGGATGCTGAGACGGAGCACGCAGCAGACTCGCCGCTTCGCCACAGCTCCGCAGCTGTGGCGGCACAGTTCGACAGAGAACGCTGCAGCTCGCCCCTGCCGTCCGTTGCGCCCGCCGGCGACGAAGAGGCGCTGGACGCGGAGGGTCGACCGCGGCGCAAGGGAAAGGCCGAGAGGGCGCTGGAGGAGGAGCTGCGGGCTCTGACGGAGCACCAGGCCAGGCTGCTGGAGCGCAAGGAGACGCTGGTGACGCTGCTGCGCGGTGCGCCGCCGCCACACACGCCCAAGCAGTCCTCTGCGCCTCCCGTGCTGCGACTGGACGAGGCAGCGCCGGCAGACGCGTCGTAAGAGACAAGAGACCGAATAGATTTATGACGACATGCGCGCCCGTTAAGTATTTGCAAAGTGTGCACGCATGCCCTAGCTTATTGTGTGCCCTTGCTCTCGGTCCCGCTATCCTTGTCTAGCGACGGCGCAGAGGGCGCCTCCTCATCCGCCGCCTGCAACCCCCCCGGCTTGGGCACCTTGGCCTTGGCCGCGTTCAACTTGATGTAGTTGTACCAGCAGACGCCCAAGAAGGCGACCGTGTAGCCCACCAGGTTGAGGAAGGTGACGGGTGCCGTGAACATTCGCATGCTCATCCAGATGAGCATCCAGTCCTTGATCACGCCCGCGATATTCATGGTCAGCGCGCTCGTCTTGCCGATGAGCAGGAAAACAGCCAGGTTGAGGCAGAAAGCAGTTGCGGCGTTGGCCAGCATCACGCTGGGGCGCAGCACCCAGGCGTCGCTGCTGCGCATGACGGGGTACTCGAGCAGCAGGTAGGGCACCGTCAGGCAGACCAGACAGGCCGGAGAGACGTAGTAAAGGGACTGGATGGGGTTCAGCGTGTACCCCTGGCTGTTCATCAGCACCTGCACCAGCATCAGCCGCGTCGCCTCAAACACCAGCGCGCTGAGCTGCTGCACCACGCCGATGACCACGAAGTTGAGCTCCCCGTACGCGGCGATGGCCTGGGCTTGCGTGTGAGAGGGGTGACGCGCTGCATGAGCGCGTGCGACGCACCACGCCAATTGCGATGAGCACCATGATCATGGCGTTGATGTTGGAGAACTGCTCCGTGCCCATGTACACACCCTGAGGAGGAGGGTGGCTGCGTGAGCGGAGTGTTCAACGCTGCGCCAGCCTCTGCTCACCGTCGCGTACACCAGGCCCGGCATGAGCGCCTTGGTCATTTGAATGAAGGAGACGGAAAGGTGGAGGTAGGCGCTGTTGGAGAGCCACAGCGAGGCTGCGTAGAGGAAGCCAATGGGCATCACGCGCCGCACATAATCCCTGCGCGGCATGTTCACGCTCTTCACAACCTTCAACACCCGCACCAGCACAAAGGCTATTGTGCTGCAGAACGCCATGTGCCAGCTAGGAAGACGGGAGAACGTCAGTAACCCTCGGAGCGTGCGGGTCCATGGAGGGTCCTGGTCCTCTCGGGCGCGTGCAGCCTCGCCCGCAAGGAGAGGAGCGCGGCCGCGTGCCAGGTGCAAAGCGCATGAAAGCCCGGGTACAGGCAGGGAGGAGCCCAGGGAGGAGCTCTAGTGTTCTACAGGTCGCGTCACACCAAGGCGCGCACATTGTGAGCGCCAACGGGAACGGAAAGCCCGAGTAGGCGAGAAGCCACTTGTTGAACAGAATCACGGCCATGCTGCGCCACGGGAGAGCACGCAAGGTGGCAGGTCAGCTCAGAGAACACAGCTCCTCGATGCTGGCGCACGGCCGCACCTGATGGCCATCCACACGACGACATAGAAGTAGGCCCGCAGCGCCTGCTGCGTCAGCGACGGCGCTGCTCCGGCCATGGTAGCGGCGCACGGAGCTCGCGCCTCAGCCGCTCACTGCCAGCCAAGCCAGGCACGCGCGCGACACGCAACAGGTGAGGCGGCGTGCGACCTGCGACAATGGCCATTCTTCGTTGGAAAAAGCTTGTGCGGCGCCGTACGGTCAGCAGAGAACGCATCTTCGACGGCACGACGAGTGTGGTCTTCTCATGTCCGCCGCCTAGGTATTCCTAGAGCGATTCACAGTTGTGCGCCACGTGTTCCATCACTGCGTCGCTACGTTGGCTGTGCGCGCGAGGCACTATGGCGACAGCCACGAGCGCGGTCACGTTCGACAATCTGCTGTGCTTTCCTGCAATGCGAAGGCAGGCGACGGGCATCGGAATAGATCTGGTATCCAATGTGGTGCTGAGCATCGGCGAGTACCCGCTTGCCTTCACACTGCGGTACAAGGGTGTGCTTGTCGCCCATGCCTCCGCCTCGAGTTTAGCTAGGGTGGTGGGGGTGGAGGCGAGTCATGTGCGACTTGAGTTCGTCGGCGAGCGTCTCGGCAGCTGGGATTTGACGCTCACCACCGTCGCCGAATCGGACCTACTTGAGGCGCGTGGCGCGATTGGCGCATTGGCGCATCACTCCGCTCACCGCCTAACCCTTTGCTCGTGCAACGCGCAAGTTCATCTGCGAGGAGCTGCTGCATCGGTGCGGCATCAGCGCGGGCATACCCCGAGTGGTGCAGAACGCCAAGTGCGTGGGTCTCTCTGGCGTAGATGGCCGAGTGCTCAGGCGCGGAGGTGCGCCCATCCACTCTCCTCTCTTCTGCCCTGCGCGAACGTCGTTGAGCCATCGCACAGACCTGCAGCGCAAGAGTAAGTGGTTCGAGGCGGTGCTCATCAGCGGCAAGCTATTCCTGTTCGCGCAGGATGCCGCCCGCACTTCGCTGCCGGACACCCCGCCGCGACACGTTTTGTCGCTGGTAGGCTCTGTTGTCGAACATGTGCCGCGCTCCTACAGCATCGTGCTGACCAACGTCACCGGGCCACGCCCGGACAAGAAGATCTCTCTGTGTGCGCCGACCAGAGTGGAGACACAACAGTGGGCGGATGCCCTACGCGGCGCAGCGATGACCGAGACTTGCTACCGCTCGCAGCTAGAGCCCTCCGGCATTCCCTGGGGCAAGGCTGCTGGATGGATGCGGTCTGATAGTGCAGCGACTGGCCCTGTGCAGCAAGACGAGGGCATGACCGCGCCTCGTACAGGCAGCCTGGAGCTGACACCGCGACGCCTCAGCTCGCTGGCCGCAGAGGATGCGCCGCCGCGGCTGCCGAACACGCTAGTGCGCGAGTCCAGCGGTGCTACTGCGACCGTCGCAGCCGATGTTTCGTTGCTGTCACAGCCAAACGCATCCGGTGCGGAGAGCGTGGGCGCTGAGCCACCCAGCCGGGTGCTCGAAGAGCTGCCGTTCCAGCAGAGCGGTCCAATCGCATCCGTCGCAACAGAAGCACGGCAGAAGGACGACGATGCTGCGCCGCCCACCCTCTCGGAGCCACCGCCGTCTCCGGCATCACTGCTGCAGGCCAGCGACGCGAATGCGGTAGAGCAGCGCCGCGCAGTTGCTCGTCGCGCCATCGAGCAACAGACGGCGTGGGTGCCTCGGTCGACGCATGAGCAGGTGGAGCTGTTCCTTTCGCTCTTCCCCGATGTCGCTCGCCGCGAGGTTTACAAGCTGCGCACCGAGTTCGACACCTTTGATGCAGTCGGCTCGGGGCATTTAGATGTTCTTTCCTCAATGCGGCTGCTGGAGGCTCGGAAAGAGACGCGCACTTTCGTGGAGCTCCGCGAGATGGTGGAGGGGGCGCACGTGCAGTCCTCTCTGCGCCATATGTCCTTCCTCGAGTGGGCCTGCACCGTCTTCGACAAGAACTGGCTCGACCTGTGCTTGCAGGAGGCGAGCCGCGGCGGCGGCAGCGCAGAGGGCGAAGAGGCGGCGCGGGAAAGGGCAGCGCTGTACCAAGCGCGCCGAAGGGCAGAGGAGGAGGAGGATCGAGCTGAGGCTGAGAAACGTGCAAGAGAGCTGGCAAGCAGCCGGGAGGCGATCAGGCTGCGAGGCGCGCTTTTCGACCGCGCGTGAACGCCCAAGTCAAGTCGTCACGAGATAAAATCAAACCGGTCTGTGCCTCAGTCGGCGTACTTGTCGAACATGCCCTTGCGCAGCGTCCACGAAGACGTGTGTGTGCCCTCCTTTGTGTCGTCCTGCAGCATGCGCCGCGCAGAAGATGTCGCAGGTACCGGTGGCGCGTCCGGGTAGTAGAGCACAGGCGGCGGAGCCGAGAAGGAAAAGGAGGTGCGGCCCGGAGGGCGGGCCGGTGCATCCGGTGCGCCCGGCGAGGGCGGCGCATCTGGTGCGCCTGGCAAGAGCGGTGCATCTGGTGTGCCCGGCGAGGGCGGCGCGACCGGGGGCGGCGGGGTGGGCAGCGCGGTAGAGCGGTCGATGTTGCGCATGCGCTGCACCTGGCCGCGCACCAGGTCCGTGGTGGGCCAATCGCGCTCCGCGTAGACGGTGTATCCGTCGTAGTCGGAGACGGAGGGGGAGCCCGCCAGCAGCCAGAAGAGGTCTCCGCCTGCGGCGCCGCCCTCCTGTGCGGAGCCGTAGGAAATGTCGTAGACAGTGCTGAAGAAGGCGTCGCGCTCCTCGCCGCGTTTGTAGCCAAACTCCTCCAGCAGCAGCGGCTTGTCCATGCGCTGGCACTCCTCCAAATGGCTGCTGTACCAGCGCTTCAGAAAGGCCAGCTGGCAGCCAAAGTCGCACTTCAGCCACTGGTCACTGTAAATGTGAAGCGTGGCGAAGTCGATGCTGTTGGGCGCGTGGTTGCGGCTAAAGTCGGTTCCCGCGTTCGCACCGCTGTAGGGGTTCTCGCTCATCATCCAGGGGGTCGAGGGACCGAAGAAGCCCTCCAGACCGGTGGTGACCAAGTGCCCCGGGTCCAGCGCCTTGATGGACGCGGACATGTCTTCAATCCAGCCCTGCAGCGCATCTCCGCCCGAGGCCAGCGTGCGCGCCTCGTTGATCAGCTCCCACGCAAATACTGTGGGGTCGCTGGCGTACGCGACACCGCTGACCGTGTTCACGCGCGTCACCAGCGCCGTGACAAACTGGAGGTAGAGGCGCCGGCAGGTCTGCGAGGTGTAGAAGTCTGTCGAGGAGGAGTGTCAGCCACCGACAGCGGAGTGGTGTCCACGACTCTGCGCGCACCTTCTTTGTGATACAGCTGCTCACCCGCGTCCTGCGCCCAGGATACATACTGCTTGATGCCGCCTGCCGCCGGCACAGCGCGCGCAAGTGAGCAAGTGTGAGAAGAGAGCGAATGTCGCCAGCTCTCCACCGCAGCTCTGCGCCAGGGCGCACCAAAGTCGTCCCAGTAGTTAGTGAAGCAAATGATGAGGCGCACGTCGCGCTTGGCTGCCTCAGCGAGCACCCAGTCCAGGCCGGCAAAGACTCGCTCGTCAAACTCTCCCGCGCGCGGCTGTAGCGCGCCCGCACGCTGTCCGTCACAGAAGCCCCACATGCGCACCACGTTCAGCCCCAGGCTCTGCGCGTTGTCCTGGGGTGTCGAGGACAGGCGGAGGGAGTGAGGAGTGCAACGCGCATGTGAGTGAGGATTGAACACGGCGCCCGGCACACCAGCAGGCCTGTCACACTGGCCCGTTCGCTGGCGCCAAAGCTTGCAGCGGTGAGGAGGTTGTACTGCGCAGGCGCGTGGCGCAAGCGCATCAGGCTGCGTTCTACTTGCTTGCCGCCGGTACGAGCGACATGAGTGGTGCCACATGCTGGCAAAAAGGGAACGGCGGCTTGGCGCGCCGTGCGCCCGCTCCGCTAATAGAAGTGTCATCAGAGCAGGCCGCGGACGGCTGGCGCCAACCGCGCCCCGGGCGCGCAGAGAGTGCGGTGTTGACCAGGCGGACTGCTGGGACCCAATGCCGAACAGCAGCCCTCCGCGCAGCGGAGCGGAGCCAGGCGCACCTGGTTGGCGCCCACGACGTGAAAGCTGACGCCGTCCAGCACGAAGCCCGTTCCTTCGACTGACACCACTCCAGGCGCACCGTGCGTGCATCCCTTCAATGCAACCACGCCTGCAACCGCCAGGGCGAGGAGCGCCCGAGCCGCACTCCAGCTGCGCATGGTAACTCGAGTCAGCGCGTCAAAGGGCCGGGGGAAAGCGGCCGCAGGGAGAGCGAGGGGGCTTCAATTTGCGGGAGCAGAGCTCCATGAAAACCTGAAAACTGCCCCTGTTGGAAATGCGCGCGCGTGCGTCAGTGAGCGGGTGCGCCCGCGCCCGTCAGCTCAGGTTATTCGGTTGTACTAACACGGATGCGTCCGTGCGTGTATGTCGCGTTGTCCTCAGGCCTCCATGGGCTCGGCACCCTCCTCCGCATCCTCCTCATCCTCCGCCGCGGGCGTCACGGTGAGCACGAAGTCGAACTGCTGGTCGCAGCCCAGGTAGGAGTCGCACATGAAGTAGAGCGCCATGTCCTGGACGCCCGCTACATCTGCGGGTGCTGTGAACTCGAGCTTCACCTTGGCCTTACGCGCCAGCGTGACGCGCTTGATGGCCGCCAGCGTGCCGCGCTTGGGCGAGCCGATGACGAGCCACCAGGCTTCCTCCTTGGGCTTCGGGTAGCGGGGCGCCTCCACAGGTCCCAGCTCCCCCTCCTGCTCCCGCTCCAGGGCCACCGTGATGCTCACCACCTCGCCCGCCGCCACCGCCGCCGTGGGCGCCTCGAAGGCGACCTCGATGCTGGGGTAGCGGTTGCAGGCGCGCGCCACGTCCTCCGCCTGGCGCTCGGTGAGGCCGGCCAGCACAGCTGCGCGTGCCTCGTCCTCAGCCTCCAGCAGGTCGAACACCGACTCGATGCCAGCCTGCTCCGCGCGCGCGCAGGCGTCGCGGGTGAGGTGGGGGAGCTGCATGAGCAGCGGGTCCTTGTTCCAGACACCCTGGGTCACCATCTGGCTGAGCTCCATGGCGGCCAGCGCGGGCGCCAGCCAGCCGGAGGAGGAAATGACGTCCACGATGGCCTGGAGGAGGCGGGAGGCGTCGAGCAACACGCCGCGCTGGTCCTGCGCCAGGTCGCCACCAACCGGGCGTCGGCTAAAGTGCGCCTGCAGCAGCGCGTTCGCCTTGGCCGCGGGGTCGCCCGGTCGCGCGCCCTCCAGCGCTAGCTGACTGTGCGCTAGCAGGCGGCGCACAGCCTCCTCTTCGCCGGGGCGCAGGGGCAGGGCTGCAAACTCGGCGGCTGCGGTGAGGATCTCCAGCACGCCCTTGAGCTTGGTCTTGGCTGTGAGCGATGCGCTGAAGAGCTCCATGGTGGTGTAGGTGATGTAGTAATAGCTGGCAATCATGCCCAGGTTAAGGGGCACCAGCTCCGTCTCGTCCTCTACAGCCAGGCACTTGCTCGCCTCCAGGTCCGCCAGCACTCCCTCCACCAGGTCCGACAAGTGGTCCGACAGGTGCCGGTGGCTAGTGCCGGTGAGGTTGTAGTAGTTTGGGTTCTGGGTGAGGCGGCGGTAGTAGAAGGTCCACGTCAGGTAGTCCACCGCGTCCTGCTTGTTCTCCACCACGCGCGTCACAACCTCCGCGCACAAGTGGTCGTGCAGGAAGTGGTCCAGGTGGCTTTCCACTGGGAAGGGTTCGAAGAGGAAGCGCTTGTAGTACTCCTTGCGTGGGGCGTGGCACAGCAGCACAGCCACCCCCCGCGCGTCCTCCCCGGGCCGCCCCGCGCGCCCCATCATCTGCAGCAGGTCGGTGATGGGGTAGTCGGCGGTGCCGGCGGCGCGGGTGCTGTCGAAGTACTGGGTGCCCATCACCACCACCAGATGCGCGGCCACAGCGAGCCCCCAGCACAGCGGCGCCGTGGCCACCAGCACGCCGCAGGCGCCGCTCTCGAAAAGCGCCTCCACGGCTGTGCGCTCGGGCTCGGAGAGGCCTTCGTGGAGGAGGGCGACGCCGAAGGCGAGGGCGTGGCGCACAGCTGGGTCGCGCACCGCCGCCAAGAAGGGCGCCAGGTCCTCCGCCGCGGCGTGGAGGAAGCGGTGGGGCGCCCCCTCCGCGGAGGCGAAGGTGAGCAGGTCCAGCGCCGCCAGCTTGGCGTGCTTGCGGGTGGGCACAAAGACAATGGCGGGGCGGTGCTCAGCCTCAGCCTCGCGCGGCGCCGCGTGCGCGCAGATGGCGCTATACACGGGGCGCGCCATGGCCTGCATGCGGCTGTCGAAGTTGATGATGTCCACGCCCGTGACGTGAATGTCCAGGGGCACCGGGCGCACGGCTGCGGGGAAGTTGAAGAGGGAGTGGCTGTTGGCGCCCAGCCACTCGCCCAGGTCGCGCGCGTTGGCCAGCGACGTGCTGAGGCCCACCACGCGGATGAGGCGCTCCGTCTGGGAGGAGATGTAGCGCATGCGGGAGACGACTACCTCCAGCACCGGCCCAGCCTCGCCGCCAACGAGGTGCAGCTCGTCCGCGATGAACAGCGCCACCGACTGCACGTTTTTGCGCTGCTTCCAACGCCGCGACAGCATGTCCCAGCGCTCGGGGGTGGCCACAATGATGTTGCCCCTCTCCAGCAGCTTCAGGTCGGTTGCCCCCTCGCCCGTCAGCTCTACCACCGCCAGCCCCAGGCCCCGCCCCCAGGTGGCTGACCACTCCAGGAAGCGCTCGTGCGCCAGCGCCTCGCCGGGCGCCACGTAGACGACGCGGCCGGAGAGGGAGAGGGGCTCACCGTCGGCTCCACCCTGCAGCAGCCGCATCATGGCGAACTCTGCGCAGATGGTCTTCCCGCTGCCCGTGGGCGCCGCCACCAACACGTTGTCGTCGGTGTTGAAGAGGGCGCTGAAGACCTGGGTCTGTATGGGGTTAAAGTGCTTGAAGCGAGGCGCATAAAGGCGCTCCAGCGCCGACCGCCGCAGCGCCGACACGGGCAGCGGCTGCAGGTCCAGCAGCTCCACCGGCGGCGGGTTCTTCTCGGGCAGGAGGAGGTTGCGGAAGGAGACAGGCAGCGTCGCCTCGGCGCCCAACCACTTGTCCGAGACGACTCGGATGAAGTACTGCGGCGGCAGCGGATCCTGCAGCGCAACTGTGAAGGACAGGTACGCGTCCTCCCCCGCGTACTGCTGCTTGAGGAGAAAGTACTCGGCGTGCAGGATGATCTCCTGGTCGCCGTCTTGCACGAAGACCCACCAGGGCTCGCAGAAGCCGTGCACCTTGTCGTCCCACTGGAAGTCGGGCGTGAGGGTCAGGTCAACCTTCACGATGCTGCGCGTGATGGGCTGCACGTGCGCAGCCAGCTCGAGGCGGGGGAACTGGTGCACCAGCTTGTGCAGCGCCTTGCCCATCTTGGGGATGCGGATCAGCTCCCCAATCTCCTGGCTGCTCAGGTCGTACCAGCGCTCCCAGGCTAAGTCCTTGCGCTCAACCTTGACCACAATGTCGGGAGGCACGCCCTTGAACTGGCGCAGGGGGGTCTGGGAGCCCCACTGGCGGCGCTGCGCCATCTTGCACAGGTTCAGCGCCTTCTCAGCCACGCTGGCCCAGCCGCGGCGCAGTGCAATCTCGAAGAGGCAGCGCAGCAGGCGCCCAGCACTCTGGGTGATGTACACCATGTCGGCGGCGAGGGCGAAGCCATCCAGCTTTAGGCCAGAGATGTAGGCCTGCAGCAGGACATTCACCTTGGCCGCCGGCTCGTCCAGCGCCTCCTTGACGGGGATGGGCACCCGCTCCAGCAGGCGCGCCAGCTCAACCTTCTCCTCCTCGCGCACGCCCACAAACTTGAACTCCTCCGCCATAGCAAACAGGCGACAGAGCTCAATCTCCCCCTGATGCGGCTTCATGTGCTCATTGAAGGCGGCCACGGTGCCGTGGGTGACGTAGTAGTGGCTGGCAATGCGGCCCAGGTCGGTGACGGCCAGCACGCCGCTGCGGCGGTCGTACTTGAGGAGACCAGCCTTGTCGAGCGTCACCGCAGCTGTGTGCACCAGATCCGCCCGCCGCGCCTCCAGCTGCGGGTCTTCCTCCAGCGCCTCGGGGCCCACGCCGTAGAGCAGCGGGTTGCGCAGCATGCGCACGAACAGGTAGGTGTAGCCCAGCCACCCGGTGGCGTCCTTCACGCTGCTCACAGTCCCAAGCACACACTCCGCGTTCAGCGCGTCAGCCAGCCGCGACACCAGCTGGCTCTCCACCGGCAACTGCTGGTTGAAGAGGGAGAGGTAGAACTGCAACTCCGCGTGCGTGGTCAGGATGATCCCTTCCCCGTGCGTATCAAACTGCGGCCGCCCAGCGCGCCCCATCATCTGCATCACGTCCATCGGGCTCAGCTCATCCCACGCGCTCTTCTCCGGGTTGTACACCTGCGTGCCCTTGATGATGACGGTGTGGGCGGGCAGGTTGACGCCCCAGGCGAGCGTGGCAGTGGAGACGAGGACCTGCACGTGGCCATCCGCAAACAGATCCTCCACCAGCGTGCGGTCCGAACGCGCCATGCCCGCGTGGTGGATGGCAAAGCCGTGGGGCAGCAGGTCGCGCAGGTCCGCGTTCTTGACGCCCTGAACCTCGTCCGTCAGCACCTCGCGCGAGGCGCTGTCCTCCTTGAGGAAGCGCGTCAGCGCGTCCGCGTTCAGCGCCGCGTCGCGCATGAAGCGCGCAGTCTTGGCCGTCTCCTTGCGGCTGTGCACAAAGACGAGCACCTGGTGGCGGCCGGCACACTCTAGCACCTTTTCGTAGCAGATCTCGTTCATCAGCTGGTGCCGCTGCAGCGCCTTCTTCACAGTCACGCCAATGTACTGCTGCTGGAGGGGGCAGGGACGGAAGGAGTTGTCGAAGACGAAGAGGCCTTTGGCGGGGTCCACGCGCATGAAGGCTGCCACATCCTCGTAGTTTGGCAGCGTGGCGGATAGGCCCACCAGGCGCGTCATCTCCTGCGTAGCCTCCACGTTGCGCACCGTGCGCGCCACGATACTCTCCAGCACGGGGCCGCGGTCGTCGTGCAGGAGGTGGATCTCGTCAATGATGAGCAGACGCACCAGCTGCGTGTACGTGCGGTCCCCCGACTTGCGGGTGATGATGTCCCACTTCTCGGGCGTGGTGACGATGACCTGCGTCTCCTCAATCTGGGACTTGCTCATGCTCACGTCGCCCGTCAGCTCGGCAACCTTGATGCCATAAGGCTCCAGCCGCTTGCCCAGGTTGCCCACCATCTCCGCCACAAGCGCCTTCATGGGAGCGACGTAGACAACCTTGAAGGCTGAGGTGTCGATGGAGCCGTCCTCCAGGCGGTGCATGGCAACCTCGTGCATGATGGTCAGGACCGCCACGTTCGTCTTGCCTGCGCCCGTGGGGGCGCAGAGCAGCAGGTTCTCGGGCGAAAAGAGGGCGCAGTCCACCACGCGGCTCTGCACCCGGTTCAGCGTCTTCATGCCCTCAAAGGCTGGGTGCGCCCAGGAGGGCAGGTCCTCAATGCGCACCAGCGCCTCGCCGTCCACGAAGGGCTTGGGCTTGAGCGCGGGCACATGCACCTCCTCATACCCCTTCTTGGCGGAGCGGAAGGAGCCGGGGGGCAGCTCGCAGCGCTTGTTCACCATCAGCCGGCGGCCCTGCTGAAAGGCGAGCGCGTCCAGCTCCAGGGTGTGCCGCCCGGAGGCTGCGCCCGCGCCCGCGCTTGGCGCCGGCTGCGCCTCTGCGTCGCCCGCACCACTGCGCAGCCGCCGCGCCTCCTCCCTGATTCTGCTCTCAGTCGCGTTCTGACGCTCGCGCGCCGTCATGCGCTGCGCGTGCAGCTGCTGCAGGATAGCGGCCAGCTCGGGCGCGGCGGACATGGCGCCCTCAATGCGCGCAGCCTCAGCCTCGTCCTGCGCGCGCGCCAGGCGGGTGCACCAGAGCACGCGCAGGCGGTTGTGCAGCAGCAGCTTGATGAGCTCGAACTTGTCGTAGTCGAGGAGTGCGACGAGCGCGTTCTCAGCCTCGCGGTCGTCTGCCGCGTCCAGCGCCGCAAGCACGCGCTCCGCCATCTGCGCGCCAGCCTCCGCGTCCGAGGGGCCGAAGCCGCAGGCGCGGGCAACCTCGCGCTGCAGCCAGTAGGCGTCGATGAGGGAGACGTTGACAAGGCCGCGAGCCTCCTCCGCCGCGCCAGCCGTGCCCGCGTCCCCGTCCATGTCCATGCCCGCCAGAGTGGCGCCCTGGTCAGGCGCCTCGTCGGGCGCGCCACCCTCGTCATCCTCGTCCTCGTCTTGCACAAAGCCTAGGCCGCCCTCGTCCTCAGAGTCCTCCTCCTCCTCAAACTCCACAGCAACGCCAATGTCGTCATCCAGCACCTCACCCGCGGCGGCAGCCTCCACCTCGCCCGGCGCGGTCCAGTCGGTGATCATCTTGCCGATGGCGACGAGCGACGCAAACTTCTCGCTCGTCGTGCCGCCAATCAGAGCCTCCACCGTGCGCTTTTTCTCCGGGTCCGTGTGGCGGTCGTCCTTTAGCACAGCCAGCACCTCGTCCGCAGCACCACGCAGAACGTCCGCAGGCGTGTCCCCAAAGTTGGCGCCAATGTGCGACAGCAGCGCCTCATACGCCGCGCGCGTCTCGCGCGTCTTCGGACGGTACAGCAGCTCTGTGCCCATGCTCAGCACGTCGCCCGCGATGCCGCGCTGTGCGGAGCGGGACATGTTAGGGTTCACGTCCTGCTATTCCACGGAAGTGCGTGCAGGGCACAGTGCGCAGGCGAAGACCTGCAGTGGTGCATAGCTGGGGA
>Ga0208951_1000958_pt1 | contig 13042 bp, 7 predicted proteins | sample GreLakmeMI27MSRF_FD_187702 | JGI IMG/M metagenome (GOLD analysis project Ga0208951, IMG submission 187702) | Freshwater lentic microbial communities from great Laurentian Lakes, MI, USA - Great Lakes metaG MI27MSRF (SPAdes) | ecosystem: Environmental > Aquatic > Freshwater > Lake | place: Great... | reverse complement strand
TAAATCTTTGAGCGACCGATATTTCTATCGATCGGCAAAAAATTCCGAGTTGACCCAATCCCCCGCCCTCAGCCAGAACCAGGTTCTTTAGAACCAGCCAGAACCAGCCCTGGAACCAACTGCAACAATACGCCGCGCTCCCGTCCCCGTGCGTACAATAGTCTCTGCTGTCTGCCCCGCTATGTTTGGCGGCGTTCTCGGGTGGCTGGGCGGTGGTGGGAGGGGCGGCGGTTCAGGTGCTGGTGAAGCGGCACCGAAACCGGCCGTCGCCAACGCGGGAGAGGCGCTTGCCCAGCCGCAGCACTATCATACCGGCGCAGTGGAGCGGCCGGACGCACCGGAAGGGGGCGTTCCGCAGCCCACTGGCTCGCCTTCCCGGAAGCTGACACCTGCCGAGGAGGTGCGCAGAAGCCCCCGGCAGGCTGCCGCCGCTGCTGCGCGCCAGCCGCCGGAGGGCAAGGGCGTGCGCGTGAAGAAGGAGCTGCAGTTGGGCCAGTTGCGCTCCTACGCTGAGTCCATCTCGATAAAAGGGGCGCCGCTCCTCCCCCTTGGCTTCCCCGCCGGGCCTTGGGAAACTCGGGAGGCGGCAAAGGTGGAGATCGCAGCGTTCTGTCGCGACCCGTCGACGGGCGGCGGTTCGCACGGTGTGGTGTGGAAGCAGCTGCGCGCCGGGAACGACGTCCACGGACCTCAGTGCGCACTCGTCTGCCACGAGCACAGCAACGGCTGCAGCTGGCGCACTACGCTTGAGCAGACGCTCGAGGGCTGGACTTCGTACTCTACGTTCGGAGACCACTCCACGCACACGCTTGCCCAGAGCGTCGAGGAGGCCAACGTGCACAAGGCTATGCGCGACATTCCTTCGGAGCTGGTGCAGCACGCGAAGAACATGTCGGACAGCGGCATCCCGGTGTGCGCTATCGACCGCTACCTCCGCCACCAGGTGATGCTGCGCCACGATGTGCCAACGTGGACCTACCAGGACGTGTACCACCTCGTGGGAGCGAGCACGCGGCAGCGGGCGATGGACGCCACCGGCTTCTGCGAGCAGCTCTTCGAGCGCGAGCACCGCACTGGGCTCTTCCAGCGCCGGAAGACTGACGCAGACGGCTGCCTGAGCCACGTCTTCTTCGTCATGAAGGGCGCGCACGAGCTCATCTCTATCGACCCGGAGAACGTGGTGGTGGAGCTGGACACCAAGGCGCGCGCACCCGGCTTGAGCCACCCTCCGCCGAGCGAGCCCTCTGCGTGGCCCCTCCCCCGCTCACTCTCCCGTCCCGACCTCATTTTTGTTGCGCAGCACGGCACGAACGATGCTGGCCTGAAGATGGCGGCGTGGGTGACGGTGGGGCCCACGGGGGCGACCAAGGTGCTCGCCTACTCCTTCCTGCTGGACGAGACGGTGGAGTCGTTCCTCTGGGCGTGCGAGTGCTTCAAAGATGCGTTCCGCGTGGTGCCCGCCGTCATCTTCACCGACAGCGACCCGGCCATGAAGGCAGCAATCGCCTCGGCGTTCCCCGGCGCGAAGCACCTGCTCTGCGTCTGGCACCTGTCCAAGAACATGTTCACGCACATCAAGGCGGCCTGCGGCAACAACGACGCGCTGTGGAAGCGGATGGTGTCCGCCTGGTGGCTCATCACCAAGCAGACGGACGCCGCATCCTGCGCCGCGTTTGATGCAGAGTGGGCGGCTCTCACCGCCATGCTGAGCGAGTCCACCGTCACGGGCAAGAGCATGGAGTCCGCGCGCGCGTGGCTGGACAAGATGGCGGAGGAGCGTGAGCGGTGGGCGTACCGCTGGACCTGGCGCCTCTTCACGATGGGCATCCACAGCACCCAGCGCATTGAGTCGCTGCATTCGCTCATCATGGGCTACGTGCGCGCCAGCACGCTGCTCGTGGACCTGCTGGTCAAACTGGAGCTGCACAGCGCCACCGTGGACAGCCGCACCCTGACCCGCGACTACCGCCTCGTTGCACTCGAGGAGAGCGCCGCCAAGGCGAACTCGCACCCGTACATTGACGCGCTGAAGGAGATTATCCATCCCTACCCGCTGGCGCTGGTCAAGTCGCAGCTGGCGCAGTCGAGCTACTACAGCGTGGCGGCGACAGCAGAGGGCATCTACACCGTGACGCACATCTCCGCCGTGGCTTGCGCTTCCGAGCCGGACGTCGTGGCGGACGGGGACAACGCGGACGTGGGGCTGGACAGCTACAGCTTCTGCTCGGGGTCGCGCACCTGCACGCTTGCAGCCGCCGGCTGGTCCTGCTCCTGCCAGTTCACCAGCTGCTACGGGCTGCCGTGCCGCCACATCCTGCGCACATGCGAGGTGATGCAGCTCTCCGTGCCCGTTGAGCTTTGCAGCCCGCGCTGGAGGTACCGGGATCCTGAGCAGGTCCGCCAGCAGGTGGAGGCGCTGCGGCGGCGCAATCCCGCACCGCGCTCGGCGCCGGCACAGACGCTATCGCGTGACGACCGCTTCGGCCTGCTGATGTCAGCCAGCCGGGCTGTTGCCGAACTGGGCGCAGCAGACGCGACGCTGTACAACCTCGCCCGAGAGGGTGTGGACGCGCTTGTGGCGCGGCTGCGCAGCGGCACTGCTCCAGGGCGGCGCGGCGGCGGCCCCGCGCCGCTGGATGTGGTGATTGAGAGGGGGCCGGAGCAGTGCCGCGGCTGCTGGGAATTTGGCCACCGCAAGAACAGCAGCAAGTGTCCGCGCTTCAGATTGTCTCCGCTGCCCAAGCCGGATGCTCTGGCACGCGCTCCAGCGGTGACCCTTGCGCCTCGGCGCCGGCGCGGCGCGGCGCAGGCCATCTCCTCTGATGAGGAGGAGGAGGAGGAGACGGGTGCCGAGGATGACTCGCACGAGAATGTGTGCCACGGGTGCAGCTCCACGGGCGAGCTGTTCTGCTGCGCGGAGTGCCGCCACGCCTACTGCGAGGACTGCCTGCCGCTGGCTGCCAGGGGGGGGCTCGTCCGCGACGATTGGCGCTGCCCTGTCTGCACCGGTAAATACAACGGAGGCGCCGTCGGCAACCCGCAGACCGGGCGCAGGCAGGCGTGCGGCAAGGAGCGGGCGCGGAAGCGCGGACCGGGAGACCTCACGCGGTCGGCGGGGAGGGCAGCCAAGCGCGCGACATACGCCAAGGGCACGAAGAATAAAAGCGGCAACGCCCCGAAGCGCTTGAGATGATATATCATAGGAACTAGCCTTCACTCCTCCGCCGACGTCGTCCGACGCAGGCAGAGCCATAGTAGTCACAGCGTCACCGCCCCCGCACTTTGCGCCTCGTCACGGCGAGCGCGGAAGCTATCTCGAAGTCCGCGTAAGTGGCAGCGAATGCGGAGGCGCGCCACGCACGGCAACACGCGCTTTTTGCAGTGCCAACTCGTCGTCTGGGCGACGCCCGCAGGCTGGAGAGCCAGCGCGCGAAGAATAAGAGAACACGCGACAGACGAGCTCCCCATGCACAGACCGTCACGCTCAAGAGCGCGCAGGACGGTCAGAGCGAGCCTCAGCACACAAGGGGGGCCGCAAGCCCGAGGCTCCACGGACATCATCCCCTTTTCCCCGCCTCCGCGGGCAGCTCCAGCGCGGCTGCGTCACAGACCTGCACCGGACACGCAGTCGGAGTCGCGCAAGAAAGAGGAAAAGACGCGCTGCGCTCCTTCCTGAGCGCAGCGCTGCTGCGCTGCCGCCGCTCCTCCCTCACTTGTGAGCTGCAGGCAACCCATACTGGCGCTCCGCGCGCGACGCACGCACCGCTCGTAGCAGCCGGACGCTGTATCCGAGCGCTCGAAGCGGGAACGGGTCGCGTTGGGCACGAAGAGAAGTCCGTCCACGCGTTTGAGGCCTCCGCGACAGCGCTCCTTCCCCAAAACTGGGTCTATTTCGAGCGGGGCAGACAGCAGAGACTATTGTACGCACGGGGACGGGAGCGCGGCGTATTGTTGCGGTTGGTTCCAGGGCTGGTTCTGGCTGGTTCTAAAGAACCTGGTTCTGGCTGAGGGCGGCCCGAGCGAGCTGGCATGCAACACGCGGGCGTGGCCGTTGTGCGGCGCGCCGGCGCGCCGCGCCTTGATCTCTGCCGGTGCGTGCCTGCTGCGGCGCGCCGCATCGTGGCACGTCGCGCCCGCGCGCGCGCGCGCGCTCAGCGTGGCGCACCGGCACTTCAAAGAAAGCACTTGTTGCGTTTTTTCATGAGTGCTCTCGCCGCTCGCGCGCGCGGTTTCCGCGCCGCGCCGCATGCGTCGCCGCGCCGCGCTCGCCACCCGCTCGCCTGACGCGTGCGCGCTCGTTTTTCGCGTGTTTTTCCTCGCTGCTGCTGTGCCAGGCGACCGTGGAAGTGGCGCTCCTGTCACGTCTCGAGCGCCTGCTGTCGCTCTGCTTCGCGGTCGCGCACGGCCGCGCCGCCGCTGACGTGGCGATCTCTCGATCGTGTCTGGAAACGCGTCGTCAAATTTCTAGAGCGTCGAAAACACGTCGTCAGACAGGAGCGTCTGACGACGACGAATGCAGGATGGAGCACGCAGCCGGCCAGCGAAGCGGGGGAAGGCGAGTTCGTTATCTCGCAGCGTGTGCTCGTCGTCTGCCCCGGAAGCGTAGTAGCCGTGCGCGGTAGAGAGAACGCGACGGGCCAGCGCCTCCAGCTCGCGCAGGTTTAGCACGCCCGATGCCCGACACTCGCTGTGCCCAAGCTCGTGCTCTCTAGGCACAAGCTCAGGCTCAAAAGAGCTATTACGCACTGCTCAAATGAGAAGCGATGAGAGACGGGGACGTTTGTGACTGTGGGGTACGTGGGCGCTTGATTGAGGGCGTCGGGGCGGCGTACTTGGCTTATATGCACTGATGATGTGGCTCCTAGCCAGCTAGGATCAAGTCATGGCCTCGTCCTCAGTCTGTCCTCGGGTTGAGGCCCTCGGCACACCTACCGCACTCACGCGCATGCGCTCACGTACCACCGCCGAGCGCTCCACGTTCTCTGCAACCACCTGCTCCTGCTGCTCAATTGCGCTGCGCAGTTGTTGCTGGATGTGTCGCAGCATCTCGAGCGAGGCCACGGCGGGATCTTGGCCAGAAAGCTTTGAGGCCAGGCGCTGCATCGCACGCGTGGAGAGCCGTTGGCGCGTCAGGCGCCCCCTGAGGCGCTGGCGTACTATACCCCCTCTGAACACGCGTTGGATGAACAGCGCGGCGGCGAACATGACCCGATACATCTTCGGCACAGCGCAGGAAACGATAAAGACGGCCAGTTGAGGTGGCGCGCGACGCGCCTCCAGCAGCATGTCACAGGATGAAGATCGCATTGCCTCGCCCGTGGAAGCGCCGTCAAAGCTCAGGCGCGACGCGCTGCCCAAGCTCAGGGGCGACACGCTTGGTCCGCTCCCATCGCGCACTGCATCCAGTAGACTCATGAAGCTCACGCCGGGCAAGCCGTTCAAGCGGCGAGTATCGCTCAACAGCTTCCTCACCCGACGCGCGCCGGCCACAACGAGTCGCAGGCGCATGCGCATCCACCGAGAGCGGATGGGACGTCTCAGTTGGAACATGTAGCCTGGGAACTGGGCAATGACTCCGAGCAGCGCGCTCGCGCGCATGACCATGCACGAGACAGTCCCCACTGCTGTGATGGTGGTGCTGCACAGCTGCATGCGCTGGAGGGGAAACACGGCATCCCACACCGCCTCCTCACCGAGGAGCAGGTTCGCCACAAAGGCCGGGCGCAGCGACTTTGAGACGAGCGCGCCGGCCAAATGACGCTCCTTGTCACGCAAGGGGTCGTCCACGTGCACCATACCCGACTGCAGGAAGATGACCAGCCCGCGCCGTGCATCGGTACCGGCGTGACACAACTGCTCTCCGGGCGGGAAGGTCATGTGCTTGAAGCCGAAGCTGCACTCGATGAGCAGCTGCACAGGCGCGCCGCCCAGCAGCGGAAGATGGGCGTACACCCGGGCTTGCGTGGACATGGCAATCTCCACGCGCAACGCTGGGGTCAGCGTGTCCAGCAGGGAGTGCAGTTCTTTGCGCGCCTCCGCGCTGGAGGGATCGCCGTCGAGCTGGGAGCGCGTGTAGCGGCGCAGGCGACCAGCCAAAGATGGCACCACGCCCGACTGGGCCAGGAAGTCGTTGAGCACGTCCAACGTGCGCCTCGCATGCGCCTCCCGCTCGCCGAGCTCCTGAATCACGCTGATGAAGCTGCCCACCACAAATGAGAAGAAGGCGCCACCCACCAGCATGGCAATGACCACGTAGGCATGCTCCGCGTCCGTCACGGCCACAACGTCGCCGTAACCGACCGTCGTCATGGTTTCCACGCTCCACACCAGCGCCGCTAGGTAGAGGCTGGACAGCGCCGGCGGCGGAGTGAGTGGGGAGCACGAGCTGCAGGAGTACGGATGGGTGCACTGGTAGAGGTCTGGGCGGTATGTGTTGAAGTAGGTGGAAACCCAGTTGCAGCCGGCACCCTGCTCAAAGTTCTGCTCCTGGAACACCGCCACTAGATGCAGGCCGCAAGCAAGCAGGTGGCTCAGGACGACGGTGACAAGCAGGAACGAAGTGAGGCGCAAGTGGCCAGACTTGAGGTGCAGTGCATCGACGTGCGCCTTCAGCCGCGGCAGGGAGCTTCTACCGTTGTCCGACACGGCGCTGAACAGGTATCGCAGCTTCAGCACGCGCAGCGCGCGCAGCACTACAACGGCCAGGTGGTTTCGCCCTGGCGGGAGCAGCAGGTCCAACGGAAAGCTGGCCAGCAGGTCGGCAGGGAGGGCGCCGGAGGACAGGTAAGCCCGCAAAATTATCCGTCGGTTGCTGCTCAGCACCAGCTTGCCAACGTCCCGCGCAGTAGACTGGATGGGGACTGCGGTGTTGGCGACCACCAGGAGGTGTGCCACGAACACGGCGTCCACCAGCCTGTTGAGCACAAACACCCAGCCTGCAGCTGGGTGGCGCAGCGGCGCAGCCAGCCCCCACTCAAAGTCCCTCCACAGGAAGCCCAGCTCGAAGGGGGTGACGGCCGCCGTGTAAATGAGGCTGAGGAGCAGGAGGCAATCAAAGGCAAGGAACGCGGGTGATGAAGCAACAAACGAAGGTGTAAAGACCCGAGGACACCACTGCGGTGCCATGCGCACGAGTCAGGTCCAGGACATGCAGCAACAGGGACTGTCACAACGAGAGGGCGAGCGAGGGAGCGCGCGCGCGTTGAGCCTGCGAGTGCGTGCGTGCGTGCGTTCTTCGTTGTTGTTCAAAATTGTCGTACAACATGACGTCACCGGGGTCATCGCCGCCGCCGCCGGTCCGCTGCATCGACTTGTGTGCCCCTCCGTTTTGCGCACGTAATGGCGACCAGGAGGCAAGTGTCGAGCGAGCAGCGAGTGCGCCAGCTGGTTCTCTTTTCTCTGGGCGTCTACGTCGCAGCCTTGGCGGCTCTTACGCGTGCCTTCAAAGCCTATGGACTGGAGGTGGCGCCGGGTGACAAGCTGCTGCAGACAGGGATGCAGGCCTGGGTGCCCGACTTGCTGCCAAAGCACGTGGACCAAGCCCACAGCGCGGCTGCCATGGCGTTTGGAATCACCTCCGCGTTGGCGTACCAGGTGTGGAGGTGGAGCACGCACCCCACGAAGCGCTCCGTTGCGCTGCTGGTCTTCGCTGTTACAGCAACCGCTTTGATCAACTACATCACCAAGGTACTGGGCCTGCAACCGCCTCTTCGAGCCTTTGCCCTCTTCGGCCGCGGCAGCGGGGTGCTTGTGTACGGGCCGCTGCGTTACCTGGAGTGGGCTTTCACCACCGCCTTTCTCATCCGCTTGGTTGCTTGCCTTACACCTGAGGGCCCCAAGGCGCAGCGCCTGCTGCGTCGCACCCTCCTCTGCAACGAGTGTGTCATCGCCCTGGGTGCTCTGGAGCAGTGGGTGTGCGCTGCCGCGGCTGGGGCCGAGCCTCCTTCGTCCGAGCTGCAGTGGCAGGTGGCCACCGCGCTCTTCTGCGTCGCTTGCGCTCTGTTTGTGCCCGTCATGAGCGGGCAGGCCCAGTTGTACCGGCTGGCGGGAGAAACGCTGAACACGCCCCAGGATGCAGCTGGGCTGGCGAGCCTCTACCGCACCACTCTGGTGACCTGGACTCTGTTCCCCGTCATCCGCGGGGCGTGCCTTGCTGGCATCGTGGGGTCGTGCACCCAGGAAGTTGCGTTTGTCGCTGTTGACCTGATCTCCAAGATGGGCTTCCCGGTCTTTTCTTTGGTTGGAGCCTTCACCCTGGTAGGCGGTGTGTGAGCCGGATGGGCCTGTCATGCGCGTTTCAATGTGGAGTCTATGTAATAATTGCAAGCCGGCGAAGAGATGGGGGGCACAAATGCAGCAGCCAATGCTACACTTCGCACGCACATAGTTATGAACCCGTCGGTCAAGACGTTCACTACGTTAGGCTTGAACACCAAAGAGGCGCATGCGCTGCTCCGTGACACCGTTGCCCTCGCTCAGCGCGAAACAACCGACAGAGATGTGTTGCCACTCACTCGCTGTCGCCTGTCCGCCAGTGCCACTGTTCCTGTCAGCCTGTCGGGGTTGGCTTTTAGCCTTTGGATTGGCCGCCCCATCATCGTGGTCCTGTGGCACTTTAAAAATTAAAATACGAGTGGTGTCGTACGCTTCTTTGGCGTTTCTTCTGAACTTGAGCGCGCGTCGCCTTCGCGTTCTGCGTTGCCGCACGGAGGGCAGCGTCGTTAGGCTTACTCTGCTGACGTTGCAGTAAGCATGGTTGGGCTCTTCTCTAAGTCCGCCGAGGAGCGGTTGCTGGCAGCCGCGGAGGACAGCGACTTTGCAGGCGTTTGCGAGGCGCTTAAAAAGGGCGCAGACCCTCAGGCTAGCACGCCCAGCTCGTGGACGCCGTTGCATTACGCGGCTGCCAAGGGCCGGGAAGACATCACCCGTGTCCTGCTCAACGCGGGTGCCAAACCGGAGGTAACCACGGACGTGGGCCGCCGGCCTCTTCACTGGGCGGCGCGCAACGGGCACTCCGAGGTTTGCCGGTATCTGCTGAACGCTGGTGCCAAAATCGACGCAGCGAGCTCACCCGACGATTGCCTTTGCACACCCCTGCACCTTGCGGCGCAGCTCGGCAAGGTGACCACCGTGCGCCTCCTGCTAGAGTGTGGCGCCAGCGTGCTGCGTGTGCACGCGGGCGGCTCAACGCCGCTGCACGACGTGGCCCGAGGGGGCCATGTACATTGCGCGGCCCTACTGCTGGCCAAACGCGGGGTCGCCATCGTGGACCTGCAGGACGAGCAAGGGCTCACCCCGCTGCACGTGGCGGTGGCGGCAGGCGAGCTGGGGATGGTGCGGTTGCTAGTACAGCATGGCGCAAACCTGGAGCTCAAGTCCATTGGCGGTCGTACTCCAGCAGATTGCGCCAAGGACGCCGCCACGCTGTGGGTGCTGACTGACACACAGGCAGGGGCCGCGGCCGCCCCTGAATACGGCGCCGAGCTCCCCGTTATGACGCAGAGCCCCTCCTTGACTGGCCTGACTGCCTTGGCTGACCTGACTGGCGCCGTCACGCCCTCCCCCAAGGCGTCCTCTGCGGTACTGCCAGTCGAATTGAGCGCTTGGTTGGATAAGCTGAATTTGAGTGTGTATGCGGAGCCGCTGGGTCTGAGCAGTGTGGAGGACGCGGCTGCGATGGACGAGAGCGACTTGAAGGAGGTGGGCATGAAGCCCGCTGAGCGCAAGCGTTGGCTGGCCTCCAAACAAGAGCTCCTGGAAGACGCCATAAAGTAGAGTCACTCGAGTTCGTTACGGGAACACTGCTGTAGTATATATTTGGTAAACAAGGGCCGCCGGGCCAGATTTCTAGCGCGTCAAGAGAGAGAGAAGCTGACAGATGCAGGAGAGCTGACGACAATTCGTCCCACCCCTTCTCCGCCCAGCAGCCCTCGTAGCCGCATGGGGAGTAGTAGGTGCGGCAGGAGGTGCCGATCTCGAAGCCGTAGGGCTCGTGGCCGGGGCGCAGGGGCAGGTGCACGTCTGCACGCGCACTGTTGTTGCGCCAGTTGCCGTTCTGCACCGGCCAGTGGAAGTCCCAGCCTCCGTGCGGCGGCGCAAAGGCCACGTGCGCCTCCGCCTTGTGCTTCGTGCGCAGCGGGTGCGACAGCAGACGCTCGTAGACGGCCATGCTCCAGGCGCTGATGGCGCAGTTTTTCAGGGTGGCATTCATCTCCTCGGCCTCCTCAATGGTGACCACGTAGAACTTGCGCGCGGGCGCCGCGCCGCCGGGCAGCGCCGGCTGGCTGCGTGCTTCCGCGGGGCGCTCCAGCTCCAGGTCGCGATAGTAGCGTAGCGCGTTGTTGACGGCAGCGATGTACTCATCTGTGTACTTGTACGTGTGCCCCGTGTCGTTGTTCAGCTGCGCCACGCGCAGGCGCACGAAGCTGGAGGTGCTGGCGGTGACAAAGGCTGTAAAGTCGAAGCGGCGCACGGGGAGGTGGTAGAACTCCAGGTACTGGCGCAGGAAGGACTCGCAGTTGGTGGACTGCCCCACCGAGCCCGGGAAGCCGCGCAGCGCATCCAGGAACGGGTGCGACTCTGCGCTCACCACATCCGTTACCGTCAGCACGCGCCGCACGTGCGACCGGTGCACCACAATCGTGCGATCGTAGTACCCCTGCCAGTCGTTCTTCCACCCGGCGTAGGGCACCCACACAGTTTCTCCCGGGTCGTCGCGGAAGTCGTGCACCGGCCCCAGCCAAAACAGGTCCGTCCGGCCTGGGCGCGAGGGCGTGTGAGCTGCAGGCCGCAGAGCAGGCGAGAGCGGGGCGCACAGAATAGGAACCACGTGTACTTCTCCAGCAGGTTGTTCTCCAGGATCAGACGCCAGATGCGAGTCTTGCTGTACATCGCCTGGATGCCACCTGTGGGGACAGTTAGGAGGGAGGAGACGGAGCAGCATTCACAGCATAAGGCGGGCCTGGGAACAGGAACGAGTCCTCGCGGACGTACCACAGGCTGCTATCGTTCTTTGCAAAGAGTCGAAGTCAGAGGACGGTGCCGTTGAGGCGCAGCACTGCCAAAGACGCACCGATACACGCAGCGCTCTCTGGAATTAAGAGGAAAACAGGTGCACGAGAGAGTGAGCTACGCCAATCGAACAACACTCCATGCCTGTGGCTCTGCGCGCACCTCGGAGATGAAGGCGTCGTAGTTGCGCGGCTCCTCGTACACATCCAGGTACTTTGCGACGTCGCGCCAAGCGCCGCTGCCATCTCGGTGCTTGTCCGTGATCGCGGCGCAGAGGTCCGACTCCAGCACGTTCAGCACGTGCTTCTGGAAGCCCAGGAAGGTGACGTCCGTGGCGCGGTCGAGGCCCCAGTAGCAAGCCAGCACGCGCGGCTTTGGCCTCTCTGCGCTCAGCAGCTCTGCGGCGCCCAGCACGGGCGAGGGCGCGCAGAGCAGCAGCGCTAGGACCAGCAACAGTGGTGCGCCACGGAGCAGCGCAGTGGGTGGCTGCGCCATGCCTAGGTTTGCGCAGTCAAGGTGGTGCAGGAATGAGGCTGAGAGCCGCCCACAGCCGCTTGTCACAGCGCGCTCTCCACAGGCTGTCTCGGCTCTTCAGCAGCACAAGCTTGCTTGAGGTGCAGGAACTGCGCAGTTCCGCAGGAGCACACACAACTCGAGCGCCCAGCAGTTACCAAGCGCGACGATACATGCACCCAACAGATCCGGACGTTCAGAGAAGTCGAGGGCGGCAGAGGTACGTCCGGTAGACGTCGAGTTATTTTGACGGCCTGGCGGGCCGTTGCGACAGAGAGGGGGGGGTCAAAAAACGGGAAGGGCTCGCGAAACTCTTAACCCAAGTCGATAGGCGGGACCTATGAAGGTGCTAAGGGTATAGGTGCTAATAAGCCGTACCCCAGGGCAGCATTCTGCGATAACCCCTACACCGTGTGCGCTCGCACTCTTCGCCTGCTGCGTGCACGGCGTTGCGCGTGGTTGGCCCCGGAGCGCTGCGACTCGCCGCTCTGCGCTTGTGCCCGTGGCAAAGTAGGGTTGTGACGTGGGCCGCCCGCAGGAGATGGAGGAGGTGCTGCGCGAAATCGCGAGTGTGGTTCAGTCAATCGCGCGCATCGAGGCGGAAGTGATAGCCGTGGAGGCGGCGACTCGTGAGGCCAAGGCTGCAGGCGACGTGGGCGAGCTTGCAGCGCTGCGCGACAGAGAGAACAAGCTGCGCGACGAGAAGAACAAGCTGCGCGACGAGAAGAACAAGCTGCGCGACAAGGAGAACACGCTGCTTAGGCTGCAGGGTGCGCTTGCTGCGGCCTTGGGCGCCACGTCGCCTCTCGCACGTGTGTTTCGCCTCACGCGCCCAAGCTCGGCCCAGAGCGGCGCTTCACCACGCCCGCCGACTTCAAAGTGCTGCTGAATAACGCCAGAATATCGCCTGATGAGCACGTGCTGGATACGATCTCACGCTCAGTTGCGCTGAGCACGCTGATGATGGCGTGCACCACAACAACACAGGCTATAAACGTGCTCGAGCTGGCGGGCGCAGTGCTGCACTCGCGCACAAGGGCACTGGTCCGTGCCGCTGGCGTCATTGTGGACGGTGTTATGCCCGTGGAGGGTGTGCAGTCCGCCATGTTCTTCTACGCCTTCAAGGACTGCGCGCCGCACGTGCTCAAGGTGCTGACGCGTCAGCACGACGCCAAGACCGAGTGCGAGCTATGGCTCGAAGTATGCGCGCATGCACTGGACGGCGTGTTCTGCGTGCCTGTCACTCTCTTGGACCTCAGTGGCGATCACGCCGTGCACCTCGCTGGCGGAGGCGCCGAAGTCACTCACCTGCGCGCGGGCATCCTCATGCCGCGCTACGCGTGCACGCTGGCCAACATTCCCCGGCCGATGGACGCGACGTGGGCACTGCGCGTGCTGTCGCGCATGTCGGCGTCGTTGCGCGCCGTACACGCCTCGGGCTGGGTGCACGGCGACGTGAAGCCATCCAACATTTTCATCGACTTCGCAGGTGATGCTTGGCTGGGCGACTACGGCTCGA
>Ga0208951_1000956_pt1 | contig 13054 bp, 36 predicted proteins | sample GreLakmeMI27MSRF_FD_187702 | JGI IMG/M metagenome (GOLD analysis project Ga0208951, IMG submission 187702) | Freshwater lentic microbial communities from great Laurentian Lakes, MI, USA - Great Lakes metaG MI27MSRF (SPAdes) | ecosystem: Environmental > Aquatic > Freshwater > Lake | place: Great... | reverse complement strand
ATATAAGCCCTTCGTAATGTCTTTTATACTGGGGGGTTTGGTATATCTTCTGATCCCCCGCGAAGCAATGTCTAACTATCCTTAGATTGACTTCACGGCGGGGGATAAATAAAGAGAGTTCGTAATACCCCTATAGGGATAACAAACCATACATTGAAGGTTTGAGGGTTTGTCCATGATTGGGGAAAAATTTTTAGGGCTTCGTAATGTCTTGTAAGGTTTTACTCTTGCTCAGATGCTGCGATCTCCAGGAGTTCATCAAGCGTCATACCTGGAACAATGTATTCACTGTCAACTTTGAGGGATCCAATAAACATATCAAAGGTATCTATAACATACCTGCGTCCATCATCTGATAATTCTACTATCAAACCTTCACTTGTCAAAAAAGCCAGGGGAAGGCCAAGATCATTAAACTCTATAAAGGTTCTAAAGTCTTTACTATCTCTATAGTTAGTATATAACTCCCCTAGAATTTTACATAAAGTTTCAAAGTCAACCATAGTTCAAGTATAGCACGATAGGGATCTGGGAAAAAATTTGGATGCTTCGTAATAAGTTTTTAGGAAATAAGGTTTGGAGGTTTGAATATAGTAGCCGCGGCAATCTCTAACTATCCTAGTTTTCTAACTCATTTGCTATTTGCCGAAGTGTCTCAAACTCTTCATCTAAATCTAAGTCTAAAAGTTCTATCAAGAGGGTATAGGCTTCTTCTATAAGTTTAGTAGACTCTTCATTTAATGTTACTAAATTATGATGCATAAAATGTGCCAATGGCAGACCTAAGTCAGCGTATTCTATTAGTTCATACAAATCATAGTCTTCTATGAAATCTTCTTCCTTCTCTTCATCTTTAAGATGAATCCAAAGGTCTGATAGGATTCTACATTTATTTTCAAGGTTCTGCATGATACTCCCCATACTTATCTAGTTTGGCTACTTCTCTATTATACACTGCCGCCTCTAAAACTTCAATAGCACGGACAGACCACAGATAAGAATTAGAATGAACTATGTGATATCCAACCTTGTCTAAATCTAGGGTCAGGTCAGAAAGGAGCATAGCCATTTTCTTGGCTACCTTCTCCTCATTTGTTATAGTAACTGCTCTGCTTAGTCTATACATAGATACCTTTCATTATACCAAAAAAAGGGGTGGAGGGCAACCCACCACAGTTCGCCCCCCACCGTAAGTGCGAGAGTGACCCTACTCCCCCACTAGCGCAGCGACAGGTTTATAAGCCTGTACAAATAAATCCCAGTCTACTTTAGTGTTACCGTCAATGACGACTTCCTGAATAATGTCAACAATAACGGTTTGATCTCCTAAGTCCATAGAGACATCATTAATAGCATAAATTCCAAACCCTGTCTCCTCTAGCACGGAGTCTTGAATAAGATAACTAATTACCATACGTGTTAGGTACGATGTGTCGCCCCAACGGCCACGAGAGTGGTCCAGTGCCATGGCAAGGTCCCGCTGCCATTCATCCTGGCCCCAGTGACTATATAGAACCACTGCAGGGGTGTCTTCTCTGTCTCTAAAGACAAAGTTAATACGTGCTCCCATTATTCTTGCTCCTCATCTAGGTTACCCTCAAAGTCAATGACAACCATGCTAACACGACCATCATCATTTAATTTTACATAGACAGGATAAAGTCCGTCACCATAACCTGTTGAAAAAACAACGGCATTGAAACCTAATGAACCAAAGTTGTTAGCAACTGTTGTAGCGCTAGCACCTTGATAAGAATACTGTCCTTCTTTACCTTCTAGATTCCACTCATCATTTTTATTAGTATCCCAGTCATCTAGGTAGCAAGGGTCACCGACCATTGCCTGTCCTGAATCTACTGAAAACATGCCAGCAAGTTCTAAATCATCTAATAAGTAATCTTTCATTTATTTCTCCAATCCTACTAGGGTCATCTCTTCAATGGTAGCACAGTTAGGGCATTTTTCCAAATCAACTTCTTGGAATGCATCTCTAATAATATTATCAGGGTCCTCTAACTCTGAGTCACAGTTCTCGCAGTAATACCACGGGATACCAACTTGAATCTGTATAGTAGTATTATCAGGGAAGGGTACCTCAGTGACAAAGTATCCTATTCTATTTACAAATCCCCAGCCGCTCCAGATGTACATGCCACCGTCGTCCCCGTCACCAAGCATCCATATCTTATTAGTGTCTTGGGTCTTAACGAATTCAACCTCAGAGCCATATGTCTCAAACATGTGGCCATCAAAGGAAGAGTTGGTTTCAAGGTGATTCTTGATAGGCTTATAAGTGTTAAACCATTCATCTTCTGTAAGTTCAATAAAACTATCAGGCATTGTCTTCATCCAATTGAACAGGGGATGAGTACTCCTTGTTGAATATAATTTGATATGCCGCAGATAATCCATCTGCAAAACCATTTGCCTCTGTGCGTTCCATGGATAGCATTGCGTCCCCATAGTCGCCGTCTTCTTCTTCCTTGGCTATCTCTAAGAAATCTAAAGTAGCCTTGTCAATCATTTGTTCTAACATTTCTTGCGGGGTCATCGCTTCTCCTCTATGTTTTTGCGGTCTATAGATAAATTATAGGTCATAGCATATACATTTGTCAAGGCCTCTAGATACCCTTCCAAAAACCTATCGTCATTGTCTCCGTCCATGACTTCTTCTGTCTCCAACATCTCAACTTTGAGATAGCCGTGGATAACATCAATTAATGGGATAGTTATATCTTCAAGGGACTTGACTAAATATTCGGGGATAAAAGGATACTTATCACTCATCAATAACCTCCAGTATATGGTCTAGACAAACGATTGCTCCAGTTAGATAGTTATAGGTTGCGTCCTTGCTTGGTAGGTCTTCAAGGCTATCTCTATCCTGTATTATGGATATGCGGTGTATCTTGATATATTCTCGTAGTGTTTTTATGTTCATATATTAATTATAGTGGTTTGGGCTGACAGGGTCAAGTTCTACAGGTGTGATGTTGGTCACTTCCCTGGACAGTTCATGTGAAAGTAAACTATTAAACTATGCTCAGGATCTGTTGTAGTAGCACCACATGTGGAACAGGACCAAGATTGCTTAGCCATTAGCAGTCCTCACAAAGCACATCGCCATAAGGAATAGATTTACCACACTCACAACACCATGATTCATCAGTCATTCCCATTGTCAACCTCAATCCATATAAAACCATCTTGGTTCTTACTTATCTGTCCAAGGATATCAAACCATTGCTGGTCAACCTCTATAGTTATTTCATATGTCATTAGTCAAAGTACCCTTCTGCCCATAGCCCCTGTAAGAAACTAGATACTTCCTCTAATCCCTTGGCGATACCTGAATTGCCTAACTGCTTAGAAGCAATGTTTACATTAGCAATCATCATATCTAAATCAGATTTGTCATAGCCTAACATTATCCTACCTCAATTCCTGCATAAAGTGCAATAGTGTTTAGTGTAGTGTGGATATAGCAGTCACAAGCCCCGCCACCCATATTTTCTTCAAACTCTAAGTGAGAGAAATTGTCGTTATAGATTTCGTTGATTAGGTCGTCTATAGTGTTCAAGCATATTCCTTTTCATAGGCGGGGAGTGAGGTTACTACTAATTCTAGCATTTCGTCAGGGTATCTGTCAAGCACCCAATTAAGAGCCTGTCCAGCAGTTTTAAAGTCAGAGGCAGTAGTACTTTCACCATAGCCTTGAATGGTTGCTTCCCAGCAGTCAACGCCACCAGGAGAGCAGGAGTAGTTCATTTCATATATTGCAACTTGTTGGGTCATGTATTAATTATCGCATGGTTTGGGGGAAATGTCAAGTCGTTCTTAATAAGGTTTGGGAAAAAATGTTACCTATCGTAATTGGTTTTATAACAAAATGTTATGTGATCTAAATCACACCAGCCGCGGATTTTTATTACTTGCGGCTCCGATGGGACTTGAACCCACGATCTCTACCGTGACAGGGTAGCGCATTAACCAACTATGCTACGGAACCGTGCAAGCAGTTTAGAATCATGCTTAGGATTTTTTTGCTATGCGAGTTGCATTACATTCTGTACAACTTTTAGCAAACGATTCTTTTCTGCATTGATAGCAGGGTCAAATCCACTTGCACTTGCTAGGATTGATTCGTTAGAACCACCACGAGCAGAACGATACCAGTCTAGTCGCTCAGTTAGTGCATTGAACGCACCCCAAGCCGTACCAGCAATCATGCCGTTAAACTCTCCTGTATAGATATCATTGATAACATCTATTTTGTTTTCCCATTTCTTTACAGCACCCTTAGAATCTTTTTCAGGTTTTGCATATGAAGCAAGAACGATATTGTGAAAGTCCATAGCGGTAACTTCTTTTTCAATCATAGCCTTAGCCATAATATCAAATGCGTCCATGTACTTGTTAGCCATGCCAAGAGTCTCACGAGCAACTTGCACCTTACCGCTTGCAGTTTGTGTGTGACGAATCTTGAATGATTGCTTTACGCCACCCTTGACTTTTTTCTGATTAAGTGCAAGATTAAGAGTGTTAGCGCATACTACACGAACAGGTGTGATACTTGCTTGAATAGCGATAGAACCATCGTGTGATGTATTGATAAGTAAATAAGTCTTTACCTTATCTGCAACACCGCTAGGGTCTAGAATTGTCTCACGCTCTAATGCAAGAGAACCAAATACAACACGACCACCCTTGATTGAGCCAGCGGTTTCCCAACGACCTCCGCCGTCAAGAATATTGTCACCGAATGAGAATAAATCTTCATTCTGCATTACATGGTATCGCTCACCAACAACACCAAGAATATCGGTCTGGGTGTTATCTGTAGGGTTAGTACGCAATACATATTGATATTGCTTATCACTTGTTAAGTGTGATGGAGTAATCATATCCTCAAGACGAACATTCCAACCATTAAGATTTGCTGCTTCCAGCATTTCTAATGTAGATTTTTCCTCTGTGAATACAGTACCCAATCCATGCCAAGCAGGTTCACGGAATGAAGCAAAAGATTCTTTTCCGTTTTGTGTTTCTATGTCATGTGCCATGAGTTTATTTTTCCTTTTCTGTTGATTGTTTATACTAATTCTAGCAGACAGGGCTGACAAAGTCAAATCGTACTAGCAGACATGGGGCAAATCGGACATTTCTTAAAGTGTGTCGTAAATCACACGGCGTGTCACTTGACAAACGCAGATCGACTGCCGCGGAGATTTTTAAGACAAATAAAAATTAAGCAGTTTACGTGGCCATGCTCAGGGCCCTTGCCTAGTTTATAGACATTCGGCATGTCTATTAGTAGCCCCCTACTAAATTTCTACTCTGTCAACACTAGATGATAACCAAGAAATATTATCTGAGTTATAGTCAACGGTATCAAAATCAATATCATGAATTACATTTTGTGCATCTTCTTCAGTGCGAGCATTAACGGTAACAGAGTACAACACTGTAACTTCAACTTCGAATTCTTTTGTTAATTCAAAGCCCATAATTTCAGCAATTGCTTCTGCCTGCTCTTCTGTTATGTTTTCATCTTCTAATTCCTTAAGTGTCCAGTCTTGCATTCCCTCAACCAAACGGTTACGGTCTGCAGAATCAGAATATGAACGTTGTGTTAGTTTTTGGATGTGCTCTTCTAGTTCTCCAACACGCAATGTTGATTTGGCTAGCGAATCACGAAGAAAGTCTTCTGTAGCATTTATGATTGTTACTGATGTGTCTGTTTGTTCCATTTGGGGCTCTTTTCTGTTAGTTGGTTAGTTTAATTATACCGCTGGCCACTGACAAATGTCAATTACCAAGATGAGTTATAGTAGAATGAGAGATTATCAATTTCGGGTAGCGCAAAGATACGCTTCAACTGAGTAATAGTATTAGTAAGGTCCTTCCAATACCACTCATCAATATCTGTGCCCCCAAAGAAGAAGCCGCCTTGTGGTGGCAATAGGGCTGGGTCTTTATTTTCAAGTGCGTGTTCGCAGATAACCATTAGTTCTGTTAGTTTATCTTGTGATACATAGTATTCACCGCAGTTATCTTCGCCACCTTGAACATTTGTAACGAACCAGTTATGTATTTGATTAGCCTTGCGCCAATAGGCACAGGTAACCTCTACGCTTGCTCCGTACATATCTGTAGCAACTTCTGTAAGTTGTGTTAATTCCATGAGGTTATTGAATTGTGGATAGACGGCTTCAGGTGAGTCATAGTCTAATTTATCATTAGCCTGTAGTGTTTGCCAATTAACTTTGGCCAAGTGCTTTCTTGCGTTGAGATACATATCTAATCCCATTGGGGCTCCTTCTTGTTGGTTATATTAATTATACTATGAGGGTCTGACATTTGTCAAATGCCCTGGTGATCGTGGGGGAGGGGGTGGATGGCGGTGTGCCGTTATGACTCAATACCCTTTGGTTAAAGGGTCACACTCTTACCTATGCCGTCGGAACGGACAGACCATCATTTATCAATTTGGAACGCTGGAGCACAAAACTGCAACTTCAGCCATTGCTGCAACTGCCTCATCATTAAAATTGTTATCTACTGCTGCTGCAAGTGTTGTCCTCATAGCGTAGTATAGAGGCCCACTTTGATGGACTCCATTTTCGTATGCCCATGCTGCTCCAGTATAGGCGTCTTTAAGTTCTTTAAGTTGTTCTTGGTATGTTGTAATATCTGCATTAGCCAAGGCTCGTTTAAAATGTTTGCAAGAAGACTTTATTCTCCAATCATATGAATCAGTGGTCGTTTGAGTAACAGAAACCTTTGCCTCTGATTTTTCATCCTCTGATGAGCAAGCAGTTACAACTGTTCCAATAAGAATAACACCAAGTATGCTTGCCGTTAGTTTTGTCATTTTATTCCTTAAATTAGTTGGGGTGAGCAGTTTGGCAACATACTCAGGTTGTGTATCTAATTAGAGATACTGGGCGATTGCGTTGTAGGTAGAAGTGCTAACGACTTCCTCATCTGTCATCTTTAGCAGACGAATAGCGTTTGAGATTTCTTTCTTTGACTCACGATAAGTGCTAAGGTGAATTGTCTCAAAGTCCTTCTCAGGCTCTTGTGGCAAATCTTTTTCTAATACTGTCAAGTCAAAGTCAATGTTAAGATTGTTTGACCAATTACGATAGTTTGTGCGGAAGTTCTCTGCCTTTGTGATGTTTGCTACGGCATAATCAGAAAGTGCTTTTTGCCATGCCTTGCGAGCAATTTCGTATTTTGCTTCTTTTGCTTCTTGTGTTGCGTAGTCTGTTTCTAGTGTAGCGAGTGCTTCCTCTAGTCCTGCGATTACACGAACTGTTGGGATTTTTACATTTATTGCTTTGGCTCTTGCCATCTTTTGTTTTCTCTTTTCTTTAGTGGTGAGTTAGTGGGGGTGTGTGAGTAGTTTTGCACCGACATACTCAGGTCGTTTGTTTTAGATTACTTGGCTGTCCAAGTTGTGTAGCGAGTGTTACCCTCTACATTTAACTTAACACGAACATTACCATTAGCAAGAGTTGTGATTTCCTCAATGACTCCTGTTACCTTTGACTTCTGAGTTGTGTAAGTATCTCCTACACGATAAGTTGCGGTTGCTACTGACATGATTTCCTTCTTTCTGTTTGGTTGATATTTAAGTATAACATTTCCTACTGACATTATCAAATTATTATCCCGTAAATCTCATATATTGAGATGGTTAGGGGTGTGATATAAGTCACACTATATCTTCAGAAATAAGATTAGTAACCATATGGCTATCCATATCCATACTTCCATTATTTATCCTATTTCTTAGAGGCGGAGAATACTATGTCACTCTTAGAGTATACACACAATGAGCAAGAAACGCAAGCCGAGCCCTTTGCGCTAATTAGTGGAATTGCTTTAAGGTTTTCAGGACACTTAGCACCAGGCCTATTAGTCAATGCCTTCATGTCTGCTTGTCCTATTGCAAAGTTTTTAGCAAGGTATGCAAGACGAATGCCGTGATCTTTTTTAAGTTCAACACCTATCTCTTTATTTTCGCTATCTGTGGAATAGTATAGTGAGAGATTTTGAGTACCCTTAAGAATTAGGGCTGCAGATTTAACTCTAGTGTATACCCAGAATTGAATATCGGGATAGTTAAGTATAACTTCTTTCCATGCCATAGTATAGGTATCGTTAAAGAAATCTCCGTCCCAGTGAATGCGGAATAGTTTAGGGGCATTACGCTTATTACAATCTACAATAAATTCATCTATCATCTCATTAAGTAGGGATGACATAGTGACACCATCTGCGTCTTTTAGTAACTCCCAGTTGTGTAGTAGGTTTTTCTTTACTCCTGGGAATATCTTTTCCAATTTGCCTGCGTAGCAAACAGTCTCACAGATAGTCGTTGCACCAGGACATGAATAGGCTTTTCCTGCTGGTAATCCGAAAGTGTTAGCGATACTTGCTTGTTTTCCATTTGGTGTGACGGCATTTGCTACTTTCCTATCTTTGCTTCTGAGTAATTTAGTCATGTGGTGGGTTGCTCACTTTCTTTTTTTAATTCTATCATAAGGGACTGACATTCTTTTTTCCTAGAATAGTTTTTCTTAGAGGGCACGGCTGAGGCTGCATTAGACCTACGTAATTCCATAAGCCTACGTAATTCCTCGGGGGTTTTCTTCATAACTTAATCTTAGCAGAAATGGGAAAAAATGTCAAATTACGTAAATGCGACACACGCGGGTGGGCCACCGCGCCCAATTTTATGCGGGGAAGCACATAAAATTAGTTTAGTGATTAGTCTTCTTCAAAGAATACATACCACTCAATAGTTTCATCATCAAATAAGTAGATGTGACCCTCTTCGTTAAAATCATCTCTAGTATAAATATTGAAGCCATCTTCATTTTCTGTAATGGTTTCAATCGTTACACATTCATTATCAACCTTGATTAGATCCCCTGGCATAAGTTGAGAGGGTAAAAGATTATCAGCAAATCGAAGTTCCACATTTTTTATTGTATCAGCCATTTATTCATTCTCCTCAATAGATAGACATTCTTCACAATCACAATATTTTGAGTGGGGAACCCAAAAATCTTTATTCATACTCATCTACTGGTGTGATAAACCAATCCAGGTGGTGTTGTTCAATTACTGCCCATGCAGGTGCATGAGTATTACCCTTATATGATACGCCTTGGGGCATAGCAATCATGCGGTCATAGTCTTCATCATAGGCTGCATCAATAGCCTCTATGCAAGGTTGTACCATGCTTAGCGGTACTGGTGGATAGTGATTACCCTGTAAGTGATATGCTAATTGTCTTTCTAAGTCTAACTCTGTATCGGCTAATCCTATTGCTGTTACGCTTCCCATTATTTACTTACGACCTTTCTTCCTTCACGATAGAAAGTGGTGGTGTGCATTTTTCCATTAGGCTCTGATAAATTAACTGTTGCGTATTCATCAGCCATTCCCCAATCAGTAAAGGATAGATAAGACTTTACTGCATCAAGTGCGTTGTCATAGCGACCAATCCAATGAGGCGACCTATCTCCGTCATAGGTGTTTGTTACTGAATATAGATATTCCATTATGCATTTTCCATTTCTTTAGTGTATTCATTTATTTCATTCTCAGCATACCATAAGGTGTATTCAATCGCAATCGCTGTACCCTTTTCACAATCGTTGCAGAAGTCTGCAATAAACTCACCTTTAAGTATGAGTCCTTCATCATAGCAAGTGTAGCAACTAATAATCTCATCAAGAAAGTTTCCCATTAGTTATACTCCTTAACGCAATTAGTGCAAATAGAATAGTTAGTGCAATAGCATGATTTCGCATTAGGGCGAAGCATATCTGTTTCATAGTAGTCATCATAGAAATCCATATTAGTGCCTTTCATTAGTATTTATCTTATTACTATGTAATCCTATCAGATACGGGTGACATTTTCCAATCGTAGAGCAATAATCTCACAATATGGACACATTTTGGGTGTGATTAATCTCACATCTTAAACCCTGTGGATAACTGGTCTGACCTGTAAAAAACGCCGCGCCTAGATTTTGAGCAGTTTTAGATCTTGCTCAGGATTTTGTTTTATTTGTTGCGTTCATCTCGCAATGTAAGTTGCAGCCTGCGAATCTCTCTGTGCAATTCTTGATTTTGTTTCCAAAATAAAAACATTACAGTTAAGCAGCCAAGCAATGCAATTATGATTGCAATGATATCGGTAGGCAATAGCATTATGCTGGCTCCATTTCTTTAACGCAGGCATCCCAAAATCTATTTTCGTCAAATCTTGGATTATCTGCACTAAACCATTCGCTGAATTCAAAAACTAAATCCTGGAATGAGTGCGAGTCAATACTATCTGTAAACTGATTTAGAATCTTTGCAGTTTCTACATAGTCTTTGCGTGTCATCATTAGTCGGCCACCTTTAGAATTGCAAAAGTGCCTCTTTCGTTTATTTCGTCAAGGGCTGGCTTAAGTGCAGGGGCAAGTAATTCTTTTAGCATTGATTCAAGCATTGTTGTACGCATTAATTCTGGAAGTGCAAGCAGGCTAATTCCTACTGGGTGAGTTTCATCAACCTCTGTTACGAAGTGAAGTGAGTGAGGTACTTTTATCATGTTTTTTATTTCCTATTCTTTTAGTTGGATTCAGGGGTGTTAAATAAGTTTAAGTCTTGCTCTAGTGAGAAATCACATTCGCAAGTTTCTACATCAAAATCATTATCGTTACCAAAAAATAGTAACCCTGTTGAATTGCATTCCTCGCAAGGAATTGTAAGGACCGAGTTTATCATTAGATAAGTGCCTTTCCTCTAAGTGTTCCTCGGATACCGAGCAAGTCGCATGATACTTTTACGGATACGCCAACAGGTAACGCATTAGGATAGTTAGAGATAAAATCTGCAACCTGCCCTTTAGTGGATAGGGGAATTGTTTTTACTGAACCTGAATAGGTTTCTAGTTTTATAGTGTAAGTCATTTGGTGACTTCCTTTCGTTTTAGTGATAAGACAATCTTACCATTAGGGGCTGACATTTTAGGGCATTTATTCGCTAGGCTCATTGTGATTTAGGTCACACTTATTTGCTAGGCTCATGCCCTTATTAAATTGTTATACCTAGAAGTATAGCAAAGAAATGTCAAAAAGTCAAGACGACACGCCGTAAATCAGGGGAATAATAGTGTGATCTTAAACACATTAGTTATACACACCCCCTGTGGAAAACGCCGCGTCTGTTTTTTTCAAGGGGATAAACAATTACTAACTATGCCATGCAATTACAATAGCGGTACAAGTCATAGCAATTAGAATAACTACCATTAGTTTTCCTCAATTTCATTTAGTAATTCCCAAAGTATTGGCTCTAATTCTTTAGCAGCAAGATCTAACTTTTCTTGTAAGGTTTTCATTCGCTTAACTCCAAATCTTTTATATCGGCGACATAGACATTATCTTTATTGATTCCATATTTTAATTGGAATTGAAACACATCAATAGCCTCATCATATGACTCAGCCTCTACAGTTATGTAGGTTAAAAACTCAAAGTTTTTCATTACTTGACTCCCTTGTATAGAAAGTCCCAAGCCTTACGGCAGATTAAAATAGACTCACAGTTATCACAACAGATAACACCATGAGGGTTAAGGTCAATGTCATAGACATCAACAGAGGCAGAGGACTTACCGCATACAGAGGCAAGGTTTAGAAATGTACTCATTTAGTTACTCCTTCAAATAATTCTTTACACTTGTTAGGATTTTCCCACCAAGTAAATCCCTCATGGTATAGCGCAGGGGCTAACACCACTTGACCGCAAGGGCATAGGTTCATCATGCCTCTAGGGTAATCGCTTACAGTAGCCCACTTACTCCAAACACTCATTTAGTGTAACTACCTTTCTTTATTAACTCATCAAGCATTTTTGCTAAGTCGGGTTGGATACCTACTGGTGGATTTTCCCAATAGTTTTCTAATTCCATTTTTTCTACATAGTCACGCATTAGTTAGACACCTTCCACTCTGACCACATAGGTAGTCGCTCAGGGTCGGTATCGTTATACCACCGCTCTATATTCTGTTCGCATATTTCGCAGAAAGTAAATTGCTCATCACAATATTCTGATATTGCGAGATTAGGGATATGCTCTAGGCATTTTGTTATTGTAGTCATTTTTGACCACCTTTCTATGAGGGATTTCTTTACCCTCTTTTTCTTTATACTGTAATTGTAGCAGGGGGGTCTGACATTCTACTGCCGAGTATGCGTATAAAACGGACATTTGCGACTGTGAAGTACATCACATTTTGGGGGCAATTATAACGATTGCGTAACAATCTTAACGTTATCGGCGTGTCGATTTGACCGCGGAGAAAATGTGACGGATATCACACGGGCTGAGCGTATCACTATATGAGATTACTAGAAAGTAACTTGATATTTTGACATTTTTTTGCTATACTTGCAGTATACAAAAAAGAAAGGTGTTCAAATGAATACACTAAAAAGAATACAAGCAGAGCAAACTATTGCTCGCCATGAAGCCCATGAAAAGGCTATGGCTAAATCACCATGGATAAGAGAAACTATCCAAGCCTATCGCAACGCAACACCTGAACAAATTGCTAAGGCACAAGAATTACTAAAGAAAAGAGGACTCATCTAATGATGACACAATACGAAATAATGGAAGCATATGACGAAATGCTAAACGATGTCTATGGCACTGTGATTATTGCAGGGTACGAATACGATACAGCACAAGCACTAAAAGAGGTAGACCCAATAGCCTATAGCGTAGGCATGAACGATTACGAAGCAAGTTTAGAGGAGAACGATTAAATGATTACATTATCATGTCGCCTATGCGATACTAAAATGCATAGCGAAAACTTTGCTAGCGATGACATTATTACATGTCCTAAGTGTTGGAAAGATTAGGGCGTACGACTCTAAGATCTTAGCGGGGTACGGGGGATAGTGTGCTCACTAATTAAAGCACATTTTTTGTACAGATATATGTATCATACACGTATAAAAAATATTCA
>Ga0208951_1000955_pt1 | contig 13055 bp, 19 predicted proteins | sample GreLakmeMI27MSRF_FD_187702 | JGI IMG/M metagenome (GOLD analysis project Ga0208951, IMG submission 187702) | Freshwater lentic microbial communities from great Laurentian Lakes, MI, USA - Great Lakes metaG MI27MSRF (SPAdes) | ecosystem: Environmental > Aquatic > Freshwater > Lake | place: Great... | reverse complement strand
TATTTCTTAGCAAGAATCGTTGTGATTGCCGCTGTAAGTGTTGTCTTACCATGGTCAACGTGACCAATTGTGCCAACGTTCACATGGGGTTTGGTGCGTTCAAATTTGCCTTTAGCCATAATGTTATATCCTAAATTAATTACATTCTTCAAAAAAATCTACTGGTGCCCATGGCGGGAATCGGACCCGCGACCTCTCCCTTACCAAGGGAGTGCTCTACCACTGAGCCACATGGGCGTGTCCAAATTCTCAATATATCTGGAGCGGGCGACGAGGTTCGAACTCGCGACATTTAGTTTGGAAAACTAATGCTCTACCAGCTGAGCTACACCCGCACACCCATGGATCTGATCTCCACGTCACCTCATAAAGAGGCTATTACTCATGGTGGAGGGGGAAGGATTCGAACCTTCGTACTCAGAGAGAACGGATTTACAGTCCGTCGCCTTTAACCACTCGGCCACCCCTCCAAACCGAACCCTAAATTATGTTGGTTTTTTTGATTTTTGTCAAACTAATGAGGGACTTATAGATAAGAAATAAATACAAACTAAGATGGTGCCGGATGTCGGAATCGAACTGACGACCTTCGCATTACAAGTGCGCTGCTCTACCAACTGAGCTAATCCGGCGTTATCAGGAGGCGCTACTATACCAATTTATTTAAATTTGAACTAGTTTTTTAGTTCTTAACTAGAGTTAATTTAGGTTTATTGGGTGATTTTTTTGTTTCTTTTGAGCCTAATTCTTGATCTTCTTTCACTTCAAAGAACAGTCCTTCACCATTTTCTTTGGCATATATTCCCTCAACGGCTGAAATAGGCAGATATAAACTTTCAGGGGCGCCATTAAATCTTGCTGTAAAGGTGATTACTTCATCCCCCATAAGCAAATCTTTAATAGACCCAGGGCTTAAATTAAGAAGAATTTTTCCATCTTTAATAAAAGCTCTGGGCGCCAAGGTGTTTTGATCTATCTTTACAAGCAAGTGCGGCGTGAATTGTTCAGCAACACACCATTCGTAAATCGCTCTTACAAGATAAGGTTTGGTTGATGCTGATTTTGCCATTGCTACTGAATTATTTTCTCATCGCTTTTTCTGAAGGTGTCATTGCATCAGCATAAAGTGGTCTTGAGAATAATTTCTCTGCATATTTGAGTAATGGTGCTGCTTGATTTGGAAGCTCAATACCATAATGACCCAAGCGCCATAATAAAGGAGCAATCGCAACATCTAACATCGAAAACTCGTCACTCAATAAATGTTGTTGTTTAGAAAAAATGGGGACGATCAAAAGCAAATTATCACGCACATGTTTTCTTGCAATCTCTCTAGTAGATTCATCAGGGGATTCTAAGGCGGGTATATGAACAAATAATTGTTTTTCAAAATCACTTAAAAATAAACGTGCTCTTGCTCTCATTACTGGGTCTGCTGGCATAAGCTGAGGATGTGGAAAGCGCTCATCAATATATTCATTAATAATATTAGCGTCTGTTAATACAAGATCTCTTTCTACTAAAACGGGAACAGAATTATGCGGGCTTAATATAGCTAAATCTTCCGGTTTATTAGCTAAGTCAACATCTACAACTTCAAAGTCCATGCCTTTTTCAAATAAAACAATTCTGCAGCGATGGCTAAAAGGATCGATCGATCCTGAATATAATTTCATCATAATTATTTAATGTCTTTCCAAAATTCTTTCTTAAGTTTGACCGTTAAAAGTAATAACAAGCCAAGGAATATCAAAACATAATACCCCATATCGAGTCTTTTTAACTTTGAGGGCTCTGACATGAACGTAAGATAATTTACAAGGTCTCCTACAAACGCATCATATTCTTTCACCGAAAGCGTCCCTGGTTTAACGATCTCTAAAGTTTGATGCTTTTCATCTAGCTTTTGATCTCCCTGCAGCTTCCACAAAATGTGCGGCATCGCTGTTTTTTCGTAGACAGTGTTATTCCAACCCGTTGGTCTGGTGGAATCTCGATAATATCCTCTAAGATAGCCGTAGACCCAATCCGAACCTCTAGCTCTTACCTCAACAGAAAGGTCCGGTGGATTTGCTCCAAACCAAACCTTAGCATCTTCTCTATTCATGGCGACTTTCATTTGCTCCCCTACTTTTTCAGCTGTAAAAAGTAAATTTTCTTTAATCAAACTATCAGTCAAACCAATATCATTGAGACGGTTATATCTCATGTAATTAGCGCTGTGACAATTCAAACAATAATTAATGAATGTTTTTGCCCCTCTTTGAAGGGATTGTTGGTCAGTTAAATCAATAGGTGCTTTTTCTAAAATTGGACCATCATTTGCGAGTCCAACGTCACAAAAAAATAATCCTATCAAAAAAAATTTAGTTAGAGATTTCATCAATACTGAACTCTAGAAGGGACGGGCTTTGTTTTATCTCTCTTGCTGTAATAAGGCATTAGGACAAAAAAGGAAAAGTATGTAACTGTAAAGATTCGAGCAGCTATTGTAGCTTTATCAACTCCACCAATGAAAGGTATTGCACTGGAGAATTGCCCCCAAACATTTGATGGCTCAGTGCCTAGGTAACCCAAAACAATGAAGCTTGTTACAAATAATGCGATCCAACGTTTAAATAAAATTCCTTTGTATCGAATTGATCTAACCTCGCTTCTATCAAGCCATGGCAAAAATGCAAATATAATTACAGATAGCCCCATGGCAGCAACACCTGGAAATTGAGAATTCATTATAGGTGGAACTGCGCGAAGAATTGAATAATAAGGTGTGAAGTACCAAACTGGAGCAATGTGCGCAGGCGTGACTAAGGGATTCGCGGGAATAAAATTATTAGCTTCAAGGAAGTATCCTCCCATTTCAGGTAAGTAAAAAACAATTAAGGCAAAGACAATTAAATAAGTAGAAACACCTATAAGATCTTTGACTGTGTAATAGGGATGAAATGGAATTCCATCTAAAGGAATGCCTGTTTTTTTATCCAGATTTTTTTTAATGTCAATACCATCGGGATTGTTGGACCCAACTTCATGCAATGCTACAAGATGAAAAAAAACTAGGCCTAATAGCACTATAGGAAGAGCAATCACATGAAAAGCAAAAAAACGATTTAGTGTTGCATCTGATACCAAGTAATCACCTCTGAGCCACTCGGATAAGTCTGGACCTATAAATGGAATAGTAGAAAATAGATTTACAATAACTTGCGCCCCCCAGTATGACATTTGGCCCCAAGGTAAAAGATATCCAAAAAAAGCTTCCCCCATTAAACAAAGAAAAATAGCTACACCAAAGAGCCACAAAAGTTCTCTTGGATTCTTATAAGAACCATAGATTAAAGCTCTAAACATGTGCATGTACACAACGACAAAAAATAAAGATGCCCCTGTAGAGTGCATATATCTTATTAGCCATCCAAATGAAACATCTCGCATGATATATTCAACTGATGCAAATGCTAATTCTGCGTCAGGTTTGTAATGCATAGTCAACAAAAGTCCAGTGACAAGCTGAAGGATGAGAGTAAGAAGAGCAAGTGCCCCAAAAAAATACCAAAAGTTAAAGTTTTTAGGTGCGTAATACTTGGTGAGGTGGTTGGTAATCAGAGATGATAGTGGGAATCTCTCATCTACCCATGCCAATAAACCACTGTTATTAATTTTTGTTTTATTCATTATTTATACCTTTTAAATACAACTTATCCAATATTGTCTTCGCCAATTAAAATGGTTCTTTCGTCTATATATTTGTGTGGTGGTACTACAAGATTTATTGGCGCTGGGGACCCCTTATATACTCGACCAGCTAAATCGAATCTAGAGCCATGACATGGGCAGAAAAATCCCCCACTCCAATTTTCGCCCATATCACCTTGCGTTTCTAATTTAGCAGTTGGTGAACAACCCAAATGAGTGCAAATGCCAACTAGGACAATCAAATTAGGCTTAAGAGATCTTGTCGCATTCTTGCAATAACTTGGCTGCTGAGAAATTACATCAAGATTAGGGTCGGAAAGATTGGGGTCGTTTTTTTTCAAATCATCTAACATTACCTTAGAGCGATTAATAATCCAAACTGGCTGACCTCTCCATTCGGTCGTAATCATAGATCCTGCTTCAATCTTACTTAAATCAACTTCAACAGGAGCTCCGGCTGCTTTAGCGCGTTCACTTGGTGTCATACTTGATAAGAATGGAACGGCAATCGCTCCTGCACCAATTGCGCCAGTTACAGTGGTAGCAGCAATTAAAAAACTTCTTTTCTTTTTGTCTATTTTGTCGTCTTGATGATTTGTCATGATCTTAATGAAAGTATGTTTTTATGAAATTAATATGGTTGTGAGAGGTTAACTATGCAAAAGTTGCTGCATTATACAAAATTTCATTCGAAATCTAAATAGCAGCAAAGGTAAATTAAGACTTATCAAGCCTTTAAGTTAATTCGTTTTGATACAAATAATCCTAATTCGTATAAAAACCATAATGGTATGGCTAAGCAGAATTGTGAAATAACGTCGGGTGGCGTCAAAATAGCACTAATGATAAAGGCAATAACAATCATATAAGGTCTTGCTTCTTCCAATGTTTTAACTTTTACCCATCCCAATGTTACTAAAATAATAATGATTACGGGCACTTCGAATGCCAATCCAAATGAGATAAGCAAGGACAAAATTAAATCCAGATAATTTGAAATATCTATCATTAGACTTACATTTGTGGGCGTCATGAGAATAAAGAAATTAAATATAATTGGGAAAATGAGGTAATAAGCAAAAGCCATTCCAATAAAGAACAATATGAAACCACTCACGAATGAAAATAAAATTAATTTTTTTTCTTTTTTATAAAGCCCAGGGGAAATAAAACGCCAAAATTCATAGAAAATAAAAGGGAGCGAGAGTAAAAACGAAACGAAAGCTGTAATTTTAATTGGGACTAAAAATGTTGAGGTAAGGCCTGTGCTTACCAACTTATTACCATCTGTTAATTTAGCAATAAGTGGCGATGAGAAAAAACTATAAATATCATTTGCGTAAAAACTTAAACATATAAAAATGACAATAAAACTAACCGCAGCTCTAAACAGAGTATTTCTTAATTCAATGAGTTGCTGAATAAAAGGTTTAAAGTGGGTCACCGAGATTTAATCGACTTTTTTTTAATTTCACGCTGAATTTTTTGAAGCTCTTTAAACTTTTCTTCTCGCTCAATCTCTTCTTTAAGTTTGCCAATATAATTTTGAGCTCTTCCAGTAAGCTTGCCTAAGACCTTAGCTACTTTAGGAAGCTTTTCTGGGCCAATAACCATAAGTGCTACAAAAAAAATAACGACTAGCTCTGAAAATGAAACATCAAACATAAAGCTTATTTTCTAGCTCGAGTTTTTGAATTCTTTCGAGTTGATGTTTTATTTTTTGGTGTATTTTCATTTTTGACAGCATCTTTAAAGTTCTTAACTGCAGCGCCTAAATCGCTTCCAATATTTCTTAATTTACTTGTACCAAATATTAAGAAGACAATTAATAAAACTATTAGCCAATGTGTAATGCTTGAAAATCCCATAAAAATCCCCTTATTAAATTTTTGCTAATTTTGAACTTCCGCCGTAAACATGAAAGTGCATATGAAAAACTTCTTGACCGCCCTCGGCGCCTGAATTAATCATTGTACGAAAGCCTTTTAAGCCTAACTCTTTTGCTAACTTAGGCGCTAATAAAAGCATATTTGATATGACGTCTCTATCAGCTTCACTGCAAGCTATCAAATTTTCAATATGTTTTTTAGGCGTAATGAGAAAATGCACTTTATCGATAGGGTGAGCATCATGAAAAGCAATCAACTCATCATTTTCAAATATTTTTTTGCTTGGTATAGAGCCGTCAATAATTTTACAAAAAATGCATGTCATATTATTTTACTTTTGAAGAGCGACTTTCTTTTTCTTCAATACCTGAAGCGCCTTCTCTTCTTGCAAGTTCATTCAGTATATCTTCTACGCTTAAATTTTTATGTGCCATTAATACTAAAGTATGAAACCAAAGATCAGCGACTTCGTGAATAAGCTCCTTATCATCTCCTTGGCGCGCAGCAACGATTGTTTCAAAAGCCTCTTCATTTACTTTTTTTAAAATAGCCTCTAATCCATCACGATATAAAGAAGCTGTATATGATTTAGTCGGATCATCTTTTTTTCTAGCTTCGAGTGTTTCGGTAAGTTTTTTTAAAATAGTATTCATGTCGTTTATTTTTTATAAATATCTTTAGGTTCCTTGATCACGGCATGATCATTTATCCACATGCCTTTATCATCTAATTTTTGGTAGAAACAAGTTTCGCGTCCAGTATGGCAAGCAATATTTTCAACTTGCTCAATTTTTAGCAAGACAACATCGCCATCGCAATCAAGTCTTATCTCGCGAACATTTTGTATATGTCCGGATTCTTCACCTTTTTCCCAAATTTTTTTTCTAGATCTTGACCAATAAAAAACTTTTTTATTTTTTTGTGTGAGCTCTAAGGCCTCTTCATTCATCCATGCAAACATAAGCACTTTATTTGTTATATAGTCTTGGGCGATCACTGGAACAAGGCCATCAGAATCCCATTTTATTGAATGTATCCAGCTCATTGACGAATCTCTATATGATTAGACTTCATAAACGCTTTTGCTTCATCGATTGTATATTCTCCGAAGTGAAATATACTTGCTGCTAGGACTGCATCAGCTCCCCCTATTTTTACACCCTCTACAAGATCCTGAAGACCACCAACGCCTCCGGAAGCAATAATAGGCACATCTACTTTATCAGATATTGCCTTAATCAATTCGAGATCAAAACCTTTTTTTGTCCCGTCTCGATCCATACTCGTAATTAATAATTCACCCGCGCCTAATGAAGCCATTTTTTTTGCCCATTCAATTGCATCTAGGCCAGTAGCATTTCTACCTCCATGAGTAAATACTTGCCAAAAAGATTTATCTCCTTCAACTGTTAACTTTGCGTCTATCGCAACTACAATACATTGGGAACCAAAGCGAGATGAGGTTTGATAAACAATATCTGGATTAACAATTGCTGATGTATTAATGCTGACTTTGTCAGCACCTGCATTGAGCAAATTTCTTACATCTTCTGGAGTTCGAACGCCACCACCTACAGTGAGGGGTATAAAAACTTCTTTTGCAACACTTTCAATAATATGAAGAATTAAACCTCGATTATCTGAGCTAGCTGTGATGTCTAAAAAAGCTAATTCATCTGCGCCCTGTTCGTTATATTTCTTTGCAACCTCTACGGGGTCACCTGCATCTTTTAGCTCTAAGAAATTAATACCTTTAACTACTCTGCCATCAGTCACATCTAGACAAGGAATAATTCTTTTGGCGAGCGACATTTATTTGCTAAGCTCATCTGCGAGTGCTTGTGCTGCCTTAAAGTCAAGCGTTCCCTCGTATATGGCCCTGCCTGTAATAGCTCCGCTGACACCTGAATAGGCAATTGAACATAAATTTCTAATATCTTCTAGATTAGCCACTCCCCCACTAGCAATAACAGGAATGGAGAGCGCCTCAGCTAATTTTTCTGTCGCCTCAATATTTAATCCATTCAACATACCATCACGACCAATATCTGTATAAATGATGGCTTCAACGCCATAACCTTCAAATTTTTTTGCAAGCTCAATCACATTGTGTCCAGTTAACTTGGCCCATCCATCAATAGCTACTTCGCCTTTTTTTGCATCAAGTCCCACAATGATTTGTCCGGGAAATGCATAACAGGCCTCATGAAGGAAGCCGGGATTTTTCACTGCGGCCGTACCTATAATGATGTAGTCAACCCCATTATTAAGATATTTTTCTACGGTATCGAGATTACGAATGCCGCCACCTAATTGAATTGGGATCACGCCATCCACTTCTTTTACAATTGCTTTAATCACGGATTCATTCACTGGTTTACCTGCAAAAGCGCCGTTTAAATCAACCAGATGCAATCTTCTAGCGCCCAGGTCTGTCCATTGCTTTGCAACCTCCCTAGGACTTTCTGAAAAGATTGTTGATTCTTCCATTAAGCCTTGTTTAAGCCTAACGCACTTACCATCTTTTAGATCAATTGCTGGAATGATTAACATAAACTAAAAACCTATACTGACCATTGAACGAAGTTTTTTATAAGTTGTAAGCCAGCCGTAGAACTTTTTTCTGGATGAAATTGCACTGCAAAAATATTTTCTTTAGCAATAGCGCAACAAAATTTTTGTGCATATGAAGTTTCAGCTGACACAATATTTTTATCTTTAGATTCTAAATAATAACTATGAACAAAATAAAATCGATCATTATTACTAATATTTTTCCATAAAGGATGCTGCTTTATTTGTGACACTTCGTTCCATCCCATATGGGGAATTTTTAACTTATGGCCACTTTCATCAGCTGTATTTTCATTATTAAATCGCTTAATCGTGCCTCCCAATAATCCTAAGCCATCTACATTGCCTTCTTCACTTTTATCAAATAGCATCTGCAAACCAATGCATATCCCTAAAAAAGGTTTTGATTTTGCCGCATCCATAACAGAGGATCTTAAATTTCTTTCATCAAGCTCTCTTATGCAGTCAGGCATAGCCCCTTGACCAGGAAAAACGACATGATGTGCGTTTTTAATATCGGCAGGGTTACTTGTAACTTTGATATCAGCTTCGGGCGAGACATGTTTAAAGGCATTAAATACTGACTTTAAATTTCCCATTCCATAATCAATGATTGCAATCATTATTATTTTGGTGAAAAAAGGTTTATAAACTGCCTTTGGTTGAGGGGGTTATGCCAGAAATTTTTGGGTCAATACAAACGGCCATTTTAAGAGCTCTTCCGAATGCCTTATATATTGTTTCTGCCTGGTGATGTGAATTATCACCTTTGAGATTGTCGATATGCATGGTGATATTTGCATGATTTACGAATCCTTGAAAAAATTCGTGTATTAAATCAACATCAAATTCACCTATAACTGCTCTTTTGAATTCGACATCAAACATAAGTCCAGGCCTGCCTGAGATATCAAGCACAACTCTAGATAATGCTTCATCAAGGGGGATAATGGCTGTCCCATATCTGGTAATGCCTTTTTTATCTCCGATTGCTTTATTGAAGGCCTGTCCAAGGACTATGCCAACATCTTCAACAGTATGATGTGCATCGATATGAAGATCGCCTTTTGCCATGACCTCTAAATCGAACATACCATGACGTGCTACTTGGTCTAACATATGATCCAAGAAACCAATGCCAGTATTGAGTTTTGCACTCCCCTGACCATCAAGATTAATACTTACTTCAATTTTAGTTTCGTTTGTATTTCTTGAAACGGATGCTGATCTTGTCATATTTTTTTACTTAAAGTAGATAAGATATTTTAACTCATTAAAAATGTAATTAACATCAATTATTTCATGCGCTTAGGATAAGTTTTAAAGCTTTAAGTAAAGAATTCATTTCCTCATCAGAACCAATTGTGAATCGAATGTAAGAAGAAATTCGTATCGGATTATCAAAACGCCTTACCACAATTCCGTGATCTCGTAGTTTACTTACGATTGTTTTTCCATCTACAGCAGTATGCTTAGCAAAAACAAAATTGGCGCCTGAAGGAAGTACTGAAAAATTAAGGCCAGTCAATTTCTCTGCAAAATTTAGTTTCGTATGAATAACTTTTTGGCAGATATTTTTAAAATATGAATCATCTTCAAAGGATTCAACGCCTGCAATTAATCCTAAACGGTCTATCGGATAAGAGTTAAAACTATCTTTCACTCTCATCAAAGCTTCAATAAGATCTCTATGCCCTATAGCATAACCAAGTCTTAATCCTGCCAATGATCTCGATTTAGAAAAAGAATGTGTAACCAATAAATTATTATATTTTTCTGTAAGGTGAATAACAGACTCTGTCCCAAAATCGACATAAGCTTCATCTACAATAACTACAGAGTCATTATTTTTTTTAAGGAACGTTTCAATTTGGTTTGAACTGAGAGGAATACCTGTAGGTGCATTTGGGTTTGGAAAAACAATACCTCCATTAGGTATTAAATAATCATTTAATGCGATCTCAAACGAACTATTAAGAGGTATGACCTTAAAGTCAATTTCATAAAGCTTGCAGTATACGGGGTAAAAACTATAAGTAATATCGGGAAATAAAATAGGTGCGTTATGTTTTAAAAGCGCCTGAAAAGCAATGGCTAAAACTTCGTCCGAGCCATTGCCTAGAAAAACATTATTAGTCTTTACTTTAAAATAATCAGCAATTGATTTTTTAAGTGCTTCTGAATTTGGGTCTGGGTAAAGCTTTAAAGTATCATCCGCAAACTGTTTAATTGCAGCAATAACTTTTGGACTAGGCCCATAAGGATTCTCGTTAGTATTTAACTTAACAAGATTATTAATTTTAGGTTGCTCGCCAGGAATGTATGGTGTTAAGCCATGGACAACCTTACTCCAAAATTTACTCATTATCTATACGATATTCTGCAGATTTTGCGTGCGCCTGAAGCCCTTCACCATTCGCCAAAACTGAAGCAATTTTTCCAAGCTTACGAGCGCCTTGATTAGATAATTTAATTAGGCTTGAGCGTTTTTGAAAATCATAAACGCCAAGTGGTGAAGAAAATCTTGCTGTTCTTGATGTAGGCAATACATGATTTGGCCCAGCACAATAATCTCCTACAGCCTCACATGTATTTCTTCCCATAAAAATAGCGCCTGCATGTTTAATACTATTAAGAAGCATATCTGGATCATCTACTGAAAGCTCTAAATGTTCGGGTGAAATAAAATTTGAAATCTCTGCTGCTTCTTCTAATGTTTTTACTTTGATCATTGCACCTCTATTAACTAAAGAAGTTTCAATAATCTTTTTTCTTGGCATACTTTCAATAAGCTTATTAATGCTCTCTTGAACCTGAGATAAAAGGGCAGCGCTTGGACTAATTAAAATCGATTGTGCAAGCTCATCATGTTCCGCCTGAGCAAATAAATCCATAGCAATCCAATCTGGATTAGATTTATCATCTGCAATAATTAGTATTTCAGAAGGTCCTGCAATCATATCAATACCAACCACACCAAATACTCTTCTTTTAGCTTCTGCAACATAAGCATTGCCTGGCCCTACAATTTTGTCGACTTGAGGAATTGTTTGGGTGCCATACGCAAGAGCGCCTATTGCTTGAGCACCGCCAATTGCAAATACACGATCAACTTTAACAAGGGCAGCAGCTGCCAACACCAGTTGGTTTCTTTCTCCGTGCGGGGAGGGAACCACCATAATAATTTCTTGAACCCCTGCAACTTTTGCTGGAATTGCATTCATTAATACTGAGGAAGGATAAGCGGCTTTCCCTCCAGGAACATATAAACCTACTCGGTCTAATGAGGTAACTTTTTGACCGAGTAACGTTTGATCATCTTCAGTATAACTCCAAGAGTTTATTAACTGTTTTTTGTGATAATCAAAAACTCTCTTAGCAGCCTCTTCGAGTGCTTCTTTTGATACTTTGGGTAAATTTTCCAAAGCTAAATTTAATTCTTCTTTGGAAATTTCAAACTCTTCCATGCGCGAAAAATCTACATGATCAAATTTTTTAGAATATTCAATTACAGCTTGGTCGCCTCTTTTTTTCACATCACTCAAAATTTCTGCGACAGTTTTTTCGATTTGAATGTTATCTTCAGCTTCAAAGAAAATGAGTTGATTTAGCTGATCCTTAAAGTTTGGATCTTCTATATTTAATTTTTTAATTTGAATCATAGGTACGATTATGCTTTGAGAGCGTTTTCAAACTGTCGAAGAATGGGCTGCAAGAGCTCTCTTTTTAATTTTAAAGATGCTTGGTTAATGATGAGTCGAGAACTGATATCACAAATGTCTTCAACAGCAACAAGGTTATTAGCTTTTAACGTCTTTCCTGTGCTCACCAAATCTACAATTACATCTGCAAGCCCTACGAGGGGGGCTAGTTCCATTGAGCCATATAGTTTTATCAAATCGATATGCATACCTTTTTTTGCAAAGTGCTCTTTGGCCGTTTTTACATATTTTGTTGCCACCTTTAAACGAACACCTTTTTTAATAGCGCCTGCATAATCAAAATCTTGTTTAGCTGCGACCATCATTTTGCAACGTCCAATATTAAGATCAATGGGCTGGTAAAGTCCTTCGCCCATATATTCATCAAGAATGTCTTTGCCTGTAATGCCAATATCAGCTGCGCCGTATTCAACATAAGTTGGCACATCTGTTGCTCTTACAATAATAAGTTTTATATCTTTTTGATTGGTATCTAAAATAAGTTTTCTTGATGTTTCAGGATTCTCATTACAAGTAATCCCTATCCTCTCTAGAAGAGGGATAGTTTGTTCAAAGATTCTTCCTTTAGATAAAGCAATTGTAATTTTCATCTTAATGAATCCGTTTAATATTGGCACCTAGTTGATTGAATTTATCTTCTAATTTTTCATACCCACGATCCAGATGATAAATACGTTCAATCGTAGTTTGTCCTCTTGCTGCCAAACTTGCAATAACCAGGCTTGCGGAGGCCCTTAGATCTGTTGCCATCACGGAAGCTCCCTCTAAATATTCCTTGCCTCGGATGATTGCCGTATTTCCTCTAATGTCGATTTGTGCCCCCATGCGAATAAGCTCTTGTACATGCATAAAACGATTTTCAAATATAGTTTCGGTGACTTCTGATACACCTTCTGCAATAGTGTTTAATGCCATCATTTGTGCTTGCATATCCGTAGGAAAGGCAGGGTAAGGCGCGGTTCTTAAGCTTACCGCCTTTAATTTCCCATCACTTTTAATGCGTATTGCATTTTCATGTGATTCAATTTTAACGCCGGTTTCTATAAGTTTTAGCGTAATTGCATCTAAGTATTTATGCTGTACATTTTTTAAAAGTACGTCACCGCCTGTCATTGCAACGGCTGCTAAATATGTGCCTGCTTCAATTCTATCAAATATCACGTCATGATTTGCT
>Ga0208951_1000951_pt1 | contig 13104 bp, 8 predicted proteins | sample GreLakmeMI27MSRF_FD_187702 | JGI IMG/M metagenome (GOLD analysis project Ga0208951, IMG submission 187702) | Freshwater lentic microbial communities from great Laurentian Lakes, MI, USA - Great Lakes metaG MI27MSRF (SPAdes) | ecosystem: Environmental > Aquatic > Freshwater > Lake | place: Great... | reverse complement strand
TCAATCCTTCAAAAGCGTTGTCCCAAGCAGCTTACAACGTTACAAGGGGTAATGCTACTTTAGATAGATTAAATGAAATCTTAGAAGCACCATTAACGGTGGAAGAAATAGCCAACCCCATTGCTATAGTATCATTTAAAGAATCAATTGAATTTGAGCATGTTCAATTTTTATACCAGGACACGACAATTTTAAAAAATATAAATCTTTCGATTAAAAAAGGAAAATCTGTTGCATTAGTTGGATCCTCTGGAGCAGGTAAAAGTACTTTAGCCGATTTAGTCCCTCGTTTTCATGATGTAAGTGCAGGCAATTTATTAATTGATGGAAAAAATATTAAAGCGTATAGCTTAAATAGTTTGAGAAATTTGATAAGTATTGTTACGCAAGAACCTATTTTATTTAATGATACCATTGCCGCTAATATCGCATTAGGCAAACCAGAAGCGACGGAGGAAGAAATAATAGCAGCTGCAAAAATTGCAAATGCTTACGATTTTATTATAAAAAAAGAAGGTGGTTTTCAAAGTATCATTGGGGATAGAGGTAGTAAGTTGAGTGGTGGCGAACGTCAACGCCTAACCATTGCACGCGCAGTTTTGAAAAACCCACCCATTTTAATTTTAGACGAAGCCACATCGGCATTAGATACCGAAAGTGAAAAGTTAGTACAGGATGCGATTAACAATATGATGCAAAACAGAACTTCCATTGTTATCGCTCACCGATTGTCTACCATCCGACACGCAGACGAAATCATCGTAATGCAAAAAGGGGAAATTGTAGAAAGAGGAAATCATGAGACGCTTTTAGCACAGAATGGTTATTACCAAAAGCTAATCGAGATGCAGGAGGTAAAATAAAAACCCCCGATATTGCTACCAGGGGTTCACTATTTTTAGATTCACTTATCTTATTGTTCTGAACTGTTTTTTACATAGCCTAATTTAGCTTCTAAGCTTAAGGTTGCATGTGGTACAGCGCGTAAACGAGCCTTGTCAATCAAGCGGCCAGTAACTCTGCAAATACCATAGGTTTTATTTTGAATACGCATTAACGCTTTTTCAAGATGGTCAATGAAAGTAAGTTGACGACTCGCCATTTGACCAAGCTGTTCCCTTTCCATGCTAATGCTACCATCTTCCATAGTCATATATCTTGCGTCATCATTATCACCACCTAATTCATCCTTACGCGTAATTAAACCTTGTAAGTAAACGAGTTCCTTTCTAGCTGCTTCTAATTTCTTTGAAATTAAATCTCTGAATTCTGTTAATTCAGCGTCGGAATATTTAACTAATGTTTCGGTTGATCTTTCTATTTCTTTTCTCTTCTCCATTGGAACATACCCTGGTTGGTAAGGCACACTACTTTTACTATTAATTTTTGGAACTTTAACATCCTTAATAGGCTCTAATGCTTTACGTACTGGTTTTACTGGAGGTGTTGGAATTTTTGGTACCGGCTTTGCTGGTGGGACATATTTTTCAACTGGTTTTACAACAACAGCAGGTTTTGCTGGTAGCGTTTTAACAGGAACTACTTTTTTAACAGGAACTGCTTTTTTAACAGGTACTACTTTCTTTACAGGAACAACCACTTTTTTCGCAGGTGCTGCTTTCTTTATTGGGGCTTTGATAGGGGTTGCTTTTTTAATGGGTGCTTTTGCAGGCGCTGCTTTTTTCGCAGGTACCGCCTTTTTAGCAGGTACTACTTTTTTTGCAGGTGCCGCTTTTTTCGCTGGAACTGCCTTTTTTGCAGGTGCCGCTTTTTTCGCAGGTACTGCCTTTTTTACAGGTGCTGCTTTTTTTGCGGGTGCCGCTTTTTTAGCAGGTACTGCCTTTTTTGTAGGCGCCGCTTTTTTAGCAGGAGCTGCTTTTTTAGGAGCTGGTTTTTTTGTAGGCATAATTATCCTTTTTGTAATACTGAAATCCTTAATTTTTGGTCATTTATTTCGACATCCACCCCTTCTTCTAAAGCCGGGACCCAGTCTATTTCCAATGCCAATATTTCGCGGCAAATATAATCGGAAAATTCATTAATAGCATCCTTCAAATCTGTATTATCCACAATTCGGAGTAAAATTTTGTCTGTTAGCTCGAAATTGGCCTCTTTTCGGATGTTTTGAACCCTATTAACTAGCTCTCTAGCATTACCTTCTTTCAATAAAGCAGGGCTTAAAGTGATATCAAGTGCCACCGTGAGGGCATTTTTAACCGCGACACTCCAACCCGGTATATCTTCTGCAATAATTTCTACCTCACTCAATAACAAGGGGATAAGGGTTCCCTCTACGTCCAAATTAAGGGAACCGTCCTTTTCAAGCTGGCTGATTTGTGTCTGACTTAATGCCGTAATAACCGCTGAAGCTTGTTTCATCTTGGTGCCCAATTTGGCACCCAATAATTTAAAGTTGGGTTTTAGCTTTTTGCTAATGACCCCCTCCGTTTCAGTTATATAATTAATTTCCTTAACGTTTACCTCTGCCAAAATAAGTTCTTCCATTAAGCTAATCGCATCCTTCATTTTAGGATCTAACACTGGAATTAATATTTTTTGTAGCGGTTGACGCACTTTGATGTTTACCTTTTTACGAATGGACAATACCAAGGAACAAATATCTTGCGCCATTTGCATACGCTCCTCTAGTGCAGCATCAATTTTTGTGGTATCCGCTACAGGAAAATCTACATGATGAATAGATGTTTGTATGTGTCGTTCGGTAACACTATTTAAATTTCTAAATATTTGATCACAAAAGAAAGGCGCAATAGGTGCCATTAAACGAATAATAGTTTCAATACACTCATGCAAGGTTTGGTAGGCTGAAATTTTATCATCCGTATAAGTGCCTTTCCAAAAACGACGACGACACAAACGCACGTACCAGTTACTCAAATGTTCATCTACAAAAGTTTCTATTGCACGACCTGCAATAGTGGGTTCAAAATCGTCCATTGCAATAGTTACGGTTTGCACTAAACTATTTAAGGAAGAAATAATCCAACGATCTATTTCTGGTCTTTTGTTTACAGGAATGTATTCTTGTTCAAAACGAAACCCATCCACATTTGCATACAACACAAAAAATTGGTAGGTATTGTATAAGGTGCCAAAGAATTTTCTTTGTACTTCCTGTATACCTGATAAATCAAATTTTAAATTGTCCCATGGTGATGCATTCGTGACCAAATACCATCTAGTTGCATCTGCACCATAGGTTTGTAAGGTTTCAAACGGATTTACCACATTGCCCAAACGTTTGCTCATTTTGTTGCCGTTCTTATCTAGCACCAAACCATTACTCATTACGGCTTTATAAGCAACGCTATCAAATAACAAAACACCTAGTGTATGCAATGTATAAAACCAACCGCGCGTTTGATCCACCCCTTCGCAAATAAAATCAGCAGGGAATGCTTGTCCTTTATCAATCAAATCCTTATTCTCAAATGGATAATGCCATTGCGCATAAGGCATCGCGCCTGAATCAAACCACACATCCACTAAATCAGCAACCCTTTTCATAGGTTGGCCCGTTGCACTTAGTAATTCAATTTGATCTACAAATGGTTTGTGTAAATCCACATCTAATTTGCCATCTACTATTTGCAAATCCACTTCTTTGTTATAGCCTTTTTCTTTTGCTGCAATAAAAAGTGTCGTTAATTCTTGTATCGATCCAACACAAATTTCTTCAGTGCCATCTTCTGTTCTCCATATAGGTAATGGTGTTCCCCAATATCTGCTTCGAGATAGATTCCAGTCCACCATGTTCTCTAACCAATTACCAAAACGTCCTTCCCCTGTACTCTTTGGTTTCCAGTTAATGGTTTTATTCAATTCAATCAAACGATCTTTAACAGCTGTTGTTTTAATAAACCATGCATCTAATGGATAATACAAGATTGGCTTATCTGTTCTCCAGCAATGCGGATAATTATGTTCATATTTTTCCACTTTGAATGCCCTGTTTTCTTTTTTCAACTTAACAGAGATATCTACATTCACATCTTGGAAATCTTTTTCATCCTTATAGTTTTTTACATACCTGCCACTAAACTCACCTACCCCTTCAACAAATTTTCCTTGTCTATCTACCAATGTGATAATGCCTAAATTATTTTTTTGACCCACTTTATAATCATCTGCTCCAAATGCAGGAGAAGTGTGTACAATACCAGTTCCGTCTTCGGTCGTAACAAAATCACCTAACACTATTTTAAAAGGATCCCCTTCAAATGTTTTAGGATCATTGGCTTCAAAAGGCATTAACTGCTCGTATCTCAACCCATTTAACTTTACACCTTTAAATTCAGCAATCACCTTCCAAGGAACAATTTTATCGCCTTCGGCAAAAGTTTCAATCGTTAATCCTTCTTCCTTAAAATATTTTGAAATTAATGCTTTTGCTATAACCACATTCACCGGCAAAGCAGTATAAGGATTATACGTTGCTACTAAAGCATAATCAATATTAGGACCAACCGTTAAACCTAAATTAGATGGCAATGTCCATGGTGTTGTAGTCCATGCCATATAATACAGTTCTTGACTTTTATCATTTGTGGCAGCGCCATCAAACAAAAATTGGCTTTCGGCCGATTGTACCGCTTTAAACATTGCAACCACCGAAGTATCTTTCACATCCTTATAAGTACCTGGCTGATTTAATTCATGTGAACTTAATCCTGTACCAGCGGCAGGGGAATAGGGCTGTATACTTACACTTTGGTACAAGTATCCCTTTTTATATAGGGTACTTAATATCCACCAAAGTGTTTCAATATAATCATTTTCAAATGTGATATAGGGATTATTCAAGTCAACCCAATAACCCATTTTATTGGTGATATCATCCCATTCTTTTTTATAACGCAATACTGCTTCACGACATTTTTTATTGTACGCTTCTACTGTTATTGTTTTTCCAATATCCTCTTTGGTAATGCCCAATTCTTTTTCAACACCCAATTCCACAGGCAATCCATGGGTATCCCATCCACCTTTTCGCTTCACTTGAAATCCTTGCATGGTTTTATATCTACAAACCATATCTTTTAAGGTCCTTGAAATAACATGATGTATCCCTGGCATTCCATTGGCACTCGGTGGTCCCTCGTAAAAAACAAAAGGGGTTTTCCCTTCTCTTAAGGTGACCGATTGCTCAAAAGCTTGTTCTGTCTTCCAAGCAGCCAAAATTTCTGCCTCAATTGTAGGCAGATGCAGTCCATTAAACTCAGTGTACTTTTTATTCATAAAACGCTTATCCTAGCTCATTTTTAGGGCACGAAGGTACGAATAAGCTTGTAAAAAAGGCCAGGCCATTTTTTGGGCAGAATAAGATAAATATACCTATGAAATAGGGTTGGATGGGATTTCAGGAGTGCTATCTGCTGGCTCCTTAAAAAATTTGCCCTGAAAAATAAATAAGGAAATAACGCCAGTGCTGATTGCCGCATCTGCCACATTAAAAACAGGTCTAAAAAACTCAAACTCCTCCCCACCCCAAATAGGAAACCAAGAGGGGAAATGTGCATTTTGTATGATTGGGAAATAAAACATGTCCACTACTTTTCCTTGCAATAAAGGGGCATATCCTCCACCCATCGGGAACAGGTTTGCTACCATTGTGGTATAAGGAACACTCGCTTCAAATATAACACCATAAAAAATGCTGTCAATTAAGTTGCCTAAGGCACCTGCAAAAATGAGCGACGCGCATAATAAAAATCCGTTGTGGTATTTTTTTTCAACAAAACCTTTTATTAAAAATACACCCCAAATAACAGCCACTAATCTAAACAGGGTTAATGCAATTTTTCCAATATTGCCACCCCACTTTAACCCCCATGCCATTCCTTCGTTTTCCACAAAGTGAAGCCTGGCCCATGTTCCAATAATGGCATGTTCCTCACCAATAAAATAATTTAATTTAATATAGAATTTTAAAGCTTGATCAATAAAAATAATCAAAGCAACTAATGCCACTATTTTTTTTCCGTTCATATCAATTTCAAATTATAATGATGGGCAAAGATAATACTTTGATAAGTTAGTCGGCTATATAGATTCTTTTTACTCTTTGCCCAATGGAAGTTAAAATTTCGTAGGGAATCGTTCCTGCCCATTTTGCTACTTGTGTAATAGCTAAATTTTTACCAAATACCTGCACCGAATCTCCTTCACTAATGGATGGGATATCTGTGATATCAATCATGGTCATATCCATACAAATATCGCCAACAATGGGTGCCAATAAGCCATTCAACCACATTGCCCCCTTCCCTAAACCCAAGTGCCTGCTATAGCCATCTGCATAGCCTAGTCGCACTGTTGCAATGATACTATCCCGCAATAATACACCAGCTCGATTGTAACCAACGGTATCTCCTTTTTTCAAATGTCGTATTTGTGAAATAGTCGTAGTTAACTGTACTACAGGCGCTAAATCAATTGGACCTGCGCTAGTGCCATACAATCCAATGCCTAATCGAACCATATCTAAATGAAAAATAGGCGCTAATAAAATCGCATCTGAATTGGCAATATGTTTTAGGGTAGTATAACCCAAGACTGTTTCAATTTTTGCTGCAGCAGTATTAAATAAATCAAGTTGTTGATGTGTGAAATTTTCTAATGTTTTATTTCCACTTCCAGTTAAATGGCTAAATATGGTTTGTACTTTTAGTTGCGAATTTGATTTTAATAACCTACATAGATTTTCAATAGTATCCATATCAAAACCCAAGCGATTCATCCCCGTATTTAATTTTATATGGATAGGGAAATTTGAAATTGCTTGCTTTTTTATGTAATCATTAAATTGTTGGTATAGGGAAAAGGAAAATATTTCAGGTTCTAAATGATACTTTACCAAAGTATCAAAAGTGGTTTCATCCACATTCATCACCATAATAGGCACATGAATGCCAGCCTGCCTTAATGCGACACCTTCATCTGCATAGGCTACTGATAAATAATCAACATGGTGAAATTGCAAAATGCGCGCTACTTCAACACTGCCCGAACCATAGCCAAAGGCCTTCACCATGGCCATCATTTTAACTTTGGATCCAATGACCGCTTTAATTTTTTTATAATTATCCACCAATGTGGTTAAATTAATTTCCGCCATGGTTTTATGTACCTGTAGCTGTAATAGTTCATTTATTTTTTCTAGTTCAAAAACGCGCGCGCCTTTGATCAAAATAAATTCCTCCTTAAAGGAATATATATCTATCTGATGAATGAATTGCTGCGTAGCATCAAAACTAATCACATGGACCCCCTTATTTTGCAAATCTTTATGCTGTTGTAAAGCCTTTGCTAATTGCGGGCCAATGGTAATGAGTTTTTTTATTGGGAAAATAGCTAACTGTTGCAACAACTGCTCATATTGCACTACATCCTGATTAAACTGCGCCACATCAGATAGTATTAATGTGATAGGTAATGCCCCCGCTTGTTGTGTTGCATAGGTTAAAGCCAATTGTAATGAATGTACATCATTACTGTAGCTATCATTTAAAATATAACAATGCTGAATGCCTTTTTTTATTTGCATACGCATATCTAAATGCCTTAATTGACTGACGCCTTCCTGTATTTCAGACAAGGGCACTTGTAAATGCAATAATGTGAGTAAGCAGGTAATGGTATTATTGACGGAAATCAAATCCGTAAAAGGAACCACTAATTGCAAATCTGTTCCAAGGTAATTTGACTGCAAATGCGTTTGCCCCTGTATAATTTTTTCACTTTGTATTTTCAAGGTGGCTGCGCCAGAGCGACACCAAGTAATGACAGATGGCGTTCCTAAATTATGAGAAGCATCCATTTTGATTATGGGAAATTCCGATAATGGAGCTATAATTATTTGTGCATTTTCAAATAATTTCCATTTTTCATTTCTTTTTTCCGATTCAGTTTCAAAACCTTCTTGGTGCGCAGTTCCGATACTGGTTAAAATACCGATGGTGGGGTGTATGATATTTGCCAATACATCCATCTCCCCTTTTTGGGAAATGCCTGCTTCAAAAATGGCTAATTGGTGCTTCTCCTCCATTTCCCAAACACTTAAGGGCACCCCAATTTGTGAATTATAACTACGTGGACTTCGTATAATCTGGTATCGGTTGCTAAGTAATTGATTTAACCATTCCTTGACTATGGTTTTTCCATTGCTCCCTGTTATTCCAATCACTGGATAAGTAAATTGGGCACGGTGATGCCTAGCAATGACTTGTAAAGCCACAAGCACATCATTTACTTTTAAAAAATTGACGTCGGGGAATGCGCTGGTATCAAAATTCGTTTTTACGACAAAATTAAATACACCACGTTGCATTAATTCTTCAACATATAAGTGTCCATCATTTTGCCCCGTAGTAATGGCAAAAAATAAACTTGTATCCGGATATATTAATCGTCGACTGTCTGTAAGTAAATGAGTAATTTGGGCTGGTTTTTTAATAACAGAATTTGTATTTAACCAGCTTGCAATATGTTCAATAGTATATGACAACTAAATGATATGATTAAATTGAATTATCCTTTAAATCCTTGGGCAGATTTTTTTGCTTATTTGAAAAGATAGAATACAATATGGAGCCAGTGATAGAAAATAAAATCACTAATAAAGACAACAAAACTTGTGTGTTTTTACTCATCACCATATTGATATAATGTTCCCCTAACATTTTAACGCCTATAAATATTAAAATAAGGGCAATCCCTTTTTGTAAATGCTCAAATTCATTAACAGCGCCACGTAGCAAAAAGAACAAGGAGCGCAATCCTAAAATGGCAAAAATATTTGAAGTATAAATAACTAAACTATTCATTGAAATTCCCATGACTGCTGGAATGGAATCGAGCGCAAATACAATGTCAATGGCCGCAAGTAAAATTACCACCACAAATAAAGTGGTATATACTGGTTTCCCATTTTGGCGAATTATAAACCTACCATCTCCATCAGAGGGTGTCAGCGGTAAAAAGCTTTTCAAAAATTTATAAATTTTTGATTCATGTGGATCAAATGCACTTTCCTCATCAGCCACAAACATTTTATATCCTGTATACAATAAAAACACCCCGAAAATATATAATATCCAAGCAAATTGTGCGACAAGTGCCACACCCAATGTTATGAATAAAACCCTAAAAACAATTGCTGCTAAAATTCCAATCAACAACACCCTTGACAAATGCATTTCCTTCACCTTAAACGCATCAAAAATTAATATGAAAACAAAAATATTGTCAATACTTAAACTCCACTCCATTAAATAACCGCTTAGGTATTCAAAAGCAAGTTTTTGCCCTTCTTCTATCCACATAAACACAAAAAAACCAAGTGCTAATAAAACCCACAAAAAGGTTTGACGCATTGCTTGGCGAATTGTAATAGTTGTATTTTTTTTACTTAAAAATCCTAAGTCAAGCGTTAATGCAACTAATATTACTACGCCGAATACTGTGTAAACAATTTGATCTGTTGTCATAAAGTAAAGATAATACTAGATTTACTAAGCCCCAAAACGACGTTGGCGATATTGGGTCCAAAAATAAAAAAATAAGGAAAGAATAACCAAGGGGCCTAACAAAAGCATACATTGCCAAAAAAGACGATGCTCGGCCACCTTGGCCTTGTCCAATAATCTTAATACAATCCCCTTATTTCTACTTTCAAGTAAGCCTACTGGCTCATTCAAGTATTGTATTGCATTAACAAAAAAATCACGATTAGCGAATTGATAGGATTCAAAAGGTATCATACCCATGGGTAAGGGGCCATTTGCCTTATCTACCTTATTCGTAAATAAATCAGCATCTGCAATAAAGATTTGTTTCGAAGGCTTCCCCTTGGATACAAAAGCGACGCCTAAATTTTGCTGAACAGTGTCTTTTAACACCTGAGACAATCTGTTTTCAAAAAATGAATTAAAATTTCCTTCCGATAATACGGCTATTGGAAAATGATGTTGTTTAAATTGTACCATGTCCTCCTCCCCTTTAACTGAATTCAATGAAACCTGGGCTGGCGAAGCCAAACTTCTTGAACTTGTATCGGTCGTTAATAAAATGGTATGCTTAATGCCATTAGAAGATAGCGTATCAATACTGGAAGGAAATAAGGATAATACACGATCCATATTTTGGGCAATAGGATGGATGTCGTTACCATTTAAAAAAGGATAATACGGCCAAGGTACTCTTTTAATTAAAGGAGATCCGTCCCCTTGTGTGCCCACCACCAATGGTAATTTGGCACAATTTAAATCCTGAACCAAATTTGAGTTGATACGAATGCCATACTTAAATAATAAATCGTCCAAGGCCAGTCCGCGATCAAAGGAAACATAGGCCCCATCCGTTTTTTGTAAGCTATCATATTCCGCATATAATTTATCTACTGCCCAAATAATATTTCCACCACCCATGACATATTGGTCAATTTTTAATTTATCTAAATCACTAAATGGCGTGGTTGGTTTAACAATAAGTAGTGTTTTTATTTTAGTAGCGTCAGGAAATCCTTTACTTAAATCAAATACGGATAAATCGTATTGGTCCTTTAAAGTTTCTCCTATATCATTCACGGTTAAATTAACTGGCTGTCCATTTCCGATTAAGTAGGCAATGGTTGGAACTAGCTTGCGATTTAATAAATAGATTGCTTGTATAAATTTATACTCCAACAATGCTTCCGCTGCGTTTGCACTGGCTTGCTCATCTACCTCGGGTATATCCTTAATAATATTATAAGGCTTAAAATATTTTTTTGAACTCCTCAAATCAATGGCATAAGGCTTTTGCCCATCCACTTCCACCAATGCCCCTGGAATAATTAGCTGATCCACCCTTTTGTCGCCACCTCCAGTTCCTTGTTGGATCCGCTCAATAGGTAACCCCAATTTTGATAAACTATCATACAATATATATAAAGCGGTATCACTGACTAACTGATTAGGAATTTCTAAATTCCATTTGATCAATGCTGGGTTAATTTGATGCAACTGATCCAATAATGCAATGGACGCATTCGCTATTGTTTTATAATTGGATGGAAGGTCGCCACCTAAATACAAATGAACCGTCACCGGTGTATTTATTTGACTGATCACTTCCGTGGAACTTGTACTTAAAGTGTATCTTTTTTCCTTAGTTAGGTCGAATTGGAAGGGAAATATATTACTTAGATAGTTAGTACCTATAATGGCAATTAATAAAAATATATATTTAATTTTTCCCTTTAAATTCTCGATGGTGCCCAGAATAAATAAAACCAAAATGGAAATAAAGTAAATGATATCGGTTAGCTTAATCAAACCCTTGCTCATATTTTTATAATGCAATGACAATCCCAATTGCTTAATATAAAAATCATAGCCATTCGAAAAAAACGAGACGGTGCTTATCCAGTCAAAACTTTGTAATAATAATATTGAAATGATGATTGACAACAGCAAGGCGATAGCGCTGTTTTTTGTCAAGCTACTGGAAAATACACCCACTGCAGTATACACCGCGCCTAAAAAAATTAATCCGATATAGCTTCCAACTGTTGCGCCCCAATCAATTCCCCCAGTTGAACTTAAAGCGTTTAATACAACTGCATAAAAAATAGTGGGTGCGATTGCGGCAATAACAATGAGCAAACTTCCCAATAACTTTCCAATTACTAATTGTAAGGAAGAAAATGGCAAGCTATGTAATACTTCATAGGTGCCCTGCTTAAACTCGTCAGAAAAACTTCGCATGGTTATGGCTGGCACTAACAATAATAAAAACCATGGCGCAAAATCAAAGTACACTTGTAAACTTGCATAACCAAAATCAAGTAAATTATAGTTGGGTATCACAAACAACAATAGCCCATTCACTATCAAGTAAAAGCTGATAATTAAATACCCCGTTAGGCTACTAAAATATTGTGTCCACTCCTTTTTACATATTGACCACATAAGCCAAAGCTACAAAAAAAATAGCCCCGACCCCTTGCCGAATACTCGGAATTAGGTGGGACTATTTTGTATTTCTTTTTTTGAATTAAATAGTGCTATACAGCGAAACTTTCACCACAGCCACAACTACGACTTGCATTCGGGTTGTTAAAATAAAAACCCTTGCCATTCAGCCCATCCGAAAACTCCAACTCGGTATTGACTAAATAAAGGAAGCTTTTTAAATCAGTCACTATTTTGATGCCATTATCCTCAAACACCTGATCCATGGGCTTTATTTCATTATCAAAATCAAGTTTGTAGCTTAATCCGGAACAACCACCACCCACCACACCAACACGTAAAAAATAATTGGCATCGCCCACGACCCCGGCGTCCTGCATTAACTGCATTACTTTTTGCTTTGCTTTCGCACTTACATAAATGGAATTTTCTTGGGCTACTTCACTCATTTTTTAGCTATTCAACTTTTGCAAAATCAAACTAAACATGACTTTGTTCAAACACTAATTCTTCCATGCCATTTTTTGAACGGAAATCATTGATGGCTGCTTTAATTGCATCCTCTGCTAAAACGGAGCAATGTATTTTAACTGGAGGTAAATTTAATTCCTCTACTAAATCCATATTGTCAATTTTAACAGCCTCATCGATTGTTTTTCCTTTTAACCACTCAGTGGCTAATGAAGAAGAAGCAATAGCGGAACCGCATCCAAAAGTTTTGAATTTTGCATCCGTGATTAGACCAGTTGTTTGATCAACCTCTATTTGTAAACGCATTACATCACCACACTCTGGTGCACCTACTAGTCCAGTACCTACACTTTTAGAAGCTTTATCTAATGTTCCTACATTTTTAGGATTAGAATAATGATCGATTACTTTATCTGAATATGCCATGGTTGTATTTTTAAATTTTTTAAAATAAATATTTTGTGAAAAAAAGCTAACTAATTTATTTAATGATGTGCCCATTGAATTGCATCAATGTCAACCCCATCTTTAAACATTTCCCAAAGGGGACTCATCTCTCTTAATTTTAAAACAGTATCTGTTACTGCTTTAATCGTAAAATCAATTTGCTCCTCTGTCGTATTTCTTCCTAATCCAAAACGAAGTGAACTATGTGCCA
>Ga0208951_1000950_pt1 | contig 13114 bp, 10 predicted proteins | sample GreLakmeMI27MSRF_FD_187702 | JGI IMG/M metagenome (GOLD analysis project Ga0208951, IMG submission 187702) | Freshwater lentic microbial communities from great Laurentian Lakes, MI, USA - Great Lakes metaG MI27MSRF (SPAdes) | ecosystem: Environmental > Aquatic > Freshwater > Lake | place: Great... | reverse complement strand
CATGCTGAGCAGGCGCGGAGGCGCTTGTCGGAGGCGCCGCAGCCGGCGCAGAGGAGCGGCGCAGGGCCACCGCTGCGGCACTCCAGCAGCTCGATCAGCTCCTGGTTGCCAGGGTGGCACTCCTTCGCAATATCTAGCGCCGTGTCTCCGTCGCAGTCAGCCAGAGAAACATCAGCGCCGGCTGCGAGGAGCGCGGCGCAGCAGTAGCGGTGACCACCGAGCGCCGCCATGTAAAGCGGAGTGCGCCCCGTTGAGTCGCGCGCGTAAATCTCCGCGACGCTCATCTTCTGATTGTCAGGGCGCCCGATGAGCAGCGTCACACAGGCCAGGTGACCTTCTTGAGCAGCAAAGTGGAGGCAGGAGAACGATTCGGTGTCGTGCGCTGTCCGCGAGGCCCCTGCGGCCAGAAGGGCCTTCACAATGGCGTGATGGCCCATATGGCAGGCGATATGTAATGGCGTGCGATTGTACGGACCGTCAGGGTCACCCAAGGCACGTTGCTTGGCTGTGCGCACGTCGACGTCTTCCGCAAAGTGGGGCAGCAGCAGCTTGAAGATTTCGGGCTGGTTGGCGATGATGCTGGCATGCAGCACGTTGCTGCCAGATGCGTTGAAGATGCGCAAGTCCGTGTGCGGAATGAGCTCGCGTGCGCAAGCGAGCTTGCCGCGGGTGATTGCGTCTTGGAGAGGCGTGTTTCCCACGCTGTCAACGCTGTTGGCGTCAGCTCCAGCCTCCAGCAAGACGCGCAGCATATCGATTGATCCATGACCAGCGGCTACGTGCACAGCACTGACCGACCAGCGTTAACGGTGTTGGGAGAGAGGCCGTCGGCAAGCATGAGTCGCACAAGTGTGGTGTGGTCGCGAATCGCGCTGTTAAAGAGCCACTTCACTTTCTCTGCGTGTGGAGTGCGGCGCAGGTGGGCTGCGAACAGGGCAGCCTCACGTGGAGAGGCGGCGCAGCGAGCGTTGAGCGCGGCGTTCTCGGCAGTCTGAGCAACGAATGCAGCCTCAGACATCCTTGTTGAGCAGTGCGTGGCTTCCACAGGCGTCGCGGGGCAGTGCAGCAGGGCGCGAGGGCGGGAGCGAGGGTTGGCGCTAAGTTCAGCCCGTGCGGCCTGAGCCCACAGCGAAGAGCAGCGAGCACCTCACGAGCCCTACGGCACCCACAGTCTGCTGCGAGAGAGCGCGGGCGGAGGCGCAGGCCCGCAGGCAGTGGGCAGCACAGAAGCAGGAGTGTGCGACCTCACTCTGTGAACACAGGAAAGCTCTCAGGCACAGGCTGCGCCGAGTCAGCGAATGGCGTGAGACGGGCTTGCGTAGGGAGCGAGGCGCGAGTGACGTGGCGTCCGACGGTATGACCAACTGGCCACGACCTGGCGAAACACGCCCCCTCGCCCTTCTATCATCTGGGCATGTACGAGCTGGTCTTCGAGGACGGTGAGCGCGCGCGGCTGTACCCTGGCGAGTTCACCTGCGGGCGCAAGCAAGGCGAGTGCGCCATCGTGCTTGGCCACGGCGAGGACAAGACCATCAGGTGGGGCGTCGCGCTTGCGCTTGCGCGCAGTGCGATCCATGCAGCGCGCGATACGTGCAGGCACTGAGTGTTTACCCGCGCAGCCGCAAGCATGCGACGTTGCGAGTGGATGCGCTTCCAGCGGCCTCAGTGACGGACCCCTCTGTGCCGCCTGCCGTCTTCCTGCTGGACAACAGCTCCTTCGGGACCAGCCTGGACGGCGTGCGCGTGCCCAAGGGTGTCTGGACCCCCCTGCCCCCGTGCTGCGAGCTCTCGTTTGGCACGGGCGGCACGGCGGCGAGACTGCAGCACGTGCCCGTGCTCGCCTGCTGCGGCGCGCTGGACGACGCGGCGTACGAAAAGGCCGTCGCGGCGGCGTCGCAGCTGGGCGCCCACCTGGCGCGCGGCTCGTGGCAAACAGGCTGCACGCACTTGCTGCTTCCGGCGCTGTCACCGCCCTCCGTACCCGCCGACGCAGGCTGCGCGTGCGCGCTGTACGCGGGCGCGCCGGTGGTGCGCGCCTCGTGGCTGGCCAGCGGGCTGGAGGGCGCCACGGACGCGGCGGCGACGGTGGAGGCGTACACGCTCACGCTGACGCACCCCTCCACCGGCGCGCCGCTGGTGGCGTCCACCTTTCCGGCGCGCCTGCGGGGCACGCTGCTGCGTGGCGTGACGCTGATCTTCGCCCCTGCGACGACGGGTGGCCCCGCCTGCGACCACCCTTTGGTGCCCTTCCTCGCCCCCTGGGACCTCACCCTCGCGGCGGCTGTGAAAGCGGCCGGCGGCGACGCAGTGGCCCTGGGCGAGCCCACCGCCGACGAAGAGGCGCGCGTCGCCGCCGCCGGGGGTCCCTCTGCGCGCGGCATCCTGCTGGTGCTCCGCCTTGCCCACCCTGCGCAGCTGCGCCGCACAGCATGGGCGCGCGCCGCGTGCAGCGAGCCCGCCCGCGTGCTGGGCACGCTGCTGGGCGGCACGCTGGGCACGCTGCAGATGCCGGCGGACGAGGAGGGTGCTGCTGCGGCGCCCCCGCCCCTCCGCGGCAAAGCGGCGGCGGCGCAGGATGACAGCGGCACTGACGAGGACGCGCCGCGCGCGACGGCCACGCAGGCGCGCAAGGGCACGCAGGCGGCGCCGGGCTTTCAGTCGTTTGGCGGCGGAGCGCGCGCCAAGCGAGAGCGCGAGGAGGCGGTCGCCTCCGGCAAGCCACCGCCAGCCACCGCACACCCTCCCGCAAAGAAGCCGCCGGCGAGGAAGGCAGCCCCAAAGGGGGGCCGCAACGCCGCGCTGGCTCGCGCGCTGCAGCTGGGCAAGGAGCAGGAGGCTGAGGAGGAGGAGGAGGATGAACCGGAGGCTGACTTTTACGGTGACACGGTATTCGAGGACCTGCTGGTGGTGGCTGCGCCGCCGGGTGACGTGGCTGCTGCTCATGAGCGGGCGCCCCAAGGCTTCAAGCGCTTCCGCAAGGTGGCCACTCTGCCCAGCAGCGTCACCAGCTTCGCGTTGCTGGTGCCGTACGAAAGCGGGCTGGGCTCCTTCCAGGCGGCCGACCCGCACGCGGCGCAGACGGCGGCCGACAAGGCGCGCGACTCTGAGGCCGCGGCGCTCTTCAACGCGAAGAACGTCAAGCAACAAAAGGCTAAAGCCAAGCCCAAGGCCAAGGCCAAGAAGGCTGCGCACAGCGACAGCGACAGCGACTAGAGACCAGCGCACGCCGCAAGAGCGCAACATCTCATGGAAGGAGCAGTCCGCCCTCGGGGCTGCACAGTCAGCTCTTGCGACGTCAAGAGCAGCGGTCGAGTGATGTGGCATTCACGTACAACAAACCGCTGTAGCTGCACGCATTGTCTAGGCATTGTCTAGCATGCGAATCGGATGTTACGCGCGTCGCCCGTGAGGGCAGCCGCTCACCAGCCCGCGGACCGTGCAGACTCCTTGCGACTGACGTCCGGTTCTCTCACGTGGCAGTAGTAGTGAGCCGTACGAGAATGCACGCTCGACCACAGGTGACGACAGCGGAACGATCAAGGGTTGAAGCAGGCCTGGCTTTCTCAATGGCCGCCTGGACGCGCTGGCACTCGCCGTGTATGCCCAGAGTCTCTGAGGTCTCTGTCCCGTCTCACCGTCTGCGCAACTCCAGCCAAGCGGCCAGCTCCGCGCGCTCGCTGCCCGGCAGCATCGGCTTGGCGGACACAACAGGCGTCGGCGCAGTCAACTCAACCGTCTGCTCGGACTGGCGCTCAACGCCTAGACGCATGCTGCCCAGCGCCACAGCGGTGAGTGCCGCTCGCTCTGCTTGGGTCGCCTCACGGCTGCGAAAGCCGCCAAACATGCGCGGCAGGTTGTCCAGCAACGCGTCTGCCATCGCAACCAGCGGCGCCGGCGCCGCGGTCACGATCTCCTCAACCGCATCCATCTCCCCCCCGGACTGTTGCTCACTCTGCAGCGCCGGCGGCGACTCCAGCTCGTGAGCCTCACGTTGGGGCTTGATTGCCCGACGTAGCGCTTGTTCGAACTGCTGTTCGCTTCGAAAGGCCAGTTCGTCGCCCAATGGAGTATTGTCCACGTCATCCACACCGCCCGCAGACCGCCGCCGCCGCCGCGCTGCCATTCTCAGCGCGCCCGGCGCGGCCACTGCCCCAGAGGGCGCGGATGCCGCGTCAGGTAGCCCCTGCTGTGGCTCCTCGAGTCGTCTGTACACGGAGATGCCTTCCCACTCGCCCAGGCCGCCCTTCAGCCGCAGCTGCGTCTGTCGCACCAGCGCTTCCCGTCCGTCCTCCTCCACCGTGACGCCCAGCCACTCGCGCAGCGTGCCCGCGCGTGGAGCGCCCAGCAGGTGCACCAGCTGCACGCCGCCGTCGCGGGGCACGGCACAGGCGGTTGCGCTTTCCAGCGCCTCGCCGCTGTCGCTCCACCGGCTGGCGTCGCGGCGGGGCAGCACCACGGCGCTGCCGTCCTGCGGGTACCTCTCATCGAGGGCGGCTCCCGAGAGCACCATGCCCTCCGCGTGCACCCCCAAACGCCACACGGTGCCCTCGTTCTCCTCCTCCTCCTCCTCCACAGCGAGCCTGGTGAGGCAGCTGGCGGCCAGGCGCTCCGCCCAGCCGTAGCCCAGCAGCGCGTGGAGCGGTTCGGGGGAGTCGGAGGCGCCGGGGTCCAGCGTCCAGCTGCCCACAAGTGCCGCCGCGTCTGCCCAGCTGCTGGCGCCCGCGTCAGCCTGCACGTCGCCCTGGCGCACCGGCTGAGAGGGAAACGGAGCGTGTGAGAACCAGCGCGCGAGAGGCGGAGTGGCCGTCAGAGAAACGGTAGCGACGAAGGACGCACCCACGGCCGCACGGCGGTGGCCACTTCATCAGGCTGCTCTACCCACCCGCGGGCGGCCACACGGGCCTGCTGGCGTCGCCGCAGCACTGCCGCGAGCGCGCCCAGCCAGCTGTTGGCTGCGCTGCCCAGCACCAGGACAACAAACGAGCCCAGCGCCAGCCACAGCTGCCGGCGCCAGGGCGCAAAGGACGCCGCTTCAGACTCCTCCTCGGCGAACGCGTCCAGCAGCTGCGGCGCAGACAGCGCGGTTCCGCTCTTCGAATGCCACCAGTGGTGCACGCGGGACAGCAACTCCGCGCGTTGCGCCACCAGCAGGTCGTGCAGCCTCATCTGGGCTGCGGCATTGGCTCCAAACGCAGGAGAATAGGAACGGCGGGGGGGACAGTGACTCAAAAATGCGGGGCCACCGACGCGGGCACCACCTTCTTAGCGCCGCTGTGACGTGTCGAATGCGCAGGGCGCTTCTAGGCACAGCTTGCGTAGAGATAGCAGGTGGCGACATCCAGAGACCACGCTCGTTGGCTGAAGAGATGAAGCAGGCCAAGCGGCCGCTGTTCATTGCACGCAGTTGTCTAGGGCGGCGCAGGCGTGTCTGATGGCTTTCCGATGATGTGGCGCTTGCGAGTTTCCTCCACGTTGGCCGACTGGATGCGCTGACACTCCGCCTTGTGCGTGCCCGTGGTCCACGCCTCAGCCAGGCACGCTGCGCTGCAGAAGGACGCGGACCCACATGCCGAGCAGGCGCGGAGACGCTTGTCGGAGGCGCCGCAGCCGGCGCACAGGAGCGGCGCAGGGCCACCGCCGCGGCACTCCAGCAACTCGATGAGCTCCTGGTTACCAGGGTGGAAGTGCTTGGCAACATCCAACGCCGTGTGCCCTGCATCGTCGGTTACATCAGGATCTGCGCCGGCAGCGAGGAGCGCGGCGCAGCAGTAGCGCTGACCACCGAGCGCCGCCATGTAAAGCGGAGTGCGCCCCATTGAGTCGCGCGCGTCAATCTCCGCGACGCTCATCTTCTGATTGTCAGGGCGCCCGATGAGAAGCGTCACACAGGCCAGGTGACCATCGCAAGCGGCGGCGTGGACGCAGGAGTACGAGTCGCTGTTGTGCGCCGTCCGTGAGGCCCCTGCAGCCAGCAAAGCCTTCACCATAGCGTGATATCCACACTGGCACGCGGCATATAATGGCGTGGCGTTGTACGCCTTGTCAGGGTCAGCAGGGGGACGTGACTTGATGGTGCACACGTCGATGTCGTCCGCAAAGTGGGGCAGCAGCAGCTTGAAGATATCGGGCTGATTGCAGATGATGCTGGCATGCAGCACGTTGTTACCAGAGGCGTTGAAGATGCGCAGATTCGTGTGCGGAATGAGTTCGCGCGCGCAAGCTGTTTGGCTGCGACCGACTGCCAGACCCAGCGGCGTGTGGCCCAGAGGTTCACAGCTATTGGCGTCAGCACCAGCCTCCAGCAAAAGGCGCAGCATGTCGTTGGCTCCTCCTTGGGCTGCAAGGTGCAACAGCGAGAGAGAGAGAGATCCTTGTTCGGCGACGGTGTTGGGAGAGAGGCCGTCGGCGAGCCCAAGTCGCACCAGCGCAGCGTGGTTGTCAATCGCGCTGTTGAAGAGCCACTTCACTTTCTCTGCGAGTGGAGTGCGACGCAGCGTGGCTGCGTACTGGGCAGCATCACGAGGAGAGGCGGCACAGCGAGCATTGAGTGCGGCGAACTCGGCAGTCTGAGCAGCCAAGGCAGCTTCGGACATCCTTGCTGAGCGGAGAGTGGCTCTCACAGGCGTCGCGTGGCAGCGCAGCACGGCGCAAGGGCGTGCGCGAGGCAGACAAGTGTTGGAGCTCAGTTCAGCGCGCGCCCACAGCGAAGAGCAGCGAGCACCTCAGCAGCCCTACAGCACCCAAAGGCGGCCGCGATAGAGCGCGAGCGGTGCACAGAAGCGAGTAACGCGCTCACGCTGCCTTGCTCTGCACACACAAGGGCTCGCACAAGCTCAGGCAGCGCTGAGACAGCAAATGCCGTGAGATAGGCTTGCGGAGGGAGCGACGTGGCACACAAACGTACGACTGCGCACACTCGCTCGGGCGGGGCAAGTAAGATGCGGGGCGAAGGCCATCTCATCAACGCCGCTGGTGACGTGTCAAACGCGCACCTTCGTCGCCTTCGCACATACTATGCGGTGCTCAACGCTGCCGGGTCCGTGCGTGGCGCGAGCTGGGGCTCGTAGCGCGCCGGCAGTGAGCGCTAGGTGCGCTTTGGCGCTGCGCACGCCTCCTGCCTGTCCTGATCCAAACCTTCGTCCAGGCGTATGGTCGCGCGGCCTCCAGCGCGCGCGCTGGGTGCGCTGTCGCTCGTCTCACCCCCCCTGAGCCGCCGCTCGGTCGCCGTATGTGCGGCCAAGGACGCCAAAAAGGACGGCAAGAAGGACAAGGCGACCAAGGACAAGAAGGCCCCAGAGCCGCAGCCGGAGGCCCAGCCGGAGGGGGAGGGGGAGGTGCGCATCCAACTGCATGTCCTGGCGCTCAAACTGAATTCCGCTGCTCTCGCGCCCGCTCGCTTCCTCACGTCCTCACGCCTCGCTGCATAGGAGGAGGAGGAGGAGATGTGGTCCGTCGCCCTGGCTGTCACCCTGGCGGAGAAGAGGGAGAAGGAGGTGACCAACGGCGCGCTGTGCGCAGAGGTCCGCAAAATCGTGGTCAAGGCCTGCCCGCGCCTGCCCAACAAGAAGCAGCTGGCGGCTATGGGCCTGGACGACGACGAGGCGGTGGTGGTGCTGGCAGACTCGGATGCAGAGGACATCTTCGACGTTGAGGAGGGGGTGCGCACCCTCCCTCGCTCACTCTCTCCACGTTCTGACGCATGTGTATATGGCAGGTTTTGTTCGCTGAGATGCTGCTGTTCAAGGAGGAGGATGTGGAGGAAATGGTGCCGCTGGCTATCGAGGCGCTCGTGGCCAAGGGCTTCCAGGCGGAGCCCATTGAGCTGGACGACGACGATGAGGAGGAAGAGGAGGAGTACGATGACGGGGTGACGGATGAGGAGGCCATTTGAGCGCTGGAGAGTGTGGAGGGAAGGGAAGCCCGATGGCGCACGGACCACTGAGCATCCACCTATGTATCTCATTGACACTGACACTGACACTTGTGACGCTCCTGGCGTTGTTTGATACTGTGTCCGCCAGAGGTGATGCGTATGCGACGCTTCAGCCACTCGCTCGTCGAACAAACAACGTACGTGTTCTGCTAGCATTTTTCGCGCCCCTGTTTGCTGTCTGTCGTTGGCTCGTTGGTGTGTCAGCAGCTTCCAGGGCATTGGGTCAGCATGGAGCAGCAACAGCATGCTCAGGAGGTCTCTGTGGCTGCTTCGCTGCCGCCTGCTCTTGATGGCGACGCCACGCAGCCCCCGGGCGAGGGCGAGGGCGAGGGTGAGGGCTCACAGGTTGGTCTGTCCCGCCCGGGCTGGATCTTCCTGTTTAACGCGAGCACGGAGAGCGAAGTGTTTGCTCGTTCCCTGGTGGGCGCTCCGAGCGACCACGGCCATGGGGACCCCTACTCCAACTGGTCCAGAGTGAGACAAGTCCAAACGGGAGACTCACTCTTCCTTTACAACACAACCACGAAGCACCTCACAGGCGTCTTCCAGGCGGTTGCTCCCGGTGGCTTGAACCTGGTTCCGGACGCCTGTGGAGGCCAGTTTCCAGCCCAAGTACACGTGCAGCCAAGGCGAGGCCACCCGGCGCCAACCTCTCTGCCTCTGAGCGCCGCGAAGGCGTTGTTGCCGTGGCGGTCCAACGGCAAGTTTGCGCTGACGCTGCAGCCGCCCCAACGGGCGGCGCTGGAAGCTCTCTTCTTTGCCAGTAGTGGAGGAGTACGCGAGCGCTCTCGCTCGCCCTCGCCCTCGCCGCACAAGCGACTTTGCACAGCCGAGGCTGAGCTCGTGCTTGCGCCTCCTTCGACGACCGCAGAGGACGAAGACTTTTTGCCCCTCCCTGCCGACGACAGCCCGCCACCCTCACCTCCACCTCACCGCCACCTAAACCCTAGACGCAGGCGCATGGCCAAGAGGCGCGTGCCCAAGAATATGGATGGCGTCGCCGGCGAAGGCACAACGCAATCGTCCGCTGTGGCGCTCGACAGCGGCTCCTCCATCCTGCCGCTCTCCCTGCTGCCGTCAACCTGGCGCGTGCTCACGGATGACAACGGCGTGCGACGAGTGGCGACGACGGAGACGCCATCGGACTCGGAGGGAGAGATGCAGGCCGCGATCCTCACCTTACTGCGCACCGGGCGTGGCCGGGCTAAGCGCAGCAGCATCCGGTCTCTCTCAGGCAAATTGGGTGGGTGTCTGCCCAACTTGTCTGCCGGCCGCGCCAAGCTGGGGCCCGTCACCAAGTTCATCAAGGCCCGCCCGCACCTGTTTTGCGTCGTACGGAGGGATGAGAAGGACTATGTCGAGCTGGTCGGCGGCCCACCGGTCTGGTGGTCAGACACGATTCACTCGGAGCAGAAGGTTGCTGGCGACGAGTGATCGTCCTACCTTTCCTACCTGCCTACGGTCGTTTTAAAGCTTTGACCGCCCACTCTCTCGCCCTGTCTGCGCCATCATGTCCGTCAACGGCAGCGCCAGCGCGCAGGCTGCGGTGCTTGGAACGTCAGAGGCGTTGCCGGCGTGCACGCCCATGGTGCGCGGCTACGAGTTTCCCGCACGCGGCGAGGCGCCCGGCGCTGCGCCGCCTGCCGTGGACTATGAGCGCCTGCTGGAGGCCATGAGCTCCACAGGGTTCCAAGGCACGGCTTTTGGCGCTGCGGTGGCAGAGGTGAAGCGCATGCTTGCCTGGCGCCTCTCCGACGAGCCTGTGCCCGCCGGCGAGGAGCCGGATCCGGAGCGCCGAAAGCGCACGCGGTGCAAGGCGCGTGCGCGAGCCTGCTGGACGAGTGGCGCGCCGTGGTGCCGTCTCGCTGCACACTCACCGTGTGCTCTGCTCGCCGTGCGCAGATCTTCCTGGCTTACACCAGCAACCTGGTCTCCTCCGGCGTGCGCGAGAGCATCCGCTACCTGGCGCAGCACGGGATGGTGCAGGTGATGGTCACCACGGCTGGAGGCATCGAGGAGGACTTGATAAAGGCACGAGCCGCCGCCTCTCCTGTCCTGAGCCTCTGTCGCTCTGACGCGTCGTCTGCAGTGCCTGGCCCCAACCTACATAGGCGAGTTCCACCTGGCAGGTGCGTTCGTGGGCGCTGCGCTGCACTGCGCTGTGCATTCTCACACTGCACTGCTCCTCAGGCGCTGGGCTGCGTGCTCGTGGTTTGAACCGCGCGGGCAACCTGTTGATTCCTAACAGCAACTACTGCTTGTTTGAGGACTGGGTGATGCCTATCCTGGACGATATGTTGGCTGAGCAGGCGATGCGGGATACACCCTGGACACCCTCTGCCGTCATCCGCCGCCTAGGGTTGGAGATCAACCACCCGGATAGCATTTGCTACTGGGCCGCAAAGAACAACATCCCCATGTACTGTCCCGCACTCACGGACGGCTCCTTGGGCGACATGTTGTATTTCCACTCGTACAAGTCGCCCGGCTTGGTGATCGATCTGGTGGGTGATGTACGCGCCATGAACGACGAGGCCATGAAGGTGGGTCAGCCTCTCAAAACGGGCATGGTTGTGCTGGGCGGGGGCGTGGCAAAGCACCACGTGGCCAATGCGAACCTGATGCGCAACGGGGCCGACTTCGCGGTGCTGGTCAACACGGCGCAGGAGTTTGACGGCAGCGACAGCGGCGCGCGGCCGGACGAGGCTGTTTCGTGGGGCAAGATCCGGGCCGACGCAACGCCTGTCAAGGTGTACGCAGACGCTACCATCGTCTTCCCACTCCTCGTCGCGCAGACCTTTGCTAAGCACTGGAAGGCGGATGAGGCGTAGCCGGTGGTCCAATGTGTCAAAAAGAGGCCACTGTGATGACGTCAGCACTGAGGGCTCAGGGACGAGAGGACCATCTAGGAAAGCCCCCCGCGTGTCCGATGCAGGTCCGCTGCGTGTTGTCGCCAGGCAGCGGCAGCGCTGTGCGCGCTCCGGTGCCAGCGAGCGCAGCTCGTGGTGGTGGCGAGTCCCAGACGTCGCAGCCCGCAGCGCCACAACCCGCCGCGCCTGGCCGCCCTGCACGCCAGACGCGACAGGCTGCGAGCACCACAACAACTCTTCAACGACCCGCCAAGAGCCCGGAAAGCGCGTTGGTCTCCGCTGCGAGGGCCGGAAACGGCGCAGCCGAGGCGCCGGCAAGGCCAGGCCCTCGTGGGCCGCAGGCCACGCAGGTCGCTGACGTGCCAGGGCACCACTATTCTGCGCTGGGCTGGACGCTGACGCCCTCCACTGGCGGCTTGGACGCGGGTGCGCGCCCCCCGGCCCCCCACAGGGCTGACTTGGCCCCCTTTGCACGGGAGACCTCGCGTTCCCTTTTTGGGGGACTGTGGACCACCACTGACGCGCCCACCACCCGCATGACAGTGCGCCTGCCGCCAGCGTCGAGCCGCCTGGTTGTGGGGCGCGACACGGGCGAGCCGGAGGCGGAGGCGGAGGCTGAGGAGCAGAGCTTGCGGGTGGCGGCGGCGGCGCTGTCTCGACGCCACGCGCAGCTGGAGGCCAGGGAGGGGCGCCTGTACCTCACGGACCTGGGCTCCCTGCACGGCACCTTCCGCAACGGCTGGCGCTTGCCCGGGGGCGCCACGGTGCGCCTGCGAGGTGGGGACACGGTTGCCCTGGCGCCACACGCCCCTGGCGGGGGCGGGGTCCAGTACCGGGTCCACCCGGTGGCCCCGCCTCCCAGGGAGGGGCTGGAGCTGCTGTTCAGCGCCGACGCGGGGACCACCACCACGGTGGTGCAGGCGGGGGGGACCTCCTCCTCAGCCTCCCAGCTGCCTCGTGGTGGGGTGCGTGCCGCGGCGGCGGCGGCGGCGGCGGCGGCGGCGGCGGCCCCTGGGTCCCACGACTCGGCGGTGGGCGCGGTGTCTGGCGACCCGCTTGGACGGCGGGCGCTGGGGCGCGACGTGGTTGAGTGGCTGGAGACGGCCGCCGCCGTCGCCGCAGCCTCCTTCGCCGACCGCTTCGTGCTGCCCGCCTCCTCCTCCTCCTCCCCCGCAACCTCGGATTTTAGCGTGGGCGACGCAATGCGCGACGCGCTGAGGGCGACGCCCCGCCCCTCCTCTGCGCGAGGCGTGGCCACCGCCTCCGCGTGCACCCGCGCGCTGAGCCACTTCCCCACGCTGTGGGACCACTTCCAGAGGGCGGTGGCGGCGGAGCTGCAGGCTCGCGGGCAGCGCGGCGACGCAGACAGCTCCCCCCGTCCTTGGCGAGACAGCCCAGCCTGGGCCGCCCTCAAATCCCTGGCTGCATCGCCCCACCACCGCGAGGGCGCCGCGCAGCCCCGCCCAGCCGCCGCCAACGAGGGCACCCTGCGCAGAGCCGCAGCCGTGGCCAGAAACGCGCTTGCCCAACGAGTCTCAGACTACTGCGACGCCGCGGAGGCGATGCTGGCCCAGGAGCGCGCTGCGGAGCGCGCGCAGTTTGACGCCCTGCGCGCTGCTGACGACGCGCCGGACAGCAGCGCCGCGTGCCAGCTGACCGACCGAGACGGGCTCATCGGGGCATCCTCTGGGCCCCGCATCCTGCGCTCCGTCTGCCTGGTGGCCACATCCACCGCCGCCACCGGGCGCAGGCTGTTGACGCTGCGCGCCCTCCAGGGCGGCGTTGCTCTGGGCCCTTCTGCGCTGTCTCCAGGGGACTGGGTGTCTCTTCGTGTCGACGAGGAGCGGAGCAGCAGCTGGCCTCGACAGTCCTCCGCAGCCGCTGGGGAGGTTGAGGGGCGCCTGCAGGAGGTGAGCAGCCACTCGCTGGTGGTGGCGCTGCCCTTCCGGGAAGCTTCCTTGGCAGGCGGCCCTGCCCAGTCGCCTGCGCCGCAGGACGCGGTGTCACTGCTGGCGGGCAAGCCCCTCGCCGTGGCCGCAGCCCCTGACGGCGTCACGCTGGCGCGCCAGCTGGCCGCGCTGGCGCAGCTGCGCGCCGCGCCCCGGGCGCGCACGCTGCACTGCGCCAGCGACGTCGTCGCGGCGCTCTTCCCAGACCTCGCCTCTCCGTCCGCGCCCGCACCCGCATCGCCGCCACAGCGCGCCGCCCCGCCGCCCGCCGCCATGCCGCCGCCGATGCGCGCACAGCCGCCCGTGTCCGGTGACGTGGCAGCCTTGATGGCCCTGGGCGCAACCTCCTACAACTCCTACTC
>Ga0208951_1000942_pt1 | contig 13157 bp, 8 predicted proteins | sample GreLakmeMI27MSRF_FD_187702 | JGI IMG/M metagenome (GOLD analysis project Ga0208951, IMG submission 187702) | Freshwater lentic microbial communities from great Laurentian Lakes, MI, USA - Great Lakes metaG MI27MSRF (SPAdes) | ecosystem: Environmental > Aquatic > Freshwater > Lake | place: Great... | reverse complement strand
CTGCACAGAGGCTTGCCAGCCATGCTGACAGGCCTTATAGGGGCTGGGCGGGCGCATTATAAGCTTATTATAAGGCGTTATCAGCTCCTGGAATTATAAGGCACCTGCCTTATTTGCCAACCCAGTCAAATACCGTGGTGACCAGTATATGTGTTGACCGCGTTCGACGACTGTTCGTTCGTTCGCCATTTCGCGCGCCTACCGCTCTCTATGCGCAACGCGGAGGAGAGCAAGCAGCTGCGCGACCGCCTGCGGCGCCGTCCAGGCAGCGCTACTGGGCAGCGGGCAGCGCGTGTGCAGTCTCCGCCCCTTCGCCCGCCTTCGCCGCTGCCGCGCCCGGCCAGCCCGCCGCGGCCACTGTCACCGTCCGCGGTTGTGCGCGTGGGCGGTGGCTATGAGCTTCCCGAAAACGGCCATACACCGCTGTTTCGTGCCTACGTGCAGTCCGAGGAGCTGCGCCTCAGAGCCGTCTTGACGCTGCAGGCACGAGCCAGGGGCTGGCGCGCGCGCTGCCTGGCGCGAGCGCTGCGCGCAGGTGCAGCCGAGGACGCACTGCGTGAGGAAGCGCACAGCGCGCAGCCTGACGACGACGACTGCTGGTCTCTACAGCCCCAGCCGGCCGCAGCAGCCGAGCCTCGGCGCGTAGAGCCCGAGGAAGCTGGCGTGCCGGACGAGGTTGCGGGTGAGTCTTGGAGGTCTGCTCGCGTCTCCCAGCCCGCCACAGCAGAGGACGCTACAGCAGAGGACGAGGAGGTGGCCTCCATTGCGCTCCCTGCCCTCCGTGCACAGGGCGCCGGCGCGCTGTCCCCGGCGGAGGCTCACTGCCAGCACTGCCAGGAGGAGATTGCCTGTGCCGCTCCTTTGACCGACGCCTTGCCTACTCACTGCACACCGCTGCCGCCGCCGCTGCCCGCGCGCTCACGCAGCCCCCCTGTGCGCGTGCTGTCGCGGCGGTTGACGGGCGGAGAGCGCCGAGCGTCAGTCTCTGAGGGCAGCTCAGAGGTTTCGGCTGAACCACCGTTGGAGCAGTCTTCCTGGAGCCGCGAGCCGCTGCCGCCGCCGAGCTGGCTGGGCGTGCCAAGCGTACTGGCCGCGCCGCCCGCCGCTGCGCCGCCGCCCACGTCCGCGCCTGCGCCTCAGCCGGAGACGGCTGCGCGGGATCAGCGTCGGGCGCCTGGGCCGCCCCTCGGCGCGGAGGCTGACGCGCTGCGGTGGTGGGAGTCGTTCGCGGCGGCGCAGCGGCGGCGGCACACACCACTGAGGACAGCCACGGGGCAGGGCCGTGGCGGGCTCGCTGTCGCTGCCGCGTCTCAGCCCTTCAGAGTGCGCGTGCTGCAGCTCAGCAACCTGCCGTTGCCGCCAGCCGCGGCCGCGCTGCTCGCCTCTGGCGGGGCGTTGCTGGCGCGCCTCTCGGTGAGCCTCTTCGACGGCGCGCGGGGCGAGTTCTTCGGCGCAACAGCCACATCCGCCGCCGTTCCGCTGACCCGCATGCAGGCAGGGCCTGACGGTTCCGGGGACCTCTACCAGGCGGCCCTCGGCCACGAGTTTTACCTCCACACCGCGGCTGTGGACCCCCGCCTCAGGCTCGTCTTCGAGCTGGCGCTGCGGGACGCGCGGGGCGGCGGCGCGGGCGCGCAGCACGCCTCAGGCTGGGCTTCGGTGCCTCTCCAAGTTGGGCCCTCATCTGCATGCGCCTGCGCGCTCAGGCAAGGCACGGCGCGCAGCTTGCTGCTGGGCCCGCCGCACGCACACGCGCCCCGACAGCCTCCTCTGGCCCACGCGGCGCTGTCCTACTCGGTGTGTTGCGCCTCCCAGTTTGCCCCGCTCATGGGACTCCTACCCTGCGACTTCCCAATCTGCGAGCGCGACATTGTGCCCGGCGTCCGGGGGGTCAGAGGTGCAGCCGCCGACCCGGGGGATGATGGCGGGGGGGGGATGGAGGAGGCTACGCGCACGCCGCTGCATGCGCCGGTGGTTGCGCGTACGCGGCACCTGGCTCTGCGAGACATCCGTCTGAGCCTGCATCCGGGCGCCATCGGTGCGTCGCTGGCACTGCGTGTGGGCGCCCACAACGGGCGCGCCTTCTGCGCGGCGCCGCACATCGAGTGGCTCACGGCTGCTGGGGGGCGGGGGACGCTCCTGCACCCCATCAACGGACCCGTCCTGGTGGAATGCCCCCAGGATGCGCTGTGCGCGCTGGTGTGGGAGCTGCTGCAGCTACCTTTCGGAGGAGAAAGCTCTCGGCCGCCGGCGCTGGATGCGCAGGTGCTGGCCTGGGGCGCCAGCCTGGTGTTCACGCACGCGCACGCGCACGGCGGGGACGAGGCCGAGGAGGGCGCGCCGGCGCTGGCTGCGGGCGAGCACAGCGTGCGGCTGAGGGAGGCGCGCGGACGGTCGCTGCGCGACGGCGTCGCCACCGGCGCGCCGGGCGGCGCGGGCGTGCAGGCGCACGGATGCGCGACGCTGCAGTTCCAGCTGGACGACGCGCAGCCTGTGAACGCAGCCGACACCGCACAGCTGCCGGCAGAGGCTGTGGTGGCGGCGGCAGCGACGCCGGAGCTGAGCGAGGAGCCCTCCCCTCCCCGCGCCCGCCTGGCCCGCCTCTCCGCCGCCGCCGCTGCGCTGCGCCGCAGCGTGCTGGACGCACACGAGGAGCAGCTGCAAGCCCTGGCGGCGCTGCATGCGGAGCAGCTGCGCGCAGCGAGGGCATCCCTCGACTGCGGCGACCGCACCCTCTCCAGCGTCGCCACGCAGCAGGCGCGACAGATGGACGCGCTCGCGTGTCAGCTGCGGGCGCGTCTGGCGACACTGAACCAGAGCCAACACTTCGAGGAGGAGGAGGAGGAGCCCTCGACGCACGCGCACCGGTCGGATGAGGAGCAGATGGGCGACGACGCGGGCGGGCCGGCCGCGGCCAGCTGGCACGGCCTGCCGCCTGCGCGACCCCCCTCACCGCCCCGCATCGGCCGCTCCGCCTCGCTGCGCGTGAGAGCCACGCAGCGCTCAGCGGCTGTGCTGGAGCGCACAGCCAGCGACCTGGGGCGCATCGTCAATGACCTGCTTAGCGACGCTGATGGGCAGATCGGGGCAGATGATGCAGTTGTGCCCGAGCCGCTTCCTGGCCGCTCAGTCGCAGAAGCGGACACGGCTGACATGGCGCCGCCTGGCGCGGCATCTCTGCGTCGCTCGCCGTCGCCCATCAGGGCCGACGTCGCCCTGGCATGCGATGGCGACATCCCAGAGTCGCCGGCGGCTGGCGGTGGTGACAACCTGGCAGCCGCGCGCGAGCGGCGGCGGCGGGAGATCATCCTGGCGACTCTGCGCCACGGGCTGGCCCCGCTGCAGGAGCGCGAGGTGAAGCGGGCAGGGATTGTGAGGCGCATCTTTGACGTGTGCCTTGCCGACGGCTTGCTCAAGAAGATCACGCACACCAACGACGCGCCAGAGCCCAGGCGCTGGTGCCTGCGCAGCTCGCACCCAGAGCTGATGACGCTGTCCCCAGAGGATGCTGTCACGGTCCACGCAGGCTGCGAGGTTGCCGTCGCAGTCACGCTCGCCCCCGCACCTCTCTGGGCGACGGCCTGCTCCAGCCCAGATGGCGTGGCCGATGTGCTCGTCTTCGTCAACGATGAGGCCGACAACAACGAGGCGGTGTTCAGGCTGCGCGTGAAACGGTAGGCCGACTTCTCGACTCGACTTCTCGACTTCAATTCCTACATCTTTGCTACATCCACCGTCGTACGGCTGTCGGTCGGTCGTCGTCGGTCGGTCGCGGCGTCGCGCACGTTGCTCGTTCCAACCTCCTCCGGTAGCTGCGTTGCCTTGCCGCAATGGCGTCGCTGAGTGCCTCGCTGAGCGCGCTGTCTCTGGGCAGCCGCGCGAGCGCGCCGACGCAGATGCACGGCCGCGCGCAGCCGCTGCGCGCATCCGTTGCGCCGCAGGCCGTGACCCTGGTGCGCGCCCGCTGCTGGCCATCCGAACCAGCCTCGTGGCTGTGCAGGGAGCCGGACAGCTTTGGGCAAGTTGCTCTCTGCTCTCTAGGTTTGCTGCCAGCTCCGACACGCGCCGTGCCGCGCCGCGCGTCGCGAGCCGTCCACCCGCCCGCGTCCCGCTCTCGCCTGGCGCAGCCGGAGACTCGGAGCCGGCTGACGGCGCATCCCGTCCTATCTCCCCAGGCGGCCACCGGTGAGGTGAAGTACACGGCCGTGGGCCGACGCAAGACCGCCACCGCTAAGGTGTACCTGGTGCCTGGTGCGTGCGGCGGCCCGGGCAACCCGCCATCCAGCCGTGCGCTGTAGCCCTAAACCTGTCTGTGCCTCTGCTCGCAGGCACAGGCACGATCACCATGAACGGCCGCCCCGTGGTGGAGTACCTGGGCTACAACCCGGCGTACGTGGCCGCGGTGCGCGACCCGCTGGAGATCCTGGGGCTGGAGGGGACCTATGACGTGATCGTCAAGGCGAGCGGCGGCGGCGTGATGGGCCAGGCTGAGGCTGCACGCCTGGGCATCTCGCGCGCGCTGGTGGAGGCTGACGCTGCGAACCGGCCGCCGCTGAAGGCCGAGGGGTTCATGACCCGGGACCCGCGCGCGGTCGAGCGGAAAAAGTACGGCCTGCGCAAGGCGCGCAAGGCCGGGCAGTACAGCAAGCGCTGAGCGGGCCGCGCTTGTTGTTTTATATCATGCTGTGTGGTTGCGCCGCTCTAGTCGTCGATTGCACTCGCTGTGTTAGAGCATGTTCCTTGTCTCCTCGTCCCCTTCGTCTCCTCGTTCAGAAGCCAGCGAACCCTTCATCAGAAACTAAACCCTCATCCCTCCCGGGACCCGCAGCCTCTCGCGCATGCACAGGCGCCGCCACAGCCAGCGCCGCGTCTCGTCTGCTCAACGCCTGGTCCAGTTGCGCGCGCTGCTCCGCAGTGAGCGCCTCTACTCCCTGCACCTCCTCGATGCGGCACTCGGGCGCCTTGCAGCCCAGGTGGAAGAAGGAGCGCAATGAGTGTGCATCCGACATGCCCGCGGCCAGCAGGTCCGCCCATGGCGGCTGCATGGTGACATGCACTGTGCGCAGCTGCTGCACTTCGACGCTGCGGAAGCAGGAATGGCAGATGCTGTGGCCGTCGCGCGCAGCCTCCACGCGCCACGCCAGAGTCACAGGAGGAGGGGGCGCCTCAGCGGGCAGGCCGGCGGCGGCCACGGCGCGCGCGTGGGCAACCGAGAGCGAGCGCAGGTGCGCCGGCGCAGGTGCGCCCTCGGCGCCCCCGCCCGCGGCCGTCACGAAGCGCGCTTGCAGCAGGCTCATCTCGGCCTGCAGCTGCGCCTGGCTCTGGCGCAGGATGCGGTGGAGGTGGGTGTAGGGCAGGCGCTCGATGGCGGCCCGGATGCGCTCAAACGAGTCAGCCTCGGGCCCGCGAGCAGCCACAGCCTCGCGCTCAGCACGCACGCTCTCGCGGTGCATGGCCGCCCACTCATGCTTGCGTCGTTGCCGCTCCTCCATCTCGCCGGGCTCCAGGCGAGGCTCCACCACGCAAGAGAGGATGTCGTCCAGAGCTCGCTCGTACGCGGGCTTGGCGCTGCGCGCGCGGCAGCAAGGGCAACAGGGGCTCTTCTTCATCCAGGTGAAGATGCATGCGCCGCAGAAGGAGTGGGCGCAGGAGAGGGCGTGGGGGGCGACCATCAGCTCGAAGCAGATGGAGCACTTGCCCTCCGCCGCCAGCCGTGCAGACACCGAAAGGATGTCCTCGGATTCCAGAGGCGCGGCGCGGCGGGGGGTGAGGGATGGCAGGGGCGCCTGGTCCGCGTCGGGAGCGGGGGGCGAAGGGGGCAGGGGCAAAGGGGCGACTGGAACGACAGGCTCGGGTGCGGGCGCGGGCGCGGGCGCGGCGTCCTCCTGCGGCTCCACGGGCTCCACGGGGGCGACGGCGGGGCGGGGCGGCGTGGCGCGCGAGCGGCGAGAGACGCGGCGCTGAGGCTCCGGCTCGTCGGGGGGTGCCCCCGCGGCGGCGCCGCCACCGCCGCTGCCGCGCGCCCGCTTCCGCCGCCCAGACTCGGACGCTCCCGCCGCCGCTGCCGCCGCGCCGCCCGACGCTGCCTCGGCACCGACGCCCTCCGCAGGCGCAGCCGCAGCTGCGCCACGGGGCAGCCGCTGTGTGGTGTCCGGTGGGGACTGACCCTGAGCAGACACCGCAAAGTGAGCCACTGGTCTCAGGCCACAGCCAACAGCTGGTAGATGCCGCCTCTGCTGCGCGCGCGCACCTGCGCCCAGGGCAGATTCTCGTGCGGCTGGGGCTGCATGAGGGCGGGCCGCGGCGGCTCCTCGAACAGGAACCGGAAGGGGTTGCGCAGCGTGATGCCCTCGCGCAGCACCTGCCGCGGGCGGCCTCAGACACACAGCGCGCGCGAGGCGCAGGAGGTGCGTGCGAGAGGCGCGTTTGGCAGCGACCCCCGGCCCTGAGCGACAGCGTGGGGGCGCACGTTGGCTGGGCCGCCGAAGGAGAGGATGTCGCCCGCGCGCAGCGTGCGCTGGCCCAGGTGAGGCAGCTGCACGCTGTTCACCTGAGTGTGGTGGAGAGAAACTTAGGGCTCACACGACGGGGCGGGCCTTCCGCACGCACGTAGGTGCCGTTGGTGTTGGACCTATCCACCACCGTGTACTGCTCGCCGTCGTAGGTGATGAGCGAGTGGAAGCGAGACAGTAGCAGTGGGATGCCGCTGCTCTGAAGAACCACGTCGTTGGAAGGGTGACGACCCAGCGACAGAGAAGGAAGAGACTGCCCCGTGCGCGGCGCCGCGTCTAGCAGCGTGCGCAGGTCGATGGAGCGCAGCAGAGTAGCGTCGTGGTGCTCTGAGATGCGGCGAAGCATGCTCGCGTTGCTCGAAGGCACCCGTTTCAGCTGGGCGGGAGGAGGGAAGCACTGGAGGCGTGCGGGGGCTTCGCTGGGAGATGGCCGCAGGTAAACCTGTCACGCAATGTGCGGAGGGTGTGCGGTGGCCACCAAATATGCACACCCGACAGAGCCTCGTCGCCCACCCGTCCTATCCGCCGTATCTCGACCACTCGGAACCACAGCTCCTCCATGGTGCTCCGATTGATCGCCACCGACATGCGCTGCGTCCAACGCTGCAGCAACGAACTGCGCCTTCACCGCAGTACCATTCTCGCCCAAGTACGTCAGCATGCCCCGGTTCTTGGCACCATAGTCCGCCAGCCACTCCAGCAACTTCGCACACTGTGTGCCCATCACGCCGCGGCTGGAGATGCCCGCTGGCACAAAGCGGTATCCCAGGGGCAGCGGCGAACGCACGCCGCTTGCCACCTCCGCCTTCAGCTTGGCAAGCTTCCTGCGCTCCACCGCATCTTCGCATGTAACACGATTTGGACCCCCCACCAGCCAAGTCAACCTCTACCCTCTCCTCGTCATTCGGATGGGTCGCTGGCTCACCGACTCGCACGGAGCCACGCCTCTGCTCTTGGGTCTGTCAGTTGGTTTGGGAGGCAGCATCCTGGTGTATCTCCTCCTCCTCTTCCTTTTCGTGCTCTTGAGCCGCAGAGCGGCGGCAGCAGACGTCTCTGCGCTCAAGGGCTGCCTCAAGAATGACACCAGCGACTTGGTGCGTGCTTTGACGCAGTCAACGTCACGCAATGTCGCTTCGCTTCTCGCTTAATAACTCATCAGCCAGCGCACCGTTCAGCGCGACAGATGGTGTGTTCGGTGTGGAGCAACCTTGCGCACAACGTGTGGTTTTTTTGGGGCGAACGCGGCAACGACGCGCGCGCGAAGGGCGAAAGAGTGCTAAATCGAAGATTTTCAGGCCCTGGAACAATCGGCCGAATCTGCCAGCGTGCCCATGTAGAGGCCCCTGAAGAAGCACAAAACCCAGGGCACTTTCTCTGCCCGTGTCTCCTCTGTCCTCACCGTTAGCCACTCTTCAGCACTGTGCGGCTGTGCCGGACCATTTCCTTGTGTTGTGGTGTTGTGGAGACGGTCCTGGTCTCCTGCAGGCTCTTCGCCCAGGGCGTCGCGCGACCTGCGCTGCGGGATGCGCAGCCTGCCGCTCGCATGTGTGAGGCGCGCGGCGGGCCGGGCGCTGGCCACGCGAGGCCTGGGAGCGACTTCTGCATCAGCCGCGGAGCCCCTGCGACGCCCACCTGCCGTGCCCGCCGCCGCGCGAGAGCGGCAGCCGCGCGAGAGCCCACGGGCGCCGCTGCTGGTGCCTGTCGAGGCGCCCGTGAGCAACCGCGCGGCCTTCAGAGCGGTGCCCGTCAACGAGCGGACGATGGAGCGCATTCAGGAGCTGCACCTCTGCACAGACGTCTCTTCGGCGGGCCGCATCGCGAGCCGTAAGCGAGCGCAGGGTGACGCGCGGCAGCTGACCAAGCGGTATCCGCTGTACGGGGAGGTCCCACCCGACGTTGTGCGTGTGACTGGCGGTGACCGCAGCCCACGCACGCGTTTCGTGGCCGCCGCCTCCAGCGCCACCTCGCTGCCGCTGCCCGGCCTGCCCGAGGTTGCCTTCGCGGGGCGCAGCAACGTGGGCAAGAGCAGTCTGATCAACGCGCTGACGCTGAGCGCCGTGGCGCGCCAGTCGGACAAGCCGGGCAAGACGCAGAGCCTCAACTTCTACAGCGTGCAGGACGGGCTGGCACTGGTGGACCTGCCGGGCTATGGCTTTGCGTTTGCGGAAGAGGGGCGCATGAGTCGCTGGAACACGCTGATCGACGACTACCTGGGCGGACGCGGCTCCGCGCTCAAGCGCGTCCTCGTCGTCCTCGACGCGCGCCACGGTGTCAAGGTGAACGATCGGGAAATGCTCCAGTTCCTGGCTGCTGCGCACGTCAAGTTCCAAGTGGTAGTCAACAAGACGGACTGCGTCACCCCCAAAGACCTAGCTCGCAGGTGGGCGCTCATCACGGAGGAGGTGTCTCGGCTGAGGGGCGCGCACCCGCAGGTGCACATGGTTAGCACCGCCACAGGCGCAGGCATCGCTGCGCTGGCGGCTGACTTGTGTCGCCTGGCACGCGCAGCGCCGGTCAAGGCTGCGGCAACCAGGCTGCCTCGCGCGGAACAGCTGCTAGCTGAGGGGTGCCAGGTTCCCAGGCGACCCACGCAGCGCGAGGTTGATGAGCAAGCACTGTTGGGGGCTGAGGAGGCTGAGAAGACGCGAAACGGGGCATCTGCGAACTGACAAGCGTCGGTGGTGCATTGGCATTCACATGGACGAGATGCTTCACTTGGCCTTGCCGCCCTTGCCGCCCTTGCCGCCCTTGGCAGCCTTGTCGTCAGCTGTGAGAGGGCGTTTCGCGTCAGCAGCGCGCAGGAGCATCGGCCAGCGCAGCATCGGGCTCGTGCGGGCGCACCCTCGTAGACGTAGGTGAGGCCGCAGCGTCCGCAGTAGTGGCGGTCGAAGTGGTTGGCCATGAAGACGCCCGCGCCGCACTCGGTGGAGGGGCACTCCTTGCGGAGGCGGGTCACCTTGCCGGAGTCGTCCACCTTGTAGAACTGCAGAAAGGCGAGCTTCACCTTCCGGCGCTTGTGCTTGTTCTTCTTGGGCTTGGTGTAGCTAAACAAGAGCGCCCACTGTCAGCGCAGGCGGGCTACCGGCAGCTGCGAGCGCGGACGCACGTCTTCTTCTTGCGCTTCTTGGCGCCGCCGGACAGGCTGCCCAGCAGCTCCACCGTGCTCTCCTTCTGCAAAGCACAGCCACGAGGGGCGCTGTCAGATTCGCGACCAGGCGCACGTGCGAAGCATCGCCACTTCGCCGCGCCCACCACGCAGCGACCAGCCCAGCGTGGCCCCGGGCGCGCGGGCCTGCGCAGCGCTGGGGCGACGCAGTCGCACTCGTGCAATGCCCTAACCCTAGAACAGATCTGGGCTCCCACGCGCAGCGCTCGCGCCCGCGATCGCCACATAGCAACAGAGCAGCAGGTGCGTTGGAGAGAGGGCCCGGCCACGTGCCTGCACGCCGTACTCGCTCAGCGCGTGACCGTCCTCCAGGTGGCGGCCTGCAAACACCATGCGCAGCCCATCGGCGCCCACCAGCGCCTTCAGCTCCTCCACGCTGGCGCCCTCGGACACTTCCACCACGCGCGTGGCGTTGGAACGCACAAAGAGCTGCAGGCGGCGTCAGAGCACGCGCACACGGGGGAATTCAGGGGCTGCACGCACCTGCATGGTGCCTACTCTCTTGAAGCTAGGCACACAGTGCCGTCCTGGCTTCAGATGTGTTTACCGGAGGCAAACGTGAGTGCTTTGTCGAGGCTGCGTCGTCGACGACCGACGCACGCTCGAGGGTCCGGTCGGTTTTCGAGGCGCTCCTAAATCTTCGATGGTCGAATGTCGACCCTCCGCATGTCTCGCTCGTGTTAGAGCACCGGTGTGGCGATGGTAAAGGCGTATCTCCGCTATGCCCAGACACGCGCCTGGGGCGTGGTTGCATCTGGTGGTTGCGCCTTCGACAGCACGGGTCGCCTGCTCGCGTCCGCGTGCCTGGAGTCTGTGCGCGTCTGGAGCCTGCGACAGGGCGCCGAGGTGTGCGCGCCTCTGCGCGGCGTGCGAGCATAAGGCTGACGCTGGCCCTCCAAGGTGCAAGCGCTCTCGTCGTCGCCCGCAGGCCCCGCCGCCGCCACGCCGCCGCAGGTCTGCGTGCTGGAGCGCACGCCCGTGGGCAACAGGCTGGCGGCTGGCTACTCTGACGGGTCGGTGCGTGCGCGCCACGCGTGCCCGGCGGCTGAGCCCCCCACCCCTTCTCTTCCGCGCCCCTCACGCCCCGCCCGCTCCCGCAGCTGCGCGTGTGGAACCTGAGCAGCGGCGAGTGCGAGGTGACGCTGCACGGCCACAAGGCGCGCTCCCCGCCCCCCACCCCCCTTGCGGCCGCCGCCAGTCCTCCGCCGCCTCCCGGGATGCTTTGCTTTGAGAATATCCGACCACCTGACGATCGACCGAAATTGAGGAGACGCCGGCTCCGCGTGGCACGCAGTGTGCTTGCAGCGCTTGCTTGTGCGCAGCGACCGATGCTAACGCTGCTCCCGCAGTCCGCCGTCTCCTCGCTGCGCTTCAACCGCTCCGGTTCGCTTCTGGCCAGCGGCGGTCGCGACACGGACGTGGTTGTGTGGGACGTGGTTGGCGAGAGCGGGCTGTTCCGTCTGCGCGGTCACCGAGACGAGGTGACAGACTTGGCGTTTGTGAGCCGGGGCAACCGGCTAATCAGCTGCTCCAAAGACACCCACCTGCGGGTGTGGGATCTGGACACGCAGCACTGCAGCCAGACCGTGGTGGGACACCGAGCGGCAGTGTGGGCGCTGGACCTGGATGTCGCCGAGCGCCGGCTCGTCACCGGATGCGCGGACGCGCAGCTGCGCGTCTTCGCGCTGCAGGACGATGAGGAGGGGGGTGTCGATGAGGAGGGGGGGACGCTGCTGGCGCCCCTGGGCTCGCTGGCTCGCCCCGGCACAGACCGCGTCTGCGCCCTGCGCTTCGACCCCACCGGCGCCTACCTCGCCGTCGCGCCCGCCGGGCGCCTAGTGGAGCTCTGGAGCGTGCACTCGAAGGAGGAGGCTGCGCGGCGGCTGCGGCGGCGGCGCAAGCGAAAGCGTGAGAAGGGCGCAGCTGCAGCCGCTGCGACAGAGGAGGACTCCCAGGAGGAGACGCTGCCCACAGCCACCGACGAGTTCTCGCTGCGCGCGACCCTGCCGCTGAAGCACAAGGCGCTGGCGCTTGCCTTTTCGCCAAAGCCTGGGCGCGGTTCGTTTGCCACCCTCGCAATCACCCTCGCAAGCAACTGCGCGGAGACGTACGATCTGGTGGATGGGGAGGCGGATGCACCCGCCATGCCGCAGAAGGCTGCGGAGGTGTCCATGGCGGGCCACCGGGCGGATGTGCGCGCCATTGCTCTGGCTGACGACGACGCCATGCTCGTCTCTACCAGCCACGCCGGCGCAAAGGTGCGCCCTTCCCCCCTGCGGGCATGCCGGGGCGCGTCTTTCTGATCCCGGGCGCAACCTCTGTGCGCCCGGCGATTTACACGACGCGCCAACAGCAAAGACGGCAGCGTTAGCCCGCCTCCTTAAACAGCGGCGCGGCCGCCACTCTCCCACGGCCCGCCTCTGTACCGGGAGGCTACAGTCTGGTCTGACGAGCGCCTCGTGCAGCCACTCACACCACCTCTATCCCCCTCAGATCTGGAACCCCCAAACCGGCGCATGTCTGCGCAGCATCCCTTGCGGCTACGGCCTCTGCTGCGCCTTTGCTCCGGGGTCGCGCACCGCGCTGGTGGGCACCAAGCAAGGGCGCGTGGAGTTCGTGGACGTGGCGGCTGCACAGCTGTCGCGCAGCCTGGAGGCGCACGCCGGGCCCGTGTGGAGCCTGGCGCTGCTGCCCGGGGGCAAGGGCTTCTGCACGGGCGGCGGCGACAAGGATGTTAAGTTCTGGGAATTCAGCATGGCTGCTGCGGATGCTGTTGCGGGCACTTCCCAGGAGGCCCCCAGCGACGCGCCCAGGAGCCTCTCCGCCAGGCACGCGCGCACGCTGCGACTCACGGACGACGTGCTGTGCGTGCGCTTTTCGGCTGACGGGCGGTACCTGCTGGTGGCGCTGCTGGATGCAACTGTGAAGGTCTTCTTCGCCGACACGCTCAAGTTCTTCCTCTCCCTCTACGGTCACAAGCTCCCCGTGCTCTGCCTGGACTGCTCCAGCGACGGCGCGTTGGTGGCCACCGGCAGCGCGGACAAGAACATAAAGCTGTGGGGCCTGGACTTTGGGGACTGCCACCGCAGCATCCGGGCACACGACGACAGCGTCACATGCCTCGCCTTCGTGCCTCACACCCACTACCTGTTCAGCGCCTCTAAGGACCGCAGCATTCGCTACTGGGACGGCGACACGTTCGAGCCGCTGCTGCAGCTGCACGGCCACGCGGCTGAGGTGTGGGGCCTCGCCGTCTCACAGCAGGGCGACTTCCTGGTCACGGCTGGGCACGACCGCTCGCTGCGGCGCTGGGAGCGCACAGAGGAGCCCTTCTTCGTGGAGGAGGAGCGGGAGAGGCGCCTGGAAAGCCTCTTTGAGCAGGGCCTGGAGGACACTGCCGAGCGGCCACTGCAGCAGCCCGGCGCCGACACGCTGGACGCGGCCGCGCAGCCGCTGGACGAGGGCACCGTGGGGCTGGC
>Ga0208951_1000941_pt1 | contig 13159 bp, 6 predicted proteins | sample GreLakmeMI27MSRF_FD_187702 | JGI IMG/M metagenome (GOLD analysis project Ga0208951, IMG submission 187702) | Freshwater lentic microbial communities from great Laurentian Lakes, MI, USA - Great Lakes metaG MI27MSRF (SPAdes) | ecosystem: Environmental > Aquatic > Freshwater > Lake | place: Great... | reverse complement strand
GGGTGACGCGCCTCAGCAGCGCCGCCAGCGTGGAGCCAACCACACCCGCGCCCACAATGAGCACGTCATGCGTCGCTGCGCCGCGCATCGAGGACACGCGCCCGGCGGAGGAACAATCGGTGGCGAGGTGGCGAGCAACGCGAGCTGGCGACGTGGCGTCGAACAACAACTTCGACTGCCGTTCGACTGTTCGACACCTTGATAGCGCGTTGCTGCCCTGTTATTGTGTTATTGTTATTATTGGCGATATAAGTGCTATGAGAGAGAGCAGCTGCGGGATGCGAGAGCCTGAGCTGTAAGTGGTTACACCTGTTTTCTCCCCGGCCTTGCGCCCCGTTGGTTGCGCCGAGCCTTCGTGGTGGTCAGCATGGGCTATGGAACGGTGGAAGGTGTGGAGGACGCGCCGCCTCCGCCCTGGGCCGCCACAGGAGGCAACCCAGAAGATGCGGCCTACGCCCTGCAGGCTCTCCCGCACGCAGCAGTCGCAGTCACTGTGTTCGACCGCGAGGCGCCCAGGGCGCAGCAGCGGGCTGGCAAGGCGCCAGAGGCTGAGCGCGGAGAGGAGAGGAGTGGAGCAGCCGTTATCACGCCGCCCCTGCCCTCGCTGCCACCGGGTCCCCTCTCCGTCTCGGCTGCCACGGCGGTGGTGGTGAAGGCGCTGCTGGGGCTCACTCTGTTCTCGCAGCCGTGGGCGTCCGCCAACCTGGGCGTGCTGGTCCTGCCCTCCATCCTCTCCCTCACAGCATTCTCGTGCGTGGTCACCGCGCAGATGCTGTTCACCGTTCGCACAGCCGCTATGGCTGCCCAGGACAAGCCCGTGGCGCTGAGCTCGCTGCCCGCGCTGGTTGGGAGCGCATTGGGACCCTTCGGTGAGCTTTTGGCTGAGGCTGCGGTTCTGTGCGCCTGCTTTGGCATTTTGAGCGCCTACCTGCTGTTTACCAGCGCCGCCCTGCAGCCCCTGCTCCCTGCGCACACCTCGCTGCTGCTGCTGTGGCTTCTCGCCGCCGCCGCCGCCGCGCTGTGCCTGCCTCGCGGCATGCAGCACAGCGCGCTGCTGTCTACAGCTGGCAACCTCGCCGCGCTGCTGGCTGCGGGCGGCTGCGTGGCGTTCTTCGCGGCGCGCGCGGCTGGGCGCGGCTGGACGCTGGCCGACGCGCAGCTGCTGAGCGGCCCCTCTGAGTGGGCAGTGGACGCGGGCACCGGCGACGGCGTGCCCGTGCCCGCAGCCGCGCTCTGCGCCGCGGCCAGCGGCTTCCTGCTGCACTTCACGCTGCCGGCGCTGGAGAGCGCCATGAGCTCGCCCCACCGCGTCATGGAGGCTGTGGGCAGGGGCACAGCCGTCGCCACAGGCTCGCTGGCCGCCTTTGGCGCGCTGGGCGTCGCAGCGCTGGGCGCCGATGCGCCGCGCTGGGCCCTCCAGGCCGTCGGAACGGGGCTGCTGGGCGCGCTGGTCCGCGTGGCGGCGGCGCTGGACGCGCTTCTCACGGCGCCCGTGCTATGCCGCCCGGGGCTGCTGGTGCTGGAGCAGCTGTGGGAGCGCGCTTTGGACTGCAAGCTGGGCGCGCCGGCAGCAGCCGCGATGCGCGTAGCCTTCGTGGCCTGCGCGGCTGGCGCAGCCTCTGCGCGCGGCCTGGCCCTGGCTGTGCCTTTCGTGGGCACCTCCGCCGCGCTCGCCTGCACGCTGGTGGCCCCGCCGCTGCTGCTGCTGCTGGGCTGCGACGCGCGCGGGGAGGCGCTGGTGCGCACCAGCTGGCTGGAGCGGGGGCTGGCGGGCTTCATCGCAAGCGCAGCCTGCGGCGCCGTGCTCTTCGCTGCGCTGGCGCTGGCGGGGGACATGCAGGCGGTGCCCTTTCCCTACACAGCGCCGCCCTCGCCGCCCTCGCTGGGCGAGTACGACTACGCAGACTATGCGCCGCAGCGCTACGCCTTCTCGCGGGAGCTGGTGCTGGTGCGGTCGCCGCCTTCCCCGCCGCCGTTTGTCAACTGGAGCGACGCCGCCCTCTGGAACCACTCTTGGAGCCTGACGCAGCAGGGCCTGGGGAACGCAACAGGGGCGCCCTACTCGCCGCTGCAGAACTACAGCGCGCCGGAGAGCTTGCAGGGGGCTGATGAGGCCGCATCCGGGCCTGCAGCGGCGCAGATGGCGAGCGCCGCGCAGCAGGGGGTGCCGCCACAGCCTCCCACGCAGACCGCGCGACGGTGAGGCAAACAGAATGAATATTCCAAACAAGGAGCTGCTCACTACCGCACACCGGCGTACGGCAGGCAGTCGCGGACGTTGTTGAGGTCGCTGCGCTCAACCAGCGCCTCCTGGCCCAGTTTCCGCTTGCGCGCGGGCGACTTCTTGCCAGCAAGTGGCCCTTCATCGCGTGCCGGCGCACCACCTGCGAGGGAGCCCAGGTTAGATACGTGTAGAGAGCAGTGACAGAGCGCAAGCGCTTGGCACACGATCAGAGCCCGGGAGAGGCGCAGGCCAGGAGCGGCGAGCCAGCAGGCACAACGGGCGTGTGCGGGCGTGCCAGCCACCAGGAGGCGTGCACTAGAAGCGTGTGGCACTCTTTACTTCCAACCCTAAAACCCGAGACCGTGCCCGTGCCACAGCGCCGCTCCGCCGACGAAACAGCCAGCCGCAGACCGCGTGCCGCTCTCGGTGGGCGTCCGCCGACGGAGGAGCAAGGAGTGAAGTAGCGTGCCGCACCTTGCCCGACGCGGTGACCTTGTAGCGCTTCGCCGCGGACTTCCGAGTCTTCAGCTTTGTCGTTGCTTTGCCGTTGCCCGCCACGATAGTGGCGGGCGCGGACGAGGCAGCCTTGGGCGCCGCGGCGGGTCGCCGCAGGGCCGCGCAGCCGCCGAGCGAGCAGCTTCGTCGGGCAGACAGCTGCACCGGGTTCGACACTCCAGCCTTGGCAGGCGCCGCGCGCAGCGTCAGCGCGCCCAGGCGCGCCATCACAGACGCCATGAGCTTGCCGGAGGCTGCTCAGGTGCTGGTCGGCGCCAAATTTGCGTGGTGGAAGACCGACGCACCGCGCGCAGAACGCGAACGCACGGTCGAACACGTACCGCACCATCTCGCCCACTCCTGGATGCTGGGCGCGTTGCCCACGATACGCATCCTGCACGACTGCTCGAGCCTTCTGGTGGTTGACAAGCCGCCTGGCCTGCCATTCCACTGCGACGCAAGTAGCCTGGGCGTGTTGCAGTGTTTGCGGGCGAGCGGAGCGCACACCTCGCGTCTGTACGGCGTGCACCGTCTGGACCGCGTGACGAGCGGAATCCTGGTCTTCACAAAGAGCGCGGAGGATGCTGGGCTACTCTCCGCTGCGTTCCGCACGGGGGCCGTGTGCAAGCTGTACGTCGCTCTCAGCGCACGGCGGCCGAGCAAGAAGGAAGGCACTGTGAGTGGCGACCTGGCGGCGGCGAGGCGCGGCGCGCACAAGCTGCTTCGCACTCAGACAGATCCGGCAAGAACCAGCTTCGTCAGCAGCGGAGTGGTGGGCGGAGAGAGGCCTTTACGCGGCTTCGTCCTCCGCCCGAGCACGGGCCGCACACACCAGCTGCGCGTGGCGCTGAAGGCTCTCGGCGCGCCAGTGTTAGGAGATGCGCTGTATGCCGACACTGCCGAGGCTGCTTGCGAGGAGCGGGCCTACTTGCACGCCGCAGCTCTCAGACTGCCGCCTCTGCGCGTCGGGGAGCAGCCGCTGTCCGTCATATGCCCGCCCAGTTGCGGCGCAGAGTTTCTCACGCCGGCTTTTGCAGCTTGGTTCGCATCGCGTTTCCCACCCTCGATGCAAGACGACGCCGTCTGGTTTCCAGAAGAGCCTCTGCTGCGCTCGCAACCGCCGGGTGACAGCGACGAGTGGCAGCGCAGGCTGCATCCAGGCGTCCCCCCGGCGCACGAAGACTGGGATGAATGAGCGAGGTTGTGCATGTGTCGTGCTACACCCGATGCAGCGCGCCGCCCGGTGCTCTGAGCCTGGCGAGCTCTGCGTGTGTGTCTGCGCACATGTCCGCGTGCACGCCCGGCTGCGGCACCTGGAACTGCATCCCCGTGATGGTCTCGTACAACAGCACGTAGCGCCGCGACAGCTCCGCCACCAGCTCTGGGGGCGCGGCGGGCAGCTGTGCGTCCTTGTAGGGGTCGCAGCGCTCAGCAAACCAGAGGCGCAGGAACTCCTTGTCGATGTTCTCCGGCTCCAGACCAGCCGCGTGGCGCTGCGCGTAGGTGGACGCCACCCAGTAGCGGCTGCTGTCTGGGGTGTGGATCTCGTCAATCAGCAGCGCCTGCCCAGTCTCATCAACCCCAAACTCGTACTTGGTGTCCACCAGCAGCAGACCGCGCGCAGCAGCCTCCCGCTGGCCGTAAGCGAAGAGCTTGAGGGCCATTGCGGAGACGTTGTCCCACTGCGCCTGTGACATCAGGCGCCGCGCAACGATCTGCTGGGGGGAGATGAGCTCGTCGTGATCCTCAGCCTTGGTGGTGGGCGTCACCATGGGGCTGGGCAGCGGGTCACCCTTGCGCAGCCCCTCCGGCAGGTGCTGTCCGCAGTAGTCGCGCACGCCTTTGGAGTACTGTGTCCAGATGCTGGTGCTGGTGCTGCCGGTCATGTACCCGCGCACTGCGTGCGCGTCAGCTGAGTCCGCGGGTGCCGGCGCGCGCAAGCGCAGAGTGAGGACGCACCAACAAACTCGACGGGGAAGACAGTGCACTTGCGCATGATGGCCACGTTTGGGTGCGGCACAGCCAGCAGCGCGTTGGGCGCAAGCTGCTGCGTGCGCTCCATCCACCAGGCGCTGGTGCCGTTGAGGACGCGGCCCTTGAAGGGCACGGCTGCCAGCAGGCGGTCAAAGGCGCTCTGCCGGTCCGTCGTGGCGATCACCAAGCAGTCTCCGCAGTCGTATGTGTCGCGCACTTTGCCCTGCGAGGCGCGCGTTGAGGCGCGCTGGCGCAGCCACAAGAGGGCGCAGAGCGCACCACGCGCTTTCCGGGCAAGCCCAGTTCCGTCTCCGTGACGCAGCTGCCCAGCGCCCCGCGTATCGCAGCCTCCAGAGCCGGCTTGTTGCGCGACGACTCCACCAGGCTACGCGCGAGCGGCGAGTTAGTTGCAGAGAGCAACCGATGACGAGCACCAACCGAAAGCCGCCGTCACCGCCAGGCCTGGACGCTGCAAGCTGCTCGCACCTGCTGCTGCTGCTGCTGCTGCACACAGTCCTTGTGGTTGCACGGCAGGCGCGCGGGCAGTGGGCGGCAGGCAGCCGAGCACGACTGGTGAGCGCCGCCGGCGGCGAAAGAGGCGAGGCACAGCGCTGCATGGCTCAGCGCAACGCTGACACGAAACAGGAGACGAGCGAGCGCAAGTGCAAGACTTTGTCTACACGAAGAAGCAGCGCGCGATTTTCGTTTCTGCGGGCGCGTGGGTTCGTGGGCCTCCTGTTGTTGTCAGCCGCCTCCAAAGCTCTTGTTGTTGCTGTCTCCCACGCCCAGCATCGGCTGCCGCGCCTGGAGGAGCGCGTTGATGGTCTCCGTCTCCAACCGCCGCGCCGTGTTTTTGCCCTCCAGCGCGGGCGGGATGACTATGTAGGCAGTTTCCAAATCGGCACCAAAGCTGCGGCGGTGCGTCTTCAGCCGCGTCTTCAGGTCTGCCGTCTCGCCGCAGTAAAAGCGCCCGTCTGGGGTGCGCAGCAAGTAGGCGACTGTGCGCTGCGCGTCGCGCGGAGGCGGCTCGTGCCCGCACGGCACACGGACCTCTTGTGGGGCCTCGCTCCCAGTCACCAGCGCAGCTTTCTCGAGCAGGAGCGCAACCGCCTCCTCAAGCGACCACACGGGCGCCGGCTGACCAGCAGTGCCAGGCTGGACTGCGGGCTGGACTGCGGGCGCGGTGGCACGCTGCGCAGCCAACTCTAGTGCCCGAGGCAGCAGCCTGTCGGCAGCCTCCACGACGGCGCGCGGCATGTCGCAATCGGCTGCCACCTCAAAGGCGAGCGATTCTGTGCTCTCACCCTCCACCATGCGCAGCGTGGGCGTGCGCACCCCTGAGCTGTCCTCAACCGTCTCCATGCACATGCGGCGCGTGCGCGGCAGGTCGCGAGTCAGGTCAAGCACCGCGTGCAGATGCGTGGCGAAAATGCCGCGGCATCCAGAGGCGTCAAAGTGCCCCAGCAGCGCGGCAGCCATTGCGGCTGCATGCAGGTACTCGGTGCCCTGGCCCAGCTCGTCCAGCAAGATGAGCGCGCCCGCTCCCAGAGACGTGGCCGCCTCCACAGCAGCCACCGCCTCGCTCATGTCCATCGCCCAGTGCGACAGCTTCTGCAGCGGCGCGTCGGCGGAGGCCATCCGAACGTGAAAGGCGCTGAAGCGAGGCACGCGCGCCGAGGCAGCGGGCACGTGCAATCCGCAGTTCGCCAACAGCGCGCAGGCTCCCGCTGCGCGAATCACAGTGGACTTGCCCGCCATGTTTGGGCCTGTGAGCAGGAACATGCCGTTGAGGGTCAGGCTGCTGGGGACGGCGCCGCCGCTGCCATCGCGCGACATCCAGGGAGGCGTGAGTCGCTCCACCTGCCAGTCCCCGCCCACGGGCAGCAGCTCGGGCAGGCACCAACCGCGGCGGCGCGCCTCGCGCTCGTGCTCCACCGCCAGCCGCAGGTAGAGGGAGAAGGCGGCGGCGCCCACCAGCGCGCTGAGGTGGGGCTGCAGCTCCTTGGAGACGGCCCGCAGGCACTCTGTGACGGCTGCTTCCGTCTGGTAAGCGGCGTGGTGATACGCCTCCAACGCTTGCTCCACGCGCTCGGTGGACTTCTTGGTGCCATCCGTGTCCGCGCCCTTGCGGTCTGAGGCTGCCTTCAGGGTTGAAGGCACGTTGGGCGCCCATTTCAGCGTGTCTGTTTTTGGCACCTTGAGCCAGATGGCGTTGTTGAGCTTGTCATACACAACCTCCACCTTTTTGTCGCCCTTGCCCGAGGCGCGCGGCTTTTCGAGCCAGGCCTCCGCCAGCGGGCACAGGTCCTGGCCCACCGCCGCGTCCAGGGCCAGCGCTGCAGCCTCCAGCCTATCGTACGCATCAGCCACCAGCTCGCGGCGCACGCGACCGCGGAAGCCCTCGTTCTCCTGGAACAGCTCCGGCGGCAGCGAGGCGCAGGCGGGCGGGCAGTCGCCCGACGGCCACTCGGGTGGAGCACGGGGCTCCTCCCCATCCCCAGGCTGACCCAGCGCGCTGCCGAGGAGGCGCTCCACCTGCCCCGCCTCGCTGCCGCCGGATGCAGCCTCCACCTCGCGCGACGCGGTGCTGACGTTGTGCGGCGCAACCGTTTTCTCGATGATCTCCTTGCAGCGCTTCAGCCCCTCCTCCAGCTCTGGCCCCTTCAGCAACATGCCCGTCTCCAGCTCGGCCACCGGCAGCAGCGCGGCGGCGATGGCTTGCAGCTCCTGATGCTGCCCGAAGGCTGCAAAGCTGTCGCAGAGCGTGACCAGCCGTCCCAGGAAGGGCGCGCTGCACTCGCTGTCGTTGACAAGCCGCGCCACTTGCGCGCCGGGGAGGAGCGGGACGGTGGGCAGCGCCACGTGGCAATCGGCCAGCAGCGCCAGCGCCTGCGCCAGCGACTCAGCCACTGCAGGCCGCGGCGGCGACAGCAGCAGGCTTTGCAGCGCAGCGGCCACGCAGCGCGGCGCATCTGCGGGCAGCAGGGCGGAGAGCAGGTTGGGCACGCCGGGGGAGAAGAGGACTCCCAGTGAAAGGGCAGTGGTCAGGGCGAGCGGGCGGGGCGCGCCCGAGCACAGCACCGCATCTGCGGGCCGGAATTCCACATGGCCCAAGCTCAGGTCCCGCCGAACCGCATCCAGCAGCGCCGTCTCCACCTGCGCAGCCTCAGAGTGGAAGCGCTGCTGCTCACCCTCGTGCTGCGCCAGAGCAGCCGCCAGCGCAGCGCCCGCGTGCGTCTTGGCGCCCCCCAGCGGCGCGCGCCGCGCGAGGAAGCCCGGCAGCTCGTTGAGCGAGCCGTGGATGTAGAGTGGGGCGCTGCTAGACGCGCGCAAGCGGGCCACGACGGCGGGCTCTGACAGTCCGCCAGACACGTGGTAGCTGCGCATGTCCGGGCGCACCTCCAGCAGCATGAAGCCGCGCGCGCCCAGCGCGACGCCCAGCATCGGCGGCGCCGCGAAGTCGTCAGCCAACTCGCAGCCCTCGCGCCCAGCCGAGAAGCCGTGCACGTAGACCGGCTGTGCGGGGGTCACCACCCCGCCCAGGTAGCGCTCCTTAGCGGCGCTCTTGCCGCCGTACTGGTTGTAGACGCGGACCTCCTCCACCACCGCCACGCTGAAGCCGGCATTGGTCAGCGTACGCAGGTCACGCTCCAGGTTGCGCCACGGCAGACCAGCCTTGAATCCCATCGCGCCCATCGGGTTGTAACCTGCAAACTGCACCAAGCACAAAGCATCGTAGCCCATCGTCTCGTAGAATTCCCCCACACGGATAAGCGCGAGGGCGCGCGGCATGAGCTTCTTGAAGCGCAGCGTGGTGGTGTACACGCTCTCCGGGGAGTCAGAAACTCCCTTGCGAGTCACGTCCACGCCCAGGGGGTCGTTCCTGTCGACCCAGGGCAGCATGCTGCGTGTGGGTTCCCGCAGCTCCGCCCTGTCCAGCTTGCTAATCCAGAAAGACGCGTGGTCCGCGGGGAAGCCAGTCAGCGGCGCTTTCTTGGCCGAAACTGCGGCTAGCGGGCGAGTGCTCGCGGGTCGTGACGGGATGCTTTGCCAACGTGCTGAAGACGCTCCGCCGTGCAGTGGACTCGCCGCTCCGCCGGTGGGCTCGCCGCGGGCTCTGCCGTGCAGTCTGCCAGACGGGATGCTTTGCCAACGCAACGCAGGACCTGCGCCAGACGCCCTGCCGTGTGCGACAGTCACGGCAGCAGCGCGGTACAGTCGCCCTGAGACCGCCAGCGAGCGCGTGAGAGGGCAGACAGCAAGGCTCTCCGCAGGCGGCACTCTACGCACCCGCCAGCCGTGCGCCGCGCCGCGCCAGGAGCTGCATGCTGACTTCTCCAGCAGCAGCTCCGTGCAGCATCAAGGACGGTTCGTGACTAGCTAGAGAAGAGCATGATCTGCCGCCCTTGTCACCCTCAACTACTGGATAGCCTTACTGGCGAGCGCAGACGAAGTTGCGCAGGGAGGCAAGGTGAGTGGCATATTTGGCGTGCGAAATTTTTCGTTCGGGTGAAGGCGACGGAGCGAGATGTGCGGCCACGCACGTTGGCTGCCCTTACTTCGCCTCGCCGCCATCGTCTCTGCCCAACGTCTCTTACACGATGCCGAATCCTTCCGCGGCGTTGGTGATCGCCGTGCGTAGCCGGTCCGCCAGCTTGCCTCTGCTTCCGTACTCTGGCAGGCAGAGTTGCGAGAAGCAAGTGTGGCTGGTTGGCAGGCGATAGCTGTCCGCCCCCTCGCGTGTGACCAGGATGGACAGCGCCGCCAGTCCGCCGACGGGCGCGCGGTCGCTGCCGGTGACGAAGCGCAGCAGCAGCTTCTGCTCTTCCAGGCTCAACTGCGCGTGCACAACCTGCCAGAAGTTGCGCACGGTCGGGTGCTCCGCGCCCCAGCCGCCAGAGTAGCGCGCCGACGCCTCGAGCGCCTTGAAGTCAAGGTGCGAATGGCCGCACACCAGCACGTCCAGCTCGGCAGGGGAGACGAGGCGCAGCGCGCGGCCGCCGCAGAGCGCCAGGAACTGTGCTCGCAGCGCATCAAAGGCGCGGGCGCAGCTGCGCGTGAGCACGTGCGCCCCGTAGAGCTCCACGTACTGAGTTCGGTTGCCCTCAGTTACCGCAACAGAGTCGCCTCCGTCCCGCAGCGGCGTCACCCCGCGCTCGCTGCTGAGGCAGAAGGTGAGGCCGAACACCTCCTCCACAGACCCGGGGCCCTCCCACGCCAGCAGGCTGCGCAGTGAGCGCGCAACCTCCGGCTCAAACTCATCCAGCTCGGCAAGCCCGACAGGCTGGCCGAGCAGCTTTTTCCAGAAGGCTGCGGGCAGGTGCAGGCTGAGGGTCACGGCGTTATAAATGGCCAGCCCGATCAACGTGCCCATCAGTCGCCAGCGGTGCTGAAGCCGTGCGTCCTCCTCGCTCCCAGGCGCCCCGTCCGCGGCCAGCCAGCGCAGGCGGCCGTTGGCGACAGGGACAAAGAGGGAGTGCTCGGGCGAAAGGAGCTCGTCCAGCAGCAATAGAAAGAACTCCTTTTTTAGTCCGCCCGCGTCAACCCCGACCTCGCCGATGAAGTGCACCCGGAGAGGCTTGAACAGGTCCGCGGCGTCCTGTCGCGCAACCTCCTCCAGCGCATCTCGCACCAGCATGCGCCGCCGAACACGCAAGATGCACCAGTCCGGCGCGGTGCTGGGCACGCCACATCTGCTGGGCGGCAGCTCCGCCCCTTGGTCGCTGCTGCTGGCCGTGGCGCTGGCTCTGCCCACGCGCGCGCGAGGCGTCCCCTCCTCTGACGCCCCAAAGGGGTTGCCCACCTCGCCCGCCAGGAAGCGCAGCCAGCGGGGCGACTCCGGGGGCAGACGGAACAGCTGCGCGGCGGCGGAGGCGCGCGCAGCCTTCACGGTGGCCTGCATGCGCATCGCAGCCTCGAAGCGCAGCAGGCGACACTTGGCCGCGTGCGACAGCAGAAAGGCGTGCCCGCAGAAGGTAAAGGCTGCGCCTCCGGTCACCCACAGATTGAAATCTTCCGCGACGTTGAAGTGCTCAGACACAAACGCGTTGTACCACTCCTCGGGATGCAGCGCATCGCCGCGCGTGTTTGACCGGTTCGCCTCCTCAAGCAGCGCCAACGTGCGAATGGCCGCCACCGCGATGCTGGTGGTCGCATTTGCCGCCTTGAGCTCGGCAGTGACGAAAGCCTGGAGCGGGCGCACGACTCTGGAGGCGAGCAGCGCGCCGGGTGTGGCAGCCCAGCCGTGCAGCAACAGGGTCCGCACGCGCGGCGGCGGCGCTGCGAGGAGTGGGCAGAGCCTGCGCAGCAGAGCCCCCCCGAGCGCGGGCTGCCCCAGCAGCACGCTCTGCGCCGCCACTGCAGCTGCGGCGGCGTGCTCGCAGGCGCCAGCCTGGTGCGCCCAGCCTGCGGCCAGCTCCTCCACCAGCCGCGTGGCAGCCTCGCGCAGCGCGGTGATGGCCTCTGGGGCACGGAGGCCCAGACTCAGAACGCGCACGGAGGCGGCTTCCACGCGCGCCGCGTCGATGAGCGGCCCGCCAGGCGCCACGGGACGGTGCATAAAGGCACAGGCGGCGCCGCGCACGCTGCCCAGTGCGGCGTCAACGGCGGCTGAGACGGCCCTGAGGGCGCCATCGTTGCCGGCCGCCCCCAGCGACGACTCTGCGGCTGTGAGGGCCGCCTCCAGCTCGGTGGCGGGTGTGGAGGGAGGCGGCGGCGTTGCAGTCGCCTCCGAATCGGGGCACAGGAATGCGGAAGAGGCGCCACCCGCTGCTACCGAGCGCGCAGGAGGCCCCCAGGCGGGCAGCAGCACAGGCACAGCCTTCTCCCTGCCATCCTCCAGACCCAGCGCGCCCTCCTCCCCGCTGCCACACACCATCACGGCGCCGTCGGCGAGCAGGAAGAGGGAGTGAGCTGTGCCCGCGGCTGCGGCGACCACGCGCCGCCCAGAAAGGCGCGCAACGCGGCGGGGAAGCAGCTCGTTGGCGCTCCCGCCGTGGCCCAGCGCCCCGCTGGCGCCGCCCCCGCAGGTGAATGCAGCGCCGCTGGGTGTGAGGAACGCGGTGTGCCGAGCCCCGCAGGCCACAGAGGCGATGGGGGGCAGCGCCTCTGCGCCCGCAGCTGCGGTGATGCGCCGCGGAAGCAGCTGCATGCCGCGCTGCATGCCCCGCGCGGCAGGCGCTCCAGTGTCCCCTCCGTCCGTGTGCGTCATTGCGTACTCCACAGCTGCGTCAACGGAGGGTGAGGCGGCAGCGGCGCGCTCTGCCATCGCCCTCGAGATGCCCATGTCGACCAGCACAGCCACCACCGCGGCTGGCGCGGGACGCACAGGGGCTGCGTCCTCCACACTTCGCGCCTCCTCCTCCTCGCTGAGGCCAAGGCAGCCGGAGGCTGCGCGCCCCCACGCGTACACATCGCCACTGGCCGAAACAGCCACACTGTGCGCCTCGCCAGCCGCAATGCAGACGATGACGGCGCCTGAGAACTCAGCCACCGCCGACGGCGAGCGCCGGTCCCGCGTGTCGCCCGTGCCGAGCTGCCCGCCAGCGCCAGCGCCCCAGGCCAGCACCGCGCCGCCGGCTGTGAGCGCCAGCGTGTGGTGTGCGCCGCACGCGACGGCGAGCACCCGTCGCAGCGACGGGTCGCCACGAGGCAAGCGGGCAAGCCGCGGTGTGGCGACCAGAGCCGCCTCGGAGGCGCAGCCAGCCTGGCCGTACTCGTTGCTGCCCCAGCAATACACGTCGCCGTCGAGCGTGACAGCGGCGGTGTGCTCAGAGCCGCAGGAGGTGGCTACGCAGACTACCGTGTCCAACGCCTCGACGCGGCCAGGCGCCAGGCGCGACACCGTGTCACCTGCGCCGCACTGCCCCTTGTCGTTGAGGCCCCAGCAGAACACCGCGCCGCCGTCAGCGCTCACTCCAGCGCCGTGGGAGTCGCCCAGCGAGAGCTGTCCCCAGGCTCGACGCGCACGAAGCCGCGCGAGCGTCTGCCGCGACCGAGCGTGACCAACACCCAGCTGCCCGCTCGTGTTGCACCCCGTGGCCCAGGCGTCGCTGGCCAGGAAGGCCGATTCTTCTGCAGACAAGTCGACACGCACGGGCACCTCGTCCATGGGAGGCGGACTGCTGGCCAGCTCTCACTGCCTAACCTCGCAGCAGACCGCTCGGCATTGCTGGGAGCGGTGGACACAGAGACCAGAGGGGGAGTCGAGTGTGACCCTGTAGAGTCCGTTGTTGTGCCAGAATGTGCCTTCTTGCGTCGTACGGTCGCGTACGGTCGCGGACGTACAACATTGCGCAGCGTCCTTACACTCGCGTTTTTCAGTTGGCGTCGGTAGATGCAGCGCGCTTCATGTCCTCTCGTCCACCCTTCATTCTCTCCGCGGCGGCGCCATGCTCAGCCGTACGGATGCGGATGACATCGGACACCGGACTCACGAACAGCTTGCCATCTCCCACTTCGCCCGTC
>Ga0208951_1000936_pt1 | contig 13173 bp, 13 predicted proteins | sample GreLakmeMI27MSRF_FD_187702 | JGI IMG/M metagenome (GOLD analysis project Ga0208951, IMG submission 187702) | Freshwater lentic microbial communities from great Laurentian Lakes, MI, USA - Great Lakes metaG MI27MSRF (SPAdes) | ecosystem: Environmental > Aquatic > Freshwater > Lake | place: Great... | reverse complement strand
AAAACTCCCACCATGCGGAATCAACAGAATTTTTATCTGCTAAATACGCTTGATATAACTCATCTACGAGCCAATCGTTGGCTCCAAAAGGACTATTTACTTGTCCGGGCACAGCTTGGGCGCCTTCCTGGTCGATTTATTATCTAAGCGTATCGCCCCAATTTACCAGCGCTGAACATGCACCTTTTGAATCGATACGGCAGGCTTGAGGGCATGTCGCCAATTTCATCTAGTGTGCTCACCGACCAAGTTGTACTGATTACTGGTGGCTCGAGGGGGATTGGGTTTAGCGCCGCTAAAGCGCTGGGGAACCTTGGCGCGACTGTGCTTATTGTGGGAATAAGTCGCGATAACTTAACCCGGGCGGTTGCGCAGTTAGTGAGTTCGGGAATTGATGCGGACGGAATTTGCATTGATGTGGCAAACGGCGACGCGGTGGCAGAAAAGATTGGAAATCATGCGTTGGCTGCGGGCACTGACATTTTGATTAATTCTGCCGGCGTTATGAGCGAAAAAATGTCTAAAACGCTGCGCACCTCGCAGGAAGAATGGCGCCGGGTTATGTCGATCAATCTCGATGGCACTTTCAACATGATTTCTGCGGTGGCACCACAAATGGCTGCGCGTAAAAGTGGACGAATCATAAATGTTTCTGCTTGCCTTGGAAGATTTACTGGCCCAGGTTTAGCAGGTGGACTGGCGCCGTATCGAATTTCTAAAGCTGGCGTAAATGCTTTAACTAAAAACTTGGCAGCCGAATTAGGAAATGGCACACGAGGTGTGCTCGTAGATGCGATGTGTCCTAATCACACGCAAACGGATATGGGCGGTCCATTAGCGCCTCGTACCCCAGATGAAGCAGCAGACACAATTTGCTGGTTAGCTACCCGAACTCACAACGCCGAAATCCAAACCGGACTTCTCTGGGAAGATCGAAAAATTGTTCCTTGGTAAAGCTCACTGACCACGCAAGTGCAAGTTAGCGGAATTCTTTACCTCATGAAGTTCAAAGTAAGCCTTTTCTCGTTCTTGCCAAATCAGCATTTCGGCTCGCACAGATTCGCCGTCGCGCTTCACAACTCTTTCCAGTAGCAACTCTTCATCTGCTTCAATCCAGATTGCTTGTGAGACCTGTTGCCGCAGCGAAGTATGTCCAGAACCAACCCCTTCGAGAATGACTACAGGCGAGTAAGCAACCTCGTTCCATGAAGTAAACGCCGACTTACCCCAGTCATAACGCAGATGCTTAGGTGGCAATCTGTTTTCCAGTGGCTTCAAAATCCAAGCTTGGATTCTTTCAAACAACACTTGATCAAGTGATTTATCCCAGCCTTCGTATAACTCATCGAGGTGGATCACACTTGCTTGCTCAAGTTTGCTAGCTAAATTTGTTGCCAAAGTTGTCTTACCGCTACCCGCAGGCCCGTCAATTGTGACAACTCGCACTTGCCCACATTTTGGCAAACTATTTTCAATTGCACTTACTGCGTCCTTGAGAAAAAGTTGATTAGGCAACTTGGATTCCTGCGGACTCGCTTTGCAATTTGCGCCAATTGATCCAACCGCGCAGTGCTATTGCTGTGAATAAAACGTAAAGCAACGAAGTGAACTTTAGATCTTGGCTCCAGTAAAGGCTCACATACACAGCATCAACTATTAGCCAAACCAGCCAATTTTCCCGATATTCCAAAACCATAAGAATTTGGGCAACAACACTAAAAACTAAGCCGAATGCATCAGGTCTGGCAGCTGCAGCGCCGATTGAAATCAACAAAGGTGTGATTGCCAACCAAGTAACGACGCCAACGATGATGATTAGGATTCGTTGCAACCACGAAAGACTCTTGGATTTCGCGCCTTTTGGTCCCCAGCCAAACCAACCCCAAATAGCAGCAGCAATAAAAACAAACTGCACTGCAGCGCTGGCGTAAAGTGAATAGCTTATAAATAGCCAGCCGTATAGCGCGCTAGATAAACCCCACCATGGCCACATAATTTGTTTGCCTGTTGTGCCAAGCCAAACGCCAATTAAGGATGCAATTACTGCAACAAATTCCAGAAGTGTGACTTGATATCCCAGAACAGTGAATAAGACGGTTGCTACGAACTCGTTGATATCTGACAACATAACTAACTTCCTCCCAAAGTCCGCATTACCGGACTGGTTTAACGGTCGGTGTGATGATCTAAGATCGCACACCCTCTCAGTTCGCCTGGTTGCGAACTCCCGTGCCTTGCAGAACCAACATTACGGTAGAAGTGCACTTGGCACAGCGCGATAAGTGCAGTGCGCCCTCAAAGAACAAGGGGTGCCGGTAAGCACTGATAAAGTCGCAGACGGCAGGAAAATTGCCCGCGTAGCTCAGTGGATAGAGCGTCTGCCTCCGGAGCAGAAGGTCGAAGGTTCGATTCCTTTCGCGGGCACGTGAGTAACAACCCAACTTCCAAGCGTACATATTTGCTGCGAAGAGTTGCTGTTTTTGGCGTAGCCATTTTTTTACTCGTGGCTTTCTTAAAGCTTCTTGCTGGCATGCTCAGCCCTGATTCAACTTCCGTAGATTCGGCGCCAACCCCGATACCCGTTGCTACCCCAGCTTTTGATTGCGCCGCCAACACCCCACTTCCACAGAGCTTCATTGACACCTGGGTTTTAGAGTTCGGCGCAGTTGACTTTAATGCCACCGTCATTGACCTTGTTGAAAACTGCGTTTACTCAATGGGTGATTCAGTATCGGTCTTCCCAACTGCATCAACTGGAAAATTAGTTATTGCAACGGGAGTAATGGAATTAGTTGCTGCTGGCACATTAGATTACGCCAGCGTTGAGAGCGATTTAACTTCAATGATTACGCAATCAGATAACAGCGCTGCGGATCGGCTATTTGATGTGATTGGTGGAAATGATGCAGTCATTTCGATTATTGAACGCTACGGATTAACTGCCACAACAACAGGTGGTGCCTGGGGAACCATACTCACTAATTCAGTTGATCAAGCAAATCTTTTAAACCAAGTAATTGGCACGCAGACCAGCACAATGCCGCAAGCACAACGAGACACACTTCGCGCCTTACTGACAAAAGTAAATCCAGATCAAGCTTGGGGCGCTGGAAATGTCACCATTCCTGGTTGGACTATTGCGGTAAAAAACGGTTGGTACTTATCTGTTCCAGGAGATAGGCCACCAGAAGGGCTTTGGCGAATAAATACTTTGGGATATGTCTGGGACCAAACGAGCAAGCCACGTTGGATTTTTACTGGCTATTCAAATACCTGGGCAACTGAAGAGCGCGGAATTTCTGCATGGAATTCAGTGTCAACGCAACTTTCGAACTCACTTGGCATTCGCTAAGACGCGTTCGGTTCCATAACTGGACATGGCGTACCGGGTGCCACGAGCGGCTCAAAATGCCACCATTCATTTTGGTAGCGACGGCACAACCCAAATTTGTATCCGTTTTTATCTAACCAAGTTGCCGACTGCTTAGCTTTAGCACCACTGATTCCGTAATTAATGTCGATTGCCAGTCCCCACGGATGATTTGATTCCTCTGCCGGCAAAACCCACTTAGTTGCTTCGGCTTTTGAGCCATGTTTTTTTACTGCTTGCTTAAAGAGATAACTTTGGCGCTCAAGACTTCGGTACCCACTGGTGATGTTAATGTCATAACCCTTTTTCTGGGCAGCTGCGCGCGCTACTAAATAACGCGCATTGAGTTGTTTGACTAATTGGGTTGGACGCTGCTCAGCTCGATTGAGAGCTGCGTTTCCAAGTGAGCGCTCCGTTTTACTGCAACTTCCCTCAGTAATAGCTCTAACTTTTCCAGAACTTTTCTCACCGCAGTAATCAACAATTGGCGCTTCGTCCGCTTTGACGGGATTTGCCGGAGCAAGTAAGGAAAGGAAGAGCGCGGTTGCGACAAGTATCACGCGTTTGCTGACCATAAGTAATGAGCCTACTTCGCAACGACTCTAAACCATGCAAACGCTAGGCTTGCAGCGTGATCAATACCCAAAATTTGGCGCAGTTTGTTCTTGCTTCAGTGGCAATTATTTTGGTTCCAGGTCCAAGTGTGATGTTTGTGATCGCTCGCGCAGTTGCTTGGGGCCGGCTGACTGCGCTATTAACCGCATTAGGTAATGCGCTTGGGATGCTTTTACTTTCGGTGTTCATAGCCGTTGGCTTAGGGCCACTTTTGCAAAGATATGAGTTGCTATTAATTGTCGTGCAAGTCCTTGGCGGCATGTATTTGATTCATCTTGGAATTGATGCATGGCGACATAAGCAAGAACACGCTGATGACATGGTAAAAATTGAAGAAGTTAAGCCGATTAATTATCAAATCCTGCGTCAAGGATTTACGGTTGGTGCGTTGAATCCAAAAGCTTTGATATTTTTTTCTGCGGTGTTTCCACAATTTGTTGATCCAGATGTTGGATCAATCACGATCCAACTCTTAATTTTTGGCGCGATCTTCACAGCACTTGCGCTCATACTTGATGGCACCTGGGGAGTCTTAGTGGGCTCAAGTCGCGATTGGTTCGTAACCTCAAGAAAGCGACTGGTATTTCTTCGAACTGTTGGCGCTGTGGTCATGATGGCTCTTGGTGTTGGAGTAATGATTCCAATCATTTTTGACTACTTAAAATAGCAACGACCGGCAATCCCAATTGGAATTGCCGGTCGTTGCTATTTGTTAACTAGCTAGATTTTTGCGAACTTTGCCAGCACCTAGGTAGCCGAGAACTCCAATCAAAACAACGATGGCGAAAGTTCCAAGCGTGAAGCCCATAACTGCGCCTTGCGTTGTTCCCCAGATTTCTGCGTAGTCATATTCCATGCCTAACGCAGATTCTAAAGTTCCTGGGAATAGCGCCACAATAGATCCAATAATGATGTAGGCGTAAACCAAGATTCCTAGAATGTGGAAGCCTCTGGATCCACCAGGTACCTGGTAGCTCCTAGGAACATCTGGATAAATTCTCTTCAACTTCATTAGCGCTGGAATAATTGTTATATAAGAAACCAGCAAGGTAGATATTGCGCAATACAACACCACACTAAATAGCACCGCAGCGTCGCCCTCAACTAATAGCGTTGCCGCCACCACGAATACGGAGGACATTACTCCAGAGAGCAAGTTCATGCGAAGTGGCGTGCCTAGCTTTTCGTTGAATTCTCCAAAATAACCACTGAAGAATGTTCCGTCGGCTGCAGCCATCGCTTGAATGCGATCAGTAGCAATCATCCATGAACTACCTTGGTTTAAGAGTGCATAAACCAAAAGTAGCGCCGTGATAGTTAGCAAGGCATTTGCCGCAGAACCGTAGATACTAAACACCGTTGCAACAGCGCCCATAAAGCTGTCAACGCCAGCTACTTGGTCTGCTGGGATCACAAGCAAAATTGCAAGGACTGGAAGCAAGTACGCGAGCATTGCAATGGATGTGCCACGTCGGATTGCCGGAGCGGTGTCTTTAGCCGCATCAAACATTTCTTCTGAGGCAGCGTTAGGTGCTTCAAAGCCAACATAAGCGAAAGCAAGAACTGGCGCTACGGCTAAGAAACCACCGAGTGTTGGTGACAAGCCGCCAAGGTCAAGTCCTTGAAAACCGTTTTTGAAACCATAAACTACTGTGGTTCCCACCAGCAGCATTAAAACAATAAGTTTTGCCCAGGCTCCAACGTTGACGAAAATCTTTCCAGTTTTTAGGCTCACGATCGCAAGGAAAATTGCAATCCAGACGAAGGCGAGTTTAAAAATCCAATTTAGAATGGAAATGGTTGATAAATCGAATACGTAGGCATTAAATGCTTCATTGGCAACTAAGACCAGAGTGCCGCCTAGCCAAATCGGATTTGTGATCCAATACAAGACACTTGTTATGCCAGCGAAAAATCGGCCATAAGCGAATTTAACCCACTGATATGGTCCACCTTCTTGAGCAAAGGCTCCACCGGTCTCCGCAAAAATCATGCTGAAAGGAATCATGAATGTTATAACCATGAAGACTCCCCAAAACAGATTTTCTAGGCCGCCAGATGCAATTGTTCCAATTGTGTCTAGCGCAACAACAGCGGCGACAATGAATAAAACAATGTCTGAGCGCCGTAACGACTTAACTAGTTTCTTTTCTTGCTCGACTGCAAGTGAAGTCTGCTGCCGATTTATCAATTGAGACATATTGCCCGCTCCTTTATCTCCTAATGAATTACACCATCTGGCGTAGTTCGTTCTAGTACTTTCCGCAACGCTTCAACCATGCGATCCGCTTGCGCTTCCGTCATAATCAAAGGAGGTGAGAGTACTAAGTTGTGTGCGCAGTCTCGAACAATCACACCTTCTTCGCGACGAATCACGTCTGGCAACATTGGTTGCAACATCGGTAGTGGTGTGCGACTTTCTTTGTCAGTGACAAGTTCTACTGCATGCATCATTCCAACAAAACGCACTTCTCCAACGATCGGTAGTTCTAGGAGAGTGCGCAAACCTTCGTGCAGGTATTGCCCCATTTTCTTAGCCCGATCAAGCAGGCCTTCTTGCTCGATAATTTCAAGATTCTTAAGCGCCACAGCTGCTGCAGTTGGATGACCGTTGTAGGTGAAACCCATTGGGAATCCAAAATCTTTCTCTAGTTCAGAAGCAACAGCATCTGTCGTTAAGACTGCACCCAATGGGATGTAACCAGATGTGATTCCTTTGGCAGTAATGATGATGTCAGGCTGGACATTGAAGTGCTGAGCTGCAAACCACTCGCCAACGCGCCCATATGCCGTTACAACTTCATCAAAGATCAAAAGAATTCCGTGCTTGCGCAAAACTTCTTGGACACGGGTCCAGTAATCATCAGGTGGAATTAACATGCCACCGACACCCATAATTGGTTCGCCCACCATGGCAGCAATTTTGGTTGCCCCAATTCGAGCGATGGTTTCTTCCAGCTCATTGATTAAGAAGTCAGTTGGATCTTGTCCGTTATAAAGATCTTGGCGGTAGGGCCAAGGCGTGGTTAAGTGCTCAACGTGTGGCATTGAGGGACCGAAGCCATCGTGATAAACATCAAAGCCAGTTAGAGTTCCACCGCCGTAACCAACTCCGTGATAAGCCTTCTCCCTAGCCAAAATCCAATCTCGGCCAACCTCACCCTTTCGGTGATGGTAGTAGCGCGCCATTTTTATTGCCGCTTCATTGCCTTCGGAGCCACCACTTGTGAAATACACGTGGTTTATGTTCTCGGGCGAGATCTCAACTAATTTTGCTGCTAACTCAATAGCCGGTTGATTACTAAATTCCCAAAAACTAGTGAAGTATTCCAAAGTAGAAATTTGCTCGGCAGCAACCGCGGCTATTTCATCGCGCCCATGACCAATCTGGGCCAGCCATAGTCCACCAGTTGCATCAAGATATTCCTTGCCATCGGTATCCCAGAGCGCACAGTCTTGGCCACGGGACATGATCACTCGTTCCGTTGTGGATTTTGGCAAGTAAGGATGAATTATGTGAGCACGATCAATGTCGGCAAGTTCTTGCGTGGACTTATTAGTGGTTGCCATTTTTTCTCCCAGTTATTCGTATCGGATCCAGGTTGTTTTCAACCCAGTGTATTTATCCAAGGCGTGAAGTGATAGATCTCGACCAAATCCAGATTGCTTAAACCCACCAAAGGGAATGTTCATTCCAAGGGCATCGACAGTATTTACGGAAACTGTTCCGGCATGCAAAGCATCAGATACTCGATGAGCCCGACTTAAATTAGCCGTCCAAACCGAAGCGGCAAGCCCATAGATACTGTCATTTGCCATGTGGATAGCTTCGGACTCAGTATCGAAGGGGATTATCGAAAGTACTGGGCCAAAAATTTCATCAGTTGCTATCGAGCTGGAAGTAGCTACTCCAGTGAAAATTGTTGGTTCATGGTAGCAATCTGAGCCGTCAATAGTGAGCCTGGAGCCACCGTGGCTTAGTTTGGCGGAAGTTTTTCCACTTTCAATAAATTCAGCAACTCTTCCAGCTTGGGTGCTATCAACTAACGGCCCCATGGTTGTTGCTGGATCTAGGGGATTGCCAAGGGTTATCTTCTTAGCTTGTGCAATTACAAGCTCAGTGAATTGTTCAGAAATACTTCGCTCTACCAAGAGGCGAGAATTTGCCGAACAAACTTCACCTTGATTAAAGAAAATTGCGCGAGCTGCAAATTCTGCTGCCTCTTCTAAGTTCGCAGTATCAGCGAAAACTAAGTTTGGACTTTTGCCACCGCACTCCAGCCAAACTTGTTTCATGTTGGATTCCCCGGAGTACTTCATGAAGTACTTGCCAACTTGGGTAGAACCAGTAAAAGTCAAAACATCAATGTCTTTGTGCAGGCCAACAGCAGCGCCCGTTATTTCGCCTTGCCCAGTTACTACATTCAGAGTTCCTTCTGGTAATCCCGCTTCCAGTGCTAGTTCGGCTAACCGCAATGAAGACAGAGGGGATTGCTCAGCAGGTTTTAGTACCACAGTGTTGCCAGCGGCAAGTGCTGGAGCAAGTTTCCAAATTGCCATTTCAAGGGGGTAATTCCACGGAACAACAGCGCCAACGACGCCAAGTGGAACGCGCCTAACTAAGGCGACATTTCCGGCGTCCGTTACTGGAATTTCACCTGTTACTTTATCGATAGCCTCTGCGTAAAAATTTAAAATTGCAGCTGATCCTGGGATATCAATTGTCGTAGCGTCAGAAATTGGTTTACCCATGTCCAAGACGTCGAGCAGTGCAAGTTCATCGGCATTTACCAGAATTAATTCGGATAGTTTATGCAGTGAAGTTTTTCTTGCACCAGGTGTCATTTTTGACCAACCGGTTTCAAATGCCTTGCGCGAACTTGCGACTGCTTGGTCAACTTCGCGCTGCCCACATTCGGAAACATCAGTTAGTGACTTTGCTGTGACTGGGCTGATGTCTTGGGAAGTCTTATCTGTTACAACCCGAGCGCCATTTATGACCGCCCGCCCGTCAAACTGCAGGGCAGCAGCGGCGCTTTCCCAGTCCGCCTTAGTTTTCATAAGTTCCCCAAACCTGGATCCAGTTGATTAAATAACTGGCTATCCGATAAGTAATTCTGCCACCATAAAAGCCGTCAGTCTTGGGAATTTGCAAAGCAAGTAACGCAGGTCAGGAATTGTGCACTTATGGGCGTGAATATTGCGTTGCGTATTTGCGTAATTCTGGATCGGCCGCAATTTGCGCCAGCGTCATTGCCATCGCGGTAGCCGCATCAGTTACGGCTTGATCAGCGTCTTTGGTAATGCAGGCTGCGGCAAATTCTCGTTGATGATTAACGGCAGCCCCACTATTAACCCCGATGTAGGGATGAATACTTGCTATAACTTTTGAAATATTTCCTAAGTCTGTACTTGCACGATTCATTTTGATTCGGGGATCACTATCGTCAAAAACTCGCCCAATAGCCTGCGCATTCGATTTGTAGATTTCATTCAAATTGGGGTGATTTGTGAATTCAGAATAAGGTGCGCTTTCGTCGTGAATTTCTAAGGTGCATCCAGTTGCAAGTGCGCCTGCTTCAAAACATTTTGCTATGCGATCGAAAGTTTCTTCCATAAGTTTTGTTGAAGTAGCTCTGATATACCAGCGCCCCTCAGTGATTTCAGGGATGGCATTAGGAGCCTCGCCGCCACGAGTCATGACTCCGTGCACTCTAACTGTGCTGGGAAGTTGTTGCCTCAGTAAGCCAATGGCAACTTGCGCAATCGTAAAGGCATCAGCTGCATTTATTCCTTGCTCAGGATATGCGGCAGCGTGTGAAGCTTTGCCTGAATATTTGACAGCAATATGTCGCACTGCAAAAGGTTCGGCAAAGGCTACGTCAACGGGACCGGGGTGTACGAGGGCTGCAATGTCAATGCCATCAAAAGCGCCACGTTCAAGCATTACGATTTTCCCGCCACCACCTTCCTCAGCTGGAGTTCCCAGAACAACAACTTTAATTTTTAATTCATCTGCCACGCTGGCTAATGCGAGCGCCGCGCCAACCGAGGATGATGCGATTATGTTGTGACCACAAGCGTGTCCTAATCCAGGTAACGCATCATATTCAGCGCAGAGTGCAATCGTAAAATCGCCACTGCCAAACTCTGCGCGAAATGCGGTTGGCAGCCCAGAGACTTGTTCCACAACATCAAATCCGTGATTACGTAAAACATTGGCCACTCTCGCTGAACTCTCAAATTCTTGCCACGCAGTTTCAGGATGAGCATGTATCCAATGACTTAAGTCCACAAGTTCTTGGTTTAGTTCAGTAACACGCTTTTGGATTTTGTTATTCACTTCACTCATATTTACTCATCTCCTGGAACTGCATATGATGGAGCAACACTTGGGTTTAAAGCTCGGGTTACATAATCATCAGCCTGGGGAGCCCAAACCTCATAAATCTCACGTAACTTCACAATTGGATTCTCGTCCCAGTCAACGCGCAAATTCGTGGTTGGCCATGAAACCTGCGTAGCAACTAGTACCGCAGCAGAATGCACTGGACCAGCTTCTCCGCCAGCGGATACCCCTGCTTCCAGGGAGCAAATTAATCTATCTGCGAGTTCTTTCTCAGAATTGGTGTTGAAAGAATTCACCATTGCTTGAATAACGCCGTCATTTGCCAACATATTTCCCGCAGCTGCAACGTTGTGATCCGTTACTTCAGCCGTTATTCCAAGTGACTTAGACCCAGAGAATACCGCAGCAGCTCCAGATTTATCCACCACAGTTAGTTGTCTAAATTGCGAATGAGTTGCAGTGGAACTAATTAAATCCAGCGCAGCTTTTGCCGCAAGGCCGCTTGCAAGTGCATCAAGTAATGCTGGACCAAGACTTGGGTCTGTGACATTTTGGCTGGCAACTGCGCCAACACCAGCGCGAACATTTGGGCATCGCGAACCAACGGCTGGACTGGAACTGCTAATTGCAACACCAAATGCGCCGGTGCGTTCGCAGCGGGCCGCAATGCTAATAGTCATACCTTGTTATCAGTCTCGAGAATCTGGAATAACGGCAGTGACATCAATCTCAACTAGCCACTCTGGGCGAGCCAGCGCGGTAACGACTATGCCCGTTGAGACATAGTGAACACCCTTTAGCCACTTACCCATTACGAGATAAACCGGCTCGCGATAACGAATGTCGACGAGGTAAATGGTTATCTTCGCGATGTCGCCAAGTTCGGAACCAGATTCCTCTAGCAGCATCTTGATGTTTGCCATTGCTTGCTCAGCTTGGGCAGCGACGTCACCGATACCAACCGACTCACGAGTGTCCAGATTCTGACCAATTTGCCCGCGTAGGTAAACGGTATTGCCGGCAACGACTGCCTGCGCCAAGTCATTATCCAGATTCTGCTCTGGGTAAGTTTCCTTGGTATTAAAAGGCCTAATTCGTTTGTGAGTCATCTATATCCTTTGCTCTTGAATAAACGTTAGCGGTTAATTAACTACTCTGGCAGTGCCTTGATAAGTAAGGTAACTACGCTGAATCTGTATCTGCTCAGCAATATATTTTGCGTCATGCCATACGCCCCAAATAAAGGCAGATCCGCGGCGCGATAACCAAGGTTGGCCCAGAAAGTAGATTCCTGGTTCACTGGAAACTCCGCGCTGGTGTTGTGGTTTTCCAGCCTCAGTCAGGGCGGCAGCAACTTGAAGCCAACTGTAATCAACCGCGTACCCAGTGGCCCAAAGAATCGTAGTGATTCCGTTAGCAGCTAGATCAAGTTCCAAAATCGGATTGCGCACTAATTCTGGCATTGGACCAAGAACATGGGCCTGTGGCTCCTCTGGTAAGTCAAGGCCATTTCTAGCGATGAACACATCTGCTTCCTGTAAAACTGAGAGGTAATTTGTGTCGCCACGAGTAATATTTTTTTCAAGATCTGGCGCAAAGCCCATGACGCCTTCGTTAAATGATTGCGTTAAGCCAAGAAGTTTGATTCCGTTTGCAGCTAAGTTTCGAAAGTCAACTGTTTTGCCACCATCTTTGCCGCTGACTGCAATCGTGACATGTTCTGCTCCAGCTGTTGGTGTTGTGGCGTCCCATTTACCAAGAACTCCAAGCCACCAAACGTTGTCACGCCCACGATACCTGCGGGGTGGTCGATCATGTTCACCTACTGATAGGTAAACCTGACGACCTGAACTTTGAATGTCATCAGCAATCTGCACGCCAGAAGATCCGGCGCCAACAACTAGAACATTCCCAGCCGGCAGTTGCTGTGGGTTATGGTAATCACTTGAGTGAAGTTGATGAATATTTGTTCCACTTGGAACTACTGGGGGGATAGCTGGTTTTTGGAATGGGCCAGTTGCTGCGACAACATATTTTGCGGCAATTGTGCCGGCTGAAGTTTCAATATGGAAGCCGGAATGTGACACATTTTTGGTAACAGACTTTACGTCTACTCCAGTTCTAATTGGAGAATTAAATTTTTCAGCGTATGCGACAAAGTAATTTGCAACATCTTCTTTTCCAACAAAAGCGTCAGGATCGTAGTCAGCAAATTCCATGTTAGGGAAGCGGTCATGCCAAGCTGGGCCATTTGCAACGAGGGAATCCCAGCGCTCAGTGCGCCACCGCTCTGCGATTCGATCGCGCTCCAAAACCACATGGGGTATTCCGGCTTTAGTTAAGTGTTCACTCATAGCAACGCCAGCTTGACCCGCACCAACCACGACAACTTCAGTTTCCTCAGCAGGTCTTTCTTGAGTTGACACAAATTCCTCCGGCGCTTGATCTAGAACTAACTTTACTGCTGATGTAATGCCTGGGTAACTCGGTTCTAGAAGGATTACCTGCGCGGGGGATTGAGCGTTTTGTGAGATAAAAAATGGGCCCTACCGATTGGTAAGGCCCATTTTTTAGTTAGTAACTATTACTGACTGGTTGTCCAAGTTGTAAACACCTGGGTGTACAACTCGCGTGCTTCTTCGCCACAGTTAGGCAGTGGTGAAATCAATGCCTCTTTGTCAGCTGGAACCACAACTGCTGGATCTGTTTTCAGTGCGTCATCCATGAATGCGTCTGAGCCCTTGATGCCATTGTCGTAACCAGAGAAATTACTCTCTTTGCCGGCAGACTTCGGATCCATGAACCAGTTGATGAAAATCTTGGCATTATCCAAGTTAGG
>Ga0208951_1000933_pt1 | contig 13229 bp, 10 predicted proteins | sample GreLakmeMI27MSRF_FD_187702 | JGI IMG/M metagenome (GOLD analysis project Ga0208951, IMG submission 187702) | Freshwater lentic microbial communities from great Laurentian Lakes, MI, USA - Great Lakes metaG MI27MSRF (SPAdes) | ecosystem: Environmental > Aquatic > Freshwater > Lake | place: Great... | reverse complement strand
CCGCTGGGAGTATTTACCGCCGCGGAGCTGCAGGACATCACCCAGTGAGAGCGTAGATCTAGGCACTGCTTACTGCTTCAGCTGCACGCGAAGTCTGCTATTCATGAACAGACGGACATACCGTGTCGCAAGTGTCGATTGTTGGCGAGCGAGTTGCGTGGGCGTGGCATCGTCGGGGTTGACCTCTCAGGAAACCCCTCTCTGGGTACCTGGTCCACCTGGGAGCCTGCGCTGTGCAGGGCGAGACAGCTGGGCAAAACGAAGGTCAAAATTCGCTCGCCCTCGTTCTGCTGCCCTCGCCCTTGGACGCATGCGCATCGCGTTTCCGCGCCCGCCCTTGTTGCCACGCGCAGCGCAGCTGCGAGGCCGCAGTGCGCGAAGCATGGCTGCTGAGGCGCGTGCGCAGCCTTGGTGGGACGCACAGCACTTCACAGCGACACGCTGGTGGGACGAAACCACCGTTGCTGTGGTCACGGGCGCCAACAAGGGCATCGGCGCGGAGATTGCGCGGCAATTAGCAGCGCAGGGCATCGCAGTCGTTGCTACCTCGCGTGACAAACGGCGCGGTGCCGACGCTGCTGCGGCTCTTTCCGCCGACGTGCAGCGCCCTGTTGCGTTCCACCAGGCGCGTCTGCAGCTGCTGTGCGTGCTGTGTAGCGCTGCTGAGACGCGTTTGCAGTTGGATGTGACAGACGCGGACAGCGTGGCAGCCTTTGCCGACTGGGTGCAGCGCACATACCCCCAGGGGGTCTCCATCCTGGTCAACAACGCAGGAATAGCGTACAAGGCGTGTGGCGTCCTGCGTCTGTCACACCACTCCAGTGACTTTTGCCAAACCGACAACAGGGTAATACTTTCGGCGCCTCAGAGGCACGCGACACGATTTCCACCAACGTGTACGGCACCATGGCAGTGACAGAGGCGCTGCTGCCAAGTTTGTTGTCTCGGGCGGCGTCTTCACCTGCCGGCGCTCGTGTCATCAACGTGTGTTCCCTCGCTGGCAAGCAGCGCATCCTGCGCGACGAGCCGTTGCGGCAGCGCTTTGCGGCGGCAAGCAGCGCGACGGAAGTGCGCTCGCTCATGGAGGAGTTCATCGGTGGCATTGAACGGGGCGACTATGCCGCACGCGGGTGGCCGCAGAGGTGCGCGCGTCATGGGCGAGAAAGCACGCGGTCTCATCTCGCTGACTTGGTCCCATTGATCCCTCACAGCATGTACGGCGTCAGCAAGCTGGGCGAGGCCGCCTACAGCTGCGCTCTTGCGGCTCAGTTGCGCAGCATAGACGCAAACATCATCGTCGCCGCCGCCTGTCCTGGCTGGTGCGCCACCGACATGTCGTCTCAGAGCGGGCCCAAGACCGCAGCGCAAGGCGCCGACACGCCCACGTGGCTGTCCCTCGCGCCCCCGGGATTCCCCAGTGGCCGCTTCTGGGCTGACCGACGAGAAGAGAGCTACTGAGCTGAGTCCTGTATGAGTGAGAGCATGTGTCGATCAGGTCGTGTGCCTCAAGGCTGGTCAGATTGGTGTTGGTCATCATCGCGCATGACCAACGCTTATCTGACCAGCCTTGAGGCTCACGAGCTCATCGACACCCTGCTGAACAATGTACAGCCTACCAAGAGCCTACCAAGCCTACCCGAGAGAGCAGTGTGGCAGAGAAAAGAGAGAGTAAGCCCAGTACCAGTTGTCCACCGCGCATGCGTGTCACAATTACTTGTTCGCTGCGCTCTAAGTCTTTGCGCCTGCGCCGCCCCATGCCCAGGCGCGTATAAGTCCCTTTTCATCGCCAGACAGGAACCCCCCCGCGCTGGCGGCGAGCGCACGCACGCAACATCTCTGCGTCATGCGCCCCCTTTCCTCGAAGCTGGGCAGCGCAAAGAAGCGCATGCTGCTGTCATCATAGCCTGCGGGTGCGTTGCGCGTCAGCAGCTGAGGCGCAGCCACAGAAGGCGTGAGCAACGCACTGACGACCAAGATGGGTTCTCCTTCTGCGTTCACCGTGCCGCACATGGCAAGCGCTTTGGGAAGCCTCGGTGCGGCGCCGCCGCCCCGGCCGCCGCCGCGGCCGCCGGCGGCGCCTGTTCTGCCCGCCGGCATGAAGACGCCCGCGGTGAGCGCTCCGTTCGCCTCCTCCTTGTTCGCATCATCCGGATGTGTGAACTTGTTCTCCAATGGTCCGCCCACGCCCGCCCAGACGCGTATCCGGCCGTCCAGCCCCGCGGTGACTAAATGGTTTTCCCACAGCAACATGCACATGACGCCGCCCTCGTGCGCGGGCGCCACAAAAACACAGGCGGCCGTGTCCAGGTCCCACACGCGAACCGTGCCGTCGAGCGAACCGGAGAAGAGCAGCTTTCCAGCAACCAGTAAGCAGCTCACAATACCCTCGTGACCTACCAGCGTGCCCGCCGCCGCGAAGCGACCAGCCTCAGGGTTGAACACCCACGCGCGCACGGTGCGGTCCTGGCCGGCGCTGATGATCATGCCTCGCTCCAGCGCCGCGCACAGCGCCTGCACAGCCCCTGTGTGCCCGGGCAGCTCGTGCTGTTCGAACGCGCCGCCCATGTGCACGCAGCTGATGCTTCCGGGCGTGCCGATGAAGAGCCAGCCGCCTGCGATGAGGAGGGCCGTGACGTCTCCTCCAAAGGGCACGTTTGACGTGCAAAGCCCCTTGGCTACGTCCCACACCCGCACGGAAGCGTCTGCTGAGCCGCTGTAGAGGCCTATGCCGACGCCCTCCGTGACAAAGCCAAAGGCCCGCACGGCCTGCGAGGGAGGGAGGGGGCTGTGAGGGCAGAAACCCTATGCAGGAGCGCACAGGGACGGCACTCGATGCCCTCGCTGAGCGAGACGGGTGGTGACGTGGCAGCAGCAGGGTGGGGGTGGGTGGAGAGCAGATGCGCGTGCAGAGAGTGAGGTGCACGTACCCCTCCGTGGCCGCGCAGCTCGCCAGCTCGCGTCAAGTCCTCCACCCAGTCGGGGTTGGGTCCCCGCCCGCGACCGCGCCCGCGCCCGCCGCGACCGCCTCTGCTGCCCCAGTGTTGCGTCTGGTTGGAGCCACGACCGTAGCCGCCAACCTGCGAAGGACTGTACCCTCCTCGCCCACTGGACTCGCCAGCACCTCGACCGCCAAACCCGCCGCCTCGACCGCCACGACCCCCGCCGCCACGGTAAGACATCGCACCCAGGGGGGGCTCACTGGCTGCGCAGGAGGGACTCCTGGCTGCAGGCGGCCCCGCCTCCTGCCGCCTCCTCTTCTGCTGCGCCGCGTCTGCGCTCCGCCTGCCTCTTTCTACGCCCCGCTCGGGTGCCCCATGAAGGCCGGCAAGGCGGTTGCCACGCGGCTGCTGGCCGGCGCGCTGGGCCAGCTGGTGTGGGTGTGGGATGAGGACGAGCGTCTGTGGTACCAAGGGACGTGCATGCGGCGGTGGACGGACGCAGAGGTGCGTGGGCGCGCGATCAGGCGCCGCAGCGGAGAAACGCGGCTGCGGCTGCCGCTGTTGTTGAGGAGCGCTGAAACAGCGTCTTCCCGCTCAACCCCTCACGCCTCGCCCCTGCGTGTCAGGGGGCGCACGACACGGCGGTCTACTTCCAGAACGGTGACTATGGGCGCCTCCGCTTTGCTCAGCTGCGCGTGCTCAACGACAAGGACGGGCGCTTAGGTAAGAGCGCCGCTCTCCCGCCCTTGCCTGCCCACCCGCCCACCCGCCCGCCCGCCCGCCCGCTCGCCCGCACCCCTCCCCCTCCCTCGCGCGCGTCGGCACCTGCCTGCGCGGCGCGTCGGCGCGGCGCGGCACGCCGGCGCGTGGAGGCTCGTCCTGAAACGCACCTGCGCTGCTTTCCCGCCGGGTGCACTTTCTCACCCCTCCGCGCGCCTCCCCTGCGCCTCCCCCTCCCGCAGACCCCGCCTCCCGCGCCGCGCAGCTGGCCGCCGCGCGCATCGCGTACCTGGACGCGCACGCTGGGGGGGAGCCGCCCTGGGAGGCGGACGAGCAGGCTGCGGATGCCCCGAGCGACACTGCGCCGCCCGCGGACCAGCCCCTCTACGCCCCAGCGCCAGAGCCCCGCCCCAGGAAACGCAAGCGCGGCGGTGGCGGCGGCGGAGGAGGATTGGCGGCTGAACAAGACGTGACTTCCGGTGGAGCCTCTGCAGGCGCCTCTTCTGGCGCAGCTTCCGACCCGGCACGCGCCCACCCGGCTGAAAGGTCCCGCAACCTGGGCGGGCGCCCCCGCAAGGTTGTTGTGGTTGACCCGAACGCGCCGCCCGTGGTCAAGCGGCCCCCTGGTCGGCCCCGCATTCACCCCCTTCCCGACCCAAACGCGCCCAAACGCCCGCGCGGTCGCCCCCGCATCCACCCGCTGCCTGATCCCAACGCGCCCAAGCGCCCGCGGGGCCGGCCGCCGAAGCACCGCCGCAAGGCGGCGGCAGCAGACGGCGACGTCGCGCAGCTGCTGCCGCCTGCGCCCACCGGGGCCGCAGCGTGCGACGGGCAGGATGGCGGCGCATCTGACGTGGCGGGTGTGTCCTGGTTGAACGAGGAGGCGAGCGGCGGCGCTTCAGCTGCGCTGTTCGACCAGGAGCAAGAGGGTGCCTTTCCCGGCGGCGAGGACCAGGAGCACCACCAGGAGCTTCCCCCTGGCTTTGCGCTGCTGCACCCTGGCGTGTCGGCCGTGCGAACGCGCGCCCCAGAGCCCCGCCCGCAGGGCAGCGACAGCCAGGATGAGGGCAGCCCTCTGACTCTGTTCAGCACGGGCAGCGGCGCCGAGTCGTGGCGCTCCATCGGCGCTCTGGCGTCGGCGCTAGACGGCGGCGTTGCATCGCCGCGCATGCCCACAGCCTGGGCTTGCCCCGCGACGCACGTCGGTGGCGCTGGCGGTTCCCGTCTGTGGGCGCTGTGCGACGGCACGACGGCGCCCGTGGACGCACCTCCGCCGAGCGGCTGCGTGAGCACGCCAGAGGCAAACGACCTTCTGCCGCCGGCAAGCCTTTGCGCCGGGGAGGGCGCAGCTGTACATGCCACTGCGCATGGTGCTGTGTCTGGTGGAATTACGCAGGCTGAGGAAGAGGAGGATAGTCCGCTGGGGAGGCTGCCGCTGCCGCGCGCGCTGGAACACCTGTTCGACGCTGTTCGACCCGGCGAGGAGGCGCCCGGTGAAGGTGACGTCGCGGCGGCGCACGCTGCTGTGGGCCGCCACCTCCGCTCTCGCTCGCCACCCCCGCCGCTGCCCACCGACGAGCCCATGCACATCGCCGCTGCAGAGCCGCCCGCAGCGCTGCCCCAGCCGTCTGCTGCGTCATGCGCGTCGCGCGTGCCCGGCTTTGCCGCTGCGCACGCCCCCCTCTGCCAAGCCTCGGCATCCTCCTTCCAGTCTCCGCTCGCCGCACACCACCTGCCGCGCATGTCGCTGGACGGCGACGTGGACGTTGCGCTGGCGCAAGCCTCTGCAGCCGCCGCCGCCGCCGCCGCAGCGTCCGCGGCGGCACGCCAGCTGGTGACGCCGCAGGTGTGGCGGGCAGGCGCTCGGGGCGCGCTGAGCGGGGGGCGGTCCAGCCTGTCCTCAGGCGCCGGCGGCGGCTCTTCCCGCTCCTCTCGGGGGTCATACCTAGCGCAGCTTGCGGCCACGGCGCCCGTGCCCCCGCCTGCGGCTGCGCGTGCGGCGCCCTCGCCGGCTGTGGAAGCCACCCTGCCGCTGCTGTGCCTGGTCGGAGAGGCGGCCGTCACGCTGTCCTCTCTCGCCTCGCCCACGGCAACCGGCGCGCTGTCGCCGCTGCCGCTGTCCTTCTCGCCCAGCCCTGGCGCCAAGGGCACAGCCTGTGCAGACGGCGCACCAGAGCTCGCAGAATCGGCAGGGGTGCCATCGCTGAGGCTGTCGCTGCCGCTGCTCCACCCGCGCGGCATCCTCAAGGCGTTGTTGCCCGCAGATGGCTGCGGCGCCGGCACCCCCAGCGGCGAGGCTGCTGGAAGCTCCGTGTTTGCGCTGGCGGGCGCGCGCGAAGCCCTCTCGGGCGCAGCGGATGCTCTGGCCGTTCTGGTCAAAGCGGTTGAGCGCCGCCTGTCGCTGACCGCGGGCAGTCCCGCCTGCGCTGCGGCTGCCGACGCCCAGCTGGCGGCGGCGCTGGCGGCGGCGGCGGCGCCCGCGGTGCGCGCGCGAGAGGAGGCGGCCAAGCTGGCGGTGCGCACGCCAGACTTTGGGGGTGAGGAGGCGCGAGCGGGGCACCTGGCGCTGGGGGGGGCTTCCGCGCAGCCGTCCGCGCCGCAGGCGGGCATGCATGCGGGCGTGCGCAAGGGTGTGCGCTTCGCGCCCGCTGACAAGCTCTGCAGCTACACCATCATCTGATCAGGAGCTATCAGCCAAGATGGCCGTACGCAGCCATCCACGCGGATACATATGACACCTGTCACACGGAAGTCAACACAATGAGCGGGTGTCGTGACACTGCATTGCACTTGCTGCGCGTCACAGCGTCGCCTGGTACGTCTTGAGCAGCTCGCAGCAGAGCGCACGCAGCGCCTGACGCTCCTGCCTGAGCTGCACCATCGGGCGCGCCCTCTCCTCCACCTCGGTCTCTTCATCCCCGCTCGCAGGGGAGCCATCCAGCATTCCGCGCGCCTCTGCAAGCAGCGCCGCCACCGCAGATCGCTCACCCTCCACAGCTCCCGTCGCTGCAGTCTTGCTGCTCCGCCGGCGGGGCAGGCTCGCCAAAGCAGCCTGCAGCCGCCCGTCTGTGCTGCGCTGGCGCGCCCAGGTGCCCGCCATTGCGGCGGATGCTGCCCTTTCCAAAGCGTCTCCGTTGATGGCGCCCGAAGAGAGGACGACCCGCTCGTTTGGGTTACGCTCTCTCACAAAGCCGTAGCGGCTTAGCAGGCGGCTGTTGCTCTGACCGGCGGCGCCGTAGCTGATGAGGATCTCTTCGCCTGCTTTCAGCCCAGCCGCGCCTGCACACAGGTCGAAGGTGCCTGCGCCATCGAACAGGCTGCTGCCAGCTGGCACGCACAACGCTGCTTCTGCGTTCACGCCGCCGCCAAAGGAGGTGTTGGCCATGTCTATGAGAGGAGCGACGATGAACTCGTCGCCGCTAGTGAAGGCCCTACTGCGCGCAAGCGCCACCGCCCAAAGCAGGCCCGGCAACGCTGGGCAGAACGCCTCGACGCGAGCCGCGTCGGCAGCCCAGTCAGCAGCGAGCGTGTCGTCCTGCGCGAGCGTGTGAAGCGAGGCTGGGAGAACGAAGGGCAGCGTGACAGCGTCGGGCGCAGGCAGCAACTCGCAGTGTCGGCGCCAAATCTGTGCAGCCGCGCCGCTTCCCGCTGCACCGTCAGCCGCGTCCAACAGGGCGAGTGCAAGTCTCACGTCCCAGGGAAGCGGGTACGACTTCCAGCTGGTCTGCAGCCTGGGGTACGCAGCAACCAGGCCGCTGGTCAGTTGACTCCAGGTAGCGCCGGGCACGCTCAGCGACTCGTCGCGAGCTGCAACCAGGCACAGCGAGAGCGGCACAGACAGCAGGAGCGTGCCCGGCCGCACGTCTCGAGTGGCGAAAAGGCCGCGGCCGTAGGCGCCATGGGACAGCCGCACGAGAGACGGACCGTCTGGGTCCACAGCCCCTGCGGCGCGAGCGAGCTCGTCGAAGGCCACCTCTGGGCTCGCATCAACCACGGCTGCAGCACGAGGCGAAACGCAACGCTGCCGTCGATGCACCGCACAGCCCACGCGTGCTGGCGCAAGCGCCTGCATTCAGCGGAGGGAGGAGGGAGACTGCAGACTGCAGACGCCAGCGAGCATGGCGGGGCACCTGGGCACTCTTCCGCCCTGGTTGAGGCGTTCCCGCGCCTCTCCCGCATCTCTAAACCTGCGCAGCGCTGCTTGTCTGCACGCCAGCGCACAGGGTTGCAGGCATGTCCGCGCCTTCGCTGGCGCACGCTCCCTCCGAGCCTGGCGGCCCCTGGGTGCTCTGCTACTTCCTGCACCGCTACCTGGACTTCAGAGTGCCGGAGGTGGAGAGCCTCGCTGAGATGGCGGGCTGTGGTGGCTTACTGGAGTGGTACGCAACGACGGCTCCGCAGCTCTCCCTCCTGCTCACCCTTTACGGTCTGCGTCGCTTCTCACACCTCCGTCTCTTTGCAGGCGCCTGCCAGAAGGCGACTCGCCGCACGCGCCCTTCCGCTGGTTGCGCCTGCCCACCCTGGAATGTGCAGCCGCCGTAGTGGCGCACTCCCTGTTGATTAAGGTCCTTCTGGACGTCTGGGGAGAGGGAGCCACGCTCCAGGAGTGCGTCACCTCCGTGCTCGCCTGTCCAGGCACGTGCACTCCTCGGACAGTCAGAGAGCTTGTTTGCACAGCTCACACTTCCCCTGCACCAGAGGCGAAGCGCGCCCCGTACTTGGTCGCCAACACCACCTTCCGGGTGGTCATCGACGGCTTCGGAGTGCGACACAGCGTGGCTGAGCAGCGAGCAATCTTCGAGGGCACCGCCGCCATCCCCTTCCTCGGGAAAGTCGACCTCAAAGCGCGTCGCAACTGCGCGCCTGCCGTCGCGCCGACTCTGTCTTCTGACAGCTCTGTGCGCAGGCGCCTGAGCACACCTTTTACCTGATCGAGACACACGGACACGGAAGCGCTTGCCTGCCAGGCACGCAGAAGCGCTTCTATTTCGGGCGACAGCTGGGCAGCAGCGACCGCACCGTGGGACTGCAGGCGCTGGATTTGAGTGGGCGTCGGTACCTGGGGCCAACGTCGATGGACCACGAGGTCGCTCTGATCATGTGCAACCAGGGATTGGTGCGACCAGGCACACTGGTACACGATCCTTTTGTGGGTACAGGCAGCATCCTGCAGGCCGCCGCGCATCGTGGCGCGTTGACCATGGGCACCGACATTGACGTGCGCGTGCTGCGAGACGGTAAGATCGACAAAGCATCCGGGCAGCGCGTCACAGTGTGGAGCAACTTCGAAGACGCGCGGCTTGCCAAGCCTTTGGCGCTGCTCCATTGCGACCTGGCGCAAATGCCGCTGCGCAAGGATTTGAAGGGGTGGGCTCACGCATTTGTGTGCGACCCGCCGTATGGGGTGCGCGCCGGGGGGCGCAAATCTGGCGGGCGCAAGCGTGACGAGAACGGGCAGGCGTTCGCGGTGCCGGAGCACCTGCGGCACAACCACGTGCCTTCGACAGCTTTCTATCCGCTGTCTGAGTGCTTGGCCGACCTGCTGGACCTCGCAGCAAAGTCGCTGGTGATGCAGGGGCGCCTGGTGTATTTCTACCCGGCGCCTCTGGAAGCGGAGGGGGAGGAGGGGGGGGCTGAGCTGCCCACCCACCCGTGCCTGCAGCTCCTCGCCAACAGCCTGCAGACGCTGAGCGGCAAGTGGGGCCGCAGGCTGCTCACCATGCGCAAGGTGAGGGAGTGGTATCCCCAAGCCAGGGCGGAGGCTGCTGAGCGAGCGGGGTGCCGGCAGGCGGGTGCCGCGTCTGACGCGGTGAGGCACCTCTTCAACCTGCCGCCCGGCGCTGAGGCAGCCCCGGAGAAGGATAAGGAGAAGCACAAATACTGGGAGACATATCGCGGCAAACGGACGTGAGTAACGCAGCGAGGTCCCAGGTCGCGTCGAGACCGGTTTCGACTTTCCGAGGCACTAAGTTTCAGCCTCGCGCCCTCCTCGGCGGCCCTGCTGCTGATCCTGCGTTGTTCGAGCGCGATACGGGCTACACTCTCCATCAACAGCGAAAGGTCAGATGCCTCGAAACGCTAGCGCTGCCCACGGAGGGGCCGGTGCACGACGTGGACCCGTGCGGTGGCTGTTGCTGCTGGCGCTCGCTGTGCGAGCGTGTGGCCTCGAGACGTGCCCCGTCACGGCGGACCAGGTTCTACCCTTTGTGCCGCCTTCTGATGCGCTGCAGCGCACCTGCAAGGACCAGCCGGGCGACGCTGACAAATGCGCGGACGAGTGCCTCTGTACGTTTGGCACCACGCTGCGCAAGGCTGCAGCGGCTGCGGGCGTGGCGACGCCTTCGGACAAGCAGGTGATCACAGCTTGCGCGATTGACAGCCTCCCCGTGCTCTACGAGCGTGGCCTCAGTACAGTCGACATCCTGCGCGTCTCCAAGTGCGACTTTTCAAAGGACAACGCGCCGGAGTGCCTCCGAACGCCTGTCAATGTGCCGGCGGCTCAGCCCTCCAACTCCGGCACCGTGCGCACCAAAGAGCAGGCGCAGTCGCGCTTCATGGACGCGTTCGTCGCCGTTGTGGTCGTCTCTTTGACACTCTCGTTCCTGCTTTGGCTGGCCGTGGGGGCACTGTCAACCTCAGAGGGGGCGTGCAACACGCTGAGCAGCCTGCACGTCAGCCGCATCGACTACACCAGCTGCACTGCTCACGCTCACACGCCGCTGCGCGCTCGCCTGGCGCGTCGCGGTGCCTGCACTCCAGCCACAGGCCCAGCCATCCTGAGCGATGTGAGCGTCTCGCTGAGTCGTGGTCAGCTGGTGGCCATCATCGGCCCTTCAGGATGTGGCAAGAGCACGCTTTTGAACATCATGGCCGGAGAGCTGGTTCTGGGCTCACACCAGGGCGCTGTCCGAGCAACCGGCTCCATCTTCGCCGACGGCGAGCCGCTCACCGCGGGCACGGCGGCACGCCTGCGCCGCTGCGTGGGGTATGTGGCGCAGGACGACGAGCTCTTGAGCACTCTGTCAGTGCGGGAGGCTGTCCGTTTCAGCGCCGCGCTGCGCCTGCCTGCGGGCGCAGACGTGGAGGCCGCCGTGACCTCTGTGCTGGCGCAGCTGGACCTCCGCCGGGTGGCAGACAGCCGCATCGGCGGCGCCAATGCCTCAAGAGGCGTCAGCGGCGGCGAGCGCCGTCGCGTCTCGGTGGCACAGGAGCTGGTGGTGGACCCGTCTGTTCTCTTCCTGGATGAACCGAGCAGTGGCCTCGACAGCTACACGGCCGGCGCACTGATCGAAACGCTGGCGCGCCTCGCCTCCGAAGGGCGCATCGTCGTGGCCACTGTGCACCAGCCCAGCTTCGACGCCTATTCGCGCTTCTCCTCCGTCCTGCTGCTGGCGCGCGGCGTGGCGCTGTGGCAGGGCGCGCCGAGCGACGCGCACGCCGCTCTGGCGGCGGCTGGCCTGAGCTGCCCCGAGGGCGTCAACGTGGCTGACAAGCTGCTCCAGGTTGCATGCACGCCTGGGGACTGCGACGCGTTGCTGGAGTCGCGGCGCCTGGGCCCGGCGACCGCCGAGCCGCGAATGGCGGACAACGCCGCCTCACCGCGCTCTGACCGCCTGCTGGCGCTGCAGCACGTGTCGCGTCAACAGGCCTGCTGCGCTGCCACCAAGTCTGCCGGCGCGGAGCTGCGCATCCTCTTTCGCCGCGAACTAGCGCACTACGCGCGATCGCCTGCGCTGCTGGCCACGCACGTCGCCGTGGCCGCACTGCTGGCGCTCTGGATCGGCGTCGTCTACTTCCGCGTCAAGGCGGACCTCTCGGGATTCCAGAACCGAGCCGGCGCAGCTTTCTTCACTGCAATCAGCTTTGGCTTTGCAGCGCTGAGCGCGCTGGAGCTCTTCATCGCCGGGCGGCCCCTGCTTCGAAAGGAGGCGCATCGCTACTTCCATCCGCTGAGCTACTTTTTAGTTAAGGTCGCTGCAGACGGCGTCTTCCTGCGCCTCATTCCCGCCGCTCTGTACGGCGTGATCCTATACTTCATGATGGGATGGGCCGCGAGCGCCACCAAGTTCTTCGTCTTCATGGCCGCGCTGCTGCTCACAGCCGTCTCGACGTCCGCGCTGGCCATCGCTGTATCCATGCTGGTCAGCACCACGGGCGTCGGGACTGTGGTGATGAGCTTCATTCTCCTCCAGATGGCAATCTTCGGCGGCTTTCTGAGCAACACCAGCTCAATGCCACAGCCGGTCGCCTGGCTGCGCTTCCTGAGCCTGTTCTTCTACGCCTTTGAGTCGATGTTGGCCAATGAGCTGGATGGCTTGCACCTGGACTTCACCGTGAGCGGCTTCGTATCAGTCAAGGGCGTGGATGGCTCCTCCTTTCTGACAACGCTGGAGCTGAACCCGCAGCGGATTGGCATGGACCTCCTCTGCCTCCTCTGCCTCTCTTCACTCTTCGTTGCCGCAGCCGCGCTGCTGCTCATGCTGCGCGCCGCGCCGCCGGGTGGGTACTTGCATGGGCTCAGTCGGCGGCAACCGGCCAAGGCGCACCCGCTGCTCAAGCGCGAGGCACAGCTGTCGGTCTTGCAAAGCCAGGCGGTCACGGAATCAGATGTCGATAGCCAGCTCGTGTAAGGCTCCTCTCTCTCCGACCCGGCGTGTAATCACTCGGGTCCGCACGGCAAGCCGCGCGGATCCCCGCTTTGTGCGCGATCTGAGAGCAGGCGCGAACGATCAAAGTTGCCCGCTGCACTCTTTGGTGCTCGTTCCTGCTCTCTCCCGCAGTTTGCTTGCTGCTGTTGTTAGTGTTGACTTCACGCCACTGGCTCAGCTGTGCCGTTGCGCTCTGAGCGTGAGCGCCAAAGCGAGCGCTCAACACACGCGACCTCGCGACGGGTCTGGACTAGAACGCCATGCAGACCGCCGCTTCCGAGCAGGCTGCGACGCTCGAGGCTGAGGCGACGCGCCTGGCTGAGCTGGTCGCGGCCGTGAAACGCTTGTCAGCGGCGAGACCGCTTGACCCATGTGCACTACGCGCAGCCTTGATCGCGCCCGTCACAAGCGGCTTCAGCGACAGAACACTCTATGAGAACGGTACACTGCTGCAGTCTGCACTGGACGCTGTGTATGAGCGCAGGGCGGACGCGGTTGTCTGCCGCTGCGTTACGCGTCGGTGCTGCTCTCTGCCGCGCTGAGGCGAACTTTGACACTGGCTACGCCGCGGGCCTATCGCTTGATAGACAGTCTGCGACTTTAGCTTGGCTGATGCGCAACAACTGCGACGTGCTGAGCGTGCAGACGGACGGCCTCTTTGCGCTCGCCGACTACCTCTCTCTGAGCGCTGTGCAAACGCGAGATGGTGTGCGCGCTGGAGCCTTTGCAATGTTGCTCATCGCGCTGAAAGAGCACGGCTCTGCGCTGGAGTCTGCTGCTGAGCCTGCGCTGAAACGTGTGGTGCTTTCATCGACTGCATTCCTCAGCGCGCGCCTCGTTACGGAGCTCGATGACTTCATGGGCACAGTCGGTGCGATTACGCTTGTTCTGGCGCACAGCAAAGATGCGGGCGCGGTCGATC
>Ga0208951_1000932_pt1 | contig 13233 bp, 11 predicted proteins | sample GreLakmeMI27MSRF_FD_187702 | JGI IMG/M metagenome (GOLD analysis project Ga0208951, IMG submission 187702) | Freshwater lentic microbial communities from great Laurentian Lakes, MI, USA - Great Lakes metaG MI27MSRF (SPAdes) | ecosystem: Environmental > Aquatic > Freshwater > Lake | place: Great... | reverse complement strand
TTTTGTTGCATCTGCTTTCACATACATATCGAGTTGACGACCAAGGGATCTGCTAATGGTTCCAAAAGAAGATGTTCTGAATAGTTGTTGCAAATAGTTGTCATGTCTAGCTTTTTCATTGGTCAGCCTGTAGAATTTATTAATTGTAGCAACTACATTTCCATATTTTGATTTATTTGCTGGTTTATTTGCCCATTTATCAAATTTCACTTCTTGTCCAGCTTTGATTTTCGCGGTCTCAAATTTGGTTAAGGCATCAATCATCCCCTGACGATTTTTCCAATAGTTTGCCGTTGAAGCATATTTTGAAGCATAGATTAGGTTTAATGCATCACTTTGATCCATATATTTCTTCATATTATCCATTCCTGTCTTTGCCCCTTCCACCCATGCAGGATAAGCAAATTTTACATTTTGCTCTATTCCAGAGGCAGGCATCCAACGGTTGGTTCTACCAGGGTAACCTAATATCATTGCAAAATCATTTTCTTTTACACCACCAAGATTAACAGGTAAATAATGTTTTGGTTGTAATGGAACATTGGATTCAGCATAATCTGCTGGATTCCCATTCTTATCGGCATATACTCTAAACATTGAAAAATCCCCGGTGTGTCGCGGCCATTCCCAATTATCTGTATCACCCCCAAATTTACCTATACTCTCTGGCGGGGTACCTACTAGACGAACATCTTTATAATCTTGGTATACAAAATAATAATACTCATTTCCTTGAAAAAAGGGACGAACAGAAACAGTATATTTTCCACCTTCATTATTTTCTTTTTCAATGGCAGCAATTTCGGCAGCAATAGCCTTTTCTCTTTCGGCTTCTGTCATCTTAGCGTTAACTTTTGCTAAAATTCGCTTAGAAACATCATCCATTCTAACAAAGAAACGAACAAATAAACTTGAAGGCTTAATTTCTGATTTACGGTTTTCAGCCCAAAAACCATCTTTTAATAAGTTTTTTTGAGCCGTTGAAAGCTCTGCAATAGCATCATAACCACAATGATGATTTGTTAAAACTAAGCCGTCCTTAGATATCATTTCTGCAGTACAACCACCATTAAACTGAACGATAGCATCTTTCAAACTATGATTGTTTATACTATAAATTTCTTCGGCTGTTAATTGCAAGCCCATTTTTTGCATATCGCGGTGATTTAAACGTTCAATAAACATTAAAAACCACATTCCTTCATCTGCCTTAACGCTTGCAGGAATAAGCATAATCCCTAATAATAAGGATAAAATAATTTTTTTCATAGTGTTATTTTTAAGTCCTGCGAATATAATTCTTTTTCACAATTCGATTGGTATCACTCTCATAAAAACTACTAATTAACTGTAAAATTTAAATTTTTATTAGCATTTGGGCGAATGGCCGGGCTCTTCGCTGTATCCACGACCAAAAGCGTGGGATGCCGCTGCTATCCCTATCGCAGTTTTGAGCTTGTTTTAAGCTTTATTTTCAATAAAATAAATAACGATATGATAAAATTAAAAGCATAATAACTTAACATTAAAGTAAGAATTTTGTTAAAATTGAAAATGAAGAATAAAAGGAAAAGGAAAATTCCATTAGTAGTAATAAGCGATGTGCACCTTGGAACCTATGGCTGCCACGCTAAGGAATTGCTGCAATATTTAAAATCAATTCAACCCAAAATGTTGGTTTTAAACGGAGATATTATAGATATGTGGAACTTTTCAAAAAGCTATTTTCCAGTTTCCCACATGAATGTTTTGAGGCATATTATTAAAATGTCAACAAATGGAACTCGAGTAATATACATTACAGGAAATCACGACGAAGTTTTGCGTAAATATTCCGATTTAATTTTAGGGAATTTTGAATTGGTTGACAAGCTAATTTTGGATTTAGACGATAAAAAAGCTTGGATTTTTCACGGTGATGTTTTTGATTCTTCTACTCAAGGTTACGCCAAAATAATAGCGAAAATTGGTGGCAAAGGATATGATCTATTGATATTAATCAACACTTTTATTAATTGGCTTTTGGTTTTAAGCGGAAAAGAAAAGCGAAGTTTTTCTAAAAGAATAAAAGATAGTGTGAAAAAAGCGGTTTCATTTATTACCAATTTTGAAACTACTGCTGCCGAAATTGCTATCGATAAAAAATATGATTATGTAGTTTGCGGACACATTCACAAACCACAAATGAAAGTAGTTAAAAATGAAAATGGCTCGGTAATATATTTGAATAGTGGCGATTGGATTGAAAACTTGACGGCTTTGGAATATAAAAATTCTAAATGGTGTATTTATGAATATAAAAAGGAACATTACAATCCATTAGAATCTAAAGAAGAAGCAGTTGGAGAAAATTATATAACAAAAATATTATCTTAATAATACGTTTCTATGAAAATATTTTATGCAATTCAAGCAACGGGAAACGGACATATTAGTAGAGCTGTTCAGTTGTATCCGTATTTAAAAAAGTTTGGAACGGTTGATTTCTTTATGAGTGGCAATAATGCGAGTTTGAATGTTGATATTCCAATTAAATATAAAAGCAAAGGATGTAGTTTGCATTATAGCAAATGTGGCGGTTTAGATTATTGGGAAATTGCCAAAAACATCAAACCATTGCAAATGTATCGGGATGCAAAAGCGTTGCCATTATCTGATTATGATGTGGTAATTAACGATTTTGATTCGATAACTTCTTTGGCGTGTAAGATTCAAAAAGTGAAATCGGTGCAATTTGGACATCAAGCGAGTTTTATGTCGGATTTGACGCCAAGACCTGAAAAAAATAATATTATGGGGGAATTAGTTTTAAAACATTATGCTCCTGCACCAAAATATATTGGACTTCATTTCAAAGAATATGATTCTTTTATTCATCCGCCAATTATTAAAGACGAAATTTTTCAAGCAACACCAAGAGACTTGAATCATATTTCAGTTTACCTTCCTTCTTTTGATAGAGACTGTTTAGAAAAAGCATTTCATAAAGTAAAAGGTGTCGAATTTCAGTGGTTTTTGAATGATAGTAAAGAAATTCGTAAAGAAGGAAATATTACTTATTTCCCTGTTAACCAAAAATTTTTCAATGAAAGTTTGATAAATTGTCACGGAATTCTAACGGGTGGTGGTTTTGAAACTCCTGCTGAAGCATTGTTTTTGAACAAAAAAATATTGAGTATTCCAATCCAAAATCATTATGAGCAAGAATGTAATGCCGCGGCTTTGAAATCATTAGGCGTTCCAGTTCTTAATAAAGTGGGTGATGATTTTCATGTTGAAATAGAAAATTGGTTGAATGCCATTATTCAATATCCAAAAATTGAAGCTAATGACATTCCAAAAACATTGCAGTTTTTGTTTGATACGTATGATGATTAATTGGAAATGTAAGCTACTATAAAACTTTTAAAGTGCCTTATCTGGTTTAAAAAATAAATCAATATTTATGTTGATGCAATTAGTTTAAAATACTTGGGATTATTAGTTCAAGAATTTCTAATCAAATATTCTACATAATCTTTTTTGGAGTAAGTTCTGGATTAAAAATATATTTATTGGGTTTTAATTTAGACAAGGTTTTGGACAATGCGCCTTTGTATTTTGATTGATGTCTTAACTCGATGACCATCACAATTTTTTCTCTGCAATCAACAAAATTTAATTTTGAAAAATATGCAGGCGTATTTCCATTTCCACCTCTTGATAGAAAGTTTGTTATTATGACACCTAAACAAGGGTTTTCTTTTAAATCATTAGGAAAAACATCATTTTTATAAAGTGGTTTAATTCCAAACTCATTTAGTGATTCAGAAATCATTTCTTTAAATTCTAAATCTTTTATTGATGATCCTTCATAAATAATGTCTTCTATTATTCCATATTTAAAACCATTCAATCGACTTAAATCTTGTCCTAAACTTAATTGCGTGAAGGGTAATAGAATAATTAATAAATAAATGCGTTTCATGTGATTGTTTTTTTTGATTAATATTAAAGTTTCATTGCTTTAAGCAGTTGAGTAATTAAAGATATGAACAATACAAATATATTCAAAAAATCTAAATGAGTACAAGCCCAAATAAAAAAAGCCATCAATTGATGGCTTTAAATTTTTAAAGTGATAATTCTATAAATTATGACTGTTTTCAGGAACATCGTCTTCCATATTTAGCATACTCCATAATTTGTCTTTCAACTCCGAAAGCCCTTGCTGTGCAACGGATGAAATGAACATATAGGGCGTTCCTGCAAAATCTTTATCCAACTGGGTTTTCAACTCTGCCTTGAGTTCGTCGTCCAACATATCGCATTTTGAAATCACAACAAGGCGTTCTTTATCCAACATTTCAGGGTTGTATTTTGTCAATTCATTTACCAAAATATCATATTCGTCTTTGATATTTGGGGTATCAACGGGAACCAAAAACAGCAAAGTGGAATTTCTTTCAATATGACGCAAAAAATAATGACCAAGACCTTTTCCCTCAGCCGCTCCCTCTATAATCCCTGGAATATCGGCCATGATAAAAGACTTGAATTCGCGATAGGCAACTATTCCTAAATTAGGTTTTAACGTTGTGAAAGGGTAATCGGCAATTTTTGGCTTGGCCGATGTTAAAACAGACAATAACGTGGACTTTCCTGCGTTAGGAAACCCAACTAAACCAACATCTGCCAAAACTTTCAACTCCAAGACAACATCCAGTTCTTCCGGAGGCATTCCGGGTTGTGCATAACGAGGTGTTTGATTAGTTGGACTTCTGAAATTCCAGTTTCCTAAACCTCCTTTTCCACCTTTGGCCAATATTCGTTCTTCGCCATTTTCGGTAATTTCAAACAAGATTTCATCCGTTTCTTTGTCGCGAACTACAGTTCCCAGCGGTACTTCAATCGTAATATCCTCTCCATCGTGACCGGTACTTCTCGAACTTCCGCCATCGCCACCATGACCCGCTTTGACATGACGTGCAAACTTGAGGTGAAACAACGTCCAAAGACCTTTATTACCTTTTAAAATCACATGTCCTCCACGACCCCCATCTCCTCCATCTGGCCCCCCCTTTTCAATAAATTTTTCACGGTGTAAATGGGATGATCCTTTCCCTCCCTTTCCCGAAGAAACATATATTTTAACATAATCTACAAAGTTGCCTTCTGTCATAGTAATTTTAGATTGTAGAATTTTAGATGTTTTGATTTAGCGTATCTAAAACTATTATTCGCACTCAATTTTATTGTAACTTACTAAAAGAATCGATTATTATTTTATTTTTAAAATAAAGTACAACTTAAAAAAAGTAACACATTTTTCTTTTTCGGGAATTCAAAATAGCTAGGCCATTATTTAATAATCTATTATAAACTATCAAAAACCTTTTCTAATCTTTCGGTTACTTCCTGAATAGTTCCTATTCCGTCAACTTTATGAAATTTACCTTGAGCTTCGTAGAAATTCATTAAAGGCAATGTTTTTTGATTGTATTCATCATACCGATTTCTGATTTTCACTTCATCTTGATCATCAGGACGCCCCGATGTTTTACCTCGCTCTAATAACCTCTGAATTAATATTGTGTCATCAGCTTCTAAAGCAACAGTTGCGGTTATATTTTGCTGCTTCGTATGTAAAAAGGAGTCTAAAGCTGCTGCTTGTGCTAAAGTTCTTGGAAAACCATCAAATAAAAACCCCGCTGATTGTGGGTTTTTGTCTACTTCACTTTGCAACATTTGTATTGTAACCTCATCCGGAACCAAATCGCCTTTATCCATAAAAGTCTTGGCAAGTTTCCCTAAATCGGTGTCGTTTTTAATATTGTATCTGAAAATATCTCCAGTTGAAAGATGTGTCAGATTGTATTTTTCTTTTAAAAATTCAGCCTGAGTGCCTTTTCCCGCACCAGGTTTTCCGAAAAGAACGATATTTATCATTTTAAGAAAAAATTTATAGTTTTTAGAATTTAAAGGCGAAATTAATTTTACTTTGATAATTGATATACATCAGGCAAATTTCTTCCAAGACCATCGTAATCAAGACCATAGCCAACGATGAATTTATTTGGAATTCGAATGCCTACATAATCAATTTTGATATCTTTTTTATACGCTTCGGGTTTAAAGAATAACGTGGCTATTTTTAGATGTTTCACTTTTTTTTCCTTAAAAATGGCTTTTAACTCTTCGACTGTTTTTCCCGTATCTACAATATCTTCTACTATAACAACGGTTCGACCTTCAAGGTCTTGATTTAAGCCTATTAATTGTTTTACTTCATTTGTAGAGGTGGTTCCTTCGTAGGAAGCCATTTTCACAAAACTGACTTCACACATGCCGCGATACTGCTTCATTAAATCAGATAAGACCATGAAAGAGCCGTTCAAAACACCAATAAAAACAGGTACTACATCAAAAAAATCATCATCCATTTGTTTAGCCATATTCTTGATTGCAAAATCAATTTCATCAGAAGAAATAAATGGCTCAAAAGTTTTATCGTGAAGGTGTATCATGTGTGGATGCTTGTAAAAATAAAGTAGCAAAATTACGAAGTAATAACTATTTAGTACTAAGTATTTTTACTTTTTTATAAAATTACTATTATATTTGTTTAAGTTTTAAAAGATATAAGCTTATAAATAAAACTATTTACACATGGCATCACTAAATCAAAACACAGCTATTCTTGGAAACAAAAATGCAAAGCATTTATTGAGACGTGCCACTTTTAAATATACCAAAACTTTAATCAGTCAATTTTCTGCATTAACACCACAACAAGCCCTAGATTTATTGACAATAAACAACCCGTTAACACTGGATTTACCATTTGATCCCAACGGAGATGGTTATTGGACAGAGTCTACTGCATTATCCTCTACATTTACTGGACAACAAAGAAAAAATATAATTGTTTCAGGTTGGTGGTGGTATAATGCTATAAACGATGGAACTTTAAAATACAAACTATCTCATTTTCTTTCTACCCGTTTTACAGTTGAAAAAGGAAATTCTACGGGTACTTCAACTGATTTTTATGATTATATCAGGTTGCTTTTGTTCTACTCCTATGGAAATTACAAAACTTTAGCAAAGAAAATGACCCTCTGTAATTCGATGCTTCTATATTTAAATAACAACGAAAATAATGCAAATTCACCCAATGAAAATTACGCTCGTGAATTTTTAGAGTTATTTACAATTGGAAAAGGAGAGCAAATAGCTCCCGGAAATTATACCAACTATACCGAAGCTGATATTGTTCAAACAGCTAAAGTTTTAACAGGATTTAAACGAAAATCTGACCGAACAATTATTGACACAACAACTGGTATACCAAAAGGACAAAATAGTTTTGGACAACATAATACAGAAGCAAAAGTATTTAGTGCTGCGTTTTCAAATGCCATAATAAACGGAGCCACTGACGCAGCTGCGATGGATATAGAGTTGAACACCTACGTGGACATGGTCTTTAATCAAATGGCTACCGCTAAGAATATCTGTAGAAAAATATATATCTATTTTGTGAAAGGTGCCATAACTCAAGAAGTAGAAACCGATATCATTACACCTCTTGCGCAAGATTTATTCGCTAACGGCTATGAGCTACTTCCTGTTATAAGAAAGTTATTAGAAAGTCAACATTTTTATGATTTGGATGATTCCAGTGCCATTGATGAAACTATCGGAGCAATTATTAAATCACCTCTGCAACAAATCTCAGAAATTTGCACCTATTTACAAGCAACAATTCCAGATCCAACCTCAAATGCAACCTTCTTTTACAACACTTTTTATAGAAATTTTGTTCATGACATCTATTTTTTAGGAAGCAACATGCCTTTATTTGGTCCCGATAATGTGGCTGGTCATCTTGCTTATTATCAAGACCCTTCATATGATAAAAATTGGATTTCATCTTCTACACTAATTGCAAGATATCGCCTGGGAGAATCTTTATTAGATGGCTTTAACAGAATTAGTGGAAATAACAATATTGCCGGAAAAATTTATATTTCAGATGTAATCAAAAATGGCGATTTAATTTCGGATGCTTCTGATCCTTTTGTTTTAACAACTGAAATATGTAATGCGCTATTTGGACAAGAACCTAATGTTGACAGGATAAATTATTTTATGAATTCTTTTTTACTTCAAGGATTAGCTAACTATTACTGGACAACTGCCTGGGAAAATTTTATCACATCAAATAATAATACTGTAGTTGAGTCTCGACTGAAATTATTGCTAACCAAAATCTTAAGTGCTCCTGAGTCTCAAGTTTTTTAAAAAAAAGCCCGATGAAAAGAAGAAACTTTATAAAATTAACTTCAACAGCAAGTGCATTAAGTCTTTTACCGACTGAGGTTTTTGCATTGTTCAATTCAGCTGGATTGAAAACATGCCCCAATGTAAATGCTAAAAAAATTGTGTTAATTCAACTTTCTGGTGCTAATGACGGATTGAATACTGTTGTTCCTATTAATCAATACGACACTTATGCCGCTTTGCGACCAAACATAAAATTAAATAACGTAGGAGGAAGTAACGGAATAATTAATTTAGACTCTACTCTTCCGATTGAAAACCAAGTTGGGCTTCACCCGTCTCTAACTGGTTTTAAAAACTTATATGACAACGGTTTGATGCGTTTAATTCAAGGTGTTGGTTACCCAATACAAGATAAATCACATTTCAAATCAACCGATTTGTGGTTAACGGGTGGTGATGGAACTCCAGCAAATAACGTTTTGGAAAGTGGTTGGGTTGGTCGTTTTTTAGAAAATTATTTTGCCAATTTTTTAACTGCCAATTTCCCTCTTGGAATTCAATTAGGTAGCAGCGAAAACTCATTAGGATTTCACGGCGAAGTAGAACACGGTATGTCATTGAATATTAACGGTCAAGATCCAACAGGGTTTTATTCAATAGTAAATGGGTTGGGTGGAATTGCTCCCACAACAATACCAAATTCTGAATATGGTGATTTAATTCAATATATTCTAGATAATGACACTTCAACCAATACGTATGCTCAAACTATTTCGGCAGCCTTTAGTGCCGGTTCAAATTCTGTAACCTATCCAAATACTAGTTTGGCTAATCAGTTGAAAAGCGTTGCGAAATTCATTTCCGGCGGGTTAGAAACTAAAGTCTATTTGGTAAAAATTAGTGGTTTTGACACGCACAACTTACAAGTGGCATCAAATACAACAACTCATACTGGAAACCATGCCGATTTATTAACCCAAGTTTCTGAAGCTGTAACCAATTTCATAACCGATTTAAATAATCAAAATATTGGTGATGATGTGCTTGCTGTAACTTTTTCAGAATTTGGCAGAAAAGCTGGTGAAAATGGTAATCTAGGTACCGATCATGGCGAGATTGCACCCATGTTTGTCTTTGGAAGTTCATTAAATGCCGGAATATCAGGTACAAATATTAATTTGAACGAGGCCATTGCAGGAAATAATTTTCAGGTACAAACGGTACAACACGATTACAGAAGAATTTTTAGCACAATTCTTCAAGATTGGTTTGGCGTCAGTAATCCAACTTTAGATTTAACTTTTTATGATCATACTAACAATATCGGGTTTACTGGAAATAAAATTACTAGCTTAATTAACTCCCAAAACAGTGTTCCTCCATCCTGTTATAATGATGTTTTATTAAGTAACGAGTCATTTAACTTTACAAACGACCTCATAGTTTATCCAAACCCAAGTGCAGAAACAGTTACCGTAAATTCAACTTCAACCATTAATGATATTTCCATTTTCACCACGGATGGCAAACTAATTGGTGTGTATAGAAATCCGTTAACAAGCAATACATTCTCTATTAATGTACAAAATCTATCTATTGGTATATATAGTTTTAAAATAAATACCGTTAATGGCAGCATCAGTAAAAAAGTTGTAATCAGAAGATAAACTGTTCTACAAATGAATTCTGAATTTCATAACCGAATTGAAAACGGGACTACTACCAAAGATTTAGATCTTGTGTCGCCAGGTTATCGTTTTACTATAAAAGACATTTTAAAACAATTGAATTAATTTCAACTATTACTTATATTTGTCCAAACACAACTACGAATGAACTATTTCTCATCTAATTTTAAACTGGGAATTCTTGGTGGCGGACAATTAGGAAAAATGCTATTGGCCGAAACCCGGAAGTTTGATATTCAAACTTATGTTTTAGACCCAAGCAAGGAAGCACCATCTCAATTTGGAGCCACTCATTTTTTTATTGGGGATTTAATGGATTTTGATACCGTTTATGATTTTGGTAAAAAAGTAGATCTTTTAACCATCGAGATTGAAAATATTAATCTTGACGCTTTAGACAAACTAGAAGCTGATGGACTGAAGGTTTTTCCATCACCTACGACTTTGCGATTGATACAAAACAAAGGAAATCAAAAAGATTTTTATGTTGCAAATAATATTCCAACTTCACCTCATCAGCGATTCGAAAATATTCAAAATCTAAAATCTAAAATCGTTAATCAACAATCTAAAATCGAACTCCCGTGCGTTTGGAAAAGTGCTCGGTTTGGTTATGACGGCAATGGTGTGAAAATTCTAAAACAAGCTCACGATTTGGAATTATTACCAGATGGAGAATGTTTGATAGAAGAACTGGTGCCATTTAAAAGCGAATTGGCGGTAATTGTTGCCCGTTCAGTTTCTGGTGAAGTAAAAACCTATCCTGTCGTAGAAATGGAATTCCATCCTGAAGCCAACCAAGTAGAATATGTAATTTGTCCGGCTCGAATTGATAACATTGTTGCTCAAAAAGCTACCGAAATTGCTTTAAAGGTTTCAGAAGCTTTTAACCATGTTGGATTATTGGCAGTTGAAATGTTTCAAACACATGACGATGAAATTTTAGTCAACGAAGTTGCACCAAGACCTCATAACTCGGGCCATTATAGCATAGAAGCCAGTTACACTTCCCAGTTTGAAAATCACCTACGTGCCATTTTGAGTTTACCCTTAGGAAATACTGCTAGTAAAGTTGCCGGAATTATGGTAAATCTAGTCGGTGCCGAAGGCCATTCTGGCGCAGTAGTTTACGAAAACATCGAAAAAATTATGGCAATTGATGGTGTAACGCCCCATATTTATGGCAAACGAAAAACAAGACCATTCCGCAAAATGGGACATGTAACGATAGTAAATAAAAATATGATTGAAGCTAGAAAAATTGCAGAAGAAGTAAAGAATACCATTCGCGTAATTGCGAAATAATTATTAATTATCAATTGTTAATTATCAATTAATATGAAAGTAGCCATCATCATGGGAAGCCAAAGCGACTTACCAATAATGCAAGAAGCAATCGATATCTTAAATGGATTTGACATCGAAACTGAGGTCGATATTGTTTCGGCACATAGAACTCCAGAGAAATTATATGATTTTAGTAAAAATGCACACACGCGCGGAATTTCAGTAATTATTGCTGGTGCCGGTGGCGCTGCACATTTGCCCGGAATGGTCGCGTCCATGTCACCACTACCTGTTATTGGTGTTCCCGTAAAATCGAGTAATTCTATAGACGGTTGGGATTCTATTCTGTCCATACTCCAAATGCCTGGTGGTGTACCCGTAGCAACTGTTGCTCTAAATGGAGCTAAAAATGCCGGAATCTTAGCCGCACAAATTATAGGAAGTTACGACAAATGCGTACTCGATAAAATCATTTTTTACAAAGAGGGCTTAAAAGACGCGGTGAATAAATCATCGGGTGAAATGAAAAAATAAACATTACACTGAGATACACAAAGTTAAAAGAGATACAAAAAGTAAATCCTTGAAGCTTTTAGATACTCTGTGAAACTCTGTGAAATAAACACCATGAAAATCTTAACACAAAAATTCAACACCAAACATAACACGGCGCCTTTTAGCCAAATAAAAATAGAAGATTACCAACCTGCTTTCGAAGAAAATATAGCAAAAGCAAGAAGCGAAATTGATGCCATTACCAATAATCCTGAAGCACCAACTTTCGAAAACACAATCGAAGCTTTGGATTATTCTGGTGAAAATTTAGACCGATTGTCTTCTATTTTCTTTAACCTAAATTCTGCTGAAACCTGTGACGAAATGCAAAAAATTGCGCAGGATGTTTCTCCATTATTGACTGAATTTAGTAACGACATTGCTTTAAATGAGAAATTATTCAAACGTGTAAAAGCAGTTCACGAACAAAAAAACAAACTAAATTTATCCCCGGAACAAGGCATGTTATTGGATAAAAAATTTAAAAGTTTTTCCAGAAATGGCGCTTTACTTAATGAAGCAGATAAATTAAAATTACGAGAAATTGACACCGAATTAGCGCAGCTAAAACTTACTTTTGGGGAGAATGTTTTGGCAGAAACAAATAATTATGAACTGCATATAACTGATCCTAATAATATAATTGGATTGCCCGATGGGAGCATTGAAGCTGCTGCAACTTTGGCTAAATCAAAGAACAAAGATGGATGGTTATTTACTTTAGATTACCCTAGTTATATTCCTTTTATTACTTACGCAACCAATAGAAAAGTAAGAAAGAAAATTGCCATTGCAGCAGGAAAAAAAGCATTTCAAAATAACGAATACGACAATCAATCCATTACATTAAGAATTGCAAATCTGCGTTTTGAGCGCGCAAATTTATTGGGGTATCAATCGCATTCAAATTTTGTTTTAGAAGAACGAATGGCGCAAAATCCTGAAAAAGTAAAATCGTTTCTGAATGATTTATTAGACAAAGCAAAACCTGCAGCTGAAAAAGAATTTGCCAAATTAACTGATTTTGCCAAAGAATTAGATGGAATTGATCAACTTGAAAAATGGGATGGCGTGTATTATGCTGAAAAACTCAAACAAAAATTATTTGATTTTGATGATGAACTCTTAAAACCTTATTTCAAGTTAGAAAATGTTTTAGAGGGTGCTTTTTTGATTGCAGAAAAATTATTTGACATAAAATTTAAAAAGGTTGATGATATCGACACCTATCACAAAGACGTCTCAACTTATGAAGTTTTAGACGACAAAAACGAATTAGTTGCCATTTTTTATGCTGATTTTTTTCCAAGAAAAGGAAAACGAAACGGTGCATGGATGACTTCGTTTAAGCCGCAATATATTCAGAATGGCGTTAATCACAGGCCTCATGTTTCAATAGTGTGTAATTTTACACCTCCAACCGAAAGCAAACCTT
>Ga0208951_1000931_pt1 | contig 13238 bp, 12 predicted proteins | sample GreLakmeMI27MSRF_FD_187702 | JGI IMG/M metagenome (GOLD analysis project Ga0208951, IMG submission 187702) | Freshwater lentic microbial communities from great Laurentian Lakes, MI, USA - Great Lakes metaG MI27MSRF (SPAdes) | ecosystem: Environmental > Aquatic > Freshwater > Lake | place: Great... | reverse complement strand
CTGCTCTAGCCATTATGTATGCTCCTTTTATCCCGCTCGAGCCTGATTTAGGGTCGAGGATTGTTGAACTTGAGTCGAGTATACACAAAAGGTTGAGTCGAGGCGACTCAGGTTTCTATCTGGTTGAACACACACCTATGCGGGTTTATTGCCTACCCTCTCCCTATGAACCTTGCACTGGCAGGCCTTGCCTATGGCGTGACGATCTTCGCGCTAATTCTTTTGGTTGTTCAAAGCCGAAAGTTGATCGCGATCTTTAAAACAGGTCAGCCTGATCCAACCCGTGGCAATGACAAGCCGCAGCGTTTAAGGATGATGCTGGGCGAAGTATTTGGACACACAAAGATGCTCAACTTTACAGTTGTTGGATTTGCGCACTGGTTTGTGATGGTCAGCTTCTTTGGACTATTTGGAACATTAGTAACTGCATACGGCCAACTCATTAATCCGCACTTTGCGATTCCAGTTATTGGTCATTTCTGGGTGTATGAATACATAACCGAACTATTGGCATGGACGACTGGAATTGCAATCGTTGCTTTGATTGGAATTCGCCAGGTAACACTTCGCACTAATAAGCGTTCACGTTTTGCTGGCTCTGGTAACTGGAAGGCTTACTACGTTGAGGCCACTGTTTTAGCAGTTGTCTTCTGTGTTATCGCACTGCGCGGTCTTGAAGGCGCGCTGTCTGATGAAACGCAGTGGAACCGTCATTTCATAACAACCTGGTTTATTGCCGCGATGTTTAAGTCAATGACGCTGGGCCAGATTGAATCCTGGATTCAGATTGTTGCAACAATCAAAATTGTGACCTCAATGCTCTGGTTTATTGTTTTGGCTGCAAACCTAACCATGGGTATTACATGGCACCGTTTCTTAGCACCATTTAATATTTACTTCCGCCGCAACGCTGATGGCACATCATCACTAGGTGCATTGCCTCCCATGTTGTCACATGGCGAAGAGATTAACTTTGAAGATCCAAAGGAAGATGATGTCTTTGGTTTAGGCACACGTGCTGACATATCCTGGAAGGGATTGTTGGATATGACATCGTGTACTGAGTGCGGTCGTTGCCAATCACAATGTCCTGCTTGGCACACCGAAAAACCATTGTCACCAAAGCTTTTGATCATGGCTATGCGTGATCACGCCTTTGCTAAAACCGTTGAAAATGAGGCACTTGTTGGTGAAAATTCACCAATCAGCCTTGATGTTTTGTGGTCGTGTACGACATGTGGTGCTTGTGTTAATGAGTGCCCAGTTGACATCGAACACATCGATCACATCGTTAACATGCGTCGCTTCCAGGTATTAGTTGAATCAGAGTTTCCTTCTGAACTTGGTGGAACATTTAGAAATCTAGAAAAAACCGGTAACCCATGGGGTGCTAATCGCACAGACCGCGAAGCCTGGATTGCTGAATGTGATTTCCCAGTAAATGTTATTGAAGGTCAATTACCAGAAGATGTTGAGTACTTGTTCTGGGTGGGTTGCGCCGGTGCTTATGAAGAGCGCGCAAAGAAAACTACTAAGGCTGTTGCAGAACTCTTGTATATGGCAGGAGTTAGCTTTGCAGTTCTTGGTAAGAAAGAAACCTGCACGGGAGATCCTGCGCGTCGTGCTGGTAATGAATTCTTGTATCAAATCTTGTCTCGTGAAAACATTGAAACATTTAAAGAGGCATTTGGTGATCGCCCTAAGGGTAAGAAGAAAGTTGTTGTTACCTGCCCTCATTGCTTTACAACAATTGGTCGAGATTACGGCCAACAAGGTTTTGAGCTTGAGATGGTCCACCACACACAACTGCTTAATCAGTTGCTCCGTGAAAAGCGTTTAATCCCAATCAAGATGTCTCATACTGCAATGACCTATCACGATCCTTGTTACTTGGGTCGTCACAACGAGATCTACACACCACCTCGTGAAATTTTGGAAGCAACGGGTGCGGAGTTAACTGAAATGCCACGTAACAAGGAACGATCATTTTGTTGTGGCGCAGGTGGTGGTCGCATGTGGATGGAAGAAAAAATTGGAACACGCATCAACATCAACCGAGTTGAAGAAGCGATCAACACTGGTGCAACAGAGTTAGCTGTTGCTTGTCCTTTTTGTCGGGTTATGACCTCAGATGGTATGAACGCTAAAGAGTCAGCCGTTGAAGTCTTAGATGTTGCTCAGGTTTTGTTGCGCTCAGTCAAAGAAAATTAGGCCTACTTTCTACCCGTTCTCAGGAAAGACTCAGGTTATGAGAGCATTCTCTAGCCATGACTACAACCCTAGAAAAGAACAGCCAGCGCATTCTCGTCGTTGATGATGAATCCAGCATCAGTGAGTTAATTTCTACAAGCCTTCGATTCGTCGGCTTTGATGTCCGCACCGCAGCTAATGGTGCAGAGGCTCTCCGTGTTGCAGAAGAGTTCAAGCCACATGCAATGGTGCTTGATGTGATGCTGCCTGATCTAGATGGTTTTGAAGTGTGCAAGAAGATTCGCAATGAAGGCGTCGATACCGGCGTTCTATTTCTGACAGCTAAAGATGGCATGGAAGACAAAGTGAAGGGTTTAACCCTTGGCGGCGATGATTACATGACTAAGCCATTTTCACTCGAAGAACTAGTTGCACGCTTGCGCGCACTTCTCCGTCGCACAGGTGTTGATCAGATCGCAATCGATGATGAAAAGATGCGTTTTGCTGATCTTGAATTAGATGAAGCAACACATGAGGTTCGTCGTGCTGGTCAGATGCTTGATCTTTCACCAACAGAGTTTGCGCTTCTTCGTTACTTAATTATTAACGCGGACCGCGTTGTGTCAAAGGCACAAATTCTTGATCACGTATGGCAGTACGACTTCCGTGGTGACATGGGAATCGTCGAGACATACATTTCATATCTGCGCAAGAAGGTTGATTCATTTGATCCACCACTAATTCACACCGTGCGCGGTGTCGGCTATCGCTTAAGAATGCCGCCCAAGTAAAATATGAAGAGCCCGTTTGCGAATTCAAGTTTACGTAATCGCCTAACGGTCGGTGTACTTATACTGTCGGCATTCGGATTTGCTGGTGCAGGTTTTGGTTCCCAAGCTTTATTGCAAAATTATTTAATCAACCAAGTTGATGAGCAGTTACTCATCGTTGTTGGCGGTACCGCTGATCGTCTTGATCAAGCTGGTATAGCTCGTGATGAAGATGGTGGCCCGCAAGCTACGCGTGCTGCAACACCGCTTAACCGTGTTCCAACCTCTATTTCAGTAACTGTTTTAGATCCCTTTGGAAACCTAATCGGCGGAATCGGCGGAGACCTAAACTCCAATCAGATCACTGAATACGTTAAAGGATTGTTGCCAGGCCAGGTCGCAGCCTTTGGATCCAAGCCTTTTACGATCGAAGCACCTGGTGCTGATTTTCGCGTTGCTACCACCGTTTTACCATCTTCTCTTGGCTCGGTAATTGTTGCCCAATCATTAAGTGATTTTGATAAGACAACTCGTCAGATTGGTACTGTCTTTTTGATTATTGGTGGGGTAGCGCTTTTGTTTATCGCATTTGCCTCTCGTCAGGTAATAAAGATTGGTATGAAGCCTCTTGAAAAGATCGAGGCAACTGCTGAAAAGATTGCCGCCGGTGATCTATCTGCTCGTCTTGAGAACTTTGAACCAGATACCGAAGTTGGTCGTTTGAGCACATCTCTGAACCAGATGCTTTCACGCATTGAAGAATCATTTGCCGCCCGCGCAGAATCTGAAAACAAACTGCGTCGCTTCGTTGCAGATGCCAGCCACGAGCTTCGCACACCACTCACATCAATTCGTGGCTTTGCAGAACTACATCGTCAAGGTGCGGTCCCAGAAGGTGAGAAGACAAAAGAGTTAATTGCGCGTATTGAAAAAGAATCAATGCGCATGGGATCTTTGGTAGAAGATTTATTGATGCTGGCACGAATTGATCAATCACGAGAATTCGTTATTGCAGATGTTGAACTTTCAAATCTTACTAAAGAGGCGGTCTCTTCTGCTCAAGCTGCTGGGCCTGATCATCCAATTACTTCAGATATTGCCTACGATGTTCACACACAAGGCGATGCCGACAAGATCTATCAAGTTATAACAAATTTACTTGCTAACGCTCGCGCTCACACGCCAGCAGGAACTCCGATACATGTTGCCACTTATTCAACAGAGGATGGCTCTTATGTAACAGTTGCAGATAAGGGTCCTGGGCTTTCTGCAGCGGATCAAACCCGCATCTTTGAACGTTTCTATCGCGTGGACTCTTCTCGTCAGCGCAGCAGCAGTGATGGCAGCGGCTTAGGACTTTCAATTGTTGATGAGGTTATGAAGGCACACGGTGGAACCGTCTCTGTTGCTTCAGATCCAGGTAACGGCGCAACCTTTACGCTCCACTTTAAGGTTTAGCCCAAGGACTCCATAGATTTAAGAACGGCGATGCGTTCTGCAATGGGTGGGTGGGTGGAAAACAATTTAGAAACAGACTTTGAATCCAGCGGTGATTCAATCCAAATATGAGCAACAGCGGTTGATCTTTGTTGGACAACGGTTGAATCAGCTGCCAATACTTCCAGTGCTGAGCGAAGTCCTGCTGGGTTTCTAGTGAAGGAAACCGCGGTTGCATCAGCCAAGGATTCACGCTTGCGAGATATGGCAGATCGCAACATCATTGCAGCAAGTGGTGCCAAAATAAGAATCACTAGCGAAATGACAAGCGCGAGTGGATTACCGCCACCTTCACGATTACGTCGCCCGCCAAAGAACATCATACGTGTCAACATGTCAGAGAGGATTGCAATCGCACCTGCTGTTGTTGCAGCAACTGCGCTTACCAATGTGTCGCGGTTAGCAACATGTGCCATTTCATGGGCGATGACACCTTGTAGTTGATCCCGATCCATTGCATCCAAGATGCCTGTCGTGAAAGCAATTAATGCGTGCTCTGGGTTTCGACCAGTTGCAAATGCATTTGGAGCGCTATCAATAACGATTGCAACCTTAGGCATTGGAAGTCCTGATGCAATTATTACCTCTTGAATCAAGTCAAATAACTTTGGATTATCTGATTCTTGAATTAACTTGGCACCAGTCATTGTTAAAACAAGTTTGTCAGAGCCATAGTAGGAACCCCAGACAGAAATTAGTGCGATGCCAACTGCAATAGGAACTATGCCTGCGCCAGAACCACCGAAGTAGGTGAGAGCTGCATAGACAACACACCACATCAGCACGCCCATACCTACAAGCAAGCCAATTGTTTTGCGGCGGTTAGCCGCTTGCATAGTTCTAAAGTTCATTAGAAGGTGACATTTGGAGCTTTACGATCTTGCGGGTCCTCTACCTCATAAAACTCGCGCTCTGAAACTTTTGCAAAGCCGGCAAAGAAGCTGCTAGGCACTGTCTTTACAGCAGTATTGAGTTCGCGCACATTGTCGTTATAGAACTGACGTGAGAAGGCAACTTTGTTTTCAGTTGTTGCAAGCTCTTCTTGGAGTGATAGAAAGTTTGTCGAAGCTTTCAGATCTGGGTATGCCTCAGCAACTGCTAGCAAGCCACGTAATGCTTGTGTGAGCATTCCATCTGCTGCTGCAGTATCTGCAACAGTGGTGGCAGTTGTTGCTTTTGCGCGTGCTGTAACAACAGCATCAAATGTTGATTGCTCGTGCTTTGCATATCCCTTAACTGTTTCAACTAAGTTAGGAATCAAATCTGCACGGCGCTTTAACTGAACCTCAATCTGTGCCCATGCTTCATCTACTGTGATGTTTAAGCGAATTAAACGGTTGTATTGAGAGATGATAAAGACAGCGATAAGAGCTACAACGCCAAGAACGATGATTGTTTTCATAGCCTAATTAAACCGCGTTTTCTGTCGGTTTAGCCCGACGATTAATTGATTTTTGATCGGTGGAAGTTCATAAATGATCGGCTAGGAGTTGGGCCACGCTGACCTTGATACCTAGAACCATACTTCTCACTGCCATATGGATGCTCAGCCGGAGATGAGAGTTTGATGAGACAGAGCTGACCGATTTTCATGCCAGCAAATAACTTCACTGGCAGGTTGGCAACATTTGATAGCTCAAGGGTGATGTGGCCACTAAATCCTGGATCAATAAAGCCTGCAGTTGAGTGTGTGAGCAAACCAAGGCGACCTAGTGAGGATTTGCCCTCGAGGCGTCCTGCGATGTCATCAGGCAATGTGATGACTTCGTAGGTGCTTGCCAATACAAATTCACCGGGGTGCAAGATAAATGGTTCATCGCCCTCTGCGACAACCTCACGTGTTAGCTCTGGTTGTTCCATAGAAGGGTCAATCACGCTGTATTTGTGGTTTTCAAAAACACGGAAGTACTTGTCCAGGCGCACATCAACAGATGATGGCTGGATCATCGCCTCATGGAAGGGCTCGCAGCCGACTCGGCCTGCCTCTATCTCTGCGCGGATATCGCGATCGCTAAGTAGCACGGCGTGAGCCTATAGGAATCTGCGTTTATTTCAGAGGATCGTTGGCCCAGAGCCAGATATTTCGATCCTCTGGTTGACCCTCCATTAGTTCTAGTGCAAAGGGTCCACCGTTTTGGCGTTGCCAATCATTGGCTGCCAAAAGACGAGAAAGTCCAGCAAGTGCCACCGGATCTGCCAACTCTTCAGCTGTTCCGTTAAACACAACTGGCCCAGCGTGATCAAAGACCACAGTGCCAATTGCAATTTTACCGTTGCTGGATTTAACAATTTCGATTGTTCGAGATTGTTGCGGCCAATCAATGTGTGACCCAGTGCGGATCTCCCAGAATGCATGAGACCCGTCACTGTTCTTGCTTTGTGTGATTTTGTGGTCGTGCACGTGTCCCGAGAACCACAAAATGACATTAGGGTGTTTTTCAAGAAGTCTGCGAACCTCTTCTTCAAGTGCTGGTGCACTTACCTCATATGGCACATAACCATTAAACAAATTCTCTAGTGGATGGTGTGAAGTGAGAATTACATATTTATCTTTTGATTCATCGAGAAGGTGCGATAACCATTCAAATTGTTCACGGTGCAAACAACCTTGCCAGCCACCAAAGCGATTAACAGTATCTAGCGCAATTAATCTCACCTGGCTGCCAATGTTTCGGTACCAGTAAGAAGTTTCAGGTTGCTCTGCATCTAAACCATGATCATGTTCGCAGTTAGTGTGAACATTTACCCAGTCCTGCATCTTTAGTAATGCACGACGAGGATCCGCAGTTACCTCATTTGTGTCCATGTGATCGAGTCCTGGATACACCGCAGGTCCTACCTCACCAAATCCTGAAAACAGATCTGCTAAGTCAGCCATGTTCTTAAGCGCCGCTAACTTTTCTGAACCTTGTGCAAGTGCATCTAGCTCTGGAGTTGTCGCTGCTGTGCCCTGCAACAGTGCATCGTGGTTTCCGTGCACTGCAAGCCATTTGTGTGTTAAACCCTTTGCAATGAATTGACGCTCTGATGCTTCAAGTGCCCCTTTAAAATGTGGAAAGTTATGTAATACATGCGGGCGGTCTGCCGGCATTCCAGTTGGCGGGCCATCTGGGTGGTAATAATGAGAGTCATAGAGGTCGGCATTTGATGAGTGAGAGGCCTCAGAGCGGTGTGGATCACCACTTTTAGGGGTTACAACCCCGCCATCTAAAATTCTTTTATACCAATCAAGTTCATTACTTTGTGCGTTATCTGTGACATCGCCTGTAATAACAACAGCGTCAATTGGTGCACCCGTTAGTGGTGCTCGCTTAATCTCATTTGCTGCAGTAACCATCGCTTCAAGAACCTGGGTGGTTAAAAACTCTTGTGCGCGGTATGTGCCAATGTATGGAACCAACTGCGACAAAGGATTATCAGGATCTGCAATGCGATCTAGAAACTCAAGACGAGCGGGAGAGGCTGCATCACAAATGTGAATGTCACTTAAGTGAATGAAAGCTGCAACAACTTGAGCGTTAAGTGGTTCGTCACCAATAATGTTTTCGCCTTTATCAAGTAGTAGCTCACACCAATTTGAATCTGGTGAAACTTTGGATCGAACAATTCGGTGTGTTGATGTACTAGACATTAGCGACAAGGACCTCAGAACTTAGAACTCGCAGTTGAACGGATGAGCCTGGAAGCAGGTCTCCGGTTGAAGCACTTGTCATGAGTGATTGAACAATGGTGCCATCTTCTGTCTGACAAATAATGTTTGATGAAGCACCCATAAAGGAACGGGTTAACACCTTTGCATTACCTTGGGCGGTTGTTGCTGCAACAGAGATTGATTCTGGACGGATCAATGCGTGCACCTTCCCAGATTCATTGCCGCGCTTGAGAGCAACGATTTTGCTGCCAAAGATTTCAACCATACCATCTGTGATGTGTGCGGGGATTCGGTTCATGGTGCCAACAAAGCTAGCAACAAATGATGAGGCAGGCTTGTTATAGAGCGCATCTGGTGTGTCAATCTGCTCTAAAACACCGTTGTTCATTACTCCCACGCGATCTGAAATTGCCATTGCTTCTTCTTGATCATGTGTAACAAACAAAGTAGTTGTTCCTAAAGAGAGTTGCAGACGACGAATTTCTTCTCGCAAGTTAACGCGCACCTGTGCATCAAGTGCTGATAAAGGCTCATCGAGCAAGAGAATTTCAGGCTCAAAGGCAAGTGCTCTAGCTAGTGCCACACGCTGTTGTTGGCCACCTGAGAGCTGATGAGTAAATCGCTTGCTCTGTGAATCTAAACCAACTAGGTCCAAAAGTTCGTGTGCTTTCTTGAGACGCACGTGCTTGTTGACTTTTCTCATCTGCAAACCAAAAGCTACGTTTTCTTCAACCGTTAGATTTGGAAATAGTGAGTAGGCCTGAAAAACCATTCCCATGTTTCGCTTATGTGCTGGGATATCTGAAATATTCTTATCTGCAACCAGGACTGTGCCACTATCTTGGTGCTCAAGGCCTGCCACAACTCGAAGTGCAGTTGTTTTACCGCATCCTGAAGGCCCAAGCAGGGCAACCAGTTCGCCCACGCCCACTTCGAGGTTGAAGTTGTCTAGTGCATTAACATTTCCAAATCGCTTTGAAATATTTCTTAAGGTAAGACTTTTACTAGACATTACTTTCTCCCTTGCATAGAACGTTCTGGAACGAAAAGCGTAATTACTGTCAAGATTAAGAATGGGATTATGAGAGACATCATTGAAATTGCGATTGCCCCAAGGATGTTGTCTTGTGCAACAAATGTGACCCATGTTGGGAAGGTGTCCCAGTGAAGTAGGACGGTTAATGTGTATTCACCAAGGGATAAGGCAAAGGTCAATGCAATTGTTGCCATGACCGAACCTCTGATTACTGGAACAATCACAGCTGTAATCGTCCGCCACCAATTTGCACCCGCGCTGCGGGCCGCCTCAGTAATGGTTTTTAATGGAATTGAGTTAAGCCCAATATCGAGTGATCGATAGGCATATGGGAGTGCTAAAACAAAGTAGAGAAATGGAAGTTCTAGTACGGTATTTTGAACAAACTCAGGAAAAGAAATTTGTGCACCAACTGCGAAGGCAACTACTGGAATAACAAGAGGAAGTAGCGACAAGCCATCGATCAACCCACGCACCTTTGACTGTGATAAATGCAGCCAGGTCAAGGTTGGAACTAAAACAAATAAGGTGATTAAGACCGTTACCCCGGCTAGCCACATAGATCTAAGGATGTAATGGAAGAAATCATCTTCTCTGATAGCCCAAATGTAATGATCCCAGCCATATCCACCAGTTAATGGTGTACGAATCGAGTATTCAAAAGCTGAAATCATTGGGATGAAAACAAAGAAACCTAGAATCAGAAGCGTTATCGCCAGCGGTGGCTGGAACCTAACTCTTAACGCTTTTGCCATTTGGCACTCCTACGTTGAATTACGAGATATGGAATAACTGCACACGCTGAAATCACAATCATCACAACACCCAGTGCTTTCCCAAGGTTTAATTGCGCTGCTGAAACATTTCCATCCAGCAACCCACCAATTTGTAATGGTGTCAGAGGAAGATTTCCAACTGTTAAAGCGTTAGCTGTTGCATAGGCTGAAAACCCACTAGCAAAAAGTAACAAGAAGGATGCGATGAAACTTGGGAAAAGTAAGGGAATACCAATTCGAATCCAGTAATTAAATTGGCTCGCACCCAAGTTGCGTGCTGCTTCAGACCATTCGCGTCGAAGAGAAACAATTGCTGGTGAAAACACAATTACCATCAAAGGTAACTGGAAATATAGATACACAATCAATAAACCAAGGAAGGAACCTAGTGAAAATGTTCCTGCATACAGATCCCAGCCCAGATACTTTAAGAATTTTGTGAGGTAGCCCTGAATTCCAAGTGCGGCATAAAACATAAATGCCAGTGGCACACCGCCAGTGTTGGCGAGGACTCCGCTCATGACTGCAATAGTCCGGCGCAGTTTAGAACTTCCCCGGGTTTCAATGAAGTAGGCAGCTATTGCGCCAGGAAATGCAGCGATTGCCGCGGAGAAAACACCGATCTTTATTGAGTTAAGAAACCCTGTTCGGTATGGCTCTTGAACGGCCGTTTTGAAGTTATCGATTGTGAAAGTATTTTCATTAGATAAAAATGAGACGTAAATTAGACGTGCAATTGGGAAAAGAAAAAAGAAACCAACGATCAGCAAAAGCGGAACCGCTGGAAGAACATTCTTTATAAAAGAAGCGAGGAAGGCGCGTCCCCTTGAAGGCGCGCCTCCCTCTATGACTTGGGAGGTCATATTCCCTTTTTACAAGCTAGCCCATGAAGAGATGATCTGCTCACGTGCAGTTAGTACGTCGGCAATAGTTGCAGGTCCAACAACCTTTGCTGTTGAAGGAACCTTGAAGTCAAGCAGTGATGGCACAAGAACCTTCTTCTTTGTCATTGCTGCAGACATGATTGGATCTGCACCTGACTGCTGGAAGTAGTTCTGTCCACCTTGCATCAATGCGAACAACTTAGAACCAGGAAGCTTTAGGTCAGCTGCAGTTAGATCTTTAGCTGTCTTTCCCTTGTTCTGTGAGTACACAAACTCTTGCCACAAGCGAGCGTTGGCACAGTTTGGTGACTTGAGGTTGATTGCGTTGATGTATGGAGGTGCTTGTAGAACGAAATCTGTTGGGTAAACAAACTTAAGATCTAAGCCTGCTGCCTTTGCTGCTGGAATAATTCCAAGAGCGTTGAAGTCCCACATGAAACCAAGCTTTGCTGTACCAGTAGCAAGGTTTGTTCCGTTTACCTTTACTAGTGGTGCTTGAGCCTTTACAGTCTTGAATAGGGCAAGACCCTTAGTTACATCTGAAAGGTTCTTTTCTCCACCGTTACCGATGCTGGCTGCCAAAACTGACATGAATGCCTGGTTTGATGAAGTTGGATCTCCAGTGATACCTACAAAGCCCTTGTATTCAGGCTTTGCGAAATCTGCTGCCTTTGTTGGTACTGATGGAAGCGTTGTGTTGTAAACAATCGCAAGCTTTCCGCCGTAGTTTCCGTACCAAAGACCTGTTGAGTCCTTAGCTGCGTTTGGAATGTCATTCCAGTTAATAACTTGGTAAGGAGATGAAAGTGGCTTTGATCCTGGAGGAGTCAACTGAGCAACTACTAGAGGTCCAATATCAATTGAATCTGGTTGCTTTGACTTAGGAGCTGTCTTCATTGTGTCGATCTCGTACTGTGATGATCCATCTGGATTGTCAACAAAGATCTTTACGCCAAAAGCCTTCTCGTATGCATCGTGAATCGCACCGTAGTTTGCCCAGTCGCGTGGTGTTGTGATGAGAGCAAGCTTGCCCTCTTTCTTAGCTAGCTTAACTAGGTTATCTAGTCCGCCTGCTTCTTTAACATTCTTTGCCTTACAGATATCTACTGCTGCTGTAGCTGGCGTTGCGATTGCAACGATTCCAACTGCAAGCACTGCAGCGGTTGCTGCAGCTACTAGACGCTTTGCGCGCATATGTGGGATCCCTTCCTAAGGATTGTGAGCGCACTCTTTACCTGGAAAGGAAACAATCGGTGTTCTGGAAGTGTCGAAGTAAAGTCATGAGGGTGAACTCTCATGAAAAATTCAGGGTTAAATAAGTGTCTTTAAATCGGCTACAGAGTTAATAACAGATGTCGCACCGGCATCATGCAGCCTGTGTGCATCATGTGCTCCGGTTAATACTCCTATCGCCTGTCCTGCACCAAAGGAAATAGCCGCCTGCATATCTGCCGCGGTATCTCCCAGAACAATCACGCTCACAGGACTTGTAATTCCTAAAGTAGTTGCAGCCTTTTCCAACATATCTGGATGTGGGCGACCACGACCTGCTTCTCCTGGTGTTACTGAAATATCAATCAGATCTTTCCACCCTAGTTTGATGATCAAAGTTTCCAATGTAGATCTGCTAAACCCCGTTGTAAGTGCAACTGCAACTCCTTTAGAGCGCAAGTACTTAAACATATCTTCAGCACCTGTAATCGGTACTGCGCCTACTTCTGCTATTTTACTTACGTAGGACTCTTCAAATGCAACATTTGCTGTGTGTGCTTTTTCGGCATCACCTAATAGCTCTGTAAAGACATGAATTTTTGATTGACCCATAGTGTCGATTGCGTATTGAGTCCATTCCGCGCCATGTGTAGGCCATAAATCAGGCTGTGTAGCTTCAAAAGCGTTCTTAAATGCAGAAATGACAAGCCCATCATCGTTTAGAACAGTTCCTGCAACATCAAAAGCCACCATTTCTACATTCATTACAGCCCCTTTATAGTCTCTTCAGCAATTGCCGGAGCCAAGGTATTTCCTCGGCCTCCGGGTCCTGTTACTGAAATTATGTTGTGTGCCATCTGGCGACGATCGCAAACAGCACCATCTGTGCGCTGGCTATATACGCCATCCCAACGCTGTGCAATTGGTGGCAATTTCTTTCCTAATAAATTACTGGCAACTTCATGGAGGTATGTGTATGGGTCTTCTTCTAATTTAAAATCAAATGGTTCAGCGTATTCATGAGTATCACCCATAGTCAGGCTGCCATCTGCTCGTTGCACCATAAGTAGCTGCATATGGTTAGTTGATGCGATGTGGTGTTGTGGTGGCAAATTTTCGCGTGTTGGCACTTCATATCCAGGGTAGTAGCGCATTGAATCACCATCGGCAATAGATGTCGTTAAAATCTCATCAAGAGGTTCTGTGCTCATCATCTGCAAA
>Ga0208951_1000930_pt1 | contig 13251 bp, 10 predicted proteins | sample GreLakmeMI27MSRF_FD_187702 | JGI IMG/M metagenome (GOLD analysis project Ga0208951, IMG submission 187702) | Freshwater lentic microbial communities from great Laurentian Lakes, MI, USA - Great Lakes metaG MI27MSRF (SPAdes) | ecosystem: Environmental > Aquatic > Freshwater > Lake | place: Great... | reverse complement strand
CTCTTGCGCGATAAGCGTCATTTCATCCGTGCCCCGGCCACAGTTGGCTCCAATAATACGAACGCCAAGCCCGGCTAAGTGAGTGATGGCCATTCCCGGCTTGACACCCATCATCGTCCGCAGATTTGTATCAAAGCTCATAGTGGCGATAATCGGTAGATCAGGTGCAACCTCTTTTGCTGCATTAACTGCGGCCTCAACCTCACCTAAATCAGACATAGTCTCAATAAGAATCGCATCGACGCCACCTGCAACAAGTCCGCGAATTTGTTCGGTAAATAGAGCCTGTCCACTTTCTAGAGTCATCGTGCCCATAGGCTCCATCAAATCTCCCGATGGTCCGATATCACCCATGACAAAGCAGCCTGGATGCCGATCGGCGACCTTGCGTGCAATCTGAGCACCGGCTTTGTTGAGCTCAAAGAGGCGATCTTCAAGGCCATGCATTGCAAGGCGGCCACGTGTGCCACCAAAAGTATTGGTAGTGATAAAGCGCGCACCTGCAGCAGCATATGCCTCGAGCACTGCCTCAATTTCGCCAGGTTTATCTACGTTCCAGAGTTCAGGGGCGCCACCATCAGTTAATCCACGATCTTGCAACATTGTTCCCATCGCACCGTCGGATGTAAGTACTCCCTTTTCAAGTGCCTCATAGATAGCTGACATTATTTCTCTCCCATACTCTCAAGTAAGGCCTCTAATTTTTCAACGCTCAAATCACCCTCTAGTTCACTAACGATACGCGCTGCAAGAAGATCGGGTCTATCACTTGCATCAACCCATGGATCACGATTCCATCCAGCGGTGTATGCATCGGCATCGATCTCACCCAGGCGCATTGCCGCCTCATCGATCGCCTCTTGAAACCGTGCTGCCAGCATTACCTTAATAGTTGTCTCACCTTCACGTGCGATTACCATTGACGGTATCTCACGCCAGCGCATGATCTGATATTGGCTCATACCTCAATTCTATAGGGGAGAGATGTTCCTCAACACTTTTTAATCTTGAGGACCACATTGCGATCTTTTGCCTCTCCATCGGCCCAACTCACATCGTGCTTAGCGCCAAGCTCTGATCGCTTTTGCCAGACATTGGCACTTACTACTCGAGACAGCGCTGCCATTTCAGTAGGACTTGTAGCATCACCATAGTCCGCGCTACCTGCGTGATCGACGATACTGAGCCCAAAGTAAATGTCACCCAAAGAATCGCTCACAATCTCAACAGTGCGTGACTGCTGTGGCCAATCGGCGTGAGAGGCGGTCTCAATGTGCCAAAACCCATGGACCTCCTCCTTGGTTCCGACCCACTCGATGTGATGGCGGTGTTCATGTCCAGCAAACCAAGCGATGAGCTGTGGATATTTCAGGAGCATCTCACGTATCTCTTCGATACAGACGCGCCTTCCTACCGGCGCATAATCGTTGAACATGGTGCTCAGCGGATGGTGGGAGGCGAGAACTACTGCTCTGTCACTATTGCTGATCTCCTGTTCGAGCCACTCAAACTGTTCGACATCGAGTGAGCCCTGCCAACCCCCAAAGTGATTGACGCTATCTATAACAATAAGTTTGACTGCTCCAACATTAGTTGAATAGTACATATGTTTATTTTCAACGTGATCTTGAGTAAAGCCATGACCTTTGGGAAGTCCAGGAGATGCAACGTGCATCGCTGCATACTCACCACGCTCAACTGCACGTCGTTGTAAATCGGCAGTGACTTCTACGAATGGCGCATCTCCAGCTTTGGGATAACTTGCAGGACCGATCTCTTGAAACTTACCAAGCACATCCCCAAGGCTCACATCCGTTGGCAGCCCGATGTAGCGCTTACCACCGATGAGCTCAGAATTAATTTGTGGCTCAGGTGCAACCGTGCCCTGCAGTAGAGCATCGTGATTGCCGTGTACTGCATACCAAGGGAATCTAAGCCCCGTAGCTTTGAAGGCTTTGCGGCAAGAGTTCAAAAGATTGGGTACTACAGGAAAACCATATTTAGTTCGTGCATCATCATCTGTTTTTCCTACCGGAGTGCCATGAGGGTGCCAGTATCGTGTGTCGTAATGCTCTGCACCATCATCGATTACACCCTCGTATTTACTGTTCTCTCCTGAATCAGGGCGAAACTCTAAGCCATCCAATAAAGCCAAGTACCAGCTCACCTCATTTAACTGTGCATTATCAGTCGTATCTCCCGTAATAATCGCGCCATCAATGGGATGTCCCGAGAGCGGGCCAACGGTAATGGTGTTGAGAGATTGAATCATCGCCTCGACAACATGTGGTGAGAGCATCGCATGTGGGCGATAAGTACCGATAGTTCCAACTTTTTCTCGGATAGGGCTATCAGGATCTGCCCATCGATCCAAATACTCTGGACGGGTGGGTGACTGCGCATCACATACATGTAGATCTGATAAGTGATGCATGATGAGCAAGGGAGTGCTCACTGCAGGGAAGTCATGTCCGATATGAGACTCATCCTTATTCTTGACAAGGTTGCGCCATCCTAAAGCGTTTGCTTCACCCCTGACATAGCTCACAGTTTGGATTCTAGCCATTAATAAAGTATTTTTCACCACTACCGCCAATTATTCACGTATGCTTCATGTATGCTCGAATATATTTTCGTCTTCTTTGTCGCAATTCTGGTTGGTGCAATCAACGGAGTGGCAGGCGGAGCATCAGTGATCTCTTACCCAGTCTTGTTGGCAACGGGAATGCCGCCGGTAACTGCTGCCATCACAAATGCCCTAGGCGTAACCCCTGCAAACTTCTTTGCTCTCATCTCTGTACGTCATCAGATGCGCGCATTTTTGAGAGAGTATCGCCAGCTCATCACTATTTCAGTTGCGGGTTCGATAATCGGGGCAGTACTGCTCTTGAGCGTGCCACCCCGTGTATTTGAAATGATCGTTCCCTTTCTGCTCTTATTCGCTAGTTTCTCTTTTTTGATCAGGCCAAAACCTGATCGTGGTAGGCACCAAAGGTTGGTCGAGAAAATCACGATTGGAGCAAGTGGCTTTTACTGCGGTTATTTCGGGCCAGGCCAGGGTGTGATTGTCATCGCCGCACTGGCGCGCGATGCAGCGCGAGATCCCAAGACGCTCAACACCATTAAAAATGTAATCGTGGGTTGGACATCCATAATCTCCAACATCATCTATGTTTTTAGCGGCCGTGCGCAGTGGTCATTTGTCATCGCTCTGGCTCTGGGCGCCAGCATCGGAGGCGGGGTGGGTGGGCTGTGGGCAGGTCGTATCTCCCCAGCCTTCTACCGTGCTTTGATTATCACCGTGGGCTTTGGCGCATCGCTCTGGCTCTTTCACCGCTACTACCTGGCGTAAAGGGCTCGCCAGCGCAGGCTATCAATCTGTATATCACTGATATATCATCACCTCCATGAGCCAGGTCATCCCGATTCTTCGCCGTGAGAGCACATCGCTCTCAGAGCAGGCCTACAGCCAGATCCGCTCGATGATCATCACATTAGAGCTTGAGCCCGGCTCCCTGATCAGTGAGAGCGAGTTGATGGCAACACTTTCAGTTGGTCGCACTCCGATTCGTGAGGCGTTGCGCCTGCTTGCAAATGAGAAATTGGTTGAGGTCTATCCACGCCGTGGAATGTTTGTCTCTCGCGTGGATGTGCATAATCTCTCTGCCCTTTCTGAGACGCGGGCAGTTCTGGAGATCAAAGCGGCCGAACTTGCAGCCACAAGATCTAGCGCGGCAGATCACGTTGTCACCAAGGCTCTTATCGCCGAGATAAAGGCACTTAAGGGCAACCTTGATATGGCGACACTAATCGGACTTGATCAGAGGATTCACCATCATATTTATCAGTGTACTCATAATGATTTTCTTGCCGCCGCTCTAGATAATTACTACGCACATGCACTGCGTATATGGTTTTTAGCTTTAGAGCGCGTTGCGGGCCTGACTGAGGCGATTATCGAACATCAAGTGCTTCTTGAGGCGATTGCCAGTGGAGATGCCAAGGCTGCGGCAAAGGCGATGCGTGATCACGTTGAGGGCTTTGAAGCATCGATTCGTAAATCTCTATAACCCACCACTAAAAAAACGAGGAAAACAGTTATGAGTAAGTTACCAACAAAGGCAAAGTGTGTAGTCATCGGCGCAGGCATTGTCGGAAATGGCATGGTCTATCACCTTGCAAAGCTGGGTTGGAAAGATATCGTCCAGATCGATAAGGGACCCTTGCCAAATCCTGGTGGATCTACAGGACATGCCTCGAACTTTATATTTCCAGTTGATCACTCAAAAGAGATGACGGCGATAACGGCCGAGAGTATGCGTCAATATAAAGAGTTTGGGACATTTACCGAGTCAGGTGGAATCGAAGTCGCTCGCACACCAGAGCGCATGCAAGAGCTTGCACGGCGAATAACATCGGCAAAGTCATGGGGCATTGAAGGGGGTCGTATCCTCACACCTGCTCAGGTCAAAGAGTTAGTTCCCTACATCGATGAGAGTGTCATATTGGGGGGCTATTACCAGCCTACGGTAGGCGTTGTTGACTCACTGCGAACCGGGACCCTGATGCGTGAAGAGGCTGCAAAGATGGGCGCAGCCCAATCATTTGCAAATATTGAAGTACTAGATATCTCTGTCGCAGACGGACGAGTCACTGGGGTTGTGACAGATCAAGGCACTATCGAGGCAGATTACGTCGTGATTGCAACTGGATGCTGGTCACCCAAGCTTGCAGCGATGGCTGGGGCGCATATTCCATTGACTCCTGCAGTACACCAGATGAAAGATATTGGGCCCGTGCCTTTCTTTGCTCAAACCAAGGGTGACATCGAATGGCCGATTGTGCGTGATATGGATGTATTCATGTATGAGCGCCAACACGGGACTGGACTTGAAATCGGCTCATATGCTCACCGTCCGATTCTTTACACTCCTGAAGATATCCCTTCAAATGCCACAGCAACCCTGTCTCCAACAGAGTTTGCCTTCACTCAAGCAGATTTTGATATTCAAGATGAGCACTCTTACGAACTTATGCCCTCAATCGTGGGTGATGAAAACGTTCGTGAGAAGTATGCATGTAACGGAATCCTCTCCTATACCCCGGATGGAATGCCAATCCTTGGAGAGACCCCGGAGGTCAAGGGCCTGTGGTCGGTAGCCGCTGTTTGGATTAAAGAGGGCCCAGGAACCTCAAAATCCGTAGCCGAGTGGATGGTCCTTGGTGATTCACACATCGACCTGCATGCATCAAATATTGCACGCTTTCATGAACACCAGAAGGCACAGTTTCATATCAAATCACGTGTCAATGAGAGCTTCAACAAGACATACGGGATCGTGCACCCTCTCGAGCAGTATGCATCGAATCGAAATGTCCGCCTCTCGCCATTCTATGAATTAGAGAAAGAGCTTGGCGCGGTCTTCTATGAGACCGCTGGTTGGGAGCGTCCATTCTGGTATGAATCAAATAAGAATCTGCTCGCAAAGTTTGGTGACAAGGTGATGCCACGCACGGCTGAGTGGGAGTCGCGTTGGTGGTCACCGATTATCAATGCAGAGCACCTACAAATGCGTGAGAGTGCGGGCATCGTCGATCTCTCAGCCTTCACGATCTTTGATGTGACTGGACCATCGGCACTGGCCGTTGTCCAAAGAGCCGCGCTGCGTCAGATGGATGTCGCAATCGGAAGAGTGGTCTACACACCAATTCTGGGTCCCAATGGTGGATTCAAATCGGATTTAACGATCATGCGCTTGGATACCAATCACTTCCGTGTGGTCACGGGTGGGGCTCATGGAATGGCCGATAAAAAGTGGTTCAAAGACCTATTACCCGAAGATGGCTCTGCACAGATCTCTGACCTCACATCGAGTTATACAACGATTGGTGTTTGGGGTCCTAAAGCCCGCCAGATTATCCAATCCATTACTGCAAACGATATGAACCATGAGGCATTCAAGTTCAGCACCTGCAAAGTAATCGAGATAGGACCACTACGCGTGCTTGCTTCGCGAATCTCTTATGTCGGAGATCTTGGCTGGGAGTTCTATATCCCAATCGAACAGGGCGCACTGTTGTGGAAGATGTTGTGGGAAGCGGGAAAGACACACGAGATGATTCCCGTTGGAATTGGCGTCTACGGCACCACGGGTCGACTTGAGAAGTGCTATCGCGCCTATGGTCCAGAGCTTGAGACGGAGTACACAGTCGTTGAAGCTGGAATGCAATCACCTAAGTTGAAAGAGGCCGACTTTGTTGGCAAAGCGGCACACATCAAGCATCGCAGCGAGAGGCCTGTCACGATGCTCTGTACGCTCTTTGTCGATGATCACAGATCATCAAATGGGGAGAAGCGCTACATGATGGGCAATGAACCAATCCTGACTTTGGATAAGCAGCCAATTATCGATACTCATGGTCGCCGCTCATATGTCACTAGTGCGGGATCTGCCCCATCACTGGGTAAGCATATTTTGATGTCTTATCTGCCGACAGAGCTCGCCGTTGCTGGCAATAAGTTCCTCGTGGAGTATCTGGGCGAGCACTATCCGTGCTCCATCACCGAGGTCGGTGCCACATCGGTCTTTGATCCCTCAAATGAACGGATCATGGCCTAATGGATGTGCTTGTCTGTTTGAAACGAGTTCCATTAGCAGGTGGAACTCTGATCCTGACCCCAGATGCACGTGATATCGAGACTAAACATCTAGGTTTTGGAATCAGTCCACATGAAGAGAATGCCGTTGAAGCTGGAGTGCAGTTAGTCGAGCAGATGGGTGGCACTCTGACGCTTTTGACTCTTGGCCCAAGTGATGCCGAGGAGCAGTTGCGCTCTCAATTGGCGATCGGTGCTACACGCGCAGTGCTCATCGAAACCGATGGACAAGAGTGGGATCCTCAGGGGACGGCAGCTGCATTGGTGGATGCAATCAAGGCCGAAGAGACGAAGTTTGATCTGATCATCTTTGGCGCAGAGTCGGCCGATAGTGCAGGTTATCAAATCCATATTCGAATGGCTCACGCCTTGGCTCTACCTATCATCACGAATGTGAAGTCGATGAAAGTTGAAAATGGCACGGTCAGTTGTGATCGTGTCGTTGCGAACGGGCGCGAGCACTACGAGGCTCCGCTACCAGCGATAGTCACCGTGCGAGATGGTCTGAATATCCCTCGCTACCCATCGGTACCAGGACGTATGCAGGCGCGAAAAAAGATTGTAGATATGAAAAAAGCCGAGGCTCGTGTCCCAAAGCTGGAAAAGGTGACACTGGCCCTTGCACCATCAAAGGATAAAAGCGCACAGATTCTTGGAAAAGGTGCCGATGCAGTACCTGCCTTAGTCGATGTCTTGAAACAGATTGGAGCTGTGTGATGATTTTAGTTCTCATCGATCACGATCGTGGAGAGATAGATCCTCTTTCACTGCGCGCATTGACCGCCGCTAAAAAATTAGATCAGGATGTAGAGGCGGTAGTCATTGGTAGCGATGGTGCGATTCTCGCTGGCATCGCAGGTGAATACGGAGCAAAGGTGCTACACGTTGCATCCCACAGTGCGATTGGTGACTACACACCCATGGCCTCAGGCCGGGCACTCAAAGATCTCGTGGCAAAACTCAATCCCGCTGCAGTCTTGGCCGCTGGAAGCCCACGCGGAAATGAACAGTTAGCCCACCTTGCCGCCTTCCTTGATATTCCAATGGCCGCTGAATGTTCAGAGATCACATTGGGTAGGCCTCACAACGTGCTACGTGCACGATGGGCAGGCAACTTGATTGAGTCGGCACTCGTTCACTCACAACTTCTGGTTGCAACGATCCTAAGTTTCTCCACTGAGCCACAATCATTAGGTGGGCCAGCGGCATCGGTTGTGCAGTTCGAACCTGCACTCGAGCCGGCAGACTCTGTCGTAAAGATCCTCAGTCGCGATGCTGGGGAGTCAAAGGGTGGAGTGACTCTCAATGATGCAAAGGTCATCGTCTCAGGTGGTCGTGGTGTTGGTGGGCCCGATGGATTTGGCAATTTAGAAGAGCTCGCAGCCCTTCTTGGTGGGACAGTTGGATGTTCTCGCGTTGTGACAAGCTCTGGTTGGAGGCCACATGCAGAGCAAGTGGGTCAGACCGGTACGAAGGTTGCACCAGATCTGTATATCGCTGCCGGTATCTCAGGGGCGATGCAACATATTGCCGGCATGAAGAATAGTAAGACGATTGTTGTCATCAATACCGATCCTGAGGCCCCGATCCTTCGTTACGCCGACTATGCGATTATCGGGGATCTACACCAAGTTATTCCTGCGCTTACGAGCGCAATCCGTGCAGCCAAGGGATAGAGATGTCTGATATCGAAATTGCACAGGCTGCGACAATGAAGCCGATCAGTGAGATTGGCGCAGTGCTGGGCATCGATAGTGAGAATCTTGAGGCCTATGGCAGGTATAAGGCCAAGGTAAATGTGAAATACCTGACGGCGCTTCCAGAGCGCAAAGGATCGAAGTTAATTCTCGTCACTGCAATCAGTCCAACACCTGCAGGTGAGGGAAAGACAACGACCACCGTTGGCCTAGGTGATGCACTCCGTCATATCGGTAAAAACGCGATGATTGCACTGCGCGAGCCATCTCTGGGTCCTGTCTTTGGGATGAAAGGTGGAGCCGCAGGCGGAGGCTTTGCTCAAGTTGTCCCGATGGAGGATATCAATCTGCACTTCACTGGGGATTTTAATGCGATAGCCCTTGCTAATAACTTACTTGCAGCCCTTCTTGATAACCATATTCACCACGGTAACGAGCTCGCAATCGACATTCGCCGAGTGGTGTGGAAGCGCGTTATCGATATGAATGATCGTGCACTTCGTGAAATTATTCAATCTATCGGGGGAGTTGGTAACGGCTATCCCCGAAGTGATGGCTTTGACATCGTTGTCGCATCAGAGATTATGGCTATCTTCTGTCTTGCCACATCCATTGAGGACCTGAAGGAGAGAATCGGAAGAATTGTTGTCGCCTATAAGAGTGATAAGACTCCAGTTCTAGCAAGTGATCTCAATGCTCAAGGTGCCATGACGGTCATATTAAAGGATGCCTTTCAACCAAATCTAGTTCAGAGCCTTGAAAATACACCAGCATTTATCCATGGTGGACCATTTGCAAATATCGCACATGGCTGTAACTCAGTTGTTGCAACGACCTCGGCTATGAAGTTAGCTGATTATGTGGTGACCGAGGCTGGTTTTGGCGCCGATCTAGGTGCTGAGAAATTTATCGATATCAAATGCCGTAAGTCAGGACTTCGTCCATCTGCCTGTGTGCTTGTTGCGACAGTGAGAGCAATCAAATATCACGGTGGCGCTGATCTCAAGAGCATCACTACTGAGAACTTGAGCGCACTCGAAGCTGGTATCGTCAATTTGGAGCGCCATATCAAAAATATTACGAGTGTTTACAATCTACCCTTGGTCGTATCAATCAATCACTTTACGAGTGATACTAAAGCTGAGATAGATCTTCTGCGATCTAGTGTTGAGGCGATGGGCGTGAAGATTGTTCTTGCAACGCACTGGGCCGATGGCGGCGCCGGCGCAGCGGATTTGGCTCATGCCGTCGTTGAGCTCTGTGAGCAGGACAGTCAGATGAACTTTGTCTATGAGGATGCTCAGACTCTGTGGGAGAAGGTCACTGCCGTTGCGACGAGGGTCTATGGAGCAAAGCAGGTCACCGCTGATACCAAGGTGATCAACAAGTTAAAGGAGTTCGAGGCATCTGGTTATGCTCACTTTCCGATCTGTGTGGCAAAGACCCAGTACTCCTTCAGTACCGATGCCAGTCTTCGAGGGGCACCAAGTGATCACACCATCAATATTCGCGAGGTAAAACTCTGCGCAGGTGCCGAGTTCATCGTCATAATCTGCGGAGATGTTATGACAATGCCTGGCCTACCTAAAACTCCTGCGGCCGAGCGAATTGATTATGTAGATGGAAAGGTCGTTGGTCTCTTCTAGCTAAAGAAGTGATGTGTTAGTTTGAGATCAGCTCTAATACTTGCGTAGTAAGACCACTATAGCCAGCAGATTGAATCTCAAGGGGTAGTCCAATCTCCTTTGCCGCATCGATAGCGGCTCTCTCTAACTCTGGTGTGCGCACTTGGGCCAGCCAGATGACGCGTGTGTAGTTCTTGAAGTAATCATCGCGAAGATGGGGAAACCTATCTAGACCAAGCTCGACGATGACACTTCGATGAAATGATTTGACGAGGAAATCAGTCAAGAAATAAGTACCGGCCTCTTGGGCCATCAAACGCTCTATCTCGGTTTTACCGGCAAAGATGTCATAGCAGTGGTTACCGGCAAGACGCTTAACATGATGTCGCTCGATCACCGCATCCAAAGCCCCATACGTCCCGCAGTCGGCATATGCCACGGCACAGATACTGTGCTTATCTTTGATCTCATGTAAGAGGGCATCTACCTCACCTGCTATTTTCTCAGGACGGTTATGAAGAAGCGGTGGTAGGGGATAGATAACGACATCGAGAGAATTCTCTTTTACGATATCGCCGATATGTGTGGCTAGAGCTCCGCAGGCCACTATCCCGATGCTCATGCTGGAAAGGCTAGACGATCCACAAACTTATCGTTGAAATCTGCGCGATCAGATAGCTCTACATAATCAATCTCATCTAGTAATGCAGCCGCACCGTTACGTTCTGGGGCCGAGAGCAGAACCATCTTTGCGCCCTCTCCCGCCACATTTCCCGCCGACAAGATCCGCATCACCGATATTTTAGGTACAAGGCCGATCTTTATCGCAGAGGCTGGGGAGAGATAAGAGCCAAAGGAGCCGGCAAGTAGGACCTGTTGTATCTCGGACTCTGCAACATCAAACTCTTCAAGAAGTAGCGCCCAACCAGTTGCAATCGCTGCCTTTGCGAATTGAAGCTCGCGTACATCGCGCTGAGTCAAAAAGACGCAGTCTGATAAATCTCCGACAGCCTTGCTCCATGTCAGGACGAATACTCGCTCACCTTCACGGAGCATGAGCCGATCGGCCAGAGTCGGTGCAACTCGTTGTGCTGTCTCTTCATCTACAAATTTTCCTGAGTGATCAAGAAGACCAATACCAAAGAGAGCGGCACATGCATCGACTAAACCAGAGCCACAAAGACCAATTGCAGGAGCATCATCGATCGTTCCGATTACTAACTCACCATCTTGAATCTTAATTGTCTCAATGGCACCGGTTGCTGCGCGCACCCCACACTTGATGCTTGCCGCCTCAAAGGCGGGTCCAGCCGGAGCGGCCGTTGCTAAAATCTTGTCACCATCGCCAAGGATGATTTCACAGTTAGTCCCAACATCGATGAAGAGACGCAATCTCTTGTCACGATCCATGCCAGATGCCAAAGCCCCAGCGATGATGTCACCGCCAACATAGGCACCGAGTGATGGAAAAATTACAACCTTTGCCCGTGGATGGATTGCAATCCCGATTTCATGAGCATTAACATCTGGAAAGCCGGCCGCCGACATGATGAATGGGGCGACTCCGAGCGGCTCTGGATCTATACCCAGCAGGAGATGCATCATGGTTGCATTTCCTGCGATGGCAATCTCATAGACATGAAGTGGATCGATACCAGCCTCAAGACAGACCTCTTGCGTGAGTTGATTGAGCGTCTCTTGGGCCAGAGAGGAGAGTTTCTCAAGTGCTGCAGGATCAAGCATGGTTGCACTTATGCGCGTGATCACATCGGCCCCGAATGGCTGCTGTTTGTTGAGAATCGACTTAACACTCAAGGGAGTGCCAGTATTTAAATCTAAGAGAGTGGCGACAACGGTAGTCGTTCCTAAGTCGTAAGCGATACCGTATCGAAATGCCGTAGTGTCGCCAGGTTCGAGATCGATAAAATCCTGATCGACAAAGACTGCCGTGACCTTAAAATCTGAGCTACGCATCACTCGAGAGATATTGCGCATAGCCGAAAGGGATGCCGTGCCCTCAATATCCTCGATCGCATCAAAGAGGCGCACGAGATCAGTGCGTTGATCATGCAAAGTCGGCTCTTCTAACTCGACATAGCGTTTCTGCACGGCAGGGCGCAAAATGACTTGACGACCAACTCCGACGGTTGCAGCTTTAGGGCGAGTAGTCAGTGGTGGTACGTCGATAGATACATCGCTACTGGTGCGCACCAAGCATGCTAGGCGCCAGCCCTCTTTGATCTCACTCTCTGAAAAGGCGCGAAAATCTAACTTTGATGGCGAGACATCTCCATCGGTAATTTTAATACGGCATTTTTTACAGGTTCCATATCCACCGCATGTCGAATCGATCGCAATACCGTTCCAGGAGGCGGCATCATATGCACTCACACCAGTTGGCACGGTGATGGTCTTCTCAGATGAGACGGAGTTATCTTTTTCAAGGGATCTGAAGGCGAGTTTGACCCGCCCAGTGCCATCATGATCGGGCACAAGGGATGGATCTAACTCCTTCTTACTAATTTTTATTCACTCGCTCCCGCCGCCGCTTTGGCGGCCTCCATCGCTCTAAAGCGTGTGATCCAGTTTGATCCCCATGGATCTAAGCCAAGGAGTAAATCTGCGGCGCGCACTGATTCCACGATCATAGGAGTACGAGCATCCATCACCGCACTTGTTAAGCCATGCGACATAGCCGCAGGCAAGAAAGCGGCATTGAGAGCGTGGCGGTATGGAAGACCAAATGAGATATTTGATGCTCCAAGTGTCATATTCAGCCCCCATTTTTCACGGATTAAATAGATTGTCTCAAGGGTAATTTTTACCGCTTCAGGATCTGCGCCAACGGTCATTGCCAAGGGATCAATCACTAAATCCTCAAGAGGGATACCGTGCTTCTCGACGGCGCGAACGATCTTTTCAGTAATCACCATCCGCTCAGCGGCCGTTGCCGGAATTCCAGTCTCATCATTGGGAAGTGCGATTATCGCAGCACCATGCTTTTTTATAAGCGGAAGGACTAACTCCATACGATCATCTTCGCCTGTGACACTATTTACGAGGGCTTTGCCCTGATATGTTTCAAGGCCTGCTTGTAAGGCCTCGATAATTGAAGAGTCGATACAGATGGGGGTATCGGTAATACTTTGGATCAGGGTGATGGCTTTAGCTAAGAGTGCAGGCTCATCAGTCAGAGGCACGCCCATATTGACATCTAGTACGTCTATACCCCCGGCAATCTGATCATGGACATCTTTTTCAATTGCACTCA
>Ga0208951_1000926_pt1 | contig 13287 bp, 11 predicted proteins | sample GreLakmeMI27MSRF_FD_187702 | JGI IMG/M metagenome (GOLD analysis project Ga0208951, IMG submission 187702) | Freshwater lentic microbial communities from great Laurentian Lakes, MI, USA - Great Lakes metaG MI27MSRF (SPAdes) | ecosystem: Environmental > Aquatic > Freshwater > Lake | place: Great... | reverse complement strand
CATACTCCGGGTATGCCTGAAAGTTGTCGAACACGGCGTAGATCTGGGACCGCGTTCGACCGGCGCCGTCGCCAACCGACTGGTAGCTCTGGGGCGCGATGCGCGCCTGGCTGGCGGCGGCGCCCGTGCGCCCTAAGCTCACTCGCGCGATGATCATCAGCAGCTGGCCCGACTGAGGCATCATCTCGCGGGTGGCGTGGTGAGCGGTGCCGACTCCCGGCGCATGAGCTGGATTGCCCCGCCCGCCGTGCCCTCGCCCAGCGCCCGCTCCGGCCGGACCCGCTGCATGCGGTGGCATCTTGCTGTACTGGTTGCTGTACGACGCGTTCTCAGCGAAGTAGGCGCCCGCGCCCAGCGCGCCTCCCATTGACGCAATCCGGCACTCAAAACCGCCAGTCACGATGGTTGCGATGGTGCCTGGGTCTGCACCGTGGAAGAGCAACCGCTCGCCCGCAGCCGTGTGCATGGGCGGGAATGCGGTGTCTGTGAGCTGCTCGGAGGGGGTGAGCGCAAAGGTCACCGGACAGAGACCGCCGTGGCGGGCAACCTCCTCGGCAACCTCCCCGCGCCTATCTACGTAACGGCTCCACAGCCGTCGGTTCTGCACGCGCCAGATCTTGGAGATTGCGTGCGCGTGGAGGCCGCCCGGCGGCTCTGCGAAGCGTGCGAGCAGTCGACGCGCCTCGCTCGCCTCGGCGCAGCGCACAGCCTCACGCTTGGCGGAGGGCAGGCAGGGCGCCGCGTCGAAGACGGAGGGGAGGGGAAGCTCCCGCAGCTGCAGGTTTTCGTCCTAGAGAGGGTGGGGGGTGTGAGCGTCAGAGGGCCACCACCGGCGCCTTGGCTCTTGGCACACGCGGTGCGAGTCTCCGCGCGCCTGCTGCTGCAGCTTCCAGTGCGCGGGCGCCTGCACCCCAGGGCCTGCGTGACGCTGCGCGTGCTTTCTGGGAAGGGTGTAGCCGGGGGGGGGGGCGCGGAGGAGCGTCAGCGGAGGGCGAAGAGCGAGTGGGCGCGGCTGGCCTGGGACTCCAGCCAGCGCACCTCGCTTCCAGCAGCTCGCGCTCCAGCTCCTGCGTGCGCTGCAGCAGCCGCGCGGCGGCGGCCTGCGGGCGGGCAGAGGGGGCGCGTGAGGCGAGGGCGAGGGCTTGGGCTCAGGAAACAACGACGCCAGAAGCAACACGCAACACCCCCGTCCAGCGTAACCGCTTCCCGGGGCGTGCACGCGCGCACACGCACCGCTGGGTCTTTGGGCACCCCTCCTATGAGGCGCCCGACGTCCTCCTCCACCGTCAAGTCCAAACAGCTCTCCGCTGCCTTGCGCGCAGCCACGCGCGTCGGGCTGCCGGGCTTCTCAGACACGATGACCACGTCCTCCTCCTGCGAGCCGGCGAAGGCGTGCGCGCGGCGTCGAGCAGCAGCCGGCGCAGGTGCTGCTGCGCCGCCCTTTGCGGCTCCGCACTCCTCATCGCTGTCCAGCGTCAGGTCCACCACCTCCGCGTCGCTCATGCGCGCGCGCTTAGCCGGCGGAGGGGACGCTGCAGCGACACCAGCCGCGCTGCGGCTCCCCGCGCGCCCCAAGCGCGGGCTAGCCTCGCCAGCCGCGCCCACGCCGCCACCCGAAGCAGGCTGCGACATAGCGCACCCAAACGCGGCTCATCTGCACAGCTCGATGACCGGATGACGTGGCAGGCACACAAGCTGAAAAATCTCGTCGGCCAATTTCGATCGACGCTGTTCATCGCCTCCGCCTCCGCTATCTCGCTATCCTCTCCATTCCTTTGCGCAATGTCTTCTGAGGCTGAGCAGGTTGCGGTAGACCTGGCTACGGATGCGGTCTGTGTGCCCGCTGTGGTGGACACGGCGGTGGAGGGTAGCGCGCCGCCCGAGGCTGTGCCGGGTGCGTGCAGGCGATGCTGGGTCAGGCGCCGCGTGGCGCGGCGGCACTCGCTGCGGTGCACGCGCGGCAGGAGTGCAGCATCGATGCTGCGAGCTCGTGCTCTCCGCCGGCTCGCGCTCACGATGCGCCCCTCCGCAGAGGTGCCCTCCGTGGTCAACCATCCGGCGGAGGTGGCCGTCGCTGCGCACGAGGATGCCGCGGGTGCGTGCGGAGGGCAGTCGGCACGACACTCCCTTCCCTTTGGCCCGTCCCGCCGCGCGCTCCCTCGCCTGCTCACTCTCACGCTCGCCCCGCCGCGGCGGCACTCGCTCAGCCCCGGAAGACACCAAGATGGAGACGGATGCGGCGCCGGGTGCGCCCTCCCGCCTCGTGCACACGCCCGTCTACGCCGTGTGCCCAGCCGCCTCCGCGCGCACCCGGAGGGCGTATCAGCGCACGCTGCGCGCTCCAGCGCTCCAATGTGCATGCGGCTGCAGATTGTGAGGCGCAACTGAGCGGACAGGCGCCCCTTGGTGCTCAGCCACGAGTTCATGCGGCGCCCACTCTGCCTCTTGCCTCACGCAGCCAAGCGCGCGCGCACGGAGCAGCCCGACGTGGAGGCACCGGCGCCCAAAGCTCAGGCCGTGAGCGAAGAGGCGGATCTGGTGGACGAAGACGCGACGGCGGGGGTCCTCCCCAACGCAGTCGCAGTGGAGCCCTCCAAGGAGCCCCTCACTCTGTCCGTGCCTGACGCCGACGCCGCCCCCGCCGGCACCCCAACCCCCACGCTGCACGCCTCCAGCGCGCCCGCGGTGGCGTGAGGGAGAGAGACTGAGTATCAAGGAGGGAAAGCGCTTGCTTCGATCTTCATTCATTTCATTCAAGCTCTGGCAGGCCGCACGCACGCACAGCCTGTGGCGGTGTAAAGGACGCAGCAGCGTTGCCCACAGACGCGCACGCGCGCACAGGTTGAGAATGATAGTAGCCCTCCTCGCTTGCCCACTCGCGGAACTGGCCCCAGGCGCGCTCGACGACGCCTGGTCCGCCCTCGGCGAGCAGCTCCCGGAGAGCCTCGCCTTGACACCGGCCTTTCACAGTGGTCTCCCCGCATGCGAGAACTTGTACGCCGCCAGGGCTGTGGCCCGCGGCGTGCCTGCACGGGGCTGCGGCGCTTGGCGCAGCGGCTCCGGTGTGCGGAAGCGGTAGACACGTCCGAGGGGCTCCAGCGGCAGCTCCACCGCTCGTGGGTTGGCTGCAAACAGGAACTGGGGCACCACCTCGGGCAGCTCCTGGTCCTGCTCCTGCGCGTGGATGACCGGCGGCGGGGCCGAAACCGGCGGCGGCGTGGGCGTCGGGGCGACTGCGGCGGATGCGGGCAGACCGAAAGTGAACGCGCCCGGCATGCTTGCCTTAGGCGCTGCCACGGCTGCTGGGGCGGAGGAGGTGCCCTTGGCCGCCTCTGCCGCCGCCGCGTCTTGGGCCTTCTTGACGTCCACCGCGTTTTTGGCCAAAAAGGCGGCGTCCCACCCACCGCCCACCGCAGCCGCCGCTGGTGCCACCTCACCCACCGCCGCCGGTGCCACAGTCGCAGGCTTGCCCTTCGCCTCGGCGGCGGCGGCGGCGGCGGCCTTGCCCGCGTTCGCCGCGTTGGTGGCCAGGAAGGCGCCGTCCCAGCCCGGCGCGGGTGCCGCAAACGAGGCACCCGCGCTCGCCACCGGCGCCGTCGCAGGCGCCACAGGTGGGGGTCCCATCGCAGGTCCCACCGGCGCCGTGAACGTCGCCCCGCGCGGCGCAGTCGCCAGCGGTGCCATCTCGAAGCTCGCCCAGGCGCTCGGAGGTGCAGGCGGTCCCTCACGCGCCACCCCGGGGGGTGCATGTGGAGGGACCACCGGAGGGGGGGAGAGCAGGTAAGTTGCAGGCGTTTGCGCCAGGCTGGACAGCTCTGGCGTGAGGCTCTGCAGCGTGCGGATGATCCGGCTCGCAGTCTCCGTCACGTCACCACCCGAGGACGGACGCAGCAGCGCGTGCTGTACGGGAGAGCACATGGGCGGTGCGGGCGTGGCCTCGGGCGCAGGTAGCGTCGGCTTGGCGCGCTTGGCGCTTCGCAGGAGACCGCCTTGTGAGTCGGGCGCTGCCACTGCGGCCATCGGCGTGTAGTCTGAAAAGTCAACCGCAGGCCGCTTCTTGCTGCGCTCCAGCACAGCCTTGAGGCCGCCGAAGATGTCGTCCGCGTTGGGAGGGAGGGCAGCGGAGGCTCGGGGGGAGAAGGGCGGAGGCGCAGAGGGGCGGGGAGGAAGCAAGCTCGCCGGCGGCGCAGCCACGGGCAGCACCGCGGGCGCTGCGGGCGGCGTGAAGAAGTGCACCTGCAGTGGCTGTGAGCGCGGGCGTCAGCGCAAGAAGCGGAGAAGGCACTTTTCTAGGGAGACCTAGGGGACAGTCCAAACGCACGCCACGCGCCTCCGTACGATCTGACCGCGCCACAACCACGGGCGTCACAGCCTGCGCGGCGGAGGGCGGCGCAGGCGGCATGGGCGGCGGGGAGGAGCCTGTGGCGGCGGACCACACCTGATCAGGCGCAACTGCCGCGTCAGCGAAGGTTGGCGAATAGAGCCCATCCTGTTCGTACCAAGCTCACGGCTGTGCGACCCAGGCTCAGCAGCTTGGAGGCCGTGCCGGGCGTCGGCTGTGTAGGTTGGTCGGCCATGGGAAGACGGTTGAGCGAGAACAGCGAACGAAAGGCCAGCGAGATGAGCGAGTCACGCGGCAGGTGGAGGCACACAGGAGGCGGAGGGCGCTGGAGGTGGGGCATATCGAAGAAATCGAACCTTCGAACGAAGAACGCACGGCTCGCTGTTTCGACCATTCACAGCTCTCTGCGTCGTGGGAGCTCGCCCACCGCCAGCCCATTCGCACGCACGCGCCGAGCCTCCATGGATGCCACGCTGACAAGCACTCCGTCCAGCGCGGCTCCAGTGGCGTCTCTGAGCGCGCCGTCAGTCTCTTCCCCACGCCACTCTGCACCACCCTGCTGCTCTCCGCTGCCGTACAGCGCATCCACGCGCGCCACGGCGGCCTGCTGTGCGCGTTTCCGCATATCGGAGGCTTGTATCGTGGCGAGGTGATCGCGCATGAGAAGGAGCTCAGCACGCGCCGCATCAGCGACGCGACGCTGCTTTTCCTCACGCGTGTTCGCGTCAGCCAGAGCTGCGCCAAGCGCAACGACCGCGGCGTCGGACGCGGATGCGTGCGCGGCAGTCGCGACCGCGGCCTTCTGTGCCGCCGCCAGACGCGAAAGAGCACCCGCATGCGCGCGCTTGATGGACGCAGTGAGCGCAGCGTCGCGCGAAGCGGGGCTGCCAAGCTGCTTTCGAGGCTCGCGATGCTCCGCCTCGTCGGCAACAGCCGCGTGGGCCTGTGCACGCAGCGCACAGGCTTTCCACCGAGCCGTCTCTGCCCGCGCGCACGCCAGCTGAGCCTCCGCCGCCATCGCCCGCGCCGTCGCTGCGTCTGCGCGCGCGTTGAGCGCCTCCGTTGCGGCTTCCTCGGCGGCTCTGGCGGCGACGCCAGGTGGCACGACTCGCCACGGCCGCGCTCGCGCCTCGCTCCTGCTGCGCCACGCCGCCATCGCTGCGCCGTCGGCGTCGTCCAGCGCCGGCGCGGCCGCATCCAGCACCTCCGCGAGCGCGGCTTGAGACGCACAGGCGCTCTGGGCGGCGGCAACCGCGGCAGCGGGGCACACCAACGCCCCTTCGCCCACCAAACTGCCGTACAGCTCCGCAAAGCGCTCGCGCTCGCGCGTCGCCTCGTCACGACGGCCGCCCGGCTCGCCGGACTCGCCGGGGGAGGCGTGTGATGCATCTGCTCTCGAGGGCCTCGGCGGTTCCCCCGTTCCGTCCCAGACAGCCAGCGCTGCGTCTTCGGCCGCGGATGGCGGCCACGCGGCGTCGCGCTGCGTGCTGCGGCGTGCGGGCGCTGGCCAGGAAGGAACGCCGGGCGAGGACGCTGCTTGAAGCCGGCGCGGAGCGGCCGGGGCGGTCACGCAGCGGCTCGCAATCTTCTTGGCAGCGCCCTTCGGCGGTGCCTCCCGCGGCTTCGAAGCCTCCTCCAGTTCACACAGCGTGGGTGCCGACGCGTCATCGCCGGGCGCCCCCTCCCACCAGTCGCTGCAGAACACCGCGCCCGCACGCACGCAGGGCACCGCGGAGGGCGCAGCGCCGTGCGCGCCTCTGGCCACCAGCCGCAGCGCGCGTGTCGCATCAGCCGCATCTGCCATGTCTGGCGAGAGTCGGGTCAAGACGTAGGGACGGGCGTTGCTGCTTGCTCCAACGCAGCGCGACAGGCTGGCTGACAGTCGCGAGTCTCTGGCGCCGCCTTGCACGGGCGTGTGCGCTCGGAGCAGCCTGGAGAGCGCGAGGAGCGCGGCTGCGTTGGCGCTGCACACCTGCACCACGTGCAGCGCGGGGCCGCCAGCCAGCGGCTGCGCCTTCAGAAAAGCAGTGGCGCGCTGCGCGTGACGAGGGGCGCCGTGACGTGGCAGATGGCTGCGTACGGCCCACACCGCACCGCTTGAACGCAGCAGCCGACGCAGTGAACCCACTTCCTCTGCGCGGCGAGCCAAGGCGGTGCAGGCGCGTGGCGGTGGCGCTGCCCCGGGGGGTGATGTGGCGCCGGTGAGCAGGTCCGTGTAGGCGCCGTCGGGGGCAAACTCCCAGCAGGACAATCGCAGCGGTCCAAAGCGATGCAAAAGGCCAAGCAGCAGGTGGGGTGCCAGCGGCGAGGCACCTGCAACAGGGTCGAACAGCGCGCCGCCGGCGGCGCCTACAGCCAGCAGCGTCGCTGAAAATCCAGCGTCCAGCCATCGAGCCGCGTCAATCGCCAAAGTGCTGCTCGTCAGAGCGTCAGCCTCCACACGCGCAGCCGCCTCCAGCACCTCCGTCACGGCGTACAGGCGCGCGCAAGCGGCGCTGGGCTCGCGCAGCTCTGAAGGGTGGGTGTCAGAGCAGTCAGCCACGGACTGATTGGAGAAGGCGGCTCTACGCACCCAGCAGAGACTCGCCCACGCGGCTCAGCGCCGGCGAGGCCACCGTGGAAGCACGGAGGCAAACCTGCACGAAGGGCTCCGCCAGGCGAGCGTCGCAGGAGAAGTCCTCGCCACCAAGGTGCGACAGCTCCTGCGCTAATGCCACCAGCTCGCGCGGAAGCGCCATGACCTGCACTGCGGCAGGGGCGCTTCTAGCTGCGGTGAGTGGCGGCGTCAGTGCGTGAGGGTGCGCATGGAGAAAGGCGCTTGCAGCATGCCTGAGCATCGGCCGAGCCGTCCCGCAGCACTGCGCCCTCACTGCACGCGTGTGCGGCAGGTGAGAGCGCCTTGTGACCAGGCACACGAGCAAGGCGACGGCCACGCAGAGTGTCCCAGCACCAAAAGGCAAAGCGAGCGAGGCTGGTCAAAAAGTGTCCTAGCACTACTCTATCGCGCTCCTCCCACAGCGCCCTTTTGCGCAATCATCCCATACCCAATGTTCATGGGATCGCCCCCGGCACCGTGAGGTGGAGCGGCGGCACTAGCAGCACGCTGCAGGCGGCCATTTTCAGCACGTAATCCGCTGTGCTCCCCAGAACCAGGCGCTTCAGGCTCATGGCGGCCTCGCCGCGGCTGCCCAGCACCATTAAGTCGGGCGGGCCTTGCGTTGCGTCCAGTCCCGACTCGGAGAGGTCCACCAGGTGCGCGGGGAGACGAAACGTAGACGCACCTCCCAAGAGCGTCTGGAGGTTGGTGGAGGGCTTGAAACTGGCAAACCTCGCGCCCGCACAGCTTGCGCTGCGCAGCATATCACAGCATCGCGCCAGCTCCGCGTCCGCAGCCTCCTGCGCCGCCCCGACCTCTCGATGCAGCACAGTGACGTGGTCGCTGGGGCGCAGCGCGTTGGAGATGAACCATCGCGTCAGAAGCGAAGAGCCCGGAGCGGCGCCATCCAGCGCGATGACGATTGAGCGGGATGCCGGCGCGGATGGCACGCTCTCAGGCTCCGATGCCACGTCCAGAGTGGCAGCGTCGCGAGGGCGAGCCAGGTAGAGCGGGCACACGGTGAGCTGTGCGGCGACATCCAGGCTGGTGTGGCTCACCTTCCAGGTGGCCCCGCCCACGTTGCGCGCGCCGTGGCTGCCCATGACCAGGAAAGCCGGCGGCTCGCTGGAGGACGCCGTGTGGCGCAGGAAGGCGATGAGCGCGTCGCTTCGACTCAGCGTGGTGCGCAGCTCCGTGGCGTCAACCTCCGCGGCCGCAGACTGCAGCGTCTGCAGCGCGTAGGCGACCGCCTTGGACGCGGGGCCCAGGTCACCTGAATGCCACGCCGAGAGCAGGGTGGGCAGCGGCATGGACACCTCCACCACGGGCAGCGCGGTGGGCAGCAGGCCCTCCGTGCAGCGCACGTGCAGCAGCGATACCCGGTCAGAGGGGCGCACCACGTGAGCGAGCGACCAGCGCAGCGTGCGAGCCGTGTCCGCCCAGTCGTCGCTCCACGCGACCAGCACGCGACGAGGGGGCGCAGACGCGGCCATCACGCCCGGTGCGCGCGGCGCAGAGAGGTGGCTGTAGGGGGGCAGAGGGAGTCAGGGAGAGCGTCTGGCTGGACCCCACCAGGCCCAAGGCAGACGAAGCCGAAGGCCACGTCAGCGCACGAATTCATTCACAGGTCACAGCTCGCTGAGCGCCATTCCGCGCATGGGCGGGCCGACATGGTGTCGCACGCAAAACGCGTGGATGCGGTCCCATGCGTCGCTCAGCACACCCTCCGGCGCGCACAGCACCAGTCGAACCCGCCCCGGCGCGCCAAATGCGGTGCCGGGAAGCAGAAGCACAGCCTCCTCTCGCTGGAGCAGCGCCGCCCAAGCGACGTCTGAGGAGTCGCAAGGGCTGTCGAAGTCGGCCAGCTGGATGCGCACCAGCAGGTACATGGCGCCTTGTGGCCGCGTGTCCACCTGCAGACCGGGCGCAGCCGCCGCTCTCGCGCAACACAGCTCCGCAGCCGCGAGATAACCGGCGCACACCTGGTCGTGCCACGCTCTGGGCGTGTTGGCCAACAAATGGGGCACGCTCGCCTGCACGGGCACGGTGGGACCGATGGTGATCTGCACCAGCCGGTTGAGCGCCTCCACGATGCCAGCCTTTGCCAACTGATGCTTGCGGTCGTGCACCAGCAGCCATCCGCATCGCCAGCCAGGCACCAGCCATCGTTTGGAGAGCGCGCCGATGGAGAGCACAGGCACGTCGTCCGACAATGCCGCCATTGGCACAAAGCTGGCGCCCTCAGCCCACACTATGTCCGCGTACACCTCGTCAGCAATGACAAAACATCCGAGGGAGCGCGCTGTGGCCACGATGGCGCGCAGATGGTGCGGCGTAAACACAGATCCGGTTGGATTGGAGGGGTTGCAGACCACGATGGCGGCTGTGTTGGCGTCGCACAGAGAGCTCACGTGGAAGAGGTCCACCTCCCAGCCCTGCTGGGGGAGCAGGTCATAGTGTCGGTACTCGATGCCGTAGTATTCGCACAGCGTCTGATAGAGCGGGAATCCGGGGCGGGGGATCAACACGTTAGCGTGGGGGTTCGCGATGGCCCCCAGAGCTAAGCTCAGCGCCTGACTGGCGCCGTGGGTCATCAACACGTCGTTGGCGGTGAGAGCGGGCGCGCCGGATGACGCGGCAGGCAGGCGCAGGGCGTGGTGTGCCGCCACCGCGGCCCGGCAGGCGGATAAGCCGCTGCTGTGAGCGTATCCGTCGAACAAGCCGCTGCTGGCCGCCGTCGCCAGCGCCTCCGCGGCTGCGGCGGGCGCGCGAAGGCCGTACGCGGTAGGGTCACCTGCAGACGGCGCACAAGCAGCGCAAAGCGTCAGCCACGAGTGCTCATCTTCCATCTTTCTACGCAAGCCGCTCACGCACCGATGGCCAGCGAGATGAGAGGCTTGTCGGCCACGTCAGGCACGTCTCCGATTGCGTCCACCACCTGGGGAGGAGCGTGAGTGAGGTGTGAGGGTGAGGACGCGAGACGCTAAGCGGTGGAAGTCTTTCCGGAGTCTGTGAGGCCGCGCCTTTCGGATCGGGTTGGTGCTGCGCAGCGCCGCCTCTGCGCCGCGCGCGTTGAGCGGCCTGCGCTGCGCGGAGGGTGGGCGGGGCGGGCGCTGCGCGTGCGGCTGCGCCACCACGTCTGCGTCTGCACACGCCTCCTGCGGCGCTGCAAGCACAAGAGACTCCCCGTCCTCGCTGCTGCTGCGTGCGTGGCGGCTCTGGGCCTGCGCGGGCGCGCCCAGCGAGCAGGAGGGGCCCAATGCGTCTAGAGACGCTCTCGACGGCCGTCCCAAAGCCAACGAAGAAGCTGCCAGGGGCCCCGCCACGGCAGCAGTCTCCGGCGCACCCTCGCTGCTGCGGTAGGGAAGAGACAGCGCACGCCAGAAGAGCCCCGAAGGACTGCGAGGAAGCAGCGACACCCCCGCATCCTCCATCGCACGTACAAAGAGGCGCTGCACGCAGCGCGCAGCAACGGGAGCGCAACGGAGCAGCAACGAAAGCGAGGGGGGCAGAGTGGCGCGGTTGTGGCACCTGGCTGCACCCGCCCGCACAAGTTGACTAGACTATAGTTGACTGAGCGTGTGAGCGAAAGCACCGTCTGTACAATACACCCGCTCCCTGGTTCAGTGGTATCCGCCGTAGACCATTGCGATGGTTTCGGGCATGATGCGGAATCGCGCGCATCCTTGCGCGTCGGTGGCCTTTTGCAGCGTGAATGCCAGCAGCGCACAGTTCTTCACCTTCTTTTTGCGGCTCTCGTGCGCCACTCCGGGGGGCAGGTAGGCGTCCATGAAGTAGCGGAACCACAGGCTGTGTCCGGCAGCCACCACACCCTTGCCCTGGTGAGTAAAACACCAGGCAGCAAACTCTTCCAGACGCATATCCCCCCGGCCGCGCACAGGCTTGTTGCCCCGGTTGCACCCGTTGTCGGTGCGCAGCCCAGCGCACGCCTTTTCGCGCAACGGCGGCGGGCCGTATGGCACAGACAGAGTCAACGTGTCCACGTTGGGCGAGATCTCCTGCAGGCTGCTCAGCACGTGCACCGGCTCTCCCGTGCGCCGCAGGCGCTCCGCCAGCGCCACGGCCGTAGTGGCCGCCGCGCGGCGCAAGTTGGAGGTTGCCAGGACAGAGGGTTGGGAACCGGGGGCTGCGCGGAGCAGCGCGTGCGCTGCCACGTCAGCAGGAAACAGTCCGTGATCCTCCGTGCGTGGCTCGTCCAGGAAGGTGCTGAGCGCGGTGGCTTGTGCCATTCCGAGGAAGCTCAGCGGAGAGTCCAGGAACACACTGTCGCTTGTGAACCAGAGAAACGTTTCGCGCACGCACGCTCTCACCAGACGGAACGGAAAAGACTGAGGGGCAGATACGGGATCGCGTGAGAGCCCAAACAGACGCTAACACGCCGCACGCGATGCGCTGCTACCGTGCGGTGCGTGGGGTACAACGCGCAACGCACAATGCCAAAGCCTTTGTTGAACACCTCGTTCCACTCCGACTCGCCGTGGCGCATGAAGATGACGGAGACGGAGGATACTGACTCCGGCTGCGCAAAAGCAGAGTGTGGTTGGTGAGCTCGCGACGCTCATGCGCTGCTTGAGTATGCGTCGTGGCGCACCGGGCATGCAAGCAGGAGGTCTGGGTTGGGGCGCGGCTTCTTGAACTTTTTGTCGCGGCCAAAGAGGAGGTGCAAAGCGCCTGATGCGCGCCAAATGAACTCAGCACATAGCCCTGTGAGGGTACCCAGCGCACGCCCAGGCGCAGGAAACGCACCAAGCACGTATAGGGACGCTTTTCGAACGGCGCGCGCAGCCGCAGGAGGGTTCACGAGGGCTCCAGCTGGCAACGAGCGCAAGTGAGTCAGAGACGGTGCAGTGAAAGCCCAACGCCACTGTTCACAGCCAGATACGCGCGCGCCCACCAACCGTCTGCGCTGCGCCGAGCGTGCTGGAAGTGCCGCTGGCGCTGGCGCGCGTGCGAGCGAGCGACGGGAGAGGGGCGACGCACCGACGACAACGCTGAGCAGCACGCTGGCCCACGCGCGCCGGTCGCCGGCCATCACGGCTGCCGCCAGCTCGCGCAGTACCACCTTAGCGTCCATCAACAGCCCGCGAGGAGGGCGAGGAGGCCTGGGGACAAATACCGCCGTGTGCTTCTGGATTATTCGACCGACGACAGGCAGACCGCCAGGTGGGCCTCTCGCGTCTCGCCCGCACATTGAGCGCCCTCGGCTGAAGCGTGCCTGCGCGTGGAGGCCGCGAGACGCGGCTGAGCTGGGTCAGAGCGCTGTGAGCAGAGACACATTGCGTGGACCCGACACCGAGGGACTTTAGCGGCGCCGCGCCTCGGCCGCACCGCCCCGCGCCATGACCATCCGCACGCACAAGGCTGCTGTGCACGAGAAACGCGAGCCCAAATGTGCGTGGCGTTCAGGCGGTGTTAACGACGGCAACCTTAGCGTGAGCATTCTCGCGCGCCGCCCAGCCCCGCGCTCCAGCGCCAGCTCGCTGCGCCTGGTGGCCGCACTGACGCGTGGAGCCTCAGACTCGCGCTTCACGCAACAAGAGCTGCCGGCGTGCCGCCCGGTTTTCTCGCCGCGCGTGGTGCGCCCCCTCGTGTGCATCCCCAGCCCGAGCGCAACACACAGCCTCACTCCGCCCTGCGCGCGCCACCGCTCCAGGTGATCCTGATCTATTTCGTTTTGGGCGTGACGTTCGTGCCCATCGGCGCAAAATGCCTCCTCACGTCTCGTTCTGTACGTCCCCTGCGCGCACAATTACGCACCCCTGTGCACACTCTCACGCGCCGCGAAGGTCATGGAGGTGTCTGCGCGTTACGATAACCTTGCTGAGTGCAAGTCTCAGTACCAAAAAAGCCAAAACGCAGCTAACAGGTACGGTACCAGCAGCAATTGTACGGTGACGCTGGGCCCGTTGCCCAAGGACGCATCTCCTCCGCTGTTTGTGTACTACCAGTTGGACAAGGCGTTCTACAACCACGCGCGCATGGTGAAGGGTCGGTCGGACAGTCAACTTCGAGGTGACGACGGCGCTGACACCAGCACTTGCGAGCCGGTGCGCTACGCGGGCGCCACGCTGAACCAAACTGTGAACCCGTGCGGCTTGGCGGCGTGGTCATACTTCAACGACAGCTTCAGCCTGAGCCGCAGCACCGGTTCCAGTCTTACTGTTTCGTCAAACGGCATCGCGTTCGAAGTGGACCTCAAGAAGCGCTTCGCATCCACGCAGCTGCCCGTGCACTTCAATGACGTGGCAGCCACGCGCGGCGGTGGACAGCTGTCTCCAGCCGCCACGCTCGCAGGCGGCGTGCACGCCGACGAGAGGTTCATCGTCTG
>Ga0208951_1000925_pt1 | contig 13290 bp, 8 predicted proteins | sample GreLakmeMI27MSRF_FD_187702 | JGI IMG/M metagenome (GOLD analysis project Ga0208951, IMG submission 187702) | Freshwater lentic microbial communities from great Laurentian Lakes, MI, USA - Great Lakes metaG MI27MSRF (SPAdes) | ecosystem: Environmental > Aquatic > Freshwater > Lake | place: Great... | reverse complement strand
GAGCCATGCTGTGAGCCTGACGGACTGGCCGATAGTCGCCTCGCCACGCGAGCCAGGGCCTGGCGTCACAACTGGAGCCGTCCACATGTCTCCTTCGTGCCGTCATGCGCACCCCTCTGGCCGTGCGTGCGCGCATGGATGAATGGAGCTGCAGGGCGCTGCTCATGCTGCCGTGCATAGGTGGTGGTGCGCACAGACTGTGTGCGATGGGAGTGTGTGGGAGAGGTGGAGGGGCTGCGTACCCCTGGAGCTGATGCGCTGCCGCCTGGCACCTGCCTTGACGGTGGAGGGTGCCCGGCAGCGGAGGCTGTGCTGTTGGCCCCTCCCTTGAGCTCAAAGCTCAGCCTGAGCTCCGACCCGCTTATCACCTGCCCTTGGAGCGCGTTGCTCGCCTGCACCGCGTCCCGCACGCGCACGTACTCCACAATTGCGCTGCCCGTCCCTGCGTCGCTAAACTGGATGCCCACCACGGCGCCGTAGCTCTGCGCACGCCTCAGCTCCTGCGAGCCGCCCACCTGACGCGGCGACGCACGCACCGTGAACTGCGCAGCCCACTGGTCCATGGAGAAAGCACGCGACAGGCCGGAGACGCAAAGCACAGGGCTGGGCGTGCCCGTCTTTGTGAACTCGATGCGCACGGCCGGCCCCCCCAAAGGAGTGCCGCCCAGCGCGGTGAGGGCGGCGAGCGCGCCAGGAACCGTCTGGGGGAGGCGTAAGGTGCAGAGTGCCTCGAAGCGCGCGTGCTGCTTGCCTTCATGTTCACGAACGCGTAGTGCTTGCCGGGGTATGTGGTGACGCTGTCTACGTCGCCGAAGCGGCGAAAGTGGGTGCGCAACTCTTCCTCGCTTACCTTGTTAGGGTAAGCCGCGTCAGCGCCCCACCTCTGGGCCCAACGCTGCTGCCACAGGCCGCACCTTCTGCACCAGGTTGCCCACCCACAGGTGTCGCGAGTGCACCACAGGCAGCGCGCCATTGTCAGCAGGCAGCGAGGGTGGTGGAGGCGGCGCTGCTGTGGCGTAGGCTGGAGGTGGCGCAAGCGGCCCTAGGCCGGTGCCTAAGGGCTGCTGCAGCCAGTCGGGAACCTGCTGCGGGGCCTGCTGGAGGTACATCACGGGCGGGTGTGACCACGTGAACCGGAGGGCGCTGTCGTTTGGCAGGCAGTCTTTGATGATGCCACGTCACCTCATCAACGAACACCACAGTGACACGCTCGCCTGCCCCGTTACGCCTGCAGGCGCTGACTGTGCGCCATTGTGCTGCGTGTGGAAACCTCAGAGAGAGATTGCTGCAGAGGCCGCGGAGACCGCTGAGAGCAAATGCTCCTCACTCCCGCTCGCGCGCCGTGCCTGCTGCAACCGCGGAGAGGCGCCGGCGAGTGCGCGCGCTCCTTTGCGCTCGCGTCGCCTGCGTTGCGGCGGCGCCACAGCCGCCATGCCACCTCATCGCTCCGTTGCGGCGCCTCAGCCTCCAGCAGCCACGACGAGGACACTTCGTACGACGTGGTGGTGGTGGGCGCCGGCCACGCGGGCTGCGAGGCTGCGCTGGCGTCCTCGCGGATGGGCGCGCGCACGCTGCTGCTGACGCTCAACCTGGACCGAGTCGCATGGCAGCCCTGCAACCCCGCCGTGGGCGGGCCCGCCAAGAGCCAGCTGGTGCACGAGGTGCGTGGCGGTGGCGCGCCCCGATGCAGCTGCACGCATCCTCTTTACTTCTCCGCCCCTCCAGGTCGACGCCCTGGGCGGCGAAATGGGCAAGATGGCGGACCGCACGTACCTTCAGCGCCGCGTGCTCAACCGCAGCAAGGGGCCCGCCGTGTGGGCGCTTCGGGCTCAGACCGACAAGCGCGAGTACAGCACTGTGATGCGCGGCGTGCTGGAGGCGCAGCCCCTGCTGGACTTGCGCGAGGGCATGGTCACGGAACTGGTGCTGGGTGCCAACGGGGAGGTAAGCGGCGTAAAGACCTTCTTCGGAGTCACCTTCAGCTGCAAAGCGGCGGTGTTGACAACAGGGACCTTCATGGTGCGTGCTTGCTGCGCCGCGCACGCAGCGGTGCCGTCTGACGCTGTGTCGGCGTGTGCTCAGAACGGCCGCATCTGGGTTGGTCGCCAGTCAATGGCTGCGGGTCGCTCTGGAGAAGCCCCTAGCGAGGGACTGACTGAACATCTGCAAAGCTTGGGCTTTGAGACGGACCGCCTGAAGACGGGCACCCCCGCGCGCGTGGATAGCCGCACGGTTGACTACAGCCAGCTGGAGGCTCAGCCAGGGGACGAGGAGGAGCGCTGGTTCAGCTTCGACCCTCAGGTTTGGGTGCCCCGCCCGCAGCTGTGCTGCCACCTCACCCGCACCACGGCCGCCACGCACGCTCTGATCCGCGAGAACCTTTTGGAGACGCCCGTGTACGGCGGCTGGGTCAAAGGGGTAGGGCCTCGCTACTGCCCCAGCATCGAGGACAAGGTTGTTCGCTTCGCCGACAAGGAAAGCCACCAGATCTTCCTGGAGCCGGAGGGGCGCAGCACGCCGGAGGTGTACGTGCAGGGCTTCAGCACGGGGCTGCCGGAGCGGCTGCAGCTGGCGCTGCTGCGCACGCTGCCGGGCCTGGAGAAGGTCACCATGCTTCGCCCTGCGTATGCGGTGGAGTACGACTACCTGCCGGCGCACCAGTGCTGGGCCACGCTGGAGACGAAGCGGGTTGGGGGGCTCTTCTTTTCGGGGCAGATCAACGGAACCACCGGCTACGAGGAAGCTGCGGCGCAGGGGCTGCTGGCCGGGGTGAACGCGGCCCGGCTGGCTGGTGGGCAGGCGCTGGTGTCGCTGCCGCGGGAGGGGAGTTACCTGGGCACGCTGGTGGACGACCTGGTGACCAAGGACCTGCGTGAGCCGTACCGCATGCTCACCAGCCGCTCCGAGTACCGCCTGCTGCTGCGGTCCGACAACGCGGACGAGCGGCTGTCCCCCACCGGCCGCGACTGGGGCCTGCTGGACGAGCGCCGCTGGGCGCTCTTCCAGGCCAAGCAGGCGCGCATCCAGGCGGAGCGGGTGCGCCTGGCACACCACAAGTGCGTGCCCGGCAGCCCGCTGGCCCTGGCCGCTGTGGAGGTCACACAACAGGCGCTGGAGCAGCACCTCAGCCTGGAAGAGCTGCTGCGCAGACCGCACCTGCACTACGACACGCTGCTACTGCACGGCGCGGGTGATGCGGGGCTGGCCAGAGGAGAGCAAGAGGCTGCGGAGGTTGGCATCAAGTACGCGGGGTTCATCGCGCGCCAGCAGCGCCAGCTGGACCAGGCTGCCAGCAAGCACGGCAAGGCGCTTCCGGAGGATCTGGATTACCGGGGCATCCAGACGCTGTGCATGGAGGCGCGGGAGAAGCTGAGCAAGGTGCGCGTGCGGCTGGCTGTGGAGTGAGCGAGCGATGCAAGCGTGTCGTTGCGCGCGCTCACGCACGCCGCCCCCCCGTCGCATCGCAGTTCCGACCCGCCACCATCGGGCAGGCGTCGCGCATCGGCGGCGTGTCGCCCGCTGACGTCACCGCGCTTCTGCTTCACCTGGAGCTCTCTCGCCGGGCAGCCGCCAACCTGGCACGCGCAAGCCGAGCCGACGCGGAGCAGCCGGTCGGCAACGAGGCGCTGACACCTGTGTGAGCGGGAGTGCTTGCGCGTGGTGGCCTGTCCACTCTGTGCATGTGAGAGTGAAATTTTGTTGCTTGAGATCAAATACTGCACACAGTGGTCCCCCCCCCGAGCGCTGGTTACCACCGTCGTCCCCCAGCCGTACTGGGTACATGTGCTGAGCGTGCTGAGCGTGCTGAGCGTACGTTGGGTGAGCTGGTGCGGCCATGTCAGATGGGGAGTCGCCCGCTGCTCTGGCGCCCGCTGCACCGCATGCCCCGGCGTCCTGGAAGACCTGGCACAGCGATGGAGACATCGATGAGCGTCGGAGGCTGATTCACGAGATGTGCGTGGCGCTGCGCACTGTTCGCTTGGCGTGTTCCTGTGCTGACACGAGTCTGGTGGCGCTGCAGTTTGAAGTTGTTCCAATCTCGCAAGCCCAGCGTCACCCGCGAGTGGGAAGCGAAGCTTCCTGATTTCGTGCGGCGCCTGGAGGAGGCTCTGTACCGAAACGCATCCAGCAAGGTGCGATTGGAAGCTCTGCCTCTCGCTCCCAGGCCGCCTGCTCCTGCGGTAGCAGCGTGCAGGCTTTTCAGCACAGCCTGCACAGCCTGCACAGCTCTCTGCGCCGCAGCAGCGCTGCTGAGGCGTCTGTTACGTCGCGCGCGGTACACTCTGCGCTTTTGGCGCATGCGCTGTGCCCTGGCGCCTGCACTCGCAGCGGCTGCGTTTTCCGCCGGCTGCGCGAGTTGTGCACCCTTTGGCATGCTCGCTTTCCCCGCCGGCAGCCCCTGCTTCGCGGCAGCGCTTGACTCATGCTTTCGCTTGGGGCCCTCCCTCCTCCCTCGCGCAGGCCGAGTACTGTAACGTGGACACGCTGGAGCAGCGGCTGCAGATGGTGGCCCGGCGCATGGTGGGAGGCAACAAGAGCGGGCACGGAGGCGGCGATGCGATGGGAGGGGGCGCAGCTGCAGGAGGGCGAGGGGAGGCCGGCCATGGGGCGCTGCTGGTCGGCGGCGCCTTCGGCGATGCGGGCGCGCACAGCTTCGACGGACTGGGTGCGTACGGCTACGGGGTGAAGGCTGAGGGCGGCGCGGGCGCGAGCGGCGCGGGATTCGCGTCGCCCGGTTCCGGCGAGCCGGGCGGGGCGCTGGACTTCACGACGGGCGCGCACGGCACCGGCGGCGGCGGGGTCAAGCTGGAGGGCAACGGGCTGGGCGTATCGCTGGGCGCCGGCGCGCTCGCGGGCGCCGGTGGACAGGTTGCTGGCTCGCAGCACTTCCGTTCGGTCCCGGGCTACGACGCGCAGGTGCGAGCCGCCCGCCCGCCCGCCGCTCCGGGCTGCCCGGCCGCGCCACTCGCGCCGGGGGCGTGCCTGCGCGACCGCGCGCCCAGGCTGCCGGGCAAGGGAGCTTGTTGCGCACAGGGCTTTTCGCGCGCGCCCAGCTCCTCGATCGTACACGCCGCATCGCGTCTCTGCCGCCCCGTGCCCTCACGCATGCACCCGCTGCCCGCCCGCAGCCGGCGCTGAACAGCATGGCCCTCAATGGTGCGCGGGCTGGAGGGCTGCAAGCGGCAGACCCTGCGCGCGCCTGCCAGCCTCGCTCGCCCTCCCGCGCGCCACGCCGCACCAATGCCCCATCTAGCGCCGCCCATCGGCGCACATGCGGCCCGGCCATGCGCCGCGGGGAGCACGGGCCGCAGATTTGGGCGGATGGTGCTCAGCGGGCGCGCGCCGTGGGAGGGCCTCACTTTTCGCGCACTTCCGGGCACCCACTCACTCCCCCGGTCCTATCTCCTCCGCCAGATAACCCCCTGGCTGCCAGCGTGCAGATCTTGACTGCCGAGCAGCGCGCTGCGCTGATGGCGCAGCAGTCAGCTGCACTGAGTCACGCCGGTCTGGGCGCACAGCACTCACTCGGCACCCCCCGAGGCGGCCTGCCATCCTCCGGCGCCAACCTGAGCCTGAGCATGGGCATGTCGCTGGGGCTGAGCGGCGGCATGAGCGGCGGCATGCCCCCCCCCTCCGACCTGCTGCAGACGGATGATCAGAAGCGGCAGGAGCTGGAGCGCGTGTACATCGTCAAGCAGCAGCGCTGGCTCCTCTTCCTGCGCCACGCCAGCAAGTGCACAGCGGTGGAGGGGCAGTGCCCCTTCACGCCCCACTGCCACGTGGCCAGGAAGCTGTGGGAACACGTGCTGAGCTGCCAGAACGGCGCCTGCAACTACCCCCGCTGCGTGGCCAGCCGGGAGCTGCTGAAGCACCACCAGCGCTGCCAGGACCCGCAGTGCCCGGTGTGCGCGCCCGTGCGGCAAGCCATGCAAAAGCAGCGCAGCGGCCAGGGGCCGGGGGGCGCGCAGCAGCAGGTCAGCATGGGCATGTCCGCCGCGCAGCAACAGCAGGCTGTGATGCGCCAGGGCGGCTACGCGGTGGCCCAGGCTGTGGCCTCGCACGCTGCGGGGGGCGGCCGCTCTGGCCACGGGCCCAGCAAGCGCGCGCGCATGGAAGCTGCGCCGCCGCCGCAGCAGCAGCCGAGCACGCAGTTGATTGAGCGGGGCGTGACGCGCGCGCGGTCGGGCGCGGCTGGGCCCGAGGGCACCAGCCTCTGCGAGTGCTTCAGCGAGGAGGAGATCCGAGTGCACCTGGCCTCCCTGCGCATCCCCGAGACCAAGCTGGCGTCGGGCGTGCCCATGTCCGCCCGGCGGCGGGAGCAGGAGTCGGCTGCGGTGATGGCGGCCGCCTCGCCCGCAGCCTGCAAGGCGTGCGGCGTGGAGAAGCTCTCCTTCGAGCCGCCCCCGATGTACTGCACCAACTGCAACGTGCGCATCAAGCCCAAGCAGACCTACTACCTGGCGGGTGCGCCCACGCAGTCGGACAAGCAAACCTTCTGCACCGGCTGCTTCAGCGGCTTCGGACCCTCTATTGAGATCGACGGCAACCGCTTCGCCAAGAACCAGCTGACCAAGCGCAAGAACGAGGAGGACCTGGAGGAGAGCTGGGTCGCCTGCGACAGCTGCGAGGCGTGGGTGCACCAGATCTGCACCCTGTTCAACGGGCGGCGCAACGAGAACGGGGACAGCGCCTTTACCTGCCCCTCCTGCATCCTGGAGCAGATGAGCCGCGGCGAGCGGCAGCCCACCGTGGCGCGGCCCAGCAGCCAGCAGCCGGCTTCAGCGCTGCCCAAGAACGTCCTCTCCGACTTTCTGGAGGAGCACCTCAGCTCGCGACTGACGGCGGAGCGGGCGGAGCGCGCGCGCGTGCTGGGCAAGCAGCCGGAGGAGGTGCCTGGCGCGGAGGGGCTGTGCATCCGCGTCGTCTCCTGCATCACCAAGCAGATGGCTGTCAAGCCCGAGTTCCGGCGAGCCTTTGGCCCCAGCGGCTACCCCAGCAGCTTCCTGTACCGCAGCAAGGTTGTGATGCTCTTCCAGAAGATCGAGGGCGTGGACGTGTGCCTGTTCTGCATGTACGTCCAGGAGTATGGGGCTGACCAGCCACACCCCAACAACCGCCGCGTGTACCTCTCCTACCTGGACAGCATCAAGTACTTCCGCCCCGAGGTCATGTCCGTGCGTAACAACGAGGCGCTGCGCACCCACGTGTACCACACGCTGCTGGTGGGCTACCTGGAGTACGTGAAGCGCCGGGGCTTCACCTCCGTCTACATCTGGGGCTGCCCGCCGCTGCCAGGGGAGGACTACATCCTGTACTGCCACCCCACGCGCCAGAAGACGCCCAAGAGCGACAAGCTTCGCGAGTGGTACATCAAGATGTTGGGCTTTGCGCAGAGCGAAGGGCTGGTGGTGTCGCTGGGTAACCTGTTCGACGAGCTCAAGCTGGACAGGGAGGAGCCCCGCTCAGCCATGGACGTGCTGTACTTCGACGGCGACTACTGGCCAGGCGCGGCTGAGGAGTTCATCGTCACCGCGCAAGAGGAGGAGGCCAAGCGCCGAGCCGCCGCCAAGGCTGGCGCGGGCGGAGCCGCCAAGCGCGACCGCAGCAAGAGCAAGCGCCTGGACCGCCCCGATGGCAGCCTGGAGGCGCTGGACGCCAGCCTGATGTGCAAGCTGGGCGAGAACATCCGTACCATGAAGCACGACTTCATCATGGTGCACCTCTGGCATGAGTGCAACCGCTGCCGGCGCACCATCGAGAACGCGCGGCGGTGGTGCAGCGCCCCCGAGGAGGCGCACTACGAGCTGTGCGAGGAGTGCTATGAGGCTGAGGCTGCGCTGGCGGTGGAGGAGCGGGGGTGGAAGGGCGCGCTGCAGCCGCAGCCTGTGCCCGCGCTGCCGGACACCCGTGACCCGGACGGCGAGTTGGAGTGCGAGTTCTTCGACACCCGGCAGGCGTTCCTGTCCATGTGTCAGGGCAACAAGTTCCAGTTCGACACGCTGCGCAGGGCCAAACACAGCAGCATGATGGTCCTTTTCCACCTGCACAACCCCACGGAGCCAGCCTTCGTGGCCACATGCAACCTGTGCACGCGCGAGCTGGACCCCGGCACCGGCTGGCGCTGCGAAACCTGCCCCGACTTTGACGTCTGCGACGACTGCCGCCGCTACCGCGGTCACGCGCACCCGCTCAAGCCGCAGGGCAACCGGCGGGACACCACCCGCGCCATGAGCAAGGAGGAGCGCCAGGCGCGGCTAGCGCAGCTGCAGCGCACCATGGAGCTTTTGGTGCACGCCTCCGCCTGCGGCGCCCAGAGCTGCACCAGCAGCAACTGCGCCAAGGTGAAGAGCCTGTTCCAGCACGCCTTCTCGTGTCAGCTGAAGGCCACGGGCGGGTGCGGGCTGTGCAGGCGGCTGTGGACGCTGCTGCAAGTGCACGCCAAGGGTTGCTTCCAGGCCAACTGCCCCGTGCCGCGCTGCCAAGACCTCAAGGAGTACCGACGCAGAGCCGCAGAGCAGGTGGAGGAGCGGCGGCGCCAGGCGTTCGTGCACTACCGGCAGCTCAACGCGCAGGGGGCGTGAGCCACTTCTTGGCAAAGCGCTACACCGCGAACCACCCACCCGCATAGCCGAACGCGCAGCGCGCAGCTGTTGGCTATGCACGCGTGTGATGACAACGTCTCGACTCGACGTGAGTGATGAGAAGGATAAGGCTTGCAGGGGCACTCTCAAGTGTGATCTGGCTCGATGATCGAACATCCTGCTGTTCGACCGCTCCCTTCCCCTGCACTTGGCATGATGGCGCTGTGCCTGCACGCCGCCGCGCGCCCACGCGAAGCTCAGCGTGCCACGTCGCGTCGCATGGCGTCGGTGCGCGCTCACTCGGCGCCCGCAGGCCCCGCCCCGAATGAGGCTGGGCGCCGCGCGACGCTGACGGGGCTGGCTGCCGCGGCGCTGGTGCTGAGCAGCGGGTGCATGCCCGCGTCGGCTGCCGTTGAGACGGAGACGGAGAAGGTGCTCTGCGACGCCGCGTGTTTGGCGGCCCTCGAGAAGCTGGAGCTCGTCACGCTGCCCTCAGGCCTCCAGTATCGTGACATCGTGGTTGGCAAGGGTCCAACTCCCCAGATTGGCTACCAGGTGCATCCCTGAGGCCTCCCCTGCGCCACCTCACAACCGCAGCTCTGACGCGTCAGCGCACAGGCGGTGGTGGACTACGTTGCCATGACCAACGAGCAGCGCATATTCGACAACTCACTGGAGAAGGGCAAGGTATGGAAGAGGGCGCTAGCGCGGGGCGGGTGTCGCGCTGACCACCGTTGGCTTCACTCACGCGCCGTCCAGCCGTACGACATCCGGGTGGTGACTGGCGACGAGGACAGCCCGTCAAGCACCATCAAGGGGCTCAACGAGGGGCTGAAAACGAGTGCGTGAGTGCGGCACCGCGCTTACCTGGGTCTGACGCCACGCCGCCAGTGCGCCCCGGCGGTGTTCGGAGGCTCTACATCCCGGGTGAACTGGGCTTTCCTAAGGGGCTTGCAAGCGGCCCCGGACGGCCGCGCGTGCCCCCAAAGTCGCCCCTCATCTTCGACGTTAAGCTCGTGTACCTTCCGGGGTTGCAGGATGCGGATGAGGAGTACTAGCACGCGCGAGAGGCAACCAAGGCAGGCCGCGAGCGTGCTTGTGAGCTGCGACTGTGCAATAGACTCGCAGTCGCAGCATTCGAATGCCCAGCAACAGCGTCGTTGACTCAGCAATGACTCGGAGGGGCCTGCGGTGCGACAGCGCAGCAGGCGTGCAATCCGATTTTAGCTATGCTTGCAGGTCACCCAGGTCTCATTGTCCCTTTCGCGGCACCTCCGCCTCTGCTATGGCGACCGCCACGCGTCTGGGAGTGCCTGCGTCTCACGGCGCGCTGCTCCTCCTGAGGCCTCGTGCGCGTCAGGCTGTGGTTGGGGCAACAGCGGCGGCGCCTCGCCCTGCTGGCGTTGCGCTTGCCCCCGGCGTCGCCTCGTTCCGCGCCGGCGCCCGCGCGCTGAGCGCCACGCTGCGGCGCCCTGGCGCCGCGCCCGCTGGCGGCCTGCGTTACCAGGCGCGTCGTGGCGGGGGTGAGGAGTCGCCGAGCGCGGCGGAGCGAGTTGTAGCCGCCCTTCCCTACCTCCTTCCGCTGGTTGACGGACTCCGCTACGGTGCGCACAGCTCGCGGCAGCGTGCGGCTGTGGAGCCCAGTGCTGGCGGGTCGCTCCTAAACGCTCTCGCCACACGCAGCCAAGTTCTTCTTCGTGGAATTCCCTCAGGCCCGCCTCCTTGTCCTGCCGCTGCAGCCGCTGCTGCAGGCGCGCGTCCCTGCGTACGCGTCGCAACGCGCACTGAGCTCGCTCGTCTCCTGCAGCTTTACACCACCGTGCCTTTTGCTTCGTTAATCGTCTTCTTCGGGCTGTACATGGGCATCGTGCAGAACCAGTCCTACAGCCGCTTCGTGCGCTTCAATGGCCAACAGGCCATACTGTTGGATATTTTGCTCATCCTGCCTTCGCTGGTGGAGACCCTCTTCCCCCCCCCGACTTCGGGCTTCGGGCTGAGCGTCTTCATCTCGCTCTGTGCGTGCCCGCGTGCGGACCGCCGTTCTGTCTGCTGCGCGTTCTCACCTCTGCGTGCGCAGACAACACGGTGTGGCTCTACGTCTCAATCTCCTTCCTGTACGCCGTCGCCTCCTGCCTCATCGGCAAGAAGGTGCTGCTGCCGCTCGTGGGGGATGGAGCTGACCAACAGGTCATGTGAAAGTAAAATGGTCCCGTGAAACACGTTCTCTGTCGCGAGAACTTTTTCGTAGAGCTAGAACTCTAACAGTCACTCTGTTCCGCACGTTTCGCGCAGCGCAGCCACCCGGCTCGCCACCAGCGCCGGGTCGTCCGTGACGATGGCTGCGACAGCCGCCTGCACTAGCGGGTCCACCATGTGCTGCTCATTGGCCGTCCATCCGTAGACGCGCAGTCCCCTGGCCTTGGCTACCCTCACCAGCTCCGCATCCACCATCGCCCAGTGCGCCGCAACAACGGTGGCGCCGTGCATGCGGGACAGCTTGTGCATGCCGCTGCTTCGCGCAGCCGCCGTCTCGTTCATGAGCACGAAGCCTGCCCTGGGCCCGTGACCCAAGTGGACAACCTCGCGCACTATCCCGTCCTCTTTGGCCCAAATGAGGCACTCTTCGCAGCCGCTATCCGCAATTGCGTCCAGCAGCATGCCCGCGAAGCCGTCGCTGCCCAGAGGCGGCCCGTCCTTGACGTCCAGGATGATGGCCTTCAGACCGCGCCCCACCAGCGCCGCCAGGGCTTCGTGCAGAGTCAGCACTGTGGCGTGCTCGCCCTTCTGGTTGCCGTACCAACGCAGCGCCTCCAGCTGGGCGTCGCCGACTGCGTCAAACTCACCGTCGCTGATCTGCAAGAGCTGGCGCGTGTGCAGCGCCACCAGAGTGCTGTCCCGCGTGCGTGATACATCGACTTCGACGCAGGTGACAGCTGCATTAGCGAGCGCAGCGCGATAGGCCGGTGCCGTGTTGGCCAGCGACCGACCGTCCGTGGTTTCGCCGCCGTGGGCGCATACCAGGGGCGCGGGCGAGGCGCAGAGCGAGGGCGGCGTGCGGGCACGCAGGAGGCTCACAAGGGCGCGCAGCGCAGCCAGTGACAGCAAGGCGACGCAGGCGACACGCAGGCTTCCTCCACGTCGACGCAGGCGGCGCCACAGGCGCTTGAGGTCAAGACGGCGAGAGGTTGCGAAGAGAGGTTGCGCGGATGTAGGCCACATGTCAACTCCGCTCAGCTCCACACACAGGAGACCTTTGTAGCAACATCGTGCGCGCAAAGGAAGCACAGGGCGACAGAATTGAGTGAAGAGTTGGCGTACGACCACGCATTATTCAGTATTGACGCGTCGTCAGTCGTCTTGCGTGAGCGTGACCGCGTGTTCGCTGTTCGGCGCATCAGTCCTCGCCTCCCTACATCCCCACCGTGCCTGGCGCCTGCGTGTGGTCGTCTGCCCGCGTTGACACGAAGAGGGCCAGGAACTCCAGGTTGCCCTCCTTGGCTCCTCGCAGCGGCGAGGCCATGGTTCTCTGGCACTGGAAGCCGAGAGCCAGCGCGCCCTCTGTGACGCGGCGCAGCACGTCTGCGTGCACCTCGGCGTCGCGCACAACCCCCCCGCGGCCAACCTCGCCCCGCTGGGCCTCGAACTGCGGCTTCACCAGCACCAGCAGGCGCCCGCCGGGACGCAGCAGCTGGTTGACTGCGGGGAGGACCTTGAGGACGCTGATGAAGGAGAGATCCAGGGTGGCTATGTCCACCAGCTCTGGCAGTGTGGTGAGGTGTCGCAGGTTGGTGCGCTCCAGCACCACCACTCGGGGGTGTGTGCGCACGCGCTCGTGCACCTGTCCGTAGCCCACGTCGACGCCGTAGACGCGTGCGGCGCCCCTTTGGAGGAGGCAGTCGGTGAAGCCGCCGGTTGACAGCCCCGCGTCTAGACAGGTGAGCCCGGTCACGTCCACGCCAAACGTCTCCAAAGCAGCCTGCAGCTTGAAGCCGCCGCGGCACACAAACCTGGGGAAGGGAAGGGTGTGGGGACGGGTGAGGAAGGGGAGAGCCAGCGTGCGCTGTCAGGACTGCGTGCGCGTACTTGGGCTCTTCCGCAGTCAGCGTCACCTCCGAGTCCGAAGCCACCGCCACGCCAGCCTTGCGCAGGGGCGCGCCGTCGACCAGCACCTTGCCCTGCGCGCGGCGGGGGGTGAGGAGAGCGCAGAGGGCTGCAGAGCCGCCGCACACGTGCACCTGCAATATCCAGCTCTGCAGCAGCGTGCGGCTGTACTGCGGGTACAGCTCCATGGCCAGCGCGTCCAGACGCAGCTTGCCCGGCCGCTTGGGCGCTGGAGTCAACACGGGTGGAGGCGCAGCAACAAGCACCAAAGCCTCGCCCTCAACCCTGTCCTCGTCGGCACCTGCTGCGCGAGCCAGTCCGCGGCCCAGCCGGGAGGGACGCGCCAGCAGCCGCGGGCAGGGGCCGGGACAGGCTCGTGCAAGCGCAGCAGAGCTTCCAGCGCAGCGCAGCAGAGCCACCATGCGCTCCACGTGCGCAAAGGAACAGTGCATGGACCGCTGCGATACTTGCGTAGAGGGCTGCCTGGACAACTGCGGGCTGGCGAGGGGGAGGGAGTGCGCGCCGATGCTCTTCGTTCGGCCAGCCGTAGTACCCACTACGCTGCTGAACTCCGTATGTGCACGCCGGTCAGACGTGCAGACAAGCG
>Ga0208951_1000922_pt1 | contig 13295 bp, 15 predicted proteins | sample GreLakmeMI27MSRF_FD_187702 | JGI IMG/M metagenome (GOLD analysis project Ga0208951, IMG submission 187702) | Freshwater lentic microbial communities from great Laurentian Lakes, MI, USA - Great Lakes metaG MI27MSRF (SPAdes) | ecosystem: Environmental > Aquatic > Freshwater > Lake | place: Great... | reverse complement strand
CTCTGTATCCTCTGTATCTGCAGCATCCACACGCACGTGAGCCGTGTCCGTGATGTCAACGCCGCGCGAAGCCGCGGCGCTGGTCAACGCCGCCATCGCGCCAGCGAGCGGCTGTGGGCCAAGCACCGCCGGCCGTCCTTGCCTGACAGAGGCGGTCAGCGACTCAATTCCACATCATCATTCGAAGCAAACATCCCACGCGCCTGAGGATGCCAGCCTTGGCGGCCGCCACGTGGTCGATCGACTTGCCCCCAAGCGCCGCAAGGTGCTCCAAATCCAGCGCAGTCACCACCGCTGCCTCCAGGTTGCCCTGTTCGAACACGTTGGTGGCGTCGCGCGTGCCGCCGAGGCCCGTCTCGACAACGGCGACGTCGGGTCGGGTGGCGGCAAAGTGCGCCAGCGCCAGCGCAGTGGTCACCTCGAAGTGGGTCAGCGGGCTCGCAACGTGCACGCGCTGTACGGCTGCCGCGTGGAGCCTCACCAGGCGCGCAAAAGCGGCCGGAGAGGGCGGCCCGCCGTCCCTGCCCGAACCAAAGCGCTCTCGCACGTGGGCAGCGTGGGGGCTGCTGTACACGCACACCCGGTAGCCCGCACAGCGCAACACGCTGGCCACCAGCGCGGCAGTGGAGCCCTTGCCTGCGCGCGCAAACGGGCGCGCAAACGGGTCAGGGAGGCAGCGCAAGAGCATCGCAGCTCCCCTGATTGACAGACACCTCACAGCGCCTTGTCGCACCTTTTGAGCCAGCCACGTGAACCACTGGGAACGCGCGGTGAGGCGACCCCAGCGCCTCCAGCAGCGCGTGCATGCGCTCCAAAGGGAAGCCGAGCGGCCCATCGGCGCCCGCTCCGGCAGGCACCCCGTTCTTTTCGTGGTTCACAAAGGAAGCCAGAAACGCGTCTGCCCACGCGCGCTCTTCACTCGGGGTGCCCGTGGGGCCTCCGGGCCACCCGCCTGCCGCGGTGCTGTGAGTGGATGCAGCGCGCAAGCTGGCGAGCCGAATGCCGGGTGCACGCAAGCACCGCAGCGCAAGCATGCTCAGTGCGGACACGGGGAGGCGTCAGGCGGACACATTGCATCATTTTGCATTTCAGCATTTGGCAGAAACGCCGCGGCGCGAGCCTTGAAGAAAGATTCTCTCAACTCCGTCACGCTACATCTCTCCCTCTGAAGCAGGCTCCACCCGCCAAGCGGTGAGCTCCACCAGCGATGCGAGCTCTTCGCCGTGAATGCCCGAGGAAACGGCGAGGACAGGCACGCAGATGAGGTGCAGCGTCTCTCCCTTAGCCTCCTGAAGAGCCTTCAAGGCACCCATCCAGGCGTCCCTTGTGCGCGCCATCGTCTTGTGCGCGTCTCCGTGGTGCTGCGTGCGCACGTAGAGGCGCAGGGCGTGCACGTGTGCCCAGGTGAGCCCCGCCTGCAGGAGGGACTCCTGCAGCTCCTGCGCAGCGCCAGCCTCGCCGCCGGCCAGGGAGCAGCAGGCGTGCGCTCGGATGAAGGTGCCGGGTATCCACACGGCGGTGGGGTTTCTGCAGGCGGGGGGGGGTGCACCCTCGAGGGCCTTTCCCCCGTCGTGGAGGCACCACCCGAGGGGTTGCACCTCCACCCGTGCGCCCCGCGGCAGCGCAGGCACCCGGAGCGTCACAAGCAGCGGTTGGAATGCCAACCGTCGTCGCGGATGCGAAGCGTCACAGGAGGCACTCCCGAAGTCCCTCTCACCCTCGCACCCCTCCCGCTCCTCCCGCTCCTCCTCCTCCCCCTCCCCCTCGTCGGGGAGATACACGGCGCGCACGGGCGCGGCACCGTCAAGCAGCGCCTGCCAGGCGACGTGCAGCTCAGCGGCTGCGTCCGCACAAGTGGCGTACGCTGTCATCGCAAGAGCGCCGCCACGGTCCAGCGGACAGCCCATGGCGCTTGCCACAGCTTGGGCAGACTGCACCGCCCATTCAGCCTCCATCTGCGGCGTGTGAGCGAGCGTCATGGAGGAGGGCACCAGCCCGAGCTGTCCTGCCAGAAACACCAGCCCGCCCCAGCTCACCGCCTGCGCGTACGGCCCGATGCATGCGGGCGCCCAGGCGCTGACGCTCTGCACGTGCATGACGCGGCGGTGCAGCGCCGCCGCGCCGGGAGAGCGCGCGGTGACGTCCACGTCGACGCTGACGGCGCCAGCGTGCGCGTGCGCCACGCACGCGCGCGCCGGCGGCGAGCAGGGCGCCACGTGGCTGCTATATGCTGCGTTGCAGGCTGCGAAGTGGGCCATGTACGGCAGGTAGAGGTGCACGAAGAGGACGTCTGGCCAGCCGAGGTGCATCGAGTGCAGCTTCGCAGTGATGCCGCTCAACGCGCAGCTCAGCGCGGCGGCGGAGCAGGCGGCTTCAGGTGAAGCGCACGGCGCGGAGGCAAGCAGCGTGACAGCCGATGCGTGGGCGTTTGAACCGCAGCAGCGCTGCACAGACGCAGCGGCGACATCGCTCGCTGGCGGCGACGGCGGCGGCGCCCAGCCGGCGGGGGGCATATGCGTGGCATCGTCGTCCACGTGTATGATGTCCATGCACGGCTGCGCGCCGCCTATGGCACCCGGCTTAGGCTGCAGGTGCCATGCCAGGCAGCGCAAGTGTCCCACTCCGCCGGCGCCGGACACACCCTCCGTGTCGTCTAACACCACCGAGGCGTGGGTGAACGCCCGACAGTCCAGCGTCAACGTTTCGTACTCGCCGCCTTCGCCGCACGGGTGCACGCCGTGCCGTGTCTGTAGGCGCCCCAGCTCTGGCGCCAGCTCCACCACGCTCCTCCCTAAGTGCCTCTCCGCCGTCAGTCCCAGCGCCGCAACCTTGACCAGCACCGCGCGCAGCCCCGCATCCGCCATGACGGCCAGGAGAGCCCGCTGGTTGTGTCTCCATAAGGGCGCTAAGCTGACCAGGCCCAGGGAGCCTGCCACAGCCTCTACGCGCAAGCGCTGGTAGTCAGACAGGATGGCACCCGAGCACACGCCCCCTAGGTCAGGCACCCGCTGCTTGGCGGCGGCAAGGAGCGCCCGCAAGTCTTCCACTTCGTCCCCGCACTCCGCCACGTACTCCAGGCCCAGCTGCAAAGCGAGCGCGTCAGCGTGCGGGTCGCCGCGCCGCGCAGACACGCGCCTGCAGCGAGGCGCCGCGGATGCGGCGGCGCAGCAGCGGCAGTCCGCAGCACACGGCGTACTCTCCCACCACGCCGTGCCCCGCCGTTTGGAACATGTGGCTGTCCAGCTCCTCCACGTCAGCCTGGGCGGGATAGAGGTTCGCCAGCAGCACAACCTGCGCGTGAAAGCGAGCAGCCTGTCACTCGAGCGCACGCATGCTGGTGGATAACCCACGCGCCTGGTGCCCGTCTTGCTGGCACATGTCCAGGCTCATGAACGAGTCCTTGCCGCCCGAGATGAGCGCCACAACCTTCATTTGCACTGTGGTGTGATGAGCGGTCTGATGCGCACGATCTGCAAAACCAGCGCTCTATGTGCCACGCGGCAGCATTGGCGCAACACGCACTCACGCGCGTGCAGACACCAGCGACGAGACAGACACGGGGGCACAAGATTGAGAGCGGCGGCCGGCCGGCGGTACGACGTCGACCGTTCTGCGAACACTTGCTTAGGTTGCTCGTTTCGCTATCACAACATGACGGGCGTGTTGAGCCTCTCCGCCAGCTGCAGCTGCGTGCGCGTGAGGTTGGAGAGGTACATGAGGAGAAGCACATCCTGCACCGCGTCGTTGAATAGCGAGTCAAAAGCTGAGCGGGGCAGACGGGGCACAGCGGCCACTGCGTCGGCCAACATGCGCCCCAGCGCAGCATTGGGCTTTTGCTTGCCCTCGGCCACAGCCTCAGCATAGGCGTGCGCCATCTCCAGCAGCGCGTGCAGGCGGCGCACGGAGGCGGCCAGGCCGGCCGCGTCGCCCGGCAGCGTGGCGGGCTCCACTGCGGTGAGGAGGGGTAGGCCCACGCGCTGTGCCTCGGCAAAGGTGTGCTGCACAGGGACCTCCACAAAGCTTGTACCCACCACGTTTTCGCTCACGCTCACCGCCGTGCCCACCCAGGCGCGGATTGCGCGCTGCGGGTCCACGAACGACGTGTCAAAGGCGAGATGCAGCGGCGAAGAGCACTCGCGGCCGTAAAAGTCGTGGATCAGCGCGTCAGTTTCCGTCAGCGCGGCGCCGGTGCTGTACCAGCCCACCAGCACGTCCTTGGGGCTCACGCGTGACTGAAGCTCCAGCATCTGGCGGTGGTATTCTATGTCCAGCGCAACCTAGAGGTAAGCGTGCGGAGGGTTAGGGCGGCTAAACGCACACACGCAAGTGTCTTGTCGTGCCTGTCCTCCGCTCTCGTTGTGCGGCACCGCGTAGCTGTTCTTGATCTCAACCGTGCCGTCCGGCGACACGCTGCGTGGGTGGGCCAGAGGTGAGCATTTGGACTCTGAAGAGCCGGCACTAGGCCGGCGAGCCGCGCCGCAGCCGTGCCTGCCCAGCAGTGTTCCGATGACGCGCTCCTGCTGCTCGTTGCGGCGAATGTAGGAGTCGCAGACGGTGAAGAGCACCTGCGAGCAGCCGCCGGGTTTAGGCTGGTTTGCCGGCACACGCGCAGCCACGCACCAGCGGGTGCACCGCAGCCACTTTTCCCTCTTGCGCGCCCGTCAGCGACAGAGTGGCAGCCGACATGGCGCAGAGGGGCGAGAAATCCACAGGAATAGGCGGGACCGCCCACCCGCCCGGCGGGCGCACGCACCCCCGCATCCTCGCAACACACGCAGTTTTCGACACTCGCAGTTCGCGTACTATCCAGACCATCAAGTCACCTGCGGCGCAACGAGGCGCGCTCGTCGAACGTGCGTGCATTGCGAGTCGAGATTCGTCCGTAGCGCCTAGCGCGCCACCGTGCGCCTCCATCAGAGGCCCAAAGAGTCGAAGACGCTTAGGTATGGCGCCGCCGGCGCTTCGGACGGCGGCGGCATGAGCAACAGCGGCACGGAGGCGGTTGGGAGCTCCGCCAGGCTGGGTAAGCCTTCCAGCAGTGGCGGGCCCACAGGCTCGTCTGCCCAGAGCTGCAGGTGCGCCCCTCCCGCGTCCCCCCCCCCTCCTGAGGACCTGGCCTTGCGCTTCCTTTTCCCGTAATCCCCTTCTTCTTCCCCCTCTGAGCCCGCAGCGCCCCCCCACGCCCGTCGGCGTTTGGCGATCTTCTTGCGCTGGCTCACATCCACGCCCTGAGAGTCCACGGGTTGACGGGCGGGTTAATAACGGGCTGGAGCGACTCATGCACGTGAACCCTGACAGAAGAACGAAGGCGCACCTCAAGAGCTTTGTCAACCGCCGCCTGCGCCTCCTGCGGCGACGCAAAGTTGAGGCGCACATCGCCCAGCGCGTTGCCCAGGATGGCGCGCACGCGCTCGTCGTAGCACTGCGCAGCCTCCACCTCGGTGTGGAAGGAGCCCAGGTACTTGTTTTCGCCCTCGTGCCAAAAGAAAGCCTGATACCGCGTCTCTCCATCCGGCTTGAGCTTGGTGCGCACGCCGCGCATGGTGCACGCGGTGGCGGCAACCTCGCGGCAGGCGCGGCAGACGCGCATGCGGCGCAGCATCTCTGCGCCGCAAGTGGTGCACGCCTTGGTGCTCGGGGCCGACATACGGCGTTGCTTCGTCATCCCCCCCTCGCCGTCACCATCCTCGTTGCCGCCATCGCCCTGCGTGCCCTGCTCAAAACGCGCGCGCATGCTCGCCAGCTGCTGTTTCATAAGCTTTTCAGCCTCTGCCACCGCGTGCCCCGCCACGTCGTCCGAAGGGAAGTTGTATTGGGTGGCAGGCATCGCTAGGGAGCGGCTCGCCTCCAGGCCGCGCATGCACGTGTCGTAGGCGCGTGCGGCGGCCTCTGCACTGGAGAAGGAGCCGATGAAGACCAGCTGAGACTGGAAGGAGGTTTTGGCTTGGAAGCACATGGGGGACTTTTTAATCACCCCGTGATAGCCGGAAGCGGGAAGCAGGTGCTTGCGTGCGCCCCGCACGCCGCGCTTCTTGGGAGGGTCCACTGGTAGAGTCGCCTGCGCCTGGACACGCGTGAGGTCACGCGCGTCGGCTGCGGCGCAAGCGCACGGACGCACCTGCGTGGGCTGTGCAGGCGCGGCGGAGTCTAGCGCAGACGCAGCCCCGACCAGCGCTTTGCGAGCTGCTTCGGCTTTCAAAGCTTCAGCCTTTTCAAGCAGCTCAGCCTCCTCAATCTCCCGCCGCGCCGCGGCCATGCGCATGCGTGCAAGCGCGGCCACTTGGTTCAGCGTCAGCGCCTCCTCCTCCTGCGGGGCTGCGAGGACGAGCGCTGCGCAAGCGTCAGGATGCACTCACGCGTGGTGCAGGCAGGCTGAGCGCACGCACCGCGCGCGTCGTCTGGAAAGTCTGAGGGCTCGGGCAGCGCCGCCAGCTGGAGCGACGCCGGGTCTGAGATGGAAGAGCGAGTCAGGGTGTAAGGCGCAAGTTCAAATGCGTCGCCAACGCCGCAGCTTCCGCTCTGCCGGTGCGGCTGGGCGATGTCGCGCTGCGGTGAGGATACACACGACGAGAGCTGTCGCAGCGCCCGTGTGGCAACTGCTGCGCGAGCGAGGCGCGCGATGCTCTCGTGATCACGCAGAGCCTCAGGCTGTACGCACCAGACATGCTTCCGATACGGATGCCGAAGGCTGCAGCGCAGAACTTCTGGCTTCGAAGTTCGAACGTTCGAAGTTCGAACAGCAGTCGAACGTGCGTACAGTAGTGGTGAGCGTCGCTCACGGCGGTCGTACAACTCTACAACGCGCTTTACTTCTTCGCTCCCTCGCTTCCTGCTTGCTCTCCCAATGTGCGACGTTTCTCCCACCGAGTCCTCCGCGCCGCTGCGTCGTCGCTGGGGCGCTTCACTTGGCCCCGAAGAGGCGTTTGCGTATGAAGGCAGCTTTGACGGTCTGGCGCCGCGGTCGCGCGGTGGGGAGGAGGGGTCCTTCTGGGGCGCCTCTACGTGGTTTGCGGGAGGCACCGCCTGCGTGACGGCCTGCGCCACGCTGCAGGATGCGCCCGGTGGGGCTACTTCACAGAATCGCATGGCTCGCGGCGCCTCAGGCAGTCAGCCGTTTGCGCCAACCTCCGCCACGAGACAGCTGGCCGAGTCGGCTATGGCGCAGGAGGGCGGGCCCGCGTTTCGTGTGGTGGCGGGCGGAGAAGGGCGCAAACACAACTTGTGGACCTGCGCCGGACGTGCGCGCACCTGCGCCCCGCGCGCTGAAGGACTCACCTACAGGCGCGTATGGCCCTGCCTGTAGTTTCGTGTGGTGGGCTGACTCACATTGTCGCCGCGGACGCCGTAGGTGGGAGGAAGGCTGCTGGCGCAACAACACCCACGCATTGCAGATCAGCGCCTGTGCTGCGCCGCCGCCCGTCGAGGAGCACGCAGTGGTCTATAAGCAGTCAGAGGAGCCTTGCCGCGAGGAGAAGTACGCTGTGCGCGCCGCCAGGCTGCGTCGTTTCCCGTCATTTGAGGCGGAGGTGCCCTTGCCCCCGAAAGCGGCGCGTAGCCTCGCCACGCGCCCGCGGGCAAGCCGGGTTAACTCGGCACCCTGTGGCACCTCGGCGGCACCCGGTGGCAGCTCGGAGGCTGCAGGGGCGAGCTGGACGGAGTTTCGACTGGAAGAAGGGAGCCGCGTCTACCTCCAAGCTTCTCAAGTCACCCCCGACCTGGCGTCCGCCTGGGTGCACGGCACCGCGCCCTGGCCGCGCGTGTGCACGCTCTCGCTGGACTCTGTCGAGCGTGAGCGCACGCGCACCCCCGCGGATGCGCCTGGCCCCGCGGCGAACGCGCAGATGATGGATCGAGTGCGCGCCGACGTCGCTGCATGGGCTGCGGAGGCCGCCGAGCGAGAGCAGCGCGAGATCGTGGCTAAGCTGTTCGCGGCGGCCGGGGCCAACGCTCAGAAGGCTGAGAACCACGCGGAAGTGCCGCTGGCTGACGCGCTGCGTCGAGAGCGCGCGTGGAGCGCCGCGCTGGAGCAGGCGCTGCTGCGTGCAGGCGTGGCGCCTCCTCCTCGCGAGCCATAGAGCTCTTATCGAACAACGTCACTTTGTTCGATTCGCGTTATATTTCCACACAACATCTTCCGCCGAGCATCTTGTGTCTCCACGCGCGTGCACCTGCCTACGTTCCGATACGCAGCCCCTGCTGCGAGCGGCCCCGATGCGGCGCAGCGTGCTCCTGCTGCGCTCCCTCGCCGCGCCGCGCCCGCTCTGCAGCGCCCCCTCCGCGCCCAGCGCTCGCACCGCGTGCTTCTCTGCGGCGCGGGTGGGTGGGGAGGCGCCCGTGTTTCGGGCGGCTTTGGGCGCGCGGCGGCTGCACCTTGCGGGCGCCGTGCGTGAGGAGGTTGTGGTTGGCGGCGCCACCTTCGGCCTGGAAACCGGGCGCCTGGCGCGCCTAGCTGACGGGGCGGTGGTGTGTGACTCCGGGGGCACCGCCGTTCTTGCCACGCTCGTGTGCGAGCCCGACGCGGCGTTGGACAAGGACTTCCTGCCCCTCCAGGCGCGTCCTCACACACCACAGCGCTTCACAACAACCCACTCGCTAACTAACACTCCACGGCAGGTGGACTACCGGGAGCGGAGTGGTGCCGGGGGCCGCATCCCCGCTACCTTTACGCGACGCGAAGGTGCTCCAAAAGACCGCGAGATCCTCGCCGCGCGCGTCGTCGACCGCGCGCTGCGCCCGCTCTTCCCGCGGGGCTTCTACAACGAGACGCAGCTGATCGTCAACGTGCTGGCCGCAGACGGCTTGCTTGAGCCCGATGCGCTCGCAATCAACGCAGCCTCGGCAGCGCTCTGCGCCTCCTCCGTTCCCTGGGCGGGCCCCGTGGGGGCGGTGCGCCTGGCGCGGGTGGGCGGCGTGAATGTGCTGAACCCGCGGCCGGAGGTTGCGGAGACGGCCGAACTGAGCATCCTTTACGCCGGTACCGAGGACCGCTGCCTCATGATCGAGGCGTCCGCAACTGGAGACGGCGTCTCCGCCTCCGTCTTCGCGCAGGCGCTGCGTGAGGCACATGCGGCTGCTGCTGCGCTGGTGCCTGCACAGCGGGCGTTGGCGCAGCGCGCGGGCGCACCCAAGCGCGCCCCATGCGCCCCGGCGTCCCCGCCACACATGCTGGCCTGCGTGCGCAGCGCCGTGGGCGCGCAGCTTTGCGCGCTGTTCTGCGAGGAGCATGGCCTGGGCAAGGCTGAGCGCGCACATCGCATGAACGCCCTCAAGAAAGACGCCATCGCCAGCTTGGACCCCCCTCCCAACCCAGCGCAAGCGGAGGCGCTCTTCGACGACATCTGCTCCGAAGTGCTTCGAGCGCTTGCGCTTGACAAGGGCGTGCGAGTGGATGGGCGGCGGCTTCATCAGCTGCGCACAATCAGCGCCCTGGCGGGTGTGCTGCCGCACGTGCACGGCTCCTCGCTTTTCGAGCGCGGCGACACGCAGGCGCTTGCCACGGTGACTGTTGGCGGGCTGGACGACGCACAGCGGCTGGACAGTCTGGTTGGCCCAGCTTCCAAGCGACTCATGCTGCATTACGGCTTCCCTCCCTTCTCCGTCAACGAAACAGGCAAGATCAACCAGCCCAGCCGACGGGAGATTGGCCACGGCGCGCTGGCTGAGAAAGCCCTCACCGGCTCTCTCCCATCCCCCGAAACCTTCCCCTTCGCCGTGCGCGTCAACTCCGAGACGCTCGCATCCAACGGCTCATCCTCAATGGCTGCGGTTTGCGCGGGTTCCATGGCGATGATGGACGCGGGGGTCCCACTTGGGCGCCACGTGGCTGGAATCAGCATCGGCCTCATCATGGAGGAGGACGCTCAAGGCCAGGTGACCCGCCACGTGTTGTTGACCGACATCCAGGGGTTGGAGGACCACCTGGGGGATATGGACTGGAAGCTGGCGGGTACCCGGGAGGGCATCACGGCTGCTCAGCTGGACGTCAAGCCCCAAGGCGTGCCTCTTGAGATCCTCATCGAGGCGCTGCAGCCTGCATCGGTTGCTCGCGGCGCCATTTTGGACGTGCTGGCTGCAGCGATAGCTGCGCCCAGCGCGGACGCGCGGCCCAGCGCGCCGCGCTTTCAGACGCTGCCTGTGCCGCGGGACCAGCTAGGTCGCCTCATCGGACCCGGGGGCTCCACCGTGAAGGACATCGAGCGCCGCACGGGGTGCAAGCTCACCGTGCAGGACAAGGAGGCTGCGTCGCGCGTCGCCGTCTTTGCGCCAGACGCCGCGTCGCTTGCAGCCGCTGTGGCCGCCATCGAGCTCGCCATCGGCGGCGGCGCCAAGGTTGGCGCCACCTACAAGGGTCGTGTGGTCTCCCTGCGCGAGTTCGGAGCCTTTGTGGAGCTGCAACCTTCGGGCGAGCAGGGCCTGCTGCACATCAGCGAGGTGAGCCACGCGCGCACAGAGCGCATCGAGGACGCCGTGACCATGGAGCAGGAGCTGGAGGTGCTGGTGCTGGCCAAGGATCCCGCGGGCAAGCTCAAGCTGTCCATCAAGGCGCTCACCCAACCGCCATCCTCTGCCGGCAGCCGCGACCGAGTCGCCTTTGACCGCCGGCGCATGGGCGGGCACTGATGTGTGTAATGCACGCGCGTATACAACTTGCACTACTGTTGTCCAGGACATGCTGTCGCAAAGCCTGGGCAACATCCGCCTCTTGAATCCACAGCCGCGTTGTTGCTCCTGCACTGCCGATCGCAGCAGCACACGTAGGCGCCTGGAGCAGCCCCAGGCGGCACTAAGCACTGTCCGCAGATGTTCGCGTCGCAAGAACCGCTGGCGCCGGCGCCAAAGGGCGACGAGCCAAAGGTGCCGCCCTGGAACGCCCCGCCGCCAAAGTTGGGAGTCAGCCCGACGTTGCCCACCCCGCCCAGCTGGCCCAGCGCGGGCGTGAACCCCGGATTGGTGGCCCCGATGCCGAACTGGGAACCGCCAGTGGCCAACCCGCCGATGCCGCTCACGCCCAACCCGAATCCGGCGGTGCCCACGCCCAGCCCGTAGCCGGTGGAGGGAAGGATGACGGGCTGGATGATTGTCGTTGTAGGCGGGACGACCAACGGGGGCGGCGGCGCGGGTGCCCGCGGTGGCCGAGGGGGGCGCGGCGGCGGCGGCGGTCGCGGCGGCGGCGGCGGCGGCGCGGGCGGAAGAGGCGGCGACGGCGGGAAGGGGGATGCGAGCGGGCAGTCAAAGGGAGGAGTGCGCGGGGTTAGCCACTCGCAAGCCTGGGTCCACTCGTTGAAGTAGGAGCCCAGGCCCCGCGTGCACTCGTAGTAAATCTGCTGGATGCATCCCCCAGACGAGCATTGCGAGCAAGAAAAGTAGCCGATGCACCGACTGGCACAGGCAAGACAGTCGCAGTTGCTGACGCACGGAGCAGCGACTGGCGCAGCATAGAACCTGCGCATCAGACGGTGAGACATCAGCACGAACGCTGTTCACTGGGTATATCCACCCGTCGGAGGTCTTGTTGCCGCAGAAGCTGGGCGCCGGATGGTGGTTGGAGGTGGACGTTGGATGATGTGTGTCAGCCCCGCCTCGCGCGCCGGTGCGCTGCGCTGCCGCGCGCGCAACGAGCGCCAAGAGAAGGTGCGCGCGCATAGAGCAGAGCCAGAGCCGCGGGAGCGCGTGGCGTGAGAGCCTCGGGGAAACAAGTCGCCGCAGTCAGTGCCCTTTGCTACACAAATCTCTACCTCAAAACTGTGTCACTGCGCCATCCGCGGCATCGCCCTTCACCCATCCGGATAAAGCATCTCTGCGCTGCGCGGCAGGAGACCGTGCTTTTCCGCTAGCGCGGCAAACGCCTCCTTGCTGTCGCTCAGCAGGCGCTCGTCCTCGCGAATGGGCAGGTCGTTGGTGGTGGTGTCATGCTCCGTGATGAGGCCTTGGTCGTCAAAGGTGAGTTGCTCATTGCAGACCGAGCGGTACCAGCCTCCATCCTCCCTGGCCGTGCGCCACTCGCAGTGCGCGGAGGCTGCGATGCGGTGCGTGTCGCTCACGAACAGCGCCATTCGAACGTGCCACTCCAGCTGCGTCTCAAAGCGACGTCGCAGAAAGGATGCGACGGCGTCACGCCCGCATAGGCTCGTGCCGCCCGCGAAGTTCCACACGCCATCTGGCGCATAGTGCGCTGCGATGACCAGCGGGTTGGTGGTGTTGTGCGCAGCAGCCACCGACTGAAGCTTCGTCGTGTCTACGCTCTGGGCACTGAAGGGAGGTCTCACCACACCGGGCTCCACCACGCCAGGCGGTAGAAGTTGGTGAACCTCCGTGCCAACCTGGCCAGCCTTGAGGCGAAAGGAGCGGATGCTGAGCGGCCACAGGCGCTGCATCTTCGGTTAAAAGGGGGACGAGGTGTGCCCAAGGCAATCTGCAACCCTCAGCGCGCGCGATGTTGGCACAACGCATTTTCGGCGGTGCGACCGCGCTGCGTCGGTTCCCTCTCGTCGTTTCCCGATGCGGAGCTCTGCGGTCGCTCACTGCCACGCGGGCAGAGGCGGCCTCGCCGGCGCCCATCAAGGTTGTCGGGATCTGCGGAAGCCTGCGGTGCGTCGGAGAACAACACTGAGTCGCTTGGAAGCTGAGAGAACGCAACGGCGTCAGCGCTGCGTCGTTCAATCGCGGCCTACTGCGCATCGCACAGGCGTCGCTGCCAACCGGGGTGTCTCTGGAGGTGTTGGACGTGCGCCTTCCGCTGTACGACGGCGACTTGGAGGCCGCGGGTGTGCCCGCCGAAGTCCAAGCGTTCCGTGCCAAGGTCCTGGCGGCAGATGCTGTGCTTTTCGCCTGCCCCGAATAGAATTTCTCAATGGCGGCTCCGCTGAAGAACGCCATCGACTGGGGAAGCCGCGCGCCCAACGTCTGGGAAGACAAGCCCGCCGCGGTGATGGGCGCAGGGGGGTGGCAGGGCACCTCGCGCGCCCAATACCACCTGCGCCAGTCAGCAGTGTTTGTTGACGTGCACTTCTTGAACCGCCCAGAGGTGCAGGTCAACGCCTTTGCGCCGGGCAACTGCGACGCAACGACCGGCGATCTCCTGGATCCTTCCCTTCAGGCCAAGGTGAAGGAGCTCGTGGAGGCGCTAGCACGATGGACGGCGCGACTGCGTGCCAAGTAGAGCATCCATCCCATTGCAATGCAATACTCACATCCTTCTAGAAGAACATCGTCTTTCGGCGCTCAGCCTTCACCGCCGCCGGTGGTCCCTCCGCCCATCCCGTCTCGTGTTTCACATCTGGCTGCACCTCCGCGGC
>Ga0208951_1000920_pt1 | contig 13331 bp, 10 predicted proteins | sample GreLakmeMI27MSRF_FD_187702 | JGI IMG/M metagenome (GOLD analysis project Ga0208951, IMG submission 187702) | Freshwater lentic microbial communities from great Laurentian Lakes, MI, USA - Great Lakes metaG MI27MSRF (SPAdes) | ecosystem: Environmental > Aquatic > Freshwater > Lake | place: Great... | reverse complement strand
CAGCAAACCACATACTATAAAGGAGAGTTATGCTAGAGTCCACACTTGCCACACGCACTATATATTTTGTTTCATTATAAGGAATATGAATGTTTAATGAAAGAAATGCGTGACATGCTACAGTCGGAAATATAGTAGCAATACGACGTTTATCAAAAAATATTTCTCGGCGTTCTGCCATAATTTCTCCAACCTCTTCAAATTCTTTAATTGTAATATCTGTGGATGGAAATTGAGCCTTAAGTTCAGCTGCTAGATAGTTTGTTGTCTCATCAAGTGTCTCAGTTGTTAAAATGTACCGAGGATCATATTTTATGAGTGATTGACCAAGAATAATTTCCGTCTTTGCTGTGTGATCTTCTAGGGCTTTATAGACACCTTCTACCATGGCTCCAGCAAAGAATGTTCGTGTATCATTGAGGACTTGAAGAATTATACTATGAAGTCGGCGTCTCTTCTGCGGTGGAAATCGAGTAATTTCTGTCACAGAAGAATCCATACAAGAAGATGGCTTGAGTGGATAAATTTTATTAAGAAGTTGAAGGCGATAGAATACTTTTGCCCAGCGTTCCTTAACATCTCCTGCAGGACGGCTCAACTCTAAATATGAGGCCATGCGTAACCAGTCGGGAGGAGCACAATATAAATCACCTCGTTTTCGAGTTTTCTTATGAAGACGAGTATAGATTTCTTGGGGTAACTCTGTAATATCAGCAGCAGCGCGAAAATTTACGAAAATTTTATAAGTTCCTTCATGAATTCCTAGACGAGTCTCAACATCTTTAAATCCCGCAATTTTGTATTTTTCCATGAGGGCAGCACAATCTTCAAGAGCATCGGGAGTTAAAAAATCATAATCGGGTAGATCTATCTCAGGTTCATAAAATTGTAGGTTTTTAGGCATTAAAGCATTGATTGCAGCTCCGCCATAGATAATACGTTTTTTCTCTGCTAGAAATGTCTCAACAACAGAAATAATATGCGATGCTAATGTATCTTTGCTAATGACAGCCTTTGTTATTCGTAGAGCTTCTTCAGCATATTCTTGAACAACTGTAGTTGCTTCTTTAATTTTTTTTATATTATCTTCCATCCCTACTCTTTTACGGGTGTAAAAATTTGAACCCTATTACCCCAAGAGTAGTAAGTAAAGTAAATGGAGCCAGCAATTATTGAAATGAATGTACCTGTCGCAATTGCAATGATAATCGGAATGATTGGATGGTTCTCTTGGCAAGTCTCAAAGAATTTTGAAAATTATTTGCGTGTTAATCCGACCATGGCTGGCGATGGTCTTGTTGGTGTAGAGGACTCTTCTGCGGATGTGGAAGAGACAGCAGAGGAAGAGATGGATGTGGATGAAGATGAAGATGAGGCCGTAGAGGCGGCGGTAGAGGCGGCGGTAGAGGAAGCAGAAGTAGAGGATGCAGGCGCAGTTGGAGAAGTAGTAGCGGAGGATATGTCACATGTAGATGAAGTGCTTGATGTAGAGATGGATACAAATGACAGGGCGCAGGCACAGACAGATATCGACACCTTTCATGCTAGGATTGAAGAGATTGATAACAAGTTAGAGGTTACGCGTAGCCTAGTCACCGAGTTGTGTAAAACTGTAATTGATACAAATGATTCCACAAAGAATTATTTCAATAAGACATTTGACACCTTGGAGACAAAGGTCGCTGCCAGTCTTTCCCGTATTGAAGCATCAACAAGTGGAAGCCTTTCTACTTTCCGGAATTCTCTTGATAATTATGCCAAATCTCTGCAGGCGGTGACTGATGTTCTTTCCTCTGTTCAGATTTCCCTCGGAGACTTTGTTTCAAGTCGTGATTTTAATAATTTGAAGACTCAGATGGAGGAACTTCTAAAGCGTTCTACCATTCGGAAGTCAGTCTATCAGGCATGGAATGGCTCATCTAAGTGGACCGACTTCAATGAAGGAGAACTAAATATCCAGATGATTCGTAAGAAGTTCATGACAAATGAGCAGAATGAAGAGTGGCTTCTTCCAGAAAATAAGAAGATTGCAGCATATAATCGCGACCAGCTTCTTGGCCTAAATGAGGATACATGGACTACAAAAGATAACACTGTCTTCGTAAAGCGTTATTATAAGGATGACTGGGATTCTTCCATTGAAGTTGCAATTACTGTTACACTTTCAAAGAAGATTTTGGTTCCACCGGGTGGCAAGCCAGAAACAATTATCAGTCATATCCTCAAGAAACTCTATGAGAAGGACCAAATCATATGGGAGCATCTGCTGGTAAATGTTTAAGGTCGGAGTTGTAATTCAGGCACTGTAATATTACCACCATTCATATTGGATTCCTGTCCGGCCCTTCGTGGTGCATTACTGAGTTTCACTGAATATCGCAGTGCCTCCGGTTTCACTTTAAAACTATAAAGTCCAAATGTATCCCGATATCCCTTCAAATTACCAGCATCTGAAAAGAAATTAAGCCCGACCATCTGAATACCCAGATCTTGAGCACGTTTCCAATCAAGTGTATTTTTAATGGCTTCGGGTGTCCCCGGAACATCAAAGGCGGCACACAAATGCTGTTGGATAATCGGTTTTACTTTCATAATCTCATCAGCAGTTATATTCTGGACATCTGCTGTAGAATAATTCGCCTTTACGCTACTGACAGGAGTTATATTAATAAAATCCTCCAAGACACTTCCGGCTGCTTTCTGATTACAGATGATAACAACTTTGCCCATAAATTCTTGAATATCCGTTGTATAGAAATCAGTTTCCCGGCGACCAGCAGCCCAGGTATAATCAAGACGATAATCTTTGAAAGCATTCTCTAAGTCAGCCGCCACAGCATTGTAGAATTCGGGTTTGTGTAGACGATTAAAACGGAGATAGATAAAAATAGGGTCAGTTGTATTTTTAATTTGTACTATTTGTGTCTGTCCTAGTGATCCTTCTCCAAATGCCTCTGCTCGGAGACGGTTGATTGGATCGCGGAATGGAAGACGATTCATGCTGGTTGTTCGCCATTTCTTATTAGGATTTGCATCTAGGATTGATATATAGGGTTTTCCTCTATCAGAAAGAGGCTCATGAACATCAAAAATAAATCCACGGCATCCAGCACGAAGAAGAAAGGACAATGCTTCAATATTACAGATAGGTAATCCGGGAAGTAATACGCCATCGGGAGAGACTCCAGTGGCTGCTGCGTTTGCAGTCATAATATAGAAATTTCCTAGACATTTCTGATTGGGCTGAATTTTCTTTTCATTTGTTAATGTAGTTAAATATTCATTTAATGATTTTCGGCCATTCCCCGCTGCTCCATAGACAGCTTCCCATTTTTTAAGAAATGAATTTGTGTGGATAATTAAATTTTCGGGAGTATAATAATTATAACTCTGCGCCCAAATTACAATTAGGACAATTATTGTAATAAGTACAGATATAACTAAGAATACAATTGGACCAATTATTCTATCTAGATGTATAGGCATATTTATTTGAATACTGTCTTTTATAGTATTCCCTAGGTTTTCCATCTTATCTATCCTATCCATTAAGACATAATTTTTAGTCCTCAAAATCCGTAAAATCAATTCCCATAACAGCCGCTAATTTTTTATTCACAATATCCATCTTTGTAAGAGACTCCTTTTCCTTCTGTTCTTTCGTCATTGAAATTCGGTCTACCACTTTAGTTGAAGCAGCAACCTTTTCTTTCTGCTCTTTCTGCTCAATATGACCATCCATTTCCTGCTTGATAATTCCATAGATTGCCTCCGTTTCTCCGACAATTTGTCGTATTTGATTTGGATTTTTAATAAGTAAAGAATCAGGGAAAGTTCCTTCAGTTAACCACGCACATATAGCACCAAGACATTGGCGTCGCTGTGTCTTACCTAGCAGAAGCCATGTTTCTTTCCATAATTCTAAAGTTTCTATAACAGCCGTCTTTTTCGTACCAAGATAACCAGCATAATGTTGAAGAATACTATATATAAACCAAGCAATATGTTCTCGGTTTGATTCGGGTATATGTTCGGGGCCTCTTCGTAAGAGTTTTATTGTTCCTCCTTTTCCCCGTTCTTCATCCAGTTCCCATAACCACGCAAAATATAGAAGAGCCCGTGTCATTTGGTGGTATTGTATTGCCCAGATAAGTTCATTTGCTAGAATCCGCAAATCATCCGAATCATAATGAGCCTTCCATGTTGCTTGCACTGAAGGATGAAGTGTGGATGTAGGATTTGTTTTTAAATTTGCCTTAAGTTGTGTAGCAGCAGTGAAAACCTCTTTTTTTGTGGGAATTTTTGGTGATGTTTTCTGTTGTTGCTGACACCAAATTTCTGTCCATTCTGCTACTATAGAACGTACTTCTGTTGAATTACGAAATGTGCGTGTACTTGCCCCTGATGAGCGCCACCGATCTTCTAGCAGACGAATCTTTTGCCGAATATGTGGAACCCATGAATAACTAGCAGGAAGAAAATAGCGGAAACCAATGAAAACATAAATACTGAGAAGTTTCGGATATCCTTTCTCCGAGCAGAGTAGTTCGGCGGTCCATCGTTGAGAACCGGATCGGTCACCCTGTATGATAGAACCAATAAGTGTTCGTATTACTTCTGTGCTTGAAAATCCTGTTATTGTCTCAGCCATATCGCTGAGTTTCACAGCGATTATTTATTAGAGAAAAGACCGGGGCCTTTAACAGGGAGGATGTCATTGGACTTAGTAATAGGACCACTCTTATTTTTTTTCATTTTTTGTCTTGTGATTTATGGAATCCGAAAATATAGCGTTGGAAATCATTCTATAGAAGGATTCGCCAATGATGAATACATTATTGGAACTGATAAATTATATGATGGATTTTATGCTGGAATCTATGATCAACTGGTTCAAGGACAAAAAGAGCGAATTCCTTTTGAAGTTGAAATTGTAGATAAATATTGTAAACGTCTCATTCCTGATAAGACCACATGGAAAATCCTAGATATTGGTTGCGGAACAGGTGACCATATTAGCGAATTTCTTAAACTGGGTGCTGGTCACGTAACTGGTCTTGATAAGAGTCAAGCAATGATTAATCGTGCTCGTGCTAAATTCCCCGATAAAAACGTGGATTGGAAAATCGGAGATGCCATAACATCCTCCATGTTTCAGCCGGATGAATTTAATGTTGTCTGTTTTTTCTATTTCACTTTATATTATTTCCCCGACCGAATTGATGTTCTGAAAAACTGTTATACTTGGATGAAAAGTGGATCAGTTCTTACAGTCCATATTGTAAATCGCAACAAGTTTGACCCTATTTTAGATTCTGCTAGTCCTTTTCCGGCATTTTCAATACAAAAATATGTAAGTCAACGAGTCATGGAATCAAGTGTTGTATTTGACACATTCACCTATGATGCCAAATTTGATTTAGAAAATGAAAAAGCGAAATTTATGGAAGAATTTAAATTCAAGGATGGAACACATAGAAAACAGGAACATCATCTCTTCATGCCTGAAATGGAAAAAATTGTAAAAGATGCCGAGGAAGTGGGATTCCGTTATCGGGATTATACAGATTTACGTACTATTGGATATGAATATCAGTATTTGCTCTTCTTTGTGAAGTAATTAAATTATTTCAACCTTTTCTGCTTGTATCTTCACTAGTGCATTGCTAAGATCCCGAGTACTCTTAGCCTGATAATTAAAATCACAATTATGACACTCTGCGTGACGATGCGTTATACAGAATGCCTTAGTACACTTACAGAGTGTTGTCATCTCAACTAGACGCAACTTGCGCTTACAACCGATCATTGCACACATAGGCTTCTGATTCTCCATTTTCTCCTAATGCGTTATACTTTAGCAACACGTTTCAAATTTACTGCTAGAGGATGACGTCTGTTTGGCCACGCACTTATCAATTATCTTGTAATCCAACCGCTGTTTTCAGCAAAGACTTAGCAAAAGAACCACAAATACCACAAGATGGATATATTCGGCGGATGAATCTAGATCATATTGAACTCCTGCGTCTTTTTTGGGGAAATCATTATTGTGATTCAGACTGGATGTTTGTGCCTCCAGCAGATGTTGTTAGTGATTGGCTATCCGATAATAATGTGCGACTCTGGGGATATTCTCATAAAGATATGCTTATGGCAACTCTAATGTTTCGGCGTATTGGTGAAGATCCTTGGACAACAATGTCGGTGGATTGTATCTGTGTTCATCGTGATGTTCGCGGAAAAGGGCTAACGGCAATGATGCTAGAAAATCTTATTCTACAAGGGTCTAATATGGGATGGTTGCGGGATAATGAAGCATTCACAATTCTGGGATATCGGGAGACTCCAGCAGGAAATCTTCTTCATGATCTTGTTCCACCTCTTCGCAAAGAAAAATATATTTGGACAGTTGGTAAAGCTGCGCCAATAAAAGACCAGCGAATTTTACATCTAAATGTAAATGGAACTAAAGTGATTCTTTTTAATACATGGCGGAGAACATTTCCGGGTGGAAAAGAACAGTGGGAAGTCTGCTGGATTCAAAGAAATGGAGGGTCTCTTTCTGCTCTAGCAGAAGTTTGTCCAAGCAACATACAAATCTGGGTTTCATCTTTGTACATTGATTTTGAGTTGGAAAGTGCGGATGAGAAGAAAGGATGGACTGAAGCAGAAGGCTTTCTACTGCTAGAATGTTGGGGTCGTCCTTTGAAAAAGCTACAAAATATGCCTTATATGCATTTTTGATTTATTAAGATCAAATTACAGCCCCTGTATATGATAATGTTGTACTTAATGCTTCCGCAAATACTCTTTCAATATCAATATAATACTTTAACATAAGTTCGGCAATTTCTTCTACAACACGATCTATCTTCTTTAGAGTGGAAAGGCGTGTCTCAGTAACAATTGTAAAGTCGGGGTTAATCTTATAATTACCTTCTTCAAACTTGACTACCTTGGTTGTAATTATCTTTCCAACAGTTATGGTATATGTATTATGTATTGTACTTATTTTATTACGAAGAACAGTCAATTGGTCAATACGCTGTTGTGATAACCGAGGTGACCGTCCAGATAATGTATTAAAAATTCGTTCATTATTTTGGCGTAGTTTATTAAATTCATCTAGCAAGGGCACAAGCCGTGTAATAACAACGGGATTGTTATTGAAATAGGATACGCCACGAGCAAGAATACCCGCTACAGTTGTGATATGATCCGTCTTTAGTGATGTATTCATGGGCTCAACACGATCTCCATCGGGTTTTAGCATCTTCATGCGAATTTCATACAGACTAAATTTGTTGACAGCCATTATAGCACGGATTTTAGAGGCCGTTGTGGAAAATTCAGTAGATGCTGTGCTAGAAACACCGCTTCCAGAAGTTGCTCTCCCAAGTGGAAGGATAGGCAAATCGGGGCTTCTGCCTTGGTCCAAAATTACATTTTTGTTTGTGGAAATCTGCCGAATATCTGCTTTTGCGGCCGTTAAAAGAATACGGACAATATGTTCAAATGTGTAAGGACCGGGCTCAGAAATAGAGTAAATTCCCGACATTATTTGAGATGGTAAGTTAAATGAAAATCGCTTTTCCGAATAATCACGATTTTGTGAAATTGACGCGTTTATTCTTAAGACAGGGAATGATTTATCATAGCGATTGTAAGTGGCACAGCGATAGATTGTCATCATGAATGCTGCTGAATCCGCATTATCAAATTCACAAAAGAATTGTATAGGCGATACATTTGTCACTAGACGTTTTCCTTGTAGATATACCCATAAATCAACATGGCGTAATGATATAGTTGAAGATGAAGGACGTTGAAATACTACTAGTTCATTGGGAATACTATCATCTGCCACTCTTGGGTATAACTGCCGGTAAGGGTCAGGATTTTGGAAAAAGTTGGAAGAAGGAGGGGAATATTCTCTGTCAAGAAAACTTATTAAGTCTTCAAAGGGCCGGGCACCACCGCGTTGTCTGCGACGGGTACGACGAGCTCCACTTTCTAGAGTAGTACGACGACCTTCAAGAATACCAACAGGAGATATATACTGTTTACCTGTTGAAAGAACAACAGTGTAAAGTAAGAAAATAAGTTCAATATAGAATACTGACATTTCTTTGCAAATTTCATTGTCAGTAGGTCTCTTGCGTTTTATCGGATGAAAAACGATGCTTTCAAATGAATCAGAACTATCCTTTGAATCCATAACAAGTGTTTTTAGTTCCTTTGACTTTCTAGCCTCCTGCATATCTTGGAACGCACGATGTAACTGAAATACATATTGATTACACAAATTTGGATTTGTTAATTTATCAATATCAATTTCATTTGTGTTTCGGATGAGTCCATTAAAAATCTGACTTATTTCATCCCTTTTTTTATCTGCTTCAGATGATGAACCGGTATTAGTTGTTGCAGAACTTCCTACTCCAAATAGTCTCCCAAGAAAAGACATTTACCCTACTTTAGTCTACAAATTTCCTGTAAGAATAGATTCTTGCCAGGGTTGGAGACGCTTTAAACATTTTTGTATTGTTACCGCACTAATATCACAGGCTGCCGCAACCTCTTTTATTGTCTTTGTGTATGCCAAATGTTTAACAGCCATTGTAATTGCGGTTGCTGTTAATGAAGGAGGTGTATTTTCCGGCACTAAGCCCCACTCCTCAATTCGTTCACAAATCTCATGAACCATCTCGGTTACTGCTAGATGCTTTTCGCGTGTAAAGTGGAGATTCTGTAAGAATGGTTCTACGAAGTCCTTGTATGTACACGACTTCAGAAGTTGGTCGCGGATTGTGTCCGATGAATGGCCATCCTTGCGCTGCGCCCGTTCAAAGAGATTCTGAAATTGCTTAATACCTTTTGTAATCTGATTTGTCTCAATCTTGAAAATCTTCGCAATATCACAGGGTCTCCGGGGAGAATGACAAGTCTTAAGTGCTTCATATAAGCATGATGCCAGAAGTGCTTCACGCTGTGTTCCGCGCACAACTACATCACGACTGACTTCATGATAAAGACGCTTGGCTTCTTCCACAACTGCTAGAGAAACACCCGCATTTACACCCCGAATTTGTAGACTGTCAAAGATATTCCAAAGAGTGCGTTCGCGGTGATGTGTCTGATTCCAAAGATGGTATCGCTTTATTTTCTGCATTTCACGGCTGTGGTTGGCTTTGACAAGAACAGTTGTGCCTAGAGAAGATTCGGGCAGAAGTGGATTAATTGGACAAGAACACCGGCTTGGGTCAGGATTACGATCTTCAGAACCAAACCAACGATATTCAGGACCTTGTAAAATAAGAGTTTCTAGCACAGTTCCACAATTGCGACAGATCATTTCTTCGTTAATTTCTTCCACCGCAGAGGCTGACTGACATTCGGGGCATGACCAATTTTCTGCGACCGTTTTTACATTTTCAGGAGAATCATCCACTAAATGGAAATCTTTAATACTTAACCAAATATCCTCGGAAATCTCCATTTGTTAGAAAAGGGGGCTTCTTTTTAAGTTCAAATTTAGTCTGAAACTCAATAAAAATAAACGCGGCAATACAATAGGGATGGCAAGTAAGAAACCGCCAGAAGCGGAAATAGTATCTTATGATTTCTCCGATGCTGTGCCTGTACCTGGCGATATTGGAGTTCGTGATGGTGATTCTATGGACCAACTTGTTTCAAACGTGAAAGGTGTAAATTATTATATTGATTTTATTGCTTTTGGTGATAAATCCTTGCTCAATGACCGTGATGTAGTTAAACCTGGAGTGCGAAATTTTGTTGGAACTGGACTTATGTGCCCAAATGGAGCAGAAATGAACATTTATCGGGATTCTGTAACAAAGGGTGATATTTTGGGTGAAAAAATTAAGCGGGGCTTACAATCTGCTGGATTACCCGCACCTGCTGGTGTTGCTCCAGGTATCTTGGAAGATGCTCGTGATGCTCTTAACCCCTTTCCACTCTTCAGTGCGGCTATGTCAAGTGGTTTTCCCGAATGCCAACTTGCAACAAAAGATGTGGGTGACTTATATGGACGAACAAAGTCTGATGTACAGAAACCGGGGCGTCCTACTACATGGATAGAAGGTCCATTAGATCCCGGATATCCTCCGCGACAAACAAAATGGATTCAGAAATTGGATAGAGATGATTATCCTGTATGGTTATCTGAGGCGGATTTTAATGCTAGACCTAAAACACATACTTTTGAGGGGAAACTCAAACCTGGAGTAAAAGAGGGATTTATTGGCTATGATTCTAGCACACCCAATAAATTAGCTGCTTTTGCTCTTTTAATTGCTCTTGCCGCATCCTTTTCACTCCTTTGACCTCGTTCTATGAAGGAGACACAACACGCTTTGTAACGAGTGTATCGTATAAAAAGAAAGCAGATGCTCCGCCTAGTAATTGTACAACAACATATGCTAGAGCATCACGGAGAGAAATTTGGTCCTTAACAAAAAACATGAAGGTGACTGCGGGATTGTAATGACCTCCCGAGATTCCGCCACCCAGGAAAGCAACGAGAGCAAGAGCCGCGCCGATAGCAGCCCAGTTACCTGTTGAGATGATAACGGACAAGAAAAATAAGGTTCCAGCAAACTCTACTGCTAGTTTCATAGGGAGCGAAACAGTATCCATTCTATTCTATCGCTAGTAAAAATATAATAGATTGTTTTAGTATAATGGACCTCAACATTGTTATACCCGTATTGCTTTTTATTCTACTTTCTCCCGGTGTGTTATTGTCTTTGCCACCGGGTCAGTCGCGCGTCATTCAGATTGTATTTCACGCCGCAGTTTTCGGTCTCGTATACTACCTACTGCGTAAAACCTTTCCGAAATATTATTAGGCCTTGTCAGTTCGCTCTTCTCCCTCGGGAAATGAGTTGAGCAGACGATCCGGAATCAAACGACTGCTGATATTCATAGACTCCAACTCCTGCAAGAACAACTTATAGGCGTAGGGGAGACGAAGACGGGCGAAACCAGTGGGCTCTTGGCAAGCGTGGCAAATATAAATATTCTGCTCTTGATTGACTGTGCCGAGCAGACCACACTTCCGACAGAGAAACGCCTCAAAGTTATCGGAGACTTCCAGCATACGCTCCTTGAGGAACTCAGAAGCACCGTGCGCAATCATTACATCACGTTCCATTTCGCCAAAACGCAAGCCACCGTCACGCGCTCTTCCTTCTGCAGGCTGGCGGGTCAGCATGACTAAGGGCCCCGAAGCCCGACTGTGAATCTTATCATCAACCATATGCTTCAACCGCTGATAGAAACACGGCGCCATAAAGATATTACAGGACATCTGCTTACCCGTGTAGCCACTATACAGCAGTTCATTACCATACGGTTCCATGCCAGAATCTAGCAACTTCTCCGCAATCATTTCCGGTGATAATTCATTGAACGGTGTTCCATCACCCAAGATGCCGTTCTGCGAACATACCTTTCCGAGCAACATCTCCATCAGCTGAGCAATTGTCATACGGGAAGGAATACAATGCGGGTTGATAATAATATCAGGAACAAGACCATTCTTGGTGCGGGGCATATCCCACGGATTTAGAATCAGACCTACAGTGCCCTTCTGTCCGTGACGGGAAGAGAACTTATCACCGATTGTCGGAACACGTTCACTGCGAACACGAATTTTCACAAAGGAATAACCTTCACCATTTCTGCCCCTGTAAATCTTATCCACAAAACCTGTCTCATTGTTTCGCAAAAGCTTTGATACATCCTTGTAACGCTTGCCACCCGCAGCTTCTACTGCTGCTGCGGCCGCCGCTCCTGACATAGCCTGTAGAGTTGCGTGCCCAACACCTGCTAGAGCTGCACCATCCGGAGCACGTAGACGGATAGGAGCCACCTTGCCAATTAGCACATCATCGGAATTTACATAAACGTTTTCGGGAACAAATCCATCAGGACTCAACTTAGAATAATTCGCCAACTTCATGTGCTTTGTGAGAACTGCATCTGGCTGGCAGAAACGCTCTTCTTCACCCGAAGCCTGATTCTTCTTTTCCTCATCCTTGTATGTGCGGTAGAAGATGGAGCGGAAAAGACCACGGTCAAGAGCGGCCTTGTTAATCATTATAGAATCCTCTTGATTATAACCTCCATACGTTGCGATTGCTACTACAATATTATATCCAGAAGGCATATCCTGTGCCTTATAGTATCGCGACATGTAGGGTGATACGAGCGGAACATTGAGATAGCAGAGGAGATTTGCCATCGTATCCATACGATCCCGAAAGTTCAAGGCATAGATGCCCATCGCCTGCTTACCCATCGCCGCTTGGTAAGCGTTACGGGGAGACTGATTGTGGTCGGGGAAAGGAATGTTAGACGCCATTGTACCATACAAGATACTCGGATGGATTTCACAATGCGTATAGGGTTCTGCCTTATTCTTCAAGTTATCCGGATACATTGCGATATAGAAATTCTCGGTCTCGGAGGGGTCAATATACTCCACCATATTATGGCCTGCTGGAGTCTTAAATTGAAGGAAATCATTCCATTCACGGCACGAATACCAAGGAGCCTTCACTTCGGGATGATCCAGCAGATCGCGTAGTGCTGCTCCAACCAATACTGGCCGAACAATGCGACCGCCCTCTGTATTGATCCAAATTTCGGCGAAAGTCTGATTTCCACGCGGATTATTAACAACAATGCTAGTAAAGATATTGATTCTGCCTGACCTCTTAGCATTTCGGAGCTGACCAATTTTCTTTAGCACAGATGTCCCCGTCTCAGTATGTAGCATTCCAGCAAAGGCTCCATTTATATAAATGCGAATTCCTTTGAAAGTATCGCTAAAGTCACAGTCGGCCAATGGCTTCATGTTTAGGACATCATATAGATACTGAAGAACAGGCTCAGCTGACATAGGAAGAGTAGGATGAGAAGTGGAAGCGAAATTCTTCACTACACCAACTGAATGACCTTCCGGCGTTTCTGATGGACAGACATATCCCCACTGACTGTTATGACACTTACGGGGCGGAATCAGTTTTCCCGTCTTCTCAATCGGCGTAGAGCACCTGCGCAAATGGGAGATGCCGGAAAGATACGTTAACCTGTTCAAGACCTGACTAATCCCAGTCTTAATACCCATCTTTCCGCAGTTAAAATTGCCTGTTGCTAGAGACGACTTGAGACCAATATCCACCGTAGTAGACTTGAGAATCTTGTAAACATTATTGGGATTAATAATCTCTTCAATGCGGCCCGTTGTCTTCCACGCACCATTATGGATTTCCGTCGTAATCGCGGACTTCATCTCCTTG
>Ga0208951_1000918_pt1 | contig 13341 bp, 12 predicted proteins | sample GreLakmeMI27MSRF_FD_187702 | JGI IMG/M metagenome (GOLD analysis project Ga0208951, IMG submission 187702) | Freshwater lentic microbial communities from great Laurentian Lakes, MI, USA - Great Lakes metaG MI27MSRF (SPAdes) | ecosystem: Environmental > Aquatic > Freshwater > Lake | place: Great... | reverse complement strand
TCGCCTGGGACGTCTCGGCGCCCGCGTCCTGCTCCTCGTCAGGCCGGAAGTCGATGACGCCGCCCACCAGGTCGTATACCGCGCGCAGAGCGGGCTGGTGGATGGCGGCTGCGAGGCGCTGGAAGAGACGAGTTGCATCGGGCGGATGGACACCCATGCCCTTGACTTCATCGGTTTCCCCGAGCGCCGCAGCGCCGCAGTCCAGCGCCTCCTGCACCTGCGCCAGCGCAGCCAGCGAGTCCAGCAGCGCCTGCCAGCTCTTCTTGGGCGTGAATGCCGCCACAGTGCGCAGGCGCATGAGCAGCGCGGGCAGGTCCTTGACTCGACGCAGCGTGCCAGCCAGCGCAGCAGCATCCTCCTCGTTGCACAAGAGCCAGGCCACGGCCTCCTGCCGCTCGCACACAGCCTGCACGTCCACCAGCGGGCGCTTGAACCAGGCACGCAACAGGCGCTTGCCAGCGGGCGTGACTGTGGTGTCAAAGAGGCCGAAGACGGACAGACCCTCTTTGGCACCGCCTGTGCCCATCATGCGATTGGGGTGCGCCTCCAAGCTGAAGATGCCCAGCGCAGCCATGCTGGACTCGTCCACAGTGAGAAAGCCGGCGAGCGCGCGCTCGCGCACCAGGGCCAGGGAGGACATGAGGAGGCCCTCGCGCTGCAGGAGCGCGATGAGTGCGCCGGTGGCTCGCACCTGCGCCTCCGCGTCCAGCCGCACCAGGCTGTTGAGCGCGTGCACGCTGTGCTGCGCGCCGGCAATTGCGTCGATGCGCGTGCAGCAGAGGCGTCGTCGCGCAGCATCGAGCGAGAAGAGCGTTGACGACTCCAGCTTGACCTCCACGGCGCCGCAGGGCGCGGCCGTGTCGGCCAGCGCCTCCGCCAGCGCGTCCAGGAACTCGTCGCTGCTTTTGCTGCTGGCGTAGATTGTGCGCGGCTGCGCGTGCGCCACGCACAGTCGCACAAAGGACAGCGACGCGTCGTCGGCGGACTGAGCGCACCACACCTCGTTGGCCAGGCCGTCGAAGCACGCGAAGCCCGTCACGCCGCCCACGTGTACTGCCGCAGCCCAGAAAGCCGGGTGGCCCTGCTCCTCGCTGCGTGCCAGGTGTGAGTCGTCCGCCCGCTCGGCGCTGACGCCGTGCGCAGGCGTATCGCCGTGCCCGGACATGTCGGTGAACGGTGGACGTGCACGCGGAGTGCAGTAGGGGCGCGCGTCGGGACCAAAAACGTCCTCGAAAGAAGCGGCAGCAGTTGGACCGTCGGATCGCATCGCATCTCTCTCCGGTGTAAGTTTCCCGCGTAGGTTAGTAGTAAAAACTGTTCCAATCCGGGCAGGCCAGCGTCGGGTCCGCGCCCACCGCGGCTTGCGCCCAGGATGGCACCGCATGGCTCGCATTGTCAGTGAGCATGCACTGGCAATCGAGTCCCCATTCTGCACTGCGCGTGGCTCGCTCGCCGCGCAGGAGGAACGGCAGCGGCCTGCCGGCGCGCAGATAGGAGCTCCTGGCTCTGTGCATGCACAGCGCCACTTCTTCCGGCGTGCCCACGCACTCCAGTGGTTTGGGCGCACCGTCCTGCCCCAACAGCGCCTCCAGCAGCGGCTGCAGGTCCTCCCTCTGCAGCACGTCGTCCCCGAAGACGCCCCACGCCCCCTCCGGACCAGCCTCCAGGAAGGCGCTCAGCAGCAGCGCCACGAACAGGCACTTGGCGCACCGTGCGCAGGCCCGTGTCTCCGGCACCGCCTCGTTGCAGCTGGTGAAGACGGAATGATAGCGCCGCAGCCGTTCGCTGCAGAACAGCTGCGCGATCTGCACCTCCCAAAGGTGGGCGAGCCCCGAGAAATAGCACAGATCAGGACTGACGTGGCTTATCAGGTACTCGGCCGTCCAGCGCTCAAACTCCAGACCCTTATCGTACTGATGGTTCACCACGACTTCCATGTACGTGCCGTTACCCTCGTTGGCGGAGCGCTCGTTGCCCACCGCAATCGCAGAATGGCCGTGCAGGCGTGCCACTAAGGCGCTCACAAACGCAACGAGCGCGGCCCAGGGATGGCCGCACGGCGTAAAGCGCCGCTGTCGAGCCGCCTCCCAACGGGGGCATCGCCAGTTGTGTGTGGCCAGCAGAACGGGCTGCGTCGTCCCCGACTCGCGCGCCAGCGCCTCCAGCCGCCAGTTTCGAGCATATTCGCCGGGCTCTTCCTCCAGGTACAGCCACTGCAGCTCCGTGTCTGCGCAGCCCCTCAGCAGCTCCCACAAAGTGGTGCTGTCCTTGCCACCGCCCAGTGGAACCAACACGCGGCGCGGCAGGCTCTCTGCGGCGCCAGGCGCGGCGCCAGGCGCGGCGCCAGGTGCGTGAGGTACACCTCCACGGCGCGGACTGAGCGGACGCTCCCTCGTGTCGCTCTCGATGTGCAGTGCCCGCGGGTACGGCAACCCGTGGCGCTGCATGAACTCCCCCAGACACCGGTTCAGAGAATCCTCCCAATATAGACACTGCTCAGCGCTCAGTTGGCCGGCCGCCACACGCACGCGACTGCAAGGGAGCCCCATCCATAGCCAGGCCAGGCTCACCATGCCCACCGCAAAGGCTGCCTCGGTGGTGCCTTGCGGCAGCGCGTCGCCGTCCGGGAAGCGGAGTCCCAGTTCGGTGGTGAAGCGCTCCAGGGCGACACATGTGCGAGCGTCCCGGTGGCTGTAGTGGAACCGCACGAGCTGTTCCGAGGACAGCAGCTCGAAGGCGTCGTAGCTGAAGACGCTGTGCGTCAGCAGGCCGCCGCTCTCCGCCTCCGCAGACTCCTCGAAGAGGCATTGGCCGGAGCCGCCGCCACTGGAGGAGCTAGAACCGCCGCCGCCAGCCACCAAGGCGCTGTGACACATGGCAGCGCGTTGCCTGAAGCCTCGCAGCACCTCCGATACGCCAAGGCCAGGGCGAACGGCGAGTTGCAAGGACGCCAGCTCGCCAGGCGCCCCTCCTGAAAAGGAGGGGCACGAAGAACTGGCGGGAAAGTGTTACTCCCTAGCGCCTCCGCCTGCCGGCGCCATGGTGCTGCTTACTGCCTTCGAGGAGGCGCGCAACGAGCGCGTAGCGCGCAACAACCAGATGTTGCGCGCTCTGGTTCAGCCGCTAGCCATGGAGGAGGCTGCCGTGGCTCCGCGCGCGCCGCGCCGCTCCGCGCCGCGCGCGTCCGCCACGGCGCCCGGGCCGCCGCGTCGCAGCGCACGGTCGGAGGGCAAGGCTGTGGACTACAGCTTCGACGCGCTGGACGAGCGTCCCGTCCGTTCCCGCAACACCGGCCCACCCCGATACACGCGCGCGCGGCTCACGCTGGAGGAGGTGGAGGCCATGTCCGAGGAGGAGCTGGCAAAGGTGCGCCCTGCGCGGGCTGCGTTCGGCGAATGCGCGCGGAGCAGAGCCTGAAGCGTCTGCCCAATTGCGTGCCCCCGTGCGCTAGTTCAAGGTCACCGGCGGCATCGACTCCGGCAAGGGACGCCGCGTGCAGGTGGGTGGTACTCAGCCGCCGCGTGGCGCGCGTCGCTGCGGCGCCTTGGGGCCTCTGCTGCTGTATGCGCAGCAGCTCTGACGCATGTGCACCCAATCCCTCCCTCAGGGCGGCCGCGTTTACGACTCTGCCATTGGCACAACCTGCCACTGGTGCCGCCAGGTGCGCCTCGCCGCGCTTGAGCCCGCGGGTCCCTCGGGGCCTGGCCTTGCGGCAGTCGCTCGGATCTCTCTCTCAGATCTGACGCCTCCTCGCGACCGCCCGCAGAAAACAGTGGAGCTGAAGGTTGCATGCACCGCTGCGCTGTGCTCCGTGGGCCGCCTGCCGGTGCTGTTCTGCGGCGGCTGCCTGGCCAACCGGCACGGGGAGGACTTGACTGCCGCCATGGCCAGCGGCGCTTGGGTGTGCCCCCGCTGCCGCGGCGGCTGCGGCGCCGGCTGCTGCGACGCGGCCACGCAGCGCATGGGGTGCTGCAACTGCGGGCCGTGCCGCAAGAAGGTTGAGCTGTCTCCGACGGGTCAGATTGCAGGCGTGGTGTATCACGCCGGCTACAGCAACGCGCACGACTACCTGTGCGGCAGCGCTGCGGGTCTGGACCAGAAGGCGATGGACGCGCGGCGGGTGGCCAAGGGGTGGGGCGCCTGGGTGCTGGACCCGAGCAAGCTGCCGGTAGCGCCGGCAAGCCCCGTGGCGGGAGGCCAGGGCGCGGCGGCGCGGGGCAGCGACGAGTCGGAGGAGGAGGAGGAGCTGCCGCCGGGGTTCGCGAGCAGCGCGGGGCGGCGCGCGGGCACGCCCGTGCCGCGGCTGGTGGCGCCGCCGCCGGCGGGCGCCTCTCGGCTCTCCCAGGTCTTCCAGGCGGCCAAGGCTGCGCCGCCGGCAGCCGTCGGCGACAAGCGCAAGGCTGACGGGGAGACGGGCGCGGCTGGGCGCGCCAAGCGTGCCGCGGGGCGCGCAAACTGAGGGTCAGCCGGACGCTTGGGTGGCCGGGTTTCAAGGATGGTGGCGCGGAGCGGAGCAACGTGCTGTGGTACACAAATCAAATATAGCGCAACATGTCTAGAGCCCTCTAGCCCTGTCTGCGCTCGCTTACACTACCGTTACGTTTTCAGCCCCGTGTCAGGCGCAGCACTCGGCCACACTCCGCCAACAGCATGGGCGCAACCAATCTCGGTGCGAACAACGTCTGCGGAGCCGCCACCTGGTGCGTCACGGCAAGCAACGCCCGCCACGTCTCTGAATCATGGGTCGCCTGGCGGCGCATAGCCGCGCTAAACCAAGCCAGCGGCGACGTTGTGAGCGCACTGGCGTACGGTGCATGCGTGGCGACTGCAGCCGAAGAGAACAAGGCGTCCTGGGCAGCGGCGAGCGACCACAGAGGCTGCAACGCGGCCAAAGTGGGAGCGTCCATGGCAGCAGGAAGCGCCGCCAGAGCAAAAGCAGGCTCAGCGCCAGCCGCGACGGCCACAGCTGCAGCAGACAACGCATCTCGCAGCACTGCAGCGCCCATTGCCGCAGCAGTGACGCCTTGGCCGTACACCGGACACAAAGCCAATGCAGCGTCGCCCACATGCACCATGCCCGGTATCGGCGAAAAGGAGCGCCACACGTTGGAAGTTGCAGCGAATGCCGCTGCGTCGCCCGGCTCCGCCGTGGCATTCTCCAGCGCCTCCAGGAAAGCGCCATTACCAGGGAGCGTTGCGGCAAAGGCGCGCCATCCAGCGTCCTGCAGCGGTGGAGCGTCGCGCTCGAAGCCAGAGAGCGTGGCAACAAGGCGGTTGCCTTCAAGCTGCGCGATGTAGGCGCCACGGCGCCGATGCGGCGGGTCGCACGACATCATCATCACCTTCCAGGACATGCGCGGCGCATCATGATCCCGCTGGAAAATGCGCGTGGCATAGCGCAGGCCAGCGTCCACCGTGTTTGCAGGGAGTGCAGGCGCAGAAACCTGGTCGGTTAGGCCAGCCGCTCGCAGCCACGCGCCTGCGTTGCTGCCGCGTCCAGCCGCATCCACCGTCAGGGCCGCGTGGAGGTGCGTGCCGTCAGCAAGAATCACCCCACAGACGGCCCCACCTGAGGAGGCGACGCCGGTGACGCGCGCCCCCGTTCGCCACTCCACGTTTGGCAGCAGCGCGACAGCGCGGCGGCGCACGGCCGTCTCGAGCAGGCATCGGCTGCAGGTGAAAGAGGTGATGTCGTCCGGCCGAGGAGGCGTACCCAAGGGTGAGCTGGCAGCCCACGAGCTGGCCAGGAAAAGGCAGAACTCGGTGTGCCAGTGCACCGGCAGCGCGCCGTCGCGACGCAGCGCTTCCGACAGGCCGGGAAATGCGGCCTCCAGCTCGCGCAAGCCGCGCGCGAAAAGTATGTGCGGCTGGGTGGACTGCGCTACTCCAACACGCGGAGCTGCTGTCGTGGAGCCCACGCCAGGCAACGCGGCGTCTCGGTCCAGCACCAGCACGCGCTCGAAATGAGGCGACAGGTGGGCGGCGCACAGCATGCCGGAAAAAGATGCCCCGATCACCACAGCGGTGTCGCCCAACAACTGCGCGCCGCCGGCGCGTGCGGCCACGCAGCGGCGATTCGCCGCTCGACGGCGAGGCGCAACTGGGCGCGGGTGCGACGCCTGGAGCGATTGAGCCAGAAGCATCGAGGAAGCGAGGGTCAGAGGGTGGCTGGTCAGAGTCGAGCTGGCCAAGGTCTGCTCGTGAAAGAATCCAAGGCCAGTTCAGCGCGCCGTAGCGCGTGCGCCAGCCGGCCAGCCTTGCATGCGCGAGGAGGCGCCCGCGCGGCTGCCGAAGGAGGGCACCCCCCGACTGCGCGTCACCCAGAACTCGTCCACCACGCGCCCCAGCGTGCCCGACACCTGCTCCCATCGCAAGTGCGTGGCGTTGGGCACGGTGATGCGCGAAAAGGAATAGTCGGCGCTCTGACCGTCGCGCGGCGCGTAACCGCTCTGAAAGGCGCACCACCGCCCGCCGGGGCCGTGCGGAGGGGCTTCGCCACCGACCCGCATCTCCCGGTTGCCGCCCGCGCCGCTCGTCACGTGCACTGTCGCAGGCGGGTCGTCATACGCGCCAGCACCCTGTGCCAGAACCTTTTCGTCGTAGACTGGCCAGTTGCGCTGGTAAATGTGCACGTGACCGAACATGGCCACATCTACGCCGTGACGGTACATCAGAGCCTCCACAGACAGGTTGCCAGGCGCGCCCCGCCGCATGCTGCAGGTGTGCCCATCTAGCTTGCTGCAGCTGCTCATCAGCCCCAGGCGACTTGCCTCATGCTCTCCGTCGCATCGCCCCTGCGCATCAGGCCACACGCAGTACATTGGCCGGTGGCCCATCATCAGTACCCAGGGCACGTTGTCGCGGTTAGCGTCTGCGGCGGCCAGGTCCTCGTCCAGCCACGCGTGCTGCCTCGCCGCGTGCTCGGAGCCAAACAGGTCGGGCCAGAAGAACACTTCGGTGTTATAGCTCACCAAATGCACGGGCCCGAAATCTTGCGACCAGTACAGCGACTCGGAGGCGCTTGCGCCGGAGCCCGGCATCGCCGCGAAGCGCTTTCGGTAGGCTGAGAAGTTGGCGTGCGCCTCGTGGTTGCCCGGCGACACCAGCATCGGCACTGCGCTGGTCAGAGGCTGCACTTGCGTCAGGTATCTCTCGGCAGTGCGCCCCTCCTCGTCGTGCAGGTCGTACGCCACGTCACCGCAGTGCAGCAGCGCGTCGAAGGGCGCAGCGGAAGCGTCCGCTGCCGCTGCGTCCAGGGCAGCGCTTCGTGCGCCGTCCACCACGCCAGCGTCGCAGAAGGCGAGCAGGCGCAGCGGCTCCCACTCGCTGAAAGAAGCTCGCTGCGCTCGCAGCGTCAGCGGCAGTGACCAGGCGTCCTGAGAGCCCACCCTGTAGGTGTAAGCCGCTCCAGGCTCCAGGCCTTTCAGCGTGGCGCTGTGCAGGCTCACGTTTCGCCGTGGCGACGCCTCAAAGAGAGTCTGCGAGCCCACCACCACCTGGTCGAAGTCCCCGCCGGTTTGCAGCTGCACCAGCGACGCGCTGGTGGGCCCTTCCGTGCTCCAGGAGACCACCAGCTCGCGCGCTGATGTCAGTGACAGGTGCACGCCCACTGGCTGCTCCTGCGACCATCCCACAGCCTGCGTAAAGCACAGCAACACTGCGGTGCGCCGGAGCATGAGACGGGAAGGGACAGGACGACAGAGAGGGCGAGGAGGAGTCATCATCGGAGTGGTCGCTCGTTCGACTCGTTCGACAAAATCTCGCGCTGTCCTTCCGCCTCCGCCTTTTACATCTGAGCACAGTACGCGACAAGCAGCGGCCATTTGAGCTGCCCTCTGATGCGCGCCCTGTCTCCGCACCTGCCGCCGCTTGCTGTGCCTCACCGAAGGTCTCGCACAGCGCAACGGAGACGCAGTGCGCCGAGCGCAGCCACTGCGTGGACGGCTGAAGCGGCTGAAGCCGCTGCCGCTACGGACGAGGCTCTCAGTCTCCGGTCGCTGTCGCTGGACCCAGCCGGCTACTTCCTCATCCACGCTCGCCACGCCGAGTGCGCCATAGTGGTGGAGCACTACTGCAACAGCATCAACGCGCAAGGTCTGGCGTGCGACCCGAGAACAGGCGACGTGATCCCGTGCACTGGCTACGTGCCACCTCTGCCACCGCGCACTTTCCGTGGCGCTACGGCCAAGGCTGTGGCGGTGGCCATCCTGGAGGCTGAGGGCGCAGAGGGGTGCTGCTCGAGGCTGGAACACGCGGCGTATCTGGGGAGAGAGCTGCAGCGGGCGGAGCAGGCGTTGAGGAGCGGCGTAGCATACGTGCAGGACTGAGCGAAAACTCTTCTTCTGTTGTTCGAACTTCGATTTGCTCAGCTTTGCGCCTCCGTGTCTCTCCTGCACACCTGTGTGTGCCATCTCTGCGCTATCCGCACCAGCCCCTTAGGTGCCAACGGAGAGATGGCGCGCCACCCCCAAGGCGGACGCGGCGGCGGGCGGGGCTCCCGCGGCACCACGCCCACGCGAGAGGCTGTTGCGCCTGCGGTGCGTGCGCAAGGTGCACGCCGTCCTGCTTGCTCACTTGCGCCTCGCAGCCGGTTGTGACCTACTCCGCCTCCACTCCGCTCTTCGACAAGGAGGACTTCGAGCAGCTCAACGCCGCCATCAAGGTGCGCGGCGCGTGTGCGACGCCTGCCGCGTGCGCTCGGACGTGCACTCTGACGTGTGCCGGCGGCTGTCTCTCTCCAGCAATACGACGCGCAGCGCGACGTCGTCATCCGCCGCTCCCGCGACATGCAGAAGGCGGCCAAGACGGCCATCTACTGCTTGCACCGCGGAGACGGCCCAGGCGCGGACCGCGACCTGGCGCTGGTAGAAGCAGCCGCCGCTGAACTGCAGCCCATCATAGACGCGGAGCCCACGCTGCGGCAGGGCGGCTTCTCGGCGTCCATTGAGGAGTATGCGGGTGCGCGGCGTCGCCGCAGGCGTGGTGTGCTTGCGCTGAGAGGCGTGTGTCGCCCTTGCAGAGGCTGCAATCTTCAAGTACTATTTGGCCACGGGCTGCCTCATGCCCTACGGCTCGCTGCCTTTGGCGACGCGTGAGGAGTATCTGGGCGGCTTGCTGGACTTTACGGGGGAGCTGAACCGGTTTGCAGTGCTGCGCGCAACCGCGCGCGACGTGCCCGCGGTGGCGCGCGCGCGGGACGTGGTGGACGCAGTGTTTGGTCAGATGTTGCAGTTTGACCTGCGCAACGGGTCGGCCCGCAAAAAGTTCGACACCCTTAAGTACACCCTCAAGAAGCTGGAAAGCCTGCTCTACGAACTCCAGCTGGCCGGGCCGCTGCAGTCCACGCGCATGGATGCGGAGCCGGAGCCGCAGCCAGCGGCGGGCGGCGCGGATATGGACGGAGACGCGGCTTGAACCAGCCTGAGTCTGAACGAGCGGAGCAGCGCAGCGGTGCGAGCACTCAACCTCGCGCATGTGACTTCAATCTCGCATCGCGTGCCGATATCAATCGTCGTTGTGTCGCCACAAAATTAACGCGTCCATCGCGTGTGTTGCGGCAACGAACACGCTTGCGATGCGGATGCGGAAGCGCGATTACCGCGATTCGTCGTATTGCTGCCCCCTCCTCCTACTCATCGCTTGGTGATGGACGCCCTGGACGACGGTCTGAGCGCTGTGCTTTTGAGCTACATGGACACGCCGCGCGACGCGGTGTGGTTCGCGGCCGTGAGCAAGAGCATGCTTAAGGCGGAGCTCTCTGCGCGCTACCGCTGGATGCGCGCCGCTGCGTGCGACGCCGGCGCGCTCCGCTGGCTGCGCGTGCGCGCGCGCCGCGTCGACGCCGCGCGCATCGATTGCACCGACGCGACATTAGCAGCGCTGCGCGTTGCGCACGCGCTGGCACAAGAGACGCGCACACAGCTTGACATGCCCTCTGGGCTGTTTGACGGCATCTTGGCGATGCTGGTCCGCGATTGCGCGGCCATGGCGTCGCTGCTGAAGCGCCACGTGCATGCGCGGACGGGGGGCGCCTTGCATACCTCGGAGGTGGTGCGCGAGCTGGACCGCCAGATGCTGCACGAGTATGGGTACGACACGAATTACGACGACGTTGCGCGCGCGTCGTTCGCGTGGAATGTCGACCACGAACTGGAGCTGGGCGAGCGCGGGCAGCTGCGGCCGCAACTGCACGCGTGGCAGAGCGCCGACGAGCAGGATTGCGAGTTCCATTTCGATGTGTGGCGGAACAGCAACAACGATGTGCTGTACACCACGTCGCGCGTTCGTGGCGATGAGCACACCACAGACTGGTGGCTGGCCGCGGCAATGCTCTACACGGAAGTGAAGCAGTTTGAGTTTCGGCCGCTGGATGAGGCGGATCGTGGCGACGAATTCGATGAGGACGAGGAGGGGTTTGAGGAGGAGGAGGAGGAAGAGGGGGACGGCGGCGAGGAGGGCGAGGAGGGCGAGGAGGAGTTCGACGACGAATTGGAGGAGGATTGAACGCCAATGTGTCGTGCAAAAGAAGGCAGCTGCGTGGGGTGACGGCCGCGCGCGACCGCCGCTGACGTGGCGGGCGCAGCATCGCATCATCAGGAACCGTGACACCGTCTCCAAGTCATCTCCCTCCGCCTATGAATGCGGTGGCTGAGAATGCGAAGCGCGCACGCGACCGCGAAACTGAGTTCCTGAAGGCTGCTAGCCTTGGCGACCTGGACGTTGTGCGTCGGTGCGTGGCCGAGGAGGGCGTGAGCACTTCGTGTGTGGACTCTCGTCGCGCGGGGGCGTTGCACCTGGCCGCCTGTCGGGGCCACACTGCGGTGCTGGCCTTCATGACGTCTCACGGCGCGGACGTGGACGCGGAGGACGAGCAGGGCCGCACGGGTGCGTGATGGAAAGGCGGCGAGGCGAGCGAGGGGCGCTCGGAGGCGCCTGCCTCGTCACACGCCTCTCACGCACGCCGTGCGCGCGTCCCGCAGCGCTGCACGTGGCTGCGCTGTGCGCGCAGGTGGGCGCGGCGGAGGAGCTGCTGCGTCGCGGGGCGTGGGTGGAGTGCTGCGACTCAGGCGACGCCACTCCGCTGTGCCTCGCGGCGGGCGCGGCGGGCGGCGGGCAGCTCACCCGGCGCCTGCTGGCCGCAGGCGCCGCCCACGCGGCGCGGGACGGGCGCGGCCTGACGGCGCTGGCGCACGCGGTGGCCAACGACTGCAGCGAGGCGACTGAGGCGCTGCTGTCCGCGGGCGCCCGCCCCTGCGACGCCGCACGCAAAGGCGGCTACTCACTCCTGCACCTGGCCTGCGCGCTGGGCAGCGTGGGTGCCGGCCGCCTGCTGCTGGCTCGAGGCCAGGGCAGCATGTGCGACGCGGGCAACGACGGCGCGGCGACACCGCTGCACGCGGCGGCGCTGGCGGGCCACCCGGCCACGCTGGCGCTGTGCCTAGGCTGGCGGGAGGGCGGACGGGTGGACGTGAACGCACGCAACGCGGACGGGCAGACTGCGCTGGACCTGGCGATGCTGCTTTCGTCAGACACGGGCGACACCGACGCCGCCGCCTGCCAGGCTGCGCTGCGCGCCGCCGGCGCCAAGACCGGCGCACAGCTGCCTGCTGCGTCCGCTCCGCCGCCGGCGAGGGCGCCGCCCTATGTCGGAGATGTCTCCGACCCTTCTCTCGCGGAAGCGCTGCGCTTCGCCGCCCTCCCCCCCGCGCGCCAATCCGAGCAGCTCATCCGATGGTCAGCCTCTCCGGACGCCCTGCCGCCGTCCGTGCAGGCCCACCTGCGCGCCGCGGCGGTGCTGCGCTCCGCAGCCGACCTCGACGACGCTGTGCTGCGCATGCTGGAGGATGACGCCTGGCAGGAGCGCATGGCAAACCCGGTGGTGAGACGCGCTGTGGAGGCTGTGCAGGCGGACCCAACCGCCGTCAAGCTCTGGGACGAGCAGCCGGAGTGCTTTGCTGCGCTGGGGGAGTTGCGCCGCCTCCAGGCCTTCTGCAAGCCACGCGGACTGAAGACCACGCTGCAGGCGCTGCTGCGCACGGGGCCGGCGAGCGTGGATGATGCGCGGGAGAGGCTTCACAAAGGGCGAGCTGCCGCGGCTAACGCGATTGAGAGCGCACGCATACAGCTGCTGGCATTGGCGCAGGGCCAAGGGGAAGCACCTGCGCTGCCAACCCCGCCACCGCATGGGGCGGTACCGGCAGTTGTGGCTGCGGCGGCGACGGCTGAGGATGGTAGAGCACAGGCGATGGCAGACACATCCGTGCCTATGTGGAGCTGGGCTGCTCTAGGGCGACAAGCTCGCACAGCTCTCCTGAGATCGGCGCTGTCCGCTCTCATCACAGTGCTCGTGATGCGCGCGCTGGGATTCTGGCACCACGGCAACAGGATTGTTGCTGGCGATGAGGAGCTATGAAGGCATTGCCTGGCAGTCATCCTTTGACCCGGCTTTTATCTGCCCACCCGTCTCTGGACTCTGGCCGCCGCATCTTCGATGACTGTGCGCATGTTCCGCATGCCCTCCCGCGCCCTCTGGATCTGCTTGTGCAGCGTCAAGTCCTGTGCTGCGGTTGGAGGCGCGCTCGCGTACGCAATGTTGACCAGCACCAGTTTAGGGAGCAGCAACATTTCCCGGTCTGGGCCCACCGTGGTGTCTGTGGCTGCGTACGGACGCTCTACGGCAGACACAAAGTGCTCCAGCGGCACCGAGGGGAAGCCCTGGCTGGGCACGGTGACGCAGAGCATGTCCAGCTGGGGCGGGCAGCTGCGCGAGAGCGCCACCGCGTAGAGCTTGTCCGCGTAGGAGCTGAAAGGGCTATCGAAGAGCCACCGCGCCGCACTGCCCCGGAACTGGTCGTCCGACAGGGCGGTGACGCCCAGGCGCACCTTGCTGTCGTACAACGCCAGGTTGGCGTAGACCCCGTTGCCGGTGGCCTGGTGGTTGGCGCCAACGACCACCACCAGGGACTGTGGCGCCGCCGGCAGCATGAACTGCGGCTGCGCGGCGACGTAGCACGTGTCGCGGTTGTCGCCGCCGCAGTTGGTGTACGCCTCGATGCAGAAGGCGCTGGACTGCAGCGGGCTGGCGCGCGAGTCGTCGTGGGTGGCCACCACGGCGCCCGGCGTAGCCGCAAAGTGCGCCCGCACTGACTCCAGCAGCGCCGCAGCAGCCTCCTCCAGGTACATCTCGCTGAAGCCCCTCTTGGGGATGAGCTGCGTGGCCGTGAACTGCGACCAGCCGCGCGCAGGCGGCGACTGGGGCGTCACCGACCAAACGTTGACGGGCGGCGACCGCATCCAAGCCTGCCAGAGCTCCTCGCGCTCAGGCAGCGCGTAGCGCTGGTA
>Ga0208951_1000916_pt1 | contig 13359 bp, 7 predicted proteins | sample GreLakmeMI27MSRF_FD_187702 | JGI IMG/M metagenome (GOLD analysis project Ga0208951, IMG submission 187702) | Freshwater lentic microbial communities from great Laurentian Lakes, MI, USA - Great Lakes metaG MI27MSRF (SPAdes) | ecosystem: Environmental > Aquatic > Freshwater > Lake | place: Great... | reverse complement strand
GGCGCTGGCGCGTCAGCGGAGCCGTCAGCCTCGGCCAAGCGCCGGCAGCGCCGCATCGCCGCCAAGGCTGCCTCGCACTACCCGCCTGCCGCGACCAACATCGCCTGTCGCCGCGCCGTCGCCGGAGCCCGCACTGTCCGATGCGGAGGAGCAGGCAGAGCCGGAGGCGCCAGAGGAGCCCCTGGAGCCAGTGCCACTGCCTGTCGAGTTGTCACTGCCTCCCGCGCCCGTCCCCGCTCCCGCGCCTGCCGTCGAGGACGAGGCTGCGTGTCTGCGCAGACAGCTGGGGGCTCTCCAGCTCAAGACAGCTGCGCTGGAGCGCGAGAAGAACGAGATCGAGCGTGCACACGAGAGCGAGCGGGAGTCGCACATCTGCTCGATCTGCCTGGACAGGCCCCGCTCCCACGTGCTGTTCCCCTGCCACCACCACTGCCTCTGCGGCAGCTTGGAGTGCCTCCGCATGCTGGGCACGCCGCCGCTGTGCCCAATCTGCCGCTCCGCCGTCGCGGAGACGCGCCAAATCTACTGAGCACCTTGTTTTTTTCACGCACGCATGCATGTCGCTGGACTGTACATTTACAGCGGATTGAGAGACGCGGGTTCGTTCGTGCAGCAGGGTCGTTGAGCAAATCTCATCATCGTCCTCCTAGAAGTAGCCGCAGAGCCGCCCTTTGTAATCCGCAAACAGCGCGCCCGTCCAGGTTGTGCCGTTGGTTCTGGCCCAGGCCGGAGCGGGCATGGTGACCGAGCAGCGCGGCACAGTGATAGCCAGACTATGGCTCAGCGCCTTCAACTCAGTGCCGTTCATCCAGGAGTCGAACCAGCGCGAGCGCGCCAGGTAGGCTGCGCAGATGCACACCACGATGTTCTGCAGCGTGAGCAGCACGAAGAAAAAGCAAGCCCGCGAGACGAGCCAGCACAGGGACGGAGGCTCCACCCCGAAGCCGAGAGACACGTCATCACTGGCCAAGGGGAAGGGAGCGTGAGGCGCGTGCAGGGTGGGCGGCGAAAAGGCAGTCAGTGTGGTGCGCACCTCTCAAAAGGAGCCTCCGCATCGCGTACCTTGGCCCCAGCGCTCCAGCGCGCCTGCTTCTCGCTGCTGTTGCGGCGCCCGATGGACGCCAGGCCGAAGCTGCGCGAGGATGCCTGGCGTAGCAGGGAGGCGGCTCGGTTGGGGGCTGCGTTGACCAGGCGGTGCTCCTTGGACTCCGCCCACTCGGGCTGAGTTCGCAGCTCCTCCATCCGCCCACGCAACAGCTCTGGGTCCGGACCCGCTGGAGCTCCTCGAAGGTGTCCGCCCGCGCCGCGCCGTGGTTGTCTAGCCTCCGCGTCGTCCGTGGGCGCTGCGTGAGGGGCCCCGCCGTCCTCGTGAGGCGCCATCGCAGCTGCTGTGCGTTCGCCTCGAGCGCAGATCACGTCGTGATCGTGAGAGACAGAAGCAAGGAGAGGAGGAGGAGGAGGAGGAGGCACAAGAACGCGCGCGGCGACGGGCGGGTGGCACACCAAAGATTACACTTCCACGCGCCTGTTGCGCCCGTTGCAGTGCGTGCGGATGTCTGATGGCGTGGGGCCTGCAAAGGGCGGCGCTGCGTCGCCCAGTCGAGGTCTGTCTGGACTTTTCGGCTTTGGAAAGGCGCGAAAGCAGGCCCCTGCGCCGTGCGCGAGCAAGCGACGCAGGCGCAGGCAGCAGCTGTTCGAGCGCCACGCACCTGCAGCGCTGACGCGTCCATTCCTTTGCGAGCGCAGCGTTCCGCCTCTGCCGCAGCCCCAGCGCCCAAAACCAAGGCGACGCAGGCGCACCTGGGCGAGGACCTGAGCATGTACTACAACGAGGAGGCGCGTGCGCTTAGGCACCTGGCAGCGTCGTTTTCGAGCACACGCGCGTTTAGTTGGCAGCCTCGACCGCTGCCCTATCCCCCTCCACTCTGTGGTTTCCAGCGCTCACGCGTAGCCGCCCGCTGTGTGCCCCTCGCAGCTGAAGCAGTGGGTGGAGCGAGGGAAGGAAGGGGAGGCGCGTGCGAGCAGCGCGCTCGCTCCGCCCCCCATCCCCCGAAGCAGGCAACCTTCCAGCGAGAACCTCGACGCCGCCAGGTGCGCGTCGGCAGCGCAGCGCGTGATCTGCGTGGCGCGCGTTTGTGCGGCAACTGAGGCGGCGGAACGGTGTGCGCCGCCCCTTGTAGCTCCTCCTCTGGTCTGCGTCGCTCCGGCTCTTCGGGCGGCTCCCTCTCCTCCCGCTACGTCTCCACGTTCGCCACGCCCGCGGGCGGCGAGGGCGACGGCCAAAGGGGCGCAAAGGCGGCGGCGCTGCTGCCTCGACCGCCTTCTGGGTCGGGGGTTGGGGGAGCACAGCAGCCACAGCAGCCCAAGGTGACCCTCTTCATGCCTCGGGCGCCCTCGGGCGGCGCGGTGCAGAACGCGCAGCAGGAGGGCCCCACAGCCGGCGCTCCGAGCGACAGCGACAGCGCAAGCTTGCTGGCGGCGCAGCCGCTGCCGCGCAGCTCCTCGACGTCCGCGTCTGCGGCCTTCCTGTCGCCGCGCAGGCGGGACTCCTCCAGCGACGCGCTGCTGCTGGACGACGAGGACGCCACCGCGGGAATGGGCGGCGCGGCGCCCCGCTCCTCCGCCCACCGCAGCGCCGCGCTGCAGCCCTCCCGCAGCGAGGAGGACATACCTCAGCCCAAGGCGCTGCGTTTCGAGGGCGGAATGGGCGGCGAAGGCGACATCCCCGCGCCCGCCGAGAATGCTAAGGCAATGGCTCCCTTTGAGCCTGCCGTTGCGCCCTCAGCTGCACCGCAGGCTGACGACAGGCTGGCCCCTTCGGACGACGAGGGTGACCAGGGCGGCATGCCTGCGGCTATGGACCCCCCGCCTGAGGAGGCTGGGGAGGGCGTTGAAGACGCCGCCGACGCCGCTGTGGCGCTCAGCCGCTGGGGGCCCGCGCCGGAGGGGTGGGACCAGGCCGCCTTCGACGCCGCCTGCGACGCCGCCTACGCCCAGGGCTGGGTGCTCAACGAGCTGGGCGAGTGGGTCGCCGCCGACTGGGCGCTGCAGGCGCAAGCCCAGGCACAGGAGCAGGCGCAGAGCGCGAGTGCGGCAGAGGAGCTGCCTGCGGCCCTTCCAACTGCGGCGGATGGGTCACCTGCGGGCGACTCTCTCGCCCTGGCCGAGACACAGGCGCCCGTGTTGCCTGCGGCGCCGCCGGCCGACGGGGGCGACCAGTCCCAGCTGCTGTCCTCGCTGCGCGAGCAGCTGCATGAGCTGTCCGCGTCCCGGGACGCTGCGCTGTGCGATGCGGAGCGGGAGCGCCTGCAGGCGGCTGGGCGGCTGCGCTCAGAGACTGCGCAGCTCAGCGCGGAGACCCACCGCCTCTCCCTCCTGGTCTCCTCGCTCACCGCAGACAGGGACGACTGGATGGCGCGCGCCACCGCTGCAGAGGCGGCCAGCCACGCAGCCTTCCAGGCTGGGCGAGCAGCAGCCGCGTCCGAGGCTGACGAGTCGGTGGCGGACCTTCTCATCCTTCTCGGCCAGGAGGGGCGTCGCGTGGAGGCGCTGCGGGAGGCGCTGGAGGCTGTGGGAGTGGACTCTTCCAAAGTGCTCCACGCGTTGCAGGCGCAGGAGGACCAGGAGATGCTGGCCAGCTTGGGAGGGGGTTCGGCACACCCGTCGGACGGAGGCGCCCCGGGCGGATGTGGCGATGGCGGCGATGGAGTTGTGACCGCCGCTGCGGCAGTGGAAGCCCCGCCGGCCCCGGTTGCCCCGGTTGCCCCTGTTGCCCCGGTTGCCGCGCCTGCCGCGCTGCCGGCGAGTCAGCAGCAGACGATGTGGCGCACCGCGTCGGGCGTGACGCCCTTTGCCAGGGGCCAGGAGGAGGACGAGGACGAGATGGCGCTCCTGGCGTCCCTCCCCGCACCTGGCAAGGGGTTGCCAACCGCGCCGCTGCTCAGGGTGGCGCTGCCTGTGCCCGCGCACGCGCACGTATCCGGGGTGTGAAATGCCAGGCACCATAGCGCAGACACGCGTCACAACCTGGCGCCAGTTAAAGTGGTATTTTTAAGCCGCCCGCCCGCCTCGTCGTCGGCTCGTCGCCTGGCGCCACAATCTCCGCCCCTCGCCCTCCCCATGGCGGCGCGGCGCGCCGCCGCGGCGCTTTGCCTGCTTGCTCTGGCGTGCTGGCCCTCCGGCGCGGCAGGGCAGCTCAAGTTCAGCGAGTTGAGTGGTCCTGAGTACATCACCTACTGCGCCGAGGCTGCCTCCACCCAAATTCTCACACCCGGGTGCACTGACGGCTACCAGCTGCTGGTGGACGTGGTGCAGAGTTTGCTCCGAAGTCCAATGAACTTCTCAAAGCACGAGCTGGGAACGCTCAACCAGCTGTGCAGCGCGTCTGAGGGGGCCGGGACGAGCTGCGTGAGCCAGATGCAGAACCTGGCGGAGCTCTACGTGGACGGGCTGCCCGCGCCCAGCCCGGCAAGCAGCGGGCGCGACACGTGCGAGGGAACACTTGCGCCAAACGCAAAGCCCCTCTTCGCAACCACGCTGCCCTTCGTCTGCCTCTCCGACGGGGAAGGCGGGAGCTGCCTGGTGGAGGTGGCTAAGGCGCTGGAGAGAGCAGGCGCGTGCGTTGCCGCGGATTCCACCCCGCGGCCTGGCATCTAGGGAAGCGTAACCACCTCACGCCCTAACAACGGTGCATGCCTCTCAGGCCTTCTCCCGGACCTCCTCAACGTCCTCACCGGCAAGAGCAGCTACGCGGAGATGCTGTCTGGCGCAGTGGGCAACAGCAGCGCGCTGTGCCAGGTGTTTACAGACGCAGGCTGCTGCTCCGCTTCCTTCTTCCAAGGCGCTACCGCGGTGCTGGGAATGACCTGCCACGCGCTCACTGCGCAGACGGTGAACGACATGGTGAGCCAGTGCCCCAAGCCGCTGCCCGCGGCGTGCCCGCACTATTCGCCAGCCAACTTCAAACCCCCCTCTGGGTGTCCGATTGCAAACGGCATCACAATACCCGCGGCGCAGGACGACTGCGGCATCCCGCCAGGCACATGCCCACAGAACGCGTGCCAGTGGATCTGCGCAGTCACCACGGACGACCCTCCTGCTGGTGTGAGCGCCAGCGCTCTGCCCGCACTGCCGCCCGGGTCACTGGGCGCCGGCGATGCGGCGCTGGCCACCTGCGCCTCTCAGGCGACGGGGGAGGGGGATCTAGAGGCTGGATGTGCATCCGCTGGGGCACAGCTTCGCGAGCTGGTTGCCGTGCTATCCCTGTCTCCAGAGCTTTTCACTGGCACAGACGCAAACGCGCTCCAACACCTCTGCACTCCGCAGGGCACCAGCGGGTCCAGCTGCGTGACGCAACTGGCCACGCGGTTTGGCGCGTACGCGGACATCCTGATGACTTCCAGCACGTCCAGCGCCTCGTCATCATCCTCTGCAGCTTCCTGTGACGCTTCGCTGGCGCCAAATCTGGCGCCCCTTTCCCAGATGCTCCTGGACGCGATGTGCCTGGCGGCGCCGCAACAGCCTGCGGGCTCGTGCGCGCCGCTGGTGGCGTCGGCCTTGGCTCCCACGACCCTCCTGCAGTCGCTGTTTGCGTCCCAACAGACCAACGCATCCGCGATCATCGCCCAGGCGCCGGCCATCTGCGCGGCGCTGCAGAGCACGGGGTGCTGCGGGACGGCGTTTCTGGAGGCGGCCTTTGCGAGTGCGCAGATGACCTGCCGGCCGGACCTGGCGCAGGCGCTCTCCTCTGTGGCGTCCTCCTGCGAGCCGTCGCTAAGCCCGCCCTGCTCCACGTTCAGCATCCCGTCGTATGACGTCACCAGCGGGGACTGCGCGCCTGTGGCGTGGCCCTCCCATGGCTGCGGCGTGCAGCTCAACGGCGCCTGTCCGAGCACGCCGTGCGAGCTCGCCTGCGCCGCCGCCAGGCCCGCCGCCGCCGCCACCGCCGCGGCGTGGCCGGTGGCGCCGGGGCAGGGGGAGCCGGTGGCAGCCGCCGCTTACCTCACCGCGTGCTTGGAGGCGTCCGCCGGCGCGCCATTCACCCCTGCTTGCGCTGCCACGTATGCGGACTCTCAAGCGCTGCTGTCGCTCGCGCTCAACGCACCACAGCAGTTCGGTGCGGACGACACGGCCGTTTTGCAGCAGCTCTGCACGCCGCGCAGCGGCGCCTATCCGTGCATGAGCCAGCTGGCCACCATGGCCGGAGACTTCTTCGCGCAAGTCGGGGAGCCGTCGCCCGCCCAGACCTTCACAACGTGTGACACGCACTTGGGCCCCAATGTGGAGGCGCTGACCAGCATGGCGCTCCAGTTTGCCTGCCTCACCAACAGCGCCACAAACGCGCCGCTGCCATCGGATGCGGCGGACAACGTGGCGTGGTGCTTGCCGGCCGCGGCGTACGGCCTCTCTGCGGGCGGTCTGAGTGGCCTGCTTCGAGCCTCGCAGTTCCAGACCGTCACGCCCGTGCAGGTCGCCGCCGCCGCGCCCGCCGTCTGTGCCGGCCTGGCCGCCGCGAATGCGGGGTGCTGTGCCGCGTCGCTGTTCAAGGCGCTGAGCATCAGCTACACGGCTCTGTGCGCCTCAGATCTGGCCGACGCTGTCGACAGCCTGGCAGCCACCTGCTCCGCGCCGCCGTACCAGCTGACGCCGAACACCTGCCCCGCATTTGCGGCCGTCAACATCCGCACGCCGCCCAGCGGATGTAGCCTGGGTGTGGACTTCGCGCCAACCACGTGCGGCCTCGCGCCAGCCTCCTGCCCCTCCTCGCCATGCCAGCTGCTGTGCGCGGTGGCCACCAACGACCCGCCCGCTAACAGCAGCGCACTCATCGCCGGCATTCAGGCCAGTCTGCCCACCCCAGGCACGCCTATTGCAGCCGCCGCCTGGAACTTCAACACCGGCCTAGGGCCCGTGGCTAGCCCTGTAGCGCTCGCGCCAGCGGCCTCGACCTCTCCCGCGCCCGAGGTATCCATCACTGCACCAATCGCTGCAGCGGCGCCAGTCACTGCAGCTTTGCCAGCGGCGGCGGTGGCGGCTGCTCCGGCGGCGGCGGCGGCGGTGGCATCTTCCACTGCGGCATCTGCCGTTGCCGTGCCTTCGCTACCGCCCGCCGCCGCCTCTCTCTCTGCGAGCGTGGCGAGCGACGTGACCTCGCCCAGCTCGGCTGCTGCCAACGCGTCGACCTGGTCAACCGCAACCACGTGGATGTACTCCGCCCCCGCGCCCACACCCGCGCCCAGCGCCGCCCCGCCGCCCCGCGCCGCGTCCCCACCCAGCGGCACGCCTCCGCCCGCTATACGGGCAGTCCCTGCTGCCGCTGGCGGCTCCATGGCGCTGGCAGCAACCGCCGTCGTCCGCGCCGCCGCCCCCCCCGAGACCGCCGGGAGCAGCGCGGGGAGCGGCGTTCCTCCGCCGCCGGCGGCGGCGAACCGCGCGGGCGATGCGGCGCAGTACCTGACGACGTGTCTCAACGCGGCGCCCACGGGTCGCGCGCTGAGCGCCCGCTGCACCAGCGAGTACCAGGTGCTCGAGCAGCTGCTGGGGACGCTGGCGCACGCCCCGGCCGCCTTTTCCAATGGCAATGCGCACCAGCTGGCTTCCCTCTGCGCAGCCAGCAACAGCAGCCTGGCGGGCAAGGTGATCCCCTCTTGCGTCTCGCAGTACCGGGCCTCTGCAGCCGCCTACATGGCCGACCTTCCCAACGCCGCGCGCACGGCTGACTGGCGCGCGTCGCACATGGCCAATGCGCCGCCGCCCGCGCCCGGCGCGCCCAAAGGCAGCGGGGAAGCCGCGTGCGAGGCTGCTTTGGGGCCGCAGACGGCATCTGCGCTGCTTGCAGTGGCGGGCGCGCTGATGTGCGCCTCCGATGACGTCACCGGAAGCATGTGCCTGCCCGTGCTGGCGAGCGCGCTCAGCGGCGCGGGGCTGTGGAGCCGTCACCTTGTGAGCAACCCGGGCGGGCTGGACCAAAGGACGTTCTGCGCCGCGCTGCAGGGCACCGGCTGCTGCGCCTTGGCGGCTGCCAACGCTGTGAGCAACATGTTGGGAGCCACCTGCCACCCGCAGGTGAGGGCCCTCCAGAGCCTCTTTGCAGCCTGCCAGCCGCAGCTGCCCCCAGCCTGCAGCAGCTACGCCCCTCCCGCGGGCCTTCTGGAGCATCCACTGGCTCCCAGCCGTGACTGCCAACCAGTCACTCTGCCGCTGAGCGGCGAGTGCAGAGGCGTGCAGAAGCAAGCGTGCCCAGCAACCAGCTGCCAGTTGCTCTGTGCCATCGCGACGCTCGACCCGCCGCCAGATGCGCCCGGCGTAACATCCAGATCGACATCCCAGGCTCAAAACGCGGCTGCGCGAGCTGCGCAGCAGCGGCTGTCAGGCACCGCAGGCGCAGCCTGCGACGCGCTGTCGATTGCGATGGCTGCTGCGCTGGCACTGGCACACTTTGCGTACCGCCGCCGCGAACCAGCGCTGTCATCTGCCCGCGAGACGCCCTCTGCCGCCGTCGCAGCGGGCGTGGCTGCTGCGCGCGGTGTTGCTGCGGCGGCAGCGGTTGCGGGCGTGGCGGCAACCGCGTGCGTGCTGCCCGGATGGGGCCTGTGCTCCTCCGTTGGGACGCTGCCCCTCCCGCTGCCGCTGCGCGCCGCTGGGGTGGCACTGGGCTATGTCTCCCTCGCCTGCTACGTCAGCGCAGCCGCTGCCGTAGCCGCCGCGCAGCCCGCAACCCTCCTCCGAGACGGCTTTTACGACCGATGTCGCCACCCGCAGCTCGTGGCTGCGCTGGGCGTGGGCGCGGGAGTGGTCCTCGCCACGCGGTCAGGACTGGCAGTGCCGGGCATCGCAGCCCTGTGGCTCATGGCCGCCGCAAGCGCGCTGGGCGAGGAGGAAAGGGAGCTTCAGGCGACCTTCGGATCTAAATGGGAGGCTTGGAAAGCCACCACGCCTGCGCTGCTACCGCGGCTGCGGGGACAACGACCCTGTCCGACCAGCCCGCTGATGGTGCCTTCGCAGCCGTCTTTCCGCACCGCGGTGGCGCTGCAAGCTGAGCGCGCGCCGCTGCTGCTGTAGGCGTTAATGTGAATGAAGTCACACTTGAAATAGAAATAGGACGAGCAAGGGTCGTTCTCACCCAGGCAGGTACGGCTCCTCGGCCGTGTGCTCCCACCGCGCGCTACATGCGTGCAGCCACGCGGGCTTGACACAGAGCAGCCCCTCCCTGGCCGCCCAGCGGCCCTTCTCAGTGCCCATGGCGGGCGTCACCAGATGTGTCCCGTCCGCTCGCTGATCCGTGGAGGCTGTGGCGCCCAGCTCCACAGCCAGCCGCCACAGGGGGTGTTTCTCCGCATCGGAGCCCTGCGGTATGAGCCCGCTGAAGACGAGCACGCAGCCGGCGAGCACCTGCACGCGCTGGCAGCGCAGGTGGTGGCGCACGTCGCCCAGCCGCTCCGCGTCGGCGCCTGCGAAGAAGGCGCAGTGCACTCGGGCGATGAGGCGAGACAGCGCGGCGAGTGTGCCCTCCGCCTCGCTCTCGTCCCGCCCTTGCGCCAGCAGCGAGGCTGCGGCCGCCCCGCCGTGCGCAGAGGCTGAGCTGGGGAAGTAGTGGTAGCGGTCTGGCACAATCACGTTCTCCGAGTGACGTGGCCACACGCCCCGAGTATCGTCCAGCACCAACACCGCTCTCGCGTCGCCTAACACCACGTCCAGGTCCTTCACACCGCTCTTGGTGGAGTCTCCGGCGCTGATCACCCGCCCGGCGCGCAGCAACAAGCCCTGTGGGTCCAGCAGGCGCGCCATCTCGGCGGCATAGGCCCGGTCACCCATAGTGTACACCAGCACCTCACACAGCGGAGAGGCTGCGGCCAGCAGCGCACGCGCTCCGGGACGCAACTTGGTCCACATGCGCATGAACTTAAGCTCGTACAGCTCGGGGCCACCGGGACGCTGCATCTCGGTGTGCGTGGCAGCGTGAAGCGCTTCCAAGCTGGCAGCGTCCACCTGCGAAGGAGCAGTGAGCAACAGAGTGTGTGGTGCGCCCCAGCGCGCACGCACGTCCTGCGCACGCGCGCTGTTGAGGAGCGTATGGTCCAAGTCCAGCACCAGCAGGAGCTTGCGCTGCGCAAGCACCCGGCGCAGCTCGTCGCTGCGTAGCTGCGCCACCACGTCGCTGCGCACCTCCAGCCCAGAAGACAGGTACCTGGGCGCGGCGTCAGCACTGCGTTCTGGCGAGCAGGAGGGCCGCCGGGGAGACGCACGACAGCTGCACGTGCGTGCCCGGCCCTCCCCCTCCGTCTCCCCTCTCCTCCTCGTCGCGCTCAGACTTGACCGCGGCGCAGCGGATGCACATGCCGCCCAGGAAACCCGGGTGTGGTGGGCACAGCGCGGCCGGGTCCGCTGCAAGGGCTGGTCAGAGCAAGCCGCCACCAGCGAGGAGGCTGCGCACGCGCACCGGCCTGAGCTGGTTCACCCAGGCGCTGGCGCTTGCGGGGCGAGCTCTCCTCCTCCTCCTCGGTGCTCTGCGCCCTCAGGAGCTCAGCCTCCAGCGCGGCGCCAAAGCCGCCCAGGGAGCTGCCAGAGTCGGAGCCAGCGCCGGTGCTCATGTGAGGATACGAGCAAGCAGCAGGCAGGAATGATGAATGGAGTTCGACCATTTTTTCCACGTCACCATCACTGCATCACCGGGCAGTAAGCTCGAGGCAACGTCGACGGCGTAGGGAGCGAGGAGAGAGAGGGGCGGACCGCCGGACGACGCAGCGCTCTTCCCTCCGCGCACCCAGTAGACTCCTGCGGCACTCACACGGTCCCTGTGGTGCTTGCCGGCGGTGGCCAGGTTGCCATCCTTCGGTCCGAGCAATTACCCAATTTTTCAGCCCGCGCTGGCGCATGGAGGAGGCCCAGCTCCAGCCTCGGGCGCCTAGCGAAGCCTGGAGAGCGGCCAGCAGCGTTTGTGGTGCGTTGTGAGGGCGCTTGGTCGAGGCGGGCAGTTCTGACCGTGTTCCCGCGCCGCACTCCTCCCACACTCAGCTGAGGACACAACGCGCGAGGATCTCTTAGCCCGTCCGCGTGTGGGCGCTGAGGCGCAGCTGGCGGCGCTGCTCTACGCGCTGCCCCTTGACGAGCAGGCTGCGCTAGGCAGCTTCCCTTTTCCCATCCAGGCTGCTGCGCTGGCGGCGGGGGTGACTGCGCCGGGGCTGGTGCCCGCGCTGGCGGAGCTGTTGGAACGGGTGCCTTCCTACGACTTTGACGCCTTTGCGCTGGGCAGCGCCGCCCAGGGCGCCCCACTCTCCGCCCTATTCACCTATCTCCTTGCCAAGCTGGGCCTGCTGGACACCTTCCAGGTGGACCTGCGCACGATGGCGCGCTTCACACGCGCCCTGGAGGCGCGCATGCCGCACAACGGCTACCACAACGGGGAGCACATCGCAGACGTGGTGCAGTCCGTGGCGCTGCTGCTCACAGGCGCCCTCCAGGACCTCGCGGACCTGAGCGACGACCCGCTCACGGTGTTGGCGCTGCTGCTGGCGGCTGCCATCCACGATTTCGAGCACCCGGGGCTCACTGGTGACCACCTGGTTGCAATGAGTCACCCGTGGGCGTTGCAGTACAACGACCGGGCGGTGCTGGAGCAGCACCACCTGTCCGCATCCTTCGCGCTGCTGCATAGCCCCGGGCTGGACTGGACGGATGGGCTGAGCGTGGCGCAGCAGACGCGGCTGCGCGGCACGGTGATCGCTTTGGTGTTGGGCACGGACATGAAGGAACACTTCACGCTTCTGGAGAACTTTGACACCATGCTGCATCGCGTGCGGATCTCGGGCGCCTCGCGCAGGCGGAGCCGGCTGTCGTGCGTGGGGCTGGCTGCTTGCAGCGACGTGCCCGAGGGCACACCGGCCACCGTGGCCGCCCTCTCCGAACCAGAGACCCTGCTCCTGCTCAAGATTGCGCTCAAGGTTGCCGACTTAGGTCACCTGCGCGCCCAGGGGGACATCCACCAGCGCTGGGTGGGCGGACTGTGCCATGAGTTCTACAACCAGGGCGACATCGAGCGCGCACTGGGCATGCCCGTCAACAACCTCATGTGCCGCCAGCGCGCCGCGGAGCTGCCCAGCGCGCTCGCCGCCTCCCAAGTTGGCTTCTTCGACGTCATTGCGCTACCGCTCATCAGCCGCTGGGCGCGCGCAACCGGCGCGCGGCACTGGCTGGAGCGCGTGAACCGCAACTACGAGTTCTGGAAGGCTGAGCGCGACAACGCCTCCGCCGTGGACCGTCAAGAGTTTGTGCCCTTCAGCACAGCCATCGAGCGCATTGCGGGCCTGCCCCATGAGCTGCACATGCCGGACCACGAGCTGAACGATTGCGGCAGCGGCAGCGTGCGCTGGCGGCGTGACAGCGGAGGCATCCCTGTGCGAAGGCGAGAGTCAGCCGCGGAGGGGGGTTTAGAGGAGCTGGAGACCATACTGATGGCGCGCAGCAGCACCGTCGGGACGTTGCCCTCGGACAGCAGCGGCGAGAGCGAGGTTGACGAGGAGGCTGCGCAGGAGGCCCACACTAGGCCGCCCGTGACGGATGCTCGCGGCCGCGCCTGCGACTGGTGCGGTCTGCGGCCGCGCGCACGGGGAGGCCCGCGGCCATCCCGCGCCGCGCGCGCCGCCGCCGCCGCCGCCGCCGCGGCAACCTTTGCGGAGGTGCTGTCCGCGCTGGAGCCGAGCGCGGCTGTCTGGGCGCCCGGGGAGCCGGTGTGCTGGCGTGCTCGCTTCTCGCACAGCGACGCCGCCGCCGGGGTGCGCGCCTGCCGCCTGCGCTACGCCGACTTTCGGCGCCTGCTGCGCATCAGCACCAGCGGCGTGCCGGCGGCGTGCCTGGAGGAGGAGGCGCTGGGGCACTCTTCTGGAGAGGTCAACCCCAACCGACACAGCCCCACTCGGCGCCCCCGCCGCCGCTCCTGTGAGTCGCCCGGGGCGGCCCACCCCGGCCTGGCTCGCCACCGGGTTGGCCACGCATACGCACAAGCGCTCACTCAGGCGCAGCTGGAGGACAGTGTAGGCGACGGCGGGGACATGCCGGGAAGCAGTCGCTCGTCCGTCTCCTGGGGAGAGATGGACGAGGAGAGATTCGGCGCGCTGCACGTGAATGGCACCTGCGAGCAATAGTCGGTGCCAGTGTCAACCTGCGGGCACCTTTTGGCATCTCAGGGACCGCACCCCCCCTTCCTGCATCCGCTGCCTCTTCACTGCGCTCCGCGCCCCGTGCGCCCATGGCATTCGCAGTGCCGCGCGAGGGGGGCGAAGGCGTGGCGCCGGCGACGCCCAGAAGCGGGGCGCCGTTGGTGCCCATACTCTCGCTGCTGGAGGTGAGCCAGCGGACCAGTCG
>Ga0208951_1000915_pt1 | contig 13364 bp, 10 predicted proteins | sample GreLakmeMI27MSRF_FD_187702 | JGI IMG/M metagenome (GOLD analysis project Ga0208951, IMG submission 187702) | Freshwater lentic microbial communities from great Laurentian Lakes, MI, USA - Great Lakes metaG MI27MSRF (SPAdes) | ecosystem: Environmental > Aquatic > Freshwater > Lake | place: Great... | reverse complement strand
GCACCGTGCTGATGACCGGGCGTAATCCCGGTCGCTCCACGGCTCGCGATAACGGCGACGTCGGCGACCGCGAACAGTTCCCGTTGCCGACCGGCATCACGACGCTGCCCGCGACGCTCAAGTCAGCCGGCTATACGACCGCGGCGTTCGGCAAATGGGGCATGGGCGGCTTCGATTCCACCGGCAGCCCGCTGAAACAAGGTTTTGACCGTTTCCTCGGCCTGACCAGCCAATGGGTCGCGCACAGCCACTACCCCCCTTTCATCCAGGATAACGGCGTCAAGATTCCGCTCGATAACGGACCCGACGGCGTACCCGGCCATGGCGTCTTCCCGGCTGACGCCGACCCGCAAGACCCCAAGGCCTACGCGCCGTTCATCGGCAAAGATTTTCTGAGCGAGCGCACCATCAAAGGTGCGGAAGCCTTCATCGCCGCCCATAAGAGCAAACCGTTCTTCCTCTACTACGCCTCGCCCCTGCCGCACGTCGCCCTGCAGGTGCCCGCTGAAGAACTGAAGCAGTACGAAGGCGTGATTAAGGAAGACGCGCCCTACGCCCCGCAGAAAGGCGGCTACAGCCCCAACCGCACGCCCCGCACCACCTACGCTGCGATGATCTCACGCCTCGACAAGGAAGTCGGCCGCATCCTCGCCGCACTCGAACAGGCCGGGGTGGCCGACAACACGATCATCGTCTTCACCGGTGACAACGGTGCGACGCATGACGCCGGCGGCGCCGATACCAAGTACTTCAATTCCGCCGGTGGCCTGAAGGGCCTAAAGGGCTCTCTCCATGAAGGGGGTGTCCGGGAACCCACCGTCGTGCGCTGGCCCGCCGGCATCAAGGCGGGCACGCGCTCGAACCGCATCTCGGGCTTCGAAGACTGGCTGTTCACCTTCTCCGAACTTGCAGACGTGAAGCTCGAGCGCACCGCCGACATCGCCAGCGAGAGCCTCGTCCCGACGTTCAAGGGCACGGATACCCCGCGCACTGCCCCGCTCTATCGCGAGTTCCCCAGCTACGGCTCACAGCAAGCGATTTGGGACGGCAAGTGGAAGGCCATCCGCACGGATATGACTAAGGCCGTCAAGGCCAAGGAACCGATCGTGACGCAGCTCTACGACCTCGACGCCGATCCGAACGAGACGACCGACCTCGCCGCGAAGTTCCCCGAAGTCGTTAAGGAACTCGAAGCCAAGATGACCGCCGCACGCGTGCCGAATGCGGACTTCCCGCTGCCAGGCGTCGACCCGATGCCCGCTAACGGTGGCAAGGGAAAGAAGAAGGCAGCGGCGAAGTAAACTGATGGGCTAGTTTCAGGTGGCGGGTGGCAGCCCCAGGTGGCAGGTGGCGGGATTGTGATACGCTCAAAGGGAAACCGGAGACCGGATGATTGGCTTGGGCTCGGGGTAGGGGCGCGACTGCGTCGCGTCCGTCGACCGGAGTCACTGAGAATAGCAAGATTGTCTTGGTTCGCACGTCATGAGGCGAACGGACGCCACGCAGTGGCGCCCCTACCTTTTACAGCTCCTCAATCCCGGCCCGTATCTCCGCGGCCTTCTTGCGTATGGCGGCCTGTTCGGCGGGCGGCATATTGGCGGCCTGACGCACGGCCATGCCGATGCGCGGGTTATTGAGGAAGCGGTCCTGATGACGCAGCCAGAAGTCCCAATAGAGCGCATTGAGCGGGCACGCCAGCGGACCGGTGCGATCCTTGGGGTCATATGGACAGCCGCCGCAGTAGTTCGACATCTTGGAGACGTAGCTCGCGGCACAGCAGTAAGGCTTACTGGCGAGGAAACCGCCGTCGGCGTGCTGGCTCATGCCAATGACGTTCGGTAACTCGACCCACTGGAAGGCGTCGATGTAAACGCCGAGATACCAGCGCTCGACCTCCGCCGGATCCACGCCGGCGGTCAGGCAGAACGAGCCAATGACCATGAGCCGCTGGATGTGGTGCGCGTAAGCGGTGTCGAGCGATTGTCCGACAGAGTGACGCATGCAGTTCATCTTTACCTTGCCGGTCCAGAACCAGGACGGCAACGAGAGCGTATGCCCGAGTCCATTAGCTTCGGCGTAACCAGGCATCTTGGCCCAGTAGACCCCGCGGATGTATTCGCGCCAGCCGATGATCTGGCGCACGAATCCCTCCGTCGCGGCGAGCGGATAGCGCGCCGGATCACGCTCATGAGCATCGGCCGCGGCTTGGGCGACCTCGAGAGGTGCCAGCAGCTTCACGTTCAGGGCGAAAGATAGGCGCGAATGAAAGAGCCGATCCGATGACGTGTGCATGGCGTCTTCGTAATCACCGAAATCCGGCAACCCGCGCGCGATGAAGGCATCGAGCTGGGCGAGGGCTTCCTTCCGGTCCCGCGGCCAAGGGAATTTCTCCGCGCACGGCTTACCCATCGTCTTCACGCCGGCGGCCTGAATTTCAGCCCAGATGGCGGAGTGGTCGTGCGAGAGATCCCAGGACTTTGGCGGGGGCGGCGTGCCCTTCCACGGCTTGCGGTTCTCTTTATCGTAATTCCATTCGCCGCCCGCCGGCGTGCCGTCCTCGTCCATCAGCAGACGCGTGCTCACGCGCATGCGGCGATAATAGGACTCCATCAGCCAGCGCTTGGCATCTTTCTTGAAATGCGCGGCCACTCCGCCCCGTCCGTCTAGGAAGTGCTCGGAGCTCACGTAGGCCGTGACCAGCCCACAGTCCTGAGCGAAAGCACGCAGGTCTTGGTCGACGCGGAATTCATCCGGCTCCTGATATTCAAAACGGGTCGCCTTCGTCGCCGCGAAGACGTGCTTCAGGTTCTCAGCAAAGCCATGGCGGTTGTCCTTGTCGCTCAAGCGGAAGTACCGAACCTTATGCCCCTGCTTAGTCAGGAGCTCCGCCATACGGCGCATGCCCGCGAAGATGGCGATGACCTTCTGAGCGTGGTGCACCACGTAGTCCGTCTCGGAGCGGACTTCCATGAACACATACGTCACCGACGCATCCTTCTTCCCGAACCAGGAATGCTCCGGATTCAGTTGATCGCCAAGGATAAGACGGATGGTGTGGGCCACGCAGGTAAGGGAGGAAGAACTCGAGGAATGGCAAACAAGGCCTTAAGGTAGGGACACCACCACGCGCTGTCCTTGGAATCAGGTCGCAATCCTCGGCTCCGATTTGCGCTAAGGGACAACCCTGACTCCCTTGTGACTCCATGCGCGGAGTAAAGAAAACCGACTTGCCGACCAAAGTCTGTCCGACCTGCCAAAGGCCGTTCAGCTGGCGGAAGAAATGGGAACGCTGCTGGGCGGAGGTCCGCTTCTGCAGCGACGCCTGCCGCCGCGGCACCCCGCGTGGCACGGCACAAAAAAGCCCGGGGTCGCCGGGCTAATTACTGAACCTCGGGCCCTCCGGCCCTCAGGTCCTCGTGTCCTCGATTACTTAGGACCACCGCTGCGACGGGTGCCGGGGCGACCGAAGGGGCGGTAATTACCCTTAGAGGCGCGGAAGCCGCCGTGACGACCACCCTGAGGGCGGCCTTCGCGTTCGCTATTGTGCGCGCCAGCGCGAGGGTCCTGGTGACGCTGGAAATCTTCCGGGGTGCGGGGCGGAGCCTGCTGGGTGTAGTCGAAGCCCTGCAGCTTGCCGCAATGGAGGTGCTTGCCGACGATGCGTTCGAGGCGGCGGAGTTCGCCAAGGTCTTCGCGGGTGACGAAGGTGATGGCAGTGCCGGTCGAGAGCGCGCGGCCCGTACGACCGATGCGGTGGACGTAGTCTTCGAGCTGGTCAGGGAAGTCGAAATTGAAGACGTGAGAAATGCCGTCGACGTCGATACCGCGCGAGGCGATGTCGGTCGCGACGAGCACGCGGACCTCACCGTTCTTGAAGGCCTGCAGGGCGCGCTGACGCTGGCTCTGCGAACGGTTAGCGTGGATGGCGGCGCAGCTGATGTCTTCGCCCTGGAGTTTACGGCAGACGCGATCGGCACCATGTTTGGTGCGCGCAAAAACGAGCACGCTCTTAAGGGCCTCGTCCTTCAGGAGGTGGTGCAGCATGACCTGCTTGAGGGCACCCGGGCACTCGTAGAGCAGCTGGGTGACGGTCTCGGCCGGGGAAGTACGACGGCCGACCTCAATCATCTGAGGGTCGCGCTGATACTGCTTCGTGAGGGTCTCGATCTCGCGGGAGAGCGTGGCGGAGAACATCAGGGTCTGGCGTTCCTTGGGCAGCGCGCGGACGATGGTATTGATCGCGGGCAGGAAGCCCATGTCCAGCATGCGGTCGGCTTCGTCGAGCACGAGGTACTCGACCGCGGAGAAGTCACCATGGCCCTGACCACCGAGGTCGAGGAGACGGCCCGGGGTGGCGATGAGGAAGTCGCAACCACGACGGAGGGCGGCAATCTGGGGGCGTTCGGAAACGCCTCCATAGCAGGTGGCGACGGTCGCACCAGCATAACGGGAATAAGCGGCGACGTTCTCGGCGATCTGAACAACCAGTTCGCGGGTCGGGGCCAGAATCAGGCAGCGGACACGGCCCTGGTGGGCACCGGACTTCGTGCGGACCAAGCGGGTGAGCAGAGGGAGGGTGAAAGCGGCGGTCTTGCCGGTGCCCGTCTGGGCCACGCCGATAACGTCCTTACCCTCGATGATGACCGGAATGGAGGCCTTCTGGATAGGCGTCGGTTCCGTGTAGCCCTGATCGGCCACGGCTTTGAGGATGGAGGCGTCGAGGCCTAAGGATGCAAACGGCATTTGCGCAAAGTGAGTAGAGGAATTGGAAAGGGCGAGAATATTAGGGAATGAGTCAAAGTCGGGTAAAAGGCACGTTTCGGGTGGCAGGTGGCAGCCCTAGGTGGCGGGTGGCGGGAAAGAATGAAATATCCACCACCCATGTGTAGCCAGCTTCTGAACGATTGCACTCTACCCTGCTACGCATAGTAAACCCTCACCCACCAACAGCATGACGACCAAGCAACCTGACGTCTGGAGCTCCAAATTAGGCGTCATCATGGCCGTCGCCGGCAGTGCCGTCGGACTGGGCAACTTCCTCCGCTTCCCCGGCCTCGTCGCCGACAAGGAGACCGGGGGCGGCGCCTTCCTGATCGCCTACTTCATCTCGCTCCTGATCGTGGGCCTGCCGATCTGCTGGGTCGAGTGGACCCTCGGACGCTTCGGCGGCACGCAGGGCTTCAATTCCTCGCCGGGCATCTTCCATGCCATCATCAAGAAGCCTTGGGGTAAATACGTCGGACTGCTCGGCTTCATCATCCCGGTAGGCGTCTACTTCTACTACGTCGTCATCGAGTCGTGGTGTCTCGGCTACGCCTGGAATAGCTTCACCGGCGGACTCGACCTGGGCAAAGACCCGAAGACCTACGCCGACGCCTTCGCTACGTTCACCGGCCTCAAGGCCGACGGCGCCGTCCTCGGACTCGGTGAGCCGTTCCTATTCTTCCTCGGCGTGTTCGTCCTCAACTTCGTCATCATCTACCGAGGCCTCTCCAAGGGCATCGAATTCATCTGCAACTGGGGCATGCCGCTCCTGATTGCCATCGCCCTCATCCTGCTCGTCCGCGTGCTGACGCTCGGCACACCCGACCCCGCCCACCCCGAACTCAGCGTCTGGAACGGCCTCGGCTACATGTGGAATCCGCACGATATCTCCAAGGGGCTCTCGAATCCGGCTGTCTGGCTCAAGGCCGCCTCGCAGATCTTCTTCACGCTCTCCGTCGGCTTCGGCGTCATCATCACTTACGCCAGTTACCTCAAGAAGAACGATGACGTCGTCTTGAGCGGCCTCACCGCCACCGCCGCCAACGAGTTCTGCGAAGTCGGCCTCGGCGGCATGATCACCGTCCCCGCCGCCTTCGCCTTCCTCGGCGCCTCGGCCGTCGCGGGCGGCACCTTCGCCCTGGGCTTCAACGTCCTGCCGCAGGTCTTCGCCGGCATGCCCTATGGACATCTTTTCGGCGGGCTATTCTTCACCCTACTCTTCATCGCCGCCATCACCTCCTCGCTGTCGATGCTGCAGCCTGGCATCGCCTTCCTCGAAGAAGGCCTCGGCCTGGATCGTCGGGGCTCCATTGCGCTGCTCGGCCTGATCACCGCGGTCGGCTGCACGCTCGTGGTCTACTTCAGCGAGGGCCTGAAGGCGCTCTCAACGATCGACTTCTGGATCGGCGATATCGGGATCTTCCTGCAAGGCACGATCCTCATCTTCGTGTTCAACTTTGCCTTCGGCTCCGAACGCGGTTGGACGGAAGCCCACCACGGCGCTGAGATCCGCATCCCACGAATCTTCAAGTTCGTCATCCGCTGGATCTCGCCGACGTTCCTTAGCGCGATTTTCGTGATGTTCGTGCTCAAGAACGTCGCGGGCTGGAACCTCTCTATCAGTTCGCCCGTCTTCACCCCGACCGACCCCATCCTCGATCTCATCGGGGGACCCGGCCACCCGGCCAGCGGCGTCGCCCGTCTGACGGCCTTCTTCCTCCTGCTCTTCGTCGCCTTCTCGGCGCTGATGATCCACCGTGCCGGCAAACGCTGGGACGCCCGCTAAACCTTACCGACCATGACCACCTCTGGACTTCTCTTTATGCTCATCTCGGTGGGCGCGGTGACCGGACTCTTCGTCTGGTGCCTCATCAAGGTCCTCACGGGGAAGAAGAACCCCGAGCACCTCGCGCACGTCGAGCCGGTCGAGACCAAGGATCTCGACCGTCGCTGAGGAAGGCTACTTCTTCGCCGGCACAGCCAATTCCTGTCGCGTAGCGATGGGAACGTAGCCGATTTCGAGTCCCTTGGGCGGGGTAAGGACCTGCGCCGGATCGAGTGCGGCCAGCTTGCCGACGGTCGGAGGCGCGAGGTAGTCGCGGTCCTTGGTCCATGAGCGGTGCAGCTTCTCGACTTTGACCTGCAGGGCTTCGCGTTCGGCCGGAGTGAGATCGGCATTGAGAATCGCCGGCTGGTCGGCGAAGCGATACCAATAATAAGTGACGACGCTGCCGTCGCCGAGGAAGGCCTGAAACGGACCCGCCTTCGGCCCCGGCACCTTCCAGGTCGTCTTTTCACCCGGCTGGGTCTCCCGCGGCAACTGCGGCTTTTCCACCGGGGGCTCGAAACTCATCTGCGCCAGACCGGTCGCGGCCGGGACCTCGGCGGCCTTCACCGGCGTCCACTGCCCATTCTTCCCGCCGGTGCCGAAGCGATAATACTGAGGCAGCGTCACGAGACCGGGCGTGCTGCGAGAGACGAGTTTGTCGTCCCACTTGTAACCATAGGTCATCGGATCCGGCGAGTGCGGCGTGGCGAAGGACTTCCAGGCGAGCCCCGGCTTGCCCTCCCGCTTGGTGCCCTGCTTGTAGATGCTCCACGTCGAGCCGCCGTTGTTCTTGAAGTTCTGGAGATAGGCGCCGGCAGGATTGATCGCACCGGTCGCCTTAGGGCCGCCCTCGAACCAGGCCTTCACGCCGTCGTACATCGCCCGACGGTCATACGACGTCAGCCGATGCAGCACGACGGTCGTGCCGTCCGCGCCGACCGGGAAAGACGTCGGCGCCACGCGCGCATAGGTATCACCCTTCTCGTCCTTAGCCTGCGCGGCGGGGACATACTGGGTCTCCATCTGAAAGTGTTTGTTCGGATCTGAGCCGCGAGAGTCCAGCATCTGCCCGGCGACCGCTGGATTGCGGAGCGCTGCGCGCGACCAGAAGTTCGGCGTAAAGAAACAGACCGGCCCCTTGAAGTTCGCGGAGTTCAGGAAGAGCGTCCAACAATTGTCGCCCGTCGGAACGTCTTTGCCTTCGGTCTTCGTCTTAGGCTGGGCGAATGGCATCGGGAGATAACCGTAGCCGAAGAGCTCGCCGTTGACGCCCTGCTTCAAGTTGAGGCCGTCGAGCGGGAAGAGCAGCCATGGCGTCAGCTGGGCGACGCCGTAGAGCCCGCGTGGATCTTCCCAGTTACCGCGCCCGTAGCCCGGTCCGTTGGCGATGTCGTAAAAGTTCACGCCGACGCCACCCATGATGAACTTCGGCGTGGTCGTCGGGAAGTGCGTGTCGCGCCACCAGCCGAGGCCGCCTTCGATATCGTTATACAGATCTTTGGGTTTCGCGTCCTTCGGATACTGCGGATGCATCCAAGTGCCGAAGAGGCCTGTCTGGAAGCGATGGCCGGGGTATTGATTCAACAGCGGCCAGGCGGCGGCGTAGATCGAGAAGCCGGCGTCGTAGGTCTCCGGCACACGCTCGGTCGGGACGAGAAGGTAACCGGCCATCTCGATTTTCTCCGGGGCGGCAGGAAGCGTCGCTGCCATCAGGCAGGCGACCAAGAGTGCGGGGGTTCGCATGTCCTATTGATAAACGCCTCCCCCTGCCCTCCGCACCCCAATTCTTTTGAAGAAAGCTCACTCCAGGCCTCCGGGCCGTCAGGCGTCCTAATTGGGCTTTGACTAGGGTTTTCCCCGTCCGTTAACCATACCCCTCGATTCCGTCCGTCCACGACCCCATGAAACGCACCCATACCTGTAACGCCCTCCGCCCTGCCGACGCCGGCCAGACCGTGACCCTCGTGGGTTGGGTCGACACCAAGCGCGACCTCGGCGGCGTGACCTTCGTCGACCTCCGCGACCGCGAAGGCATGACCCAGGTGGTCTTCAATCCAGGCACCGATGGCATCCAGGAAATCGCCCAGCGCCTGAAGACGGAATCCGTTATCGAGATCACCGGCAAGGTCCGCGCCCGCTCGGCCGAGACCATCAACGCGAAGCTCGCCACGGGCAGCATCGAAATCGCCGCCGAAACCCTGGTCGTCCATAACATCTGTGCCGACCTGCCGTTCCCGATGGACGACGATAAGGCCGACAAGGTGAACGAAGATCTCCGTCTCGAATACCGCTTCCTCGACCTCCGTCGCCCCCGTAACATCGGCCTCCTCAAGCTCCGCGCCAAGGCCGCCCGCGCCATCCGCGCCGAACTCGATGGACAGGACTTCCTCGAGATCGAGACCCCGACCCTCTTTAAGAGCACCCCGGAAGGCGCCCGCGAGTTCCTCGTACCGAGCCGCACCAACCCTGGCGAATTCTACGCCCTCACGCAGTCCCCGCAGCAATACAAGCAGATGCTCATGGTGGCCGGCGTCGAACGCTACTACCAGATGGCCCGTTGCTACCGCGACGAAGACCTGCGCGCCGACCGCCAGCCGGAGTTCACGCAGGTCGACTTGGAAATGTCGTTCATCGACCGCGAGGACATGTACAAGCTGATCGAAGGCATCCTCAAGCGCACCTGGAAGGAAACCCTCGGCATCGATATCCCGACGCCCTTCCCGCGCATGGCCTACCAGGAAGCGATGGACCGCTTCGGTATCGATAAGCCCGACACCCGCTTCGGCATGGAAATCCAGGACCTCACGGCCCTGTTCAAGAACTCCTCCTTCAAGGTCTTCAACGGCGCCGCCAACACCCCGGGCTCCGTGGTCCGCGCCATCAACGCCAAGGGTCTGGCTGACATCACCCAAGGCGAGCTGACTAATTTCGAAACCATCGCCAAGAGCCAGGGCGCCAAGGGCCTCGCGTTCATCAAGTGCGAAGCGGGTGAATGGAAGTCGCCGATTGTGAAGTTCTTCTCCGACGAGGAAAAGGCCGCGCTGAAGCAACAGCTCAACATCGAGGACGGCGACATCGTCTTCTTCGCCGCCGCTCCTTGGTCGCAGGCTTCGACCATCCTCGGCCGCATCCGCCTCGAGTCCTCCTTCCTCCTCAAAGCCCGCGGTCGCATGAACCTCCCGGCCAACCAGTATAACTTCCTCTGGGTCATCGAATTCCCGCTGATGCTCTGGGACGAAGAAGAGAAGCGCTACCTTTCCGCCCACCACCCGTTCACCGCTCCGGTCGTCGAGGACGAGCCCCTGCTCGCCACCGATCCCGCCAAGGTGCGCGGCCAGCACTACGACATCGTCCTCAACGGCGTCGAACTCGGTGGCGGCTCGATCCGTATCCATAACCCGGCCGTCCAGAAGCGCGTCTTCGAGGACATCCTCAAGATTCCGCAGGACCTCGTGGAAAGCCGCTTCGGTTACATGCTCAAGGCCTTCTCGTACGGCGCTCCGCCCCACGGTGGCATCGCCCTTGGTTTCGACCGCGTGGTTGCCATGCTCGCCGGCCGCTCCTCGATCCGCGACATCCTCGCCTTCCCGAAGAACCAGAACGGCCGTGATCTGATGGCCGACTGCCCGAGCCCCGTCGCCCCGAAGCAACTGCGCGACCTGCGCATCCGCCTCGTGGAAGACGAGCCGAAGGCCTAAGGCCTCTCAGGCTCCCGACGAAAGGCACGCGCAAGCGTGCCTTTTTGTTGGACCGGGATTTAGCCTTCCCCCGCAAGGACGGTCGGCCTATTGCCTTCAGCCATGTCCGACGCTTCGCCTTCTCCCGCCCCCGCCCCGCACGTCGTCGGCGAAGGTTACGAGTTCGACGAAGTCCGCGCCTTCCTGGGCGGCGATCCGAAGCCCCCGAACTTCGTCATCCACAAGGGCACCGAGGTCATCGGCGTCTGCCTGGGCCTCGGCTGGAATCCGCGTGCCGACAGCGAACCGTGCGAAGTCTGGGTTGGCCGCAAGGGCGATCAGGCCAAGTGGGGCATCCGCCTTGCCGAGACCCGCGGCCAGCTCCCGGTTTACGTCCGTCGCACCGAAGGCGGCAAATGGTTCTACAATGGGCTCTTCGAAGTGACGAGCCACACGACCGACCCGGCGATCATCCGCCCGCGCCTCCTGCCGCCGAAGATCGTCGCGATCGCTCAGCTGGTCTTCCTCAAGCGCTGCGCTGCCTGAACGCCATGCCCGACGAACGTCCCCCTCACCGCGATCCCCTGCACGGCGTGACCCTGCAGAAGCTCCTCGAATCGATGGTCGCGAAATACGGCTGGCACGAACTCGCCCATCGTATCCCGATCCGTTGCTTCATGTTCGACCCGACGATTAAGTCGTCGCTCACCTTCCTGCGCAAGACCCCCTGGGCCCGCGAGAAGCTCGAGAACTGGTACGTCGGCGACATCCGCAAGTCCCAAGGGTTTGGGCTCTGAGCCGCGCTCGCGCGGCGGGGATCTGCTGGCATGCTGGCAGGCTGCGAGGCCAAGAACCCCCGACGACCCGTCCCCCTTGATGCAGCTGCTTCGCAGCAGTTCACCATGCCAGCAGTCCCCCGCGCGGCATAGCCGCGCTTACTTCACTACCTTCCACTTAGCCTGACGGAGCACGGCCTTACCGGCGGCCTTCTGGAATTCATACCAGACGGTGAGCAGCGTGCCGTCGGCCAGCTCGACGGTAGACGGATAGCCCAGATCGTAGCCTTCGCCATCGGCCGAGACCGTCAGTGGCTCGCTCCAGGTCCGGCCTTGGTCCGCACTGATCCGCGCCTGATTGCCGAAGGGCTTGCGACGGTAGCCGTAAGTCATGACAAGGCGGCCGTCCTTGAGCTTCAATAGCTGAGAAGGCAGGCCCCAGACATCAATCGACTTCGGCACGGTCCAGGTCTTGCCACCGTCGCTTGATTCGCACTGCAGCGTCGAACCGACGTCGGGCTTATTGTGATTACGGATCTGGGCGAGGATGCGACCGTCGTCCGTCTCGATCGCAAAGAGTTCGTGGTAGCCTTTCTTCACTTCGTCGCCGGGACGCGTGGGGATCTCGCTGAGCCAGGTCCAGGTGAGGCCGTCGTCCTTCGATTCGGCGACGCCGATCTTGACGTCGGCAGTCCAAAGCTTCTTCCCCACATAAAGGAGGCGACCATCCTTCAGTTGGGTCGGACCATGCGGGCTGTTGACGATCGTCGCAATGGGCGGCGACCAAGTCTTGCCGCCATCCGTCGAACGCAGGACCCATTCGCCGAGCTGGGCCTTGCGCTCCTCGGCCGTGAGGCGGTCCTGAGCGGCCTTCCAGCGGGCCTGCCTTTCCGGCGGCTGCTTGGCGACCAAGCCGCGCTCCTCGTAGGCGAGGGAGGTGAAGGTGGTCACGAGCAAGGTGCCTTGGGAGGTCTCCGTCACGCCGCTGTCGCGGTCATCGATCGGTCCGTCGAGGAGCACGCGCGGATAAGTCCAGGTGGCGCCATCGTCCTTGGAAGTCATCGCCTTCACCTGGCCGAGGGGACAGACATGCGCATCGCGGCCGCCCGACCACGTGACCCAGAGCTCGCCGTTGGCGCGACGCGCGAGCGTCGACCAGCCGGCGTACGGCTCTTCGGGCGGCGTAATCGTCTTCGTCTCGAGCACCTGGGCCGTCTGGGCGCACAGAGCGACCGCGGCGAATAACGGCCAAATACGACGGAGGAACGAACCAGGGGTAAGATTCATGCATATCTTCTGCACGAACCCAACTGACCCAGCAACCCCTTACCCACCCTTGCACACTTGTCATCATCTCCCCTTGACCCCTGAGGTCAGGGCATCTCCGCGCTACGATCTGTGGCGACGGGGTGCCGGTCTTCATGCGGAGCCTATGGAAGCACGAGTCCCGCCCTGCCGCTGCCCATACCCGAGGTAGACACACCGACGATTCACGCTAGGGTGCCCGCATGGACTTCTCGCAGCTACTGCAACAGGGCACCGCCCATGCTTGGCTCTACATTCCGGTAGCCATCGTCCTCGGCGCCCTGCACGGGCTCGAACCTGGCCATTCGAAGACCATGATGGCGGCCTTCATCATCGCCGTGCGTGGAACCGCCTGGCAGGCCGCCCTGCTCGGCTTCTGCGCGGCGCTCTCGCACACGCTCATCATCTGGATCCTCGCCGGACTCGCCCTCCAATACGGCTCCCACTGGAACGTCGAGCAAACCGAACCGTATTTCCTCCTCATCAGCGGCCTCATCGTCATCGGCATGGCGGTCTGGACGATCATGCGCCTGCGCGAAGAACAAGGTCATCACCACCATCACGGCGAAGGGCACCATAGTCATGACCATCATCACGGCCACGAGGATGAGGATGCGCACGCCCGCGCCCATGCGGAAGAAATCCAGAAGCGCTTCGCGAATCGGCAGGTCACCACCGGACAGATTGTGATTTTCGGTCTGACTGGCGGACTCATGCCCTGCCCCGCCGCGGTTTCGATTCTCATCGTCTGTCTGCAGCTCAAGGAATTCTCTCTTGGTTTCAGTATCGTCGCCGCGTTCAGCTTCGGCCTCGCGCTCACCATGATCTCCGTCGGCGTGCTCGCCTCCTGGGGCTTTCAGAAGCTCGCCGAGAAGTCCGGCTGGTTCAGCCGCGTCGCGCACCGCGCCCCTTACGTCTCTTCTTATCTCCTCATCGCCCTCGGAATGGCCTTCGCGTTCCGCGGATGGGCGATGATGAAGTGACGATAGCGACGGAATGGTGACGAAGGTGACA
>Ga0208951_1000914_pt1 | contig 13370 bp, 7 predicted proteins | sample GreLakmeMI27MSRF_FD_187702 | JGI IMG/M metagenome (GOLD analysis project Ga0208951, IMG submission 187702) | Freshwater lentic microbial communities from great Laurentian Lakes, MI, USA - Great Lakes metaG MI27MSRF (SPAdes) | ecosystem: Environmental > Aquatic > Freshwater > Lake | place: Great... | reverse complement strand
GCTAGACTCGCTAGACTAGCTAGCCTTCTAGATACCGCGTGCGACGGACACGCCTAATTCATTGCGCATCATGCGCGCCTGTAAGCTAGCATATCAAACTCAAGTCGTCACGAGTTGCGCGCCGCGGCAAGCTCAGCAGCCTTGACGCGCGCAGCAGCCTGCTCGTCAGCCACAAACTTCGCGCCCCAGACGCTCGCCAGGAACTGGTCGCGCCCGGAGGCGAAGCGGTACACCTGGTACCGGTTCTTCTTGCTGTAGTAGTCCTGGTGGTACTGCTCAGCCGGCCAGAAGGTGGCCGCCGGCTTGATCTGCGTGGCTATCTTCTGCGCGCCAAACACGCCGGACGCAGAAAGTCGCTCCAAAGACGCCACCGCCGCGGCTTGCTGCTCCGGAGTGTGCGTGAAGATGACGCTGCGGTACTGGTCGCCGCGGTCCACAAACTGGCCGTCAGCCTGCGTGGGGTCGATGGAGTGCCAGAACGCGTCCAGCAACTGCTCGTAGCTCACGCGCTGCGGGTCATACAACACCTGCACGCTCTCTGCGTGCCCACTTCCTCCGGCGCTCACCTGCAGGTACGTCGGGCGCTCCGTCCGCCCCCCCGAATAGCCGCTTGTGGTTGCCAACACGCCTGGCAGGATGTCAAAAGGCGCCTCCATGCACCAGAAACACCCCCCTGCGAACGTGGCAACCGCTTGGCCTGCGGCGGGTACGGGCAACAGAGCCGGCGTGTTTCCCTCGGTGTCGATTCCGCGCCCCAGGTCCTGCACCAGCTCCTTTGCGACTGCCACCGTGGCTGCGACTGAGATGAGCGACAGCACCAGACTGCGCCTTCCGCCGCTCTGTGGTTCGCCGGGCCCGGTGGCTGCGCGGACCACACAGGGGCGGCGAGAGGAGGCGCCAGCTGTGCGTGCCACCGTGGGGCGGCCCACAACTGGAGCTGCGAGAGAGAGCGCGGCGAGCAGCGACGTCATGCAGCTGGCAGACTCGAGACGCACTGCGGCACACAGGCTTGGCTAGGAAGGGTGGACGGTCTGCAGGGGGCCGGCGGGCCGCCTGCGACGATGACGTCATCAGAACATAATCTCGTCACCCGCTCTTACCTTCCGTGTGTCGCTGCTGCACGCAAAGTCTGGTGAGCTCAGCTGCAAGCATGCTGTTGACGGCAGCCCCGGCGTCGCTAGCGTCTCCGCCGCGCGCTGCGGGTCGCGCTCAGCGACGGCGCTGTTGCGCCTCCGCCTCCACCTCAGAGAGCAGCACGCGGCCAGAGTGGGCCGGCGACGCCCTGTTGAGCCAGCTGGTGAACGCGGCTATCAACAGTCCACTGTATGGCTTGATGAAGCCGCTAGCACGGCAGACGCTGATCAACACTGCGGAGAGCAACGGCGTGGCGTGGCGAGACGCTGTGCGTGACTTCGAGGCTGATGACAGGCTGCAGGCGCGTCGTGTGAGGAGGGGCTCCACTTTGGCCCATATCGGCTGGTGCTTGCGAGGCCCCTGACGCTCTGGCGCTGCGCAGGAGCTGCTGGCGCGCTACACGGACGCTTCCGTGGCCGGACGCTATCCGGCCTACTATACGCTGCCCTTCCACGCCTATGAGACGGGCAACCTGAACTGGCTATGCGCGCACGAGGCTGAGAGTGCCACCTACAGCATGGCGATGCGCATCTGGCCCACTGAGGTCAAGTCCGGCGCGCTGAGCTGGCAGGCAGCGCAGCAAAGACTGCGCGACTCGTACACCGGGGCAGTCGCAGCCTTTCTGCAGGCGCATGGCGGCCGTGCTGTGAACCACATCTTGGACGTGGGCTGCTCGGTGGGTATCAGCACGCGCGCGTTGGGCGCAGCATTTCCTTCCGCTTCAACCGTCACAGGACTCGATTTGTCGCCCTACATGCTGGCAGTGGCAGCTGCGCGCGACGCCACGCCCGCAGAGCCTGCGCAGCCCGCCGCGCGCGCGGGGCAGACGCGACGATGGGTTCACGGTTTCGCGGAGGAAACCAAGCTGGAGTCGTCGAGCGTGGACCTCTTCTCAGCGGCTTTCCTTTTCCATGAGCTTCCTCAGGCGCCCTCGCGCGCCGTCATGGCTGAGGCGTACCGGGTGTTGCGACCCGGTGGGGTGTTTGCGCTCACAGACAACAACCCGCAAAGCGAAGTGATCAAGAACCTGCCACCGCTGCTCTTCACGCTGATGAAGAGCACTGAACCCCATTCTGACGAATACTACGTGTTCGACGTGGAGGCTGAGCTGCGCAAAACAGGCTTTGCTGTGGTGCAAACCGTGGAGACAGACCCTCGACACCGCACGGTGCTGGCCATGAAGCGGTGACGAGGACACGTGGCTGCTCGAAACACGCCACAGCGCCGCTGCACCGGTGTCAATCCAGAATCCACGTTGCGATTCTAACAACGTCAGAGCCACGCACGTCGCAGGAGGGGCGCCCGAACGCCCCGAACTGGGCGTATACGCGCTCCCTCCGCCTCGCCTGTGCACCTGCAACTCCCGTCCCGCCAGCATGCGCGGTCTGGGCGCCGCCGCGCGCCAGGCTGCGCGCCTGGCGGCCAGCAGCACGCGGGGCGTGGCTGCAGAGTCGGGTGCTCTGGCAGAGAGCTCAGCCTTCACGCGCTTTACGTCGCCAGTGCCGGCCGCCTTCTCGCACGCCGGCATCCTGAGCGCGCCGCCAACCAAGGCACGCGCCGGCGGGCAGCAGCGGCGCCGGGCGGAGGTGGTTGGGATGTGCCCGCCCTGGCCGGCGCACGCCTGCGCAGCTGCTCACGCGCGCTCCGGCGCCCGCACACGCAGGTGACCACCTTGCCCAGCGGGCTGCGCGTGGCTACGGAGGCTACGCCTTTCGCTGAGACAGCCACCATCGGGGTGTGGATTGACGCCGGCTCGCGCTACGAGACGGCCGCCACCAACGGCACCGCGCACTTCCTGGAGCACATGGCCTTCAAGGGCACCAAGGCGCGCCCCAGAGGCTGCTTATCTGTGTTGGTCCGCTACGCAACCCTAACGCGAGCTTCTCTCACCCCTCAGAGGCGCACCATGGCCGCGCTGGAGCAGGAAGTTGAGGACCTGGGCGCACACCTCAACGCGTACACCAGCCGTGAGCAGACCACCTACTATGCCAAGGTGTTCGCCAAGGATGTGCCAAAGGCGGTCGACATCCTGGCAGACATTCTGCAGAACAGCAGCCTGGAGGCGTCCGCCATTGAGCGCGAGCGCTCCGTCATCCTGCGCGAGATGGAGGAGGTTGAGAAGGAAGCTGAGGAGGTTTTGTTCGACCACCTGCACGCAACCGCCTACCAATTCACAAGCCTGGGGCGCCCTATCCTGGGCCCCGCAGCCAACGTGCGCTCCATCCAGCGCGACGACCTGGCCAAGTACATCGCCACCCACTACACCGCGCCCCGCATGGTCGTGGTTGGTGCCGGCGCCGTTGACCACGAGGCACTTTGCAAGCTCGCCGGCGCGGCATTCAGCTCGCTGCCCACAGAGCGCACCAGCGCGCAGCAGCTGTGCGAAGCATCTCCGGCGCTCTTCACGGCGAGCGAGGTTCGCATGCGTGACGACGACGCCGCAAACGTGCACCTGGCGCTGGCTGTTCAGGGCGCGTCGTGGCGGGATCCGGACAGCGTGTCGCTCATGGTGATGCAGGCGATGCTTGGCAGCTGGGATAAGAGCGGTGCGGCTGGCGTCAACACTGGATCGCCGCTTGCATCCGCCCTTGCCGCCAACGAGCTGGTCAACAGCTTCACAGCCTTCAACAGCAACTACAATGACACCGGCCTGTTTGGCATCCACGCCGTCGCTGCGAACGCGGACCACTTGGACGACATGGCCTGGCTGCTCATGAAGCACTTTGCGCTCATGGCGTATGACGTGAACGGCGAGGATCTGCTGCGTGCCAAGGAGCAGCTCAAGTCGTCGCTGCTGCTGCATTTGGAGGGTGGCAGCAGCGCCATTGCGGAGGATGTGGGACGCCAGCTGCTCACCTACGGCCGTCGCATTCCGCGCGCCGAGATGTTCGCGCGCATCGACGCGGTGGCGCCGGATGTGGTCAAGGCTGCCGCGCGGCGCTTCGTGACGGACAAGGACCTGGCGATTGCAACCATGGGGCCCACGCAGTTTTTGCCCGACTTCAACTGGTTCGCGCGCCACACCTACATGCTGCGCTACTGAGCCAGTTTGCGAGTTTAATGAACAAGCCAGCAAGCGCGCAGAGGTTCTGCTTTTCTGGCGTAGTTCGTTGCTGCGCATGTTGTGTTGCACATCTGCTGACGTCATCCATTCGCCCAGCCCCCTGTGGCGCGCATCTCTCCTTCTTCGTGCGCAGGCGTGCAGACGTTTCGTTGCCTTGTACGCATGTTGGCTGTGCCTGGCAGCGTGGATCCTGCTTCTGCGCCGTTGGAAGATGAGGAGCTGTTCCTCAGCGACGGCTCTGAGCACGGCTCTGAGGACGAGTTGCCGCCCGGCTGGACCGCTGGTGCACGCGCTGCAGAGGAGGGAGCGCCAGCACCTGCCGAGGCTGACGGCGGTGGCCACACGCCTGCCCAGCCGTGCCGCGAGCCCTCGCCCTAGCCCGTCGCTGCTCAACAGGCGCCAGAGCGCTACATCGGCGCCGTGGTGGCACGTCGCTTCCTCAACGCGGACTATGCGCACGAGGTTTCGTTTGCTCGTGTCACTGCCACGCGCTTGAGTCTGTACGAAGGCCAAGTGTGGCGAGTGGTCTATGACGACGGAGACCGGGAGGAGCTCATCTGGGCGGAGCTGAGCGCGGCACTGGAGTTGAAGGCGAGCCTGTCTCGCACTACGCCTGCCTCTCCGCGCACGCGCTCGCGCTCGCAGTCGTCAGCTGAGGGGGAGACTTCGGAGGCGCCGAGTGAGCCGGGTGAGGAGGTGGAGGTTGAGGAGGAGGCTCAACCTGCTCAACTGCGGTACACTGGCGTTTGGGCCAAAGGCAAGCGGTTCACTTCTAGACTCAACTTCAGGGGTCAGAAGCACTCCTGTGGTACCTACGACACCGCTGAGGATGCAGCCCGCGCTCGCGCCGCAAAACTTCGCAGCCTGGAATTGCAGGAGCCCTCTGGAAAGCGTGCACGTGGCAGCATCTCAGAGGGCGATGAGGATGCAGCACGCCGTTCGACGCGCAAGCGGCTATCTGCTGCTCCGCATGCACCAGTAGTGCGGTCCACTCCCATCATCTTCCGGGGCGTATACGCCACTGGTTCAAAATTCTGGTCAAGCGTTTGCTTTAAGGGCAGACAGGTCTACTGTAGCACCTACGACACCGCTTTAGCTGCAGCCCGCGCTCGCGACGCGCGCATCCTTAAGTTGGGCTGGCTGACTCACCTGCTGAATTTCCCGGACGCGGAAGTACCGAGTGCTGCTCAAGCTGACGACGGCAGCGACAGTGATGGAAAGGAAGGGGAGGGGAGCAGAGGAGGATGGATGCCCGCTGAGGATGCCCCCTCGCCTTCTGCTCTTCCGCCGCTGCAAGCCCCGCCATCTGCATCTGCCGGCGGCGCTCCCGAGCAGCAGCAGCTCTTGCAGCGCGCGGCGCCCTTTTTTGCTGACGCGGCGACGCAGACGGAGCTGCGCGACATGGACGCAGCCTGGCTCCGGGCTGCGCTGCTCACTCTGCAGGATTCCGACTCAATTGTAGAGCTCTAGCGCATTGCAAACTGTCACTCATAAACTCACGCCTCGTCCGGCGCCGCTAGTCCAGCGCCTTCGCACACCACCAGGCACGCCCCGGGCGGTACAACAACACCCTGTGAAGCGTCAATATGACCAGCTTCCAGCACTGTAAAGCGAGCGGCTGTGAGCTGCGACGCCACGGCCATGGCGGTGCGGGCGTGCAGCGTGAGGGGCGCAGGGGCGAGCATGCGCGACGTGCCCCGCGCGAGCGCCGCAAAGATGATGAGCTGGTCCGCCGTATGCTCATCCACACACGCGCCGCTGGCAAGCGCATCGGCGAGTACCCTCCCCGCGTTGGTGCCAACCTCCTCTGCGCTCCTGCCGCGCTCGCCCAGCGCACTGGCGCCCAGCAGGCAGCCGCTATCTGTTTCAGCGACGAGCGTGATGCCGCAGCCGTCGCCCAACGCACGCGCAGGCGACTCGTGTGTCACTGTGACTCGAAGCAGCGCCGCCATGTCCGCTGGCAGCGCCCCCCGGGCCGAATTGGCCATACGCTGTGCCACATCCCGGGGGGTGTTGCCGGCTGTGAAGGCAGTGCAGCGAATGGCAGTCACCGTCCCCCGACTGTGCAGTGCCAGCGCCGGCAGCGTCGTCCCGGGCGCCAGAGCAGTCGCGCGCAACGTCACCTGGCCGCCGCCTTTGGGGTAGAAGCCGCGTCGGGAGACGTGCGCAGAGGCTGACACGCCCAGACGCCGCTGCAGTGTTGGTAGGAGGACGCTGGTCAGGAAGTCGATGGGAGGCGCCATGGCGGCGTCAGTCCCGCCTCTCAGCTCAACGGTGGACTCTGCCGCGCCGCGCGCGAAGAGCAGGCAGGGCAGCACGGACTGCGCTAGCAGCACCACGCTTCCTGCAGTGCCCGTGTCGCCCGTGTGAGTTCCAGCGACCAGCTTGCCCGGAGTCAGAGTCATGTCGCTGCTGCCCACCGCGCCGCCCTGCAGCGAGCCGCCGGAGAGCCTGGCAATGAGCTGCAGGCCAGTGAGGTGCTGTGGGCGAAGGCCCGGCTTGTCGCGGCCCGCTCGGATGCTGTGCACGCGCACAGGCACGCCCAGTATGACTGCCAGCGCGGAGGCGTTGCGCAGGATCTGGCCGCCGCCTTCCAGCTGTGCGCCGTCAACTAAAGCGAGAGGAGTCGTCGGCGGCTGAATACACTGCGCCTTCTCCGGCACGGCCGCAGCAGCTGGCGCGGGTTTCTGTGCGTTTGCGCAGGAAGGCGCGTGCGTGAGTGCGTGCGTGCGTGAGTGAGTGAGTGATGCCTCAGCGGAGAGCAGACTAAGTGCGCTCACGGCTCACCAGACGCTTGCGCTGCACTCGCTGTTCCTGCTGTTCGTGCGCCATGCCCTCCATGCGCCGCGTAGCAGCGCAAATCCAGCGAAGTGTGAGGGCGCGATCAAATTCCTGACGAGTTTTCAACAGTAGTGTTTGTCAATCGTCGTCGTCCAGTCCTTCACTCATCCGGCTGCGGCAAGCGCCCGACTAGCGTCTTAGCCTGCGCCACAACCGCGAAGAAGACATCGTCGAGGCCAGCTTGAGAGAGCCCCCAGTCTGCCACCCCGGGCAGCGCGCTCTTCTGCAGCACCTCGAAAACCTCCGCAGCGCCGCCGCTCTGCGCCGACAGGCGGTAGGTGCGGCCCAGCCCGCCCGCATGCAGCAGCGTTGCCCCTGGAAACAGCTGCGAGATTGCGGCATGCGTGGCTGCGTGCTCCGGCCTCTCCTCGCCATCCTGTGACAGCGAAACCTGCAGCGTGTGCCCCCCATGCCCCGCATGTCGCGAGCGCAGCTCATCCGCAGTGCCCACCGCTTGAAGCGCCCCACTGGCCAGGATGGCAACGCGCGTCGACAGCAGCGCAGCCTCGTCCATGGCGTGCGTTGTGAGGATCATCAGCGGTGCAGCAGGAGCATCGCGCGCCGCAATGAGCGCACGCCACACGCGCTTGCGCGTGGCGACGTCCAGTCCGGCGGAGGGCTCGTCAAGAAGGAGGAGCTGCGGCGCCCCAACTGTGGCCGCCGCCAGGCAGAGCCTACGAATCATGCCGCCTGAAAGCGTGTTGGCGCGTGCGTGCAGCTTGGCGGTGAGGCCCATCGCGCGCGCAGCAACGCGAGCGTCTGAGGCAACGCTGGCGCCCGCCTTGCTGCCCCTGAGGCGGCTCCAGAACAGCAGGTGCTCCTCCACCGTCAGCTCGCCCCACACGGTGTTGCCCTGAGTGCACAGCCCCAGCGCCGCCGCGGCGGCGCGCTGGCCCACCGGCGTGCCTGCCACCCAGGCGGCGCCGCCTGTGGGCGCAGTGGCGCCCGTGAGGAGCGCCAACAGCGTGCTCTTGCCCGCCCCGTTTGGGCCCAGCAGGCCCAGGCAGCCAGAGGCTGGGGCGAGCCACAAGCCGTGCAGCGCAGCTGTGGAGGCGCCAGGGTAGACCTTGCGAAGGGCTCTGGTGAGAAGCGGCGCTGTGCTCACGTCTGCGCGTGCTGCCGCCCGCCGCTCCGCACGCACATCCTCAGCCGCTTCATCCCCGCTGTCATGGTCGCTGGAGCAGCCATCCAGCTCTGCATCCGGTTCAACTTCAACGTGTAGCTCGAAAGCTGGGTGGCCTGGTGGACAACTCGCACCTTGGCGCTGTTCTCCACCCGCGCTTGGCGCATCGCCCTCGCCGGGCTGCTGTGCTTCCGCAAGCGACTCGCAGCCGCGACGCTGCTTCTGAGTGCGCTGCAGCGCGCGCTGAGCCGCAGACAGCAGCCCGCCCTCCAGCGCCAGGAAGAGCGCCATCATCAGGAAGCCAGTGAGAAAGAGCGCCGTCGTGGCGGCGCCCACGTCGCTCGGCGCGTCAGCCCAGCGGGTGATGCACTCGTGCTTGGCGGAGCATGCGAAGTTTAGGGCATAGAGCGCGCGAGCAGCTGCTAGTGGCGGGATTGCAAAGAGGAGGCGGGGCATTGCCAGGGGCAGCGACAGCGCCGGAATGTCGCCATAGATGCCTTGAGCAACTGCCACGCACACCATGGTGCCAAAGAGCGCCACAGCGTAGCCCACCACCGTCGCTGCTCGACGGCTGCGCAGCGCAGATGAGAGAAAAAAGGCTGCGCCGACGCACGCGACACCGCAGGCTGCGAGCAGCGGAACGAGCACCGTGAGCGCGGTTCGTGAGAACAGGTACTGCCCGCAGAGCCAGCCGAAGAGCCCCAGCGTGCCCGCCACAGCCGCGTATTGGCCCAGGAAAAAGATGGATGTGGCCAGCAAATGCACCGCTGGAGAGAGGCCGTGTGCGCGCTGCAGCGCCAGCATGCCGCCCTCCTTTTCAGCCACCAGCGCGTCCAGGAATCGCGGCAAAGGCAGCGCGAGTACCAGGGGAAACATGAAGCCGCCCAGCAGCTGCACGATGCCGCCTGCGTCCACTGACACGAAGCCCGGCATGCGCTGCGCAAAGCCGTGCGAGAGGAGCGTCGCGGCGTTCGGAGGCAACAGTCTGGCCAGCTCTGGTGGAAGGAGCAGCTGCGTGCGCCCAAAGAGGGAGTCTCTCAGCGCAGTATGCAACATTGACATGAGCGCCAACGCAGCCTCCTCCAGCAGAAGCACGCGGCCCAGGCCCAGGTTTGCCATCTCGCCGCCAGCCGCGCGCGCGTCCAGCCGGGTGAAGTTGTTCTGGCGGTGGTAGGAGAAGAAGACTGCGTCGTTCACGCTGAACGTGTAGGACATGCTCGGCGCAAACGGGTCCAGGGCTGCAAATGCCACCGTGCCATCCGGTAGGTTCGAGGAGGCGCCGCGCTCAATGTCGCGGATGGGAGTGCTGCTGAGACCATCCAGCAGGCTGAACAGCTCACTGGCCATGTCCGCCTCGCTGTTGCGGCGCAGAAAGTAGGGCGCCAGGAGGGGCACCTCGAACTCGGGCACCCCGCCGGTGCTGGACTGCTGGCCTGGCAGCGGCGCAAGCATGGTGCAGCTGCGGCGCGGCATGGCGCCCAGCAGGCCACGCGCGGTAGACGAGGGCCAGGGGGGGAGCGTGCCCACCGCACCGCGTGCCAGCCCCGGCCCCTCCGCGAACAGGAAGAACTCGGTGCAGTCGGAGCCGTTGTGCGCCTTCGGGTGAGGGTCGGACGGGAACGCCAGGTTGTTGTTCAGTGGCCAAGGAGGGGGCTCCAGCAGCCGCGGCTGCGCGAGGTCGCCCAGCGCCGACGCCAGCCCGCCCTGCATGCCTCGCAGCAGCAGGCACACCGCCGCCGGCGCCAGCAACAGCCAGACGAGGCCACTGCCGCCCTGGCGCAGCAGCAGCAGATTCTTGAGCATCAGAGCTGCGAAGGGGGCAGGATGGCGTGCTGCTCGCACGAGGCTGTCCTCCGGCAGCAGCGACGACGTCGCAGCATCATCCTCGTGCTCGCTGTCCAGCTCATCGTCGCTCTCTTGCGGCGTCGCTTCGCGCGTGATACGCAGGATAACATCTTCCATCGTTGCGTCTGAAACGGCCCAACAGGCCACTCGCCCGGCCGCCTGAGCCTCCTCCAGGGTGCGCAGCGCAGGCGGCAGCAGCTCGCTGCGCGGCGGCACGCGCACAGTGGCTCCGCTCACGTCGCACGCCTCCACGGTTGCGCCCGGCACAGCCACGCACAGCGCTTGCGCCGCGTCCGATGCGCCGGTGCCGCCGGTGATGCGCACTCGCGCGCCGCCGCCCAGCGCAACGCGCAAAGCCAGAGGCGTGCCAAATGCGCGCAGGCGACCAGACGAAAGCAGGGCCACCTCGTCCGAAATGTGCTCAGCTTCGGTGACGTCGTGCGTGGCCACAACGATGGCGCACTGGCCGCGCCGTTTGAGGCGTTCCAGCGAGGACCACATCTTGCGGCGCGCAACGGGGTCAAGCCCAGCGCTCGGCTCGTCCAGCAGAAGCACGGCTGGCGAGCCGGTGCATGCCAGCGCGAGCGACAGGCGACGTCGCATGCCGCCCGACAGCGCGCCAGCGTGCGTGTCCGCGGAGCGCAGCAGCGAGACGTCTGTCAGGCGTTGCACCACCTCGTCCTCCAGCAGGGCGAAAGAGACGCCCTTCAGGGCTGCGAAGAGCCGCACGTGCTCCGCGCAGCTCAGCTGCTCCCACAGCGTGTCGTGCTGCGGGCAGACGCCACACAGCGAGCGGGCGGGGTCGTCAGGCGGGCGCAGCGTCGCGGCGCCACTGCTGGGGGTGAGCGTCCCGGCAAGCGCGCCCAGCAGCGTGCTCTTGCCGCTGCCGTTCTCGCCCAGCAAGGTGAGCAGCATGCCGCACCGCGCCACCAGCGAAACGTCCTGCAGCGCGAAGACGCACGCCCTGGCATCGTCCGCGCTTGCGCTCTCCTCGCCGCGGTAGGCAGTGGCGACGCTTCGCAGCAAGGCCCGCCATGCGCGCGTGAGCACACCCGGGCCGTAGACTTTCCACAGACCCGACACACGCACCGCTTCATCGCTGCCCTGGGACGCGGAGGCAGCGGCGGCGGCCACGCCAACGCCCTCAGAAGCAGCTGTCTCGCCAGGAGCCCCGCGCTGCGCAGCCACAACGAATGTCTGCATGCCGTCATCCCGCCCACCAGCCCACGACTGGAAGCAGTCCCAGAGCTGTCCCCGGCTGGTGAGGAGAGGGCGCACGGGTACCGGCATGCCCCAGGTTGCTGGGTGGAGCAGCGCCAGCGGGTGCGCCTTGGCACCAGTGGTGGCATCCGGCACCACGGCATCCAGGTAGAACGCCAGCGCAGAGTACGCCACAGTCAGCCCCGCCATCCAGCCCAGCGCGTTGGCGGTGGTGGGCACATCCACCGGGTCTCCGCCAAAAGGGCGCGGGGAGCGGCGGGCGCGCACGTCGGCCCACTTGTAGCCGGGGCCCTGGTCCACCGTGGCGACTTGGAAGTCGATGCGGCGCGAGGCGAGCGAGGCCACGTCGTCGTAGGCCTTTGCGAAGTGGAACGGAGGCCACAGGCGCGCCAGAGCGCGCGCACAGAGGAACCAGCGAGGCAGCCCTGCACGGCGCTGCGTCAGCGCCTCGATGGTGCCTCCGAAGCCCGTGGACAACAAGATCTGGAAGGTGACGCCTGTCAGGATGGCGCTATAACCCAGGCTCTGCGCCTGCTCCGAGGTGGTGGTCAGCGCCGACGCTGCCGCTCCCAACGCCGCCATTGCAAAGGAGAAGAGGAAGAAGATGAGCCACACTGCCGGCGGAGAGGCTCTGCGGAAGACGTCAAATCCCAGAATGGCACCGGAAGCGAGCTGCGTGGATGCGCTGAGAGCAGCCAGGGCGAGCGCATGCATCCCCCAGGCTGTGAAGTAAGCTGCGCGCGTGGCGCCGGCCGCGGCCAGCGCCAGACGCACGCGGCGCTGCTTTTCGGAGACAAGCTCTGTGAGCATGTGAAAACAGAGCAGCATCGGGGGGAGGCAGAAAAAGACGGCCCCTTCTGCACCAGCCAAATCTACGCCCGCCAGGCGCGACCGGGGCACCGGGAACGGACGCTGCTGCGCCAGCAACGAGGCGCTCGGCGAGCCTGAGAGCAGCGCCAGCGCAGCTTCGTCCAGCGCGCGCTTCGTTTCGGGCGCAAAGGAGCGACGCCGCAAGGGCCAGGCGCTTTCGGTGCTGTTCAGGTGCAGATTGTAGGACACCACCGTCGCATTGGTGAACGCGCCCAGCTGTGCAGGCAGCGGCAAGTAGGCTGACACGAACTGCACCGCGTTCTGGGTTGCCCCAGGCAAGGTGAGGAACCTTTCCCGCAATGCAGAGGCGTCCGCAGCGGCGGCGCAAGGCCGGCATAACAGCAGCCCTCCAGCCGCGCAGGCCGCCTCCGCATCGCTGCCGTCGAGCGGAGTCCAGCTCGCGCAGCTGGTGTTTTCACAGAGGCAAAGATTGAAGGGTCGCGGCACCGTCGAGTCTCCGCCTTGCACTGACACAGCCACCACGTCCACTCCGAATTCCAGGCTCTGGCGGCGCGCAACCTCCTGCATCAGCTGGCGCACCCACAGCACGTCGCTGGGTGCGTACAGCAGAGTCGTGCAGCCGGGCTTCAGGCACCTGGGCAGTATGTCCAGAGATGCGGCCCTTGGAAACGGGTCGCTGAAGGACAGCACCTGGTTGCAGATGAGCTGCAGGATGGCGAGCAAGGTTGTGAGGAGCACCGGGGAGAACTGTGTGGAGAGGGTGCCTGAGTAGCGGGGTATGACGCGGGCAAGGCTAGCACTAGCTGGGCTGGGCTGGGCTGTGGCTGGGCAAGGCAGCACTAGCTTGAAACGCGACAACGCGGAGGACGCACCAGGAGAGTGCCAGACGCGCGCCAGTTTCGCTGAAGCACCAGCGCGTGCTGCCTCACGAGAGCAGCCACCTGCGTGAGCCAGCCTGGGAGCGTTGTCAGGAGGACTCGCCTGGATAGGCTGGCTGGCACCAAGGTCGCACCGGCTGCCATACTCACGGCGACTGTGTCAACACGTGCAGGCCACGTGCGAGGGCATACTGACAGTGAGCACGACACGAAGGGACCAACCTCTTTCGCACGTTATTGTTGCAAGCGTGTCTGCGACACTCTCACTCACACACGCAGCCAGTGGGCAGCGGCGATACGCGCAAGGCGGAGTGGGCGCGAATCTCTCGGTCACTGGGACTGGGTGACTGGGAGGGGCTTAAGCCCCTCCCGCCACGGACGTCCGCGGCAGCATCCGAAAGGGGGGGGTCTCAGCCGCCCGTCCGAAAGCCCC